>Ga0179593_1322674_pt1 | contig 25113 bp, 22 predicted proteins | sample CZODoug2_1_08_16_FD_185931 | JGI IMG/M metagenome (GOLD analysis project Ga0179593, IMG submission 185931) | Vadose zone soil fungal communities from Angelo Coast Range Reserve, California, USA - CZODoug2_1_08_16fungal (PacBio error correction) | ecosystem: Environmental > Terrestrial > Soil >...
AATGAATCGTATTAAGTGCTCTCTGAAGTCGTTCTGACTACAGGGGACAGCAAAAAAAGGAATAGGAGGTTCCCTAGAGGTAAAAAAGAATTGCTGGGAGGGGGGGTAGGTCCAATCGTGATTAGAGCCCTTCAAAAAGGAATTGAAAAAAATCAAAGACGACAAGTGAATGAACGTGCAAAGCAAAAAGACTCGAACAAGGCCGTGCAAAAAAATTCGGGAAAAGAAGAATCCCAAGCCGACGGGCGAAAAAGAAGAAAGGAATCACGTGCTGAAAGTCCTGAGGGGGATGAGTCCCGTAGGGGAAGAAAACTAGGCAAAAATAGCAAAGGGGTCTTTGGACCTTTCAATCGCAGATCAAGAATGAGCTAGAAAGGAAAAGGAACATGGAGACAGAACGGGGGAGAAAGCCAGAGTCATTAAAAGGTTTACGTGCGGTCGAACAAAAAAAATACCGAACAAGAAGGTTCAAAGTCCGGGTCGTAAGTCCGCGGGGTCTCGATCGAAGAGGAAAGCGGAGAGGGGATTCCACAGCAATTATTACCGGCAACGTTAGGGGGTGAGAGAAGGGAGGATCAATGACGCCTTAGAAAAGAACTGAGAAAGGAAACGAGCCCGTATCGTTAGACCCTGATGTAATGCATAACGACCAAATTTCTGGACCTTAGACTGGAGAGTCAAGAGATCCGAAAAGCATTACTGATAGACATCACCTCAGGGGGGGGGAAAAGGGGTAAAAGCCAATAGGGAGAAAATTGGGCCCGAAAATAGCATAGAAAAGACGGTCCAACCAAGGCGGGTGCTGATCTGTGCGACTAGCCGGGGCAAGGCTATCAGAGAAGGGGAAAGAAGAGGGGGGGTGAAGGAACTAAGCAAAATAAACAGGGAAGGAAAAGGAAAAAACTGAAAGAGCTCCTATAATGCCAGCATAGGAAGCGTGACGAGGGAATCGGGACAAAAAAAAAGTACAAGGAGCCCTACGACCTATGAAAACAGAAAGTCTGCCATGGCCGTGGTAACGGTTTGCGGGGAAGGCCTGGGGAGAGGGGTCGCGTCAAAACAGAAAAGGGGGGAAAAGAAAGATCTACCGACGCAGGAGGGAAAGAAGGGGCAAAAAAGGTGGGGGGGGGGTACAAAAATAGGGAGGGGGGCACCACAGATGTCAGTCAAAAAAAAAAAAAAGGGGGAAGGGGAGGATTACTCCTAAAACGCGTAATATAATAATGGGGGAAAGAGAAAGCAGGATTAACTTCAAACGCTCCAGCGATCGAGACGAAGGGGATTTCCTGGGGGAAAAGGAAGGGTGTGGGCTACTTGCGACAAAGAGATATAAAGACAGCCGAAAGGACGGAAAAGGGCGAAGGGATAAGGCTTAAGGAGGGGCCCTAGGTAAGTGTGTACAAAGGGAGTAAAGACGAAGACCAGGCTGGAAGGGATCACCCTTAAAAGGGGGTTCGCCGGTGCGATTTCCGAAAAGTCTGGAAAATGGGAAGGGAGAAGGGGAGACAGAGAGCGGGGAGCGGTGGGAAAGATTGGACTGTTAGAGGCCTGGAACGGAGAAAAAGGTTGTACAAGAAATAAGGTTCTACGGGGTATTCTCCAAATCTCTCAAAAGGAAAAGAGAGAGGTGAACAAGTACTGCAAAAAGATCAGACACCGATTCTATGGAGAGAGCAGCTCGACCCGGCCACTAGGAAAAATCCCAAAAGTGCAATGAGAAACTGGAAGGAAAGACACGCAAACAACCCTTCCAGCTCTCAACGGCGAAAACGACATTTAGAGAAAAAGGAAAGCCTCTGTCTTCCGTAGTACAAGAAAGGGGTTCAATAGTAAAAGGGACCGAGAAAGGGGAAAGGAAAAGTCTTCGACCGGCCGAACTTCCGGCGTGCTTCTGGATAAAAAAAACGCTTAGCCTTCGGGAACCCTGAGTCCCAGAGAGAGAGGGTCTCAGCTTGACTGAGCTCCACCTAATCAGAGGGAGGAGAAGTTGAGTGAATCGAAACAACCCAAGGGGGGGAAAAAGGATGAGTGCACCATACTGATGGGGGAAAAAGAAAAGTTCAGGAAGAGGCACTTAAGATCGTCGGCAGAAAAGGAAAAATGAAGTTTGGGGAAGCCTAATACAAACAAGGAAACGCAAAGCAGAACCGGGAGAAAAAAAGAAGGGCCACAGACGTTTGCGAAGAGTAAGGAAAGCAAGTATGTCGACTTGGAGGAGCTATACAGGAAAGAATGAACCATATTTTGAAAGTACGGATATATGAAGGGGAGCGTTGGTACGTACTTTTTGTGTGAGTTCGCAAAGGACTTGAAGAAAAACCGATTAAGTTCAAAGAAGAGGGAAGACTTGAAACGGAGAAGATGAAAAAAGTAGCGAAAAGTAAGTTACGAATGCGTAAGAAAAAAAGTGGACCTTTCTTATCGATTGCTCGTTTCAAATCACTAGGGGAGGGAAGCAAGGATGCGAGTCTGAGCTTCCTAAAACCTCCACGTTGGGAGGAGAGAAGTCATCCGGGTGGAGAACTTCGTGGTTAAGGGCCATAGTGGACCTTGGACAAAAAAATGGGCTACGATCATGAGGTTTTAAAAGGCCAGTTGAAAAAGAAAGGTACGCAGTGTCCCGAAAAGGGGGAAAAAACCATCCGGAGACTGAGCTCTCGAGACTGAAGAGGGAGGACCCCGGCCGAATCCGCACGACGGGGGACTAAAAGGTGAACGGGGATAAATAGTACAAGCGCCGTAACACATAATAAGGGAGATATGAGGAAGACCGACTGACCTAAGAGGGGAGAAAAAGAAGGCCGGAATCTAGTGAGAGCCGATCGAAGAAACAGGGAATAAAGCCTACTTAAACTTACTCAATAAGGCAATTTAAACTTTATTTCACATGAGTGCATCAAATTTCCAGGAGAGAGGGGGGGGGGGCGAAGTGAAATACGAAAAGGGATTGAAGACGTGAAGGAAGAAAGGGAAGGGGGAAAAAATAAGTTCCCCGGCCGGATGTGAAGGAAAGAGAACTAGGTTACACAAAAGCAAGGATGCTTCGCGTCAAGAGGGACGAAGCAGGGGGGGAGGTAAAGAGGAGCAAAAGAGAAAAAAAAAGGCAAAAGAATAATATCAGGAGACGAGCGATAGCGAAAAACTCAGAAAGTTGAGATAGTATAACCTTAGAGGACTAGACGCAAGGCTCTTCTACTGACGGCATATTTAGCGGAACCAGAAAGGAAAAGGGGGGGGGGTGATTGATCTTCTTCAGGGGAAGGGGAGGGGGGGGGCCGGGGTAGAACTCGGAAAGGAGATAGTGGGGGGCGATCTTTTGCACTTAAACTAGAATTCCGTTCTATTTAAGCCCGACTCGGTGGGAAATAAAGTCAACAAATATCCTTGGGAATTAAAAGGAGGAGGAGAAGAAACAGGGGGACAAAGTGGGAAATGAAGGAAAGGGTAAAGTGAAAGTAACGGAAGATTCCATCCATCAAAGGAAAGGAAACGCTCAGCGACTCCTTCATGTCAAAAGTGTTTTCGGACTGGGGGAAAAACGGGGGCACTTATACTGAAGTTAGACCTTCAGAAGGTGAAGGAAACAAAGGAGTAGATAGGGCAAAGGGGATTTTTAGGAACCGGTGGCTTACCAACCAGTCATGGGATTCCGATCAGGCAAGGTTGCCTAAAGCAAAAAAAAAAGTCAAAGACACAAGCAGGGGGGAAAGAAATGTTGAAAAAGGGATAGGTCAACTGGATCGACCAAAAAAAGAGGTATGAAACCTCGACGTGAAAAGCAGAGAAAAGACCCCTAGCTTCTTATCGAGAGTTCTGCCGGGGAAACTCCGTAGACACGAGACTCGAGAGAATCGAAGGAATGATAAAAAAAAAAAAGGAGGAGGAGGAAAATAGGGTTAGGATCGGGAACAGCTGAAGAGAAGGGCAGGGGGGACGGCTAAGAACCCTGGTCAAGCAAGAAAAAAATAAAAAGAATAAAAGCTCTGTCTGGATGGAAAAAAAGGGGGGTAAGGTCAAGATTTCTGTCTTCTCCATCATTACTCCATCGGATCACTATAAGGAGTGGGAAAAAAAAGAACGATTATCTAAAAAGAGGGTACACGCCGTGGGGAAAGAAACGGCTCGCTAGAGCATCACTGATCAAAAACGGAATAGTATACACAATTGAGGGAAGCAAAAAGAAGAGGTGCCTCTCCCTGTGGGAACATGGACGTTCAAAAAAGCTGGAAGTGCCAAAGGGCAGAAAAAAGGAGGTTCGACCGGAGTATTCCGGCAGGGAAGGTTCGCCGGAGCGGACTGAATTCTGGGAGGATAATCAAGGAGATTAAATTCCCCTGATCCAATAAAAGGTACTCCGCGAAGCAGACTTAGTGACACGAAGTTGTGGAGGGGGTAGGGGAGAAAAGAACAGAAAAACCAGAAAGGATATGGGCAAGAGAGGACGAGGGTTAACAGGAACAGCACAGTTCAGGCGGGCTCATCAAAAGAGAGCGGACACCGGCAAACGCAAAGGAGCCAGAAAACCAGTACTGCTGGCCTCACTTGGTGAGAAAGAGAAGGAGTATGCCAAGAAGACTGGGGGGGGAAGGGGAGCTCTAAAGCATCAAGGAGACGAGATCTTCATAAAACTTCATGAGGTCTATAGCAAAGGGTCGTCGTCAGGCGGATTCGGCCTAGTTCTTCGTCTTTCGAATTTTCGCAAAGAAAGAAAAAAAGAATCTGCCTCGGAGGGGAAGCCGAAAAGAATCGTAGGCTGTAAAAACAAGACCACTCTTTTAGTCCCTTCAAACAGGACAGTCATTCTGGAAAAAGGAAAAAGGGCGGCAATAAAGGAAAAAAAATCAGCGATCCAAGAGTGGGAAAACCCGGGGAAGAGCCCGCCAAGAAATCCGTGAAACAGAGAATGAATCAAGGGGGGAAAAGGGTCCTGATCTTTGATTAAAGTAGTCCCAGGCTCAGCCGACGCCCGAAGAAAAGGCGGGGTACAAAAGGTCCATAGAAGAAGAGTCGTCGAAAAGGAGGGGTCAGCAGTGCGACATGGATACTAAGAAGACCCGCTGATACCAGGGAAGCCTGTACGCTCGGAGACCCGATCAGCCCGTTCCATCCCACTCATCGTCGCCCGGGATAGCTGAAGAGAGAGAAGTCTCACCATGGGGAGGGACCAGGATGAAAAAGGGGGGAGTACGGCTTTCGAAGATCGAGAAAACAGGACGGTCGAGAAAGTGAAACGACTCTTCCCAAAACTATCCCTGAGGCTTTAAGAAACCAGAATGAATGATCCACGAAAACAACGTGGTGCAAGTAAGGAAGAAAAGCAAAACTGATACTTGAAACAGCGTTCTTTGAACGGGCGAGAGAAATCCGAGCGGAGGGGAAAAAGGGCGCGGTCAAACATCAGAGAGAGGAGGGACCAGGGGGGCGTTCGAGCATGTGCAAAGGAGAGCCGTTGTCAATCAATAATTCTTGGGAGAAACGGGTGGGAAGAGAGGGGAGACACAAAAGGAAACAGAGAAATACCGATCATCGGAGAAGGGTACAATCATATGGTTGGAACTGGGATAGCGGAACAAAAAACCGGCGCTCGGACAAGAAGACAGTGCAATGAGAAAACAGGTTCAATGGTACAGAAAAACGTTTGGAGCGGTGCTAAATTTTGGGAACAGTGGAATGTAAAAAGGGGGGGCAAGCCAAAAAAGTCATCGGGGGACGGCCATCGAATGACGAAAGTACGCGCAGGAGCAAAAGTGTTTGAAAAATCAAAGAAAAAGGGTCTAGTGGGGGGGGGAAACCACTCATTGCGAGGAGAGTCGTCCACAAAACAGGATCAAGGCTTTGTCCATAAATGCATAAAAAGAATAATATGTCATTATACTCTTGTCCAAAGACTAAGAGAAGTGACGATCCAGAGGGGGGATTCAGGCAATAGTCTCAGTTTACGTCAGTTATACAAGCGGGAAGGCTAGAAGAAAACAGGGACGTTTCAAAGGAACACTAAGGGGGAAAAAGTGATCGAGTCTGGGTCAATATTGAAAAAAAAGGGAACAAGGTAAAAAATACGGAAGACGAGGAAGAATGGCTCCTGAACTAACCTACCCTTCTTCCCGTATGTGTGCATTTTGGACGGATCGTATTTAAGGGGTGATTTGAAAGTGTCGAAAGTGCACCGACACTGTCCGGAAGGGGAAGAAGAGGGTGACGGGGTCTAGCAGAAGAGGGAAAGAGAGAATATCTATAGGAAGGAGAGTGAAAAGGCGGCGTCGATCGAGATCCAACAACAAAAATTAGAAGAGGAGATAGTTCGAAAAACAACGCCGGTCGGAAAAGCGCCTCAAGCACCGCTTCGAGGAAAGAGAGTCAGGCTCGCACGGAAAAAGTTCCCCTAAACCCGGGAAGAGATGGTCGCAAATGAAATTTCCCTGACCACCACTGAAAACGATCCCTGCCACAAAAAAGAGGGGGCAACGCCAATCAAGTTATACAGAACTGAGCGGGGAGGCCGTATGCCAAATTAAACTTCAAAAGAAGGAAAAACCTGTAAGTAATTGGGAACAGTAAAAGGGCCAGAACTTCCTTATTTCTTGAGGATCGCTCGATTTCAACGGAAAAAGGCGGGAAAAGAAATCAAAACTCAGGGGGAGAAACGAGAGCGTTGGGAAGGTAGAAAAGGCTTCTCCTGCCATCGTAGAAGGGATGGATAGGTACCTCGCCCCAGGATTACCCGGAAAACTGATCGTCGGGGAAGCTGGAGGGGACCAGCCAAAAGAGGGGGGGGACTCTAACAAAAAAAGAAGGGGTGGGGCCACTTCAGAGCGACTTCAACTTCTAAAGGGAAGGATTGGGGAAGAGAATAACGAAGAAAAAGATAAAAGATCCAAAACACGGTGGTGCCAGACGCTGTTCTAAGAGGCTTGCCAAGGGTCTCGAAAGGGTGAGTTACAAGAAGTAACGCTGAAATTCTTGGCAATACGGATGAGCGGTATTTTAGCGGGAAGGGGAGGGGTCTTTGGTCGCAAAGCACCTTCCAGACAAAAAAAAAAAGGGATGAAGGGCAAGACGGGAGGGCAAGAAATCCGAAAAAACGGAGACGGAGGGGGGACTCTATGCTGACAGTCAAAACAAGGGGCGAAAGATCGGAGTCAGAGGAAGACTGTGAAGCAAGACGGGGAAAAGGAAGGAAAGGAAGGCTTTTCGGCTGACAGCGAATCATATTAACACGTGGTCTCTAGAGAAGACTGGGAATAACGGCTATCGTCGTGTAGTTCGTTAGCACCTGCCTCCGAAACCAAAGGAGTGACGGAATGGGTGCGACTGAAGAGAGGAATAGTAGTCCGGTGTGACTAAAGGGGGGGAAACAATCCCAATCCGGAGACGGAGATCGCGAGAAGCTAGGACCAGTGCCGACCCGCACGACTATCAATAACTTCGAGGAGGAAAGGACGAAATAAACCGTCAAGAATATCAGCAATGAGGGAATCAGCGAACTGAAAAAGAAAAAGGAGATCTCTTAATCAGAGGGAAGGAAGACCAGGAATCGGAACGGTCAAAAAAAGTGGGAAGAGCTGAAGCCTAAAAGAAACTTAATCAAAGAGCAAACTTGTTTCAGACGTTGAACAGTGTGGCAGCCGAATACCTCGTAGGAGAAAGGGCAGGGCGATTCAGAAACTGGGGGGGGAACGTTGAGCAGGAGGAAGAAAACGGTCAAGAGAATTGAAAGCAGAAAAACTAAGTACTTGTGCAATCATGATGGTTCGTTTCTCTAATAAATTTATGACACACTAAAGATTGTATTTACCAGAGGGGAAAAACAGCAGGGGGGGGGGGCAGCATCGAGAAAGAGAAGAAAGAAGCGACCGGAGGCACAAGAATTCCTTAAATAGATCGACTCACCTCAGTGATATAGGATCCCTGATTTGCAGAGTGAGGCGCGGATCGAGGCAGAAAGGGAATCGCCAGCAAGGCCATCCAGTTCAGGCGTAGTGGCGGCGCGGCGTGGCAGGTTTCCGGAGATCGTTTTAGGAAAGGAAGACTAGCTGGGAGTTACCTATTCAAGCCTTCCCTTCGAGTCGCAAGTAAAAGGTAAAACCGATTGCTCGGGACCGAAAAGTCGTGTAATAACGGTTCAGAGGGGGTAAGGGGAAAGTTTAAATCGAAGGGGACGGAATTCCAATCCCATAAGGGCAGGGAGCGCTTTCTAAAGAAACCTCCGGGTTTCGAGAATAGATTCGGACAAACCGGGGGCAAGAAGGGGGAATTTTCAGGAAGAGGGGGGACAAGCTCAGCCGTTTCAAAGGGGAGAAAGCCCAATAGGACGGAAAATCGGAAATTAGGAGAAAAGGCGCTCGGCGATGACTAGCGAATGGGACCAAAAACGAAAAAAGCAGGAGCGAGGTAAACAAGAGCAAGGAGGGGGAAAAATTAGACTTGATCGATTAGGCATGCTGGAGATCAAAGAAAATCTGAATTAAAAAAAAAAAAAACTCGTACGAAAGAAAATCGCCAACGCTTATTGCTTGCTCTTTATTTACGAGGGGCACAACGGTTCGGCACCGGATCCACCTAAAACGGAAAGACCAAAAGAAAGAAGGAAGCGAGAGGAAGGAAAAGGAAGGAGGAGGAAAAGAGCGAGCTGAGGCTTGTCAGAGAGCCGAGAGAGAGGGAGAAGGCGGCAGAACAAGGGTGGGACCCTCAAATATAAGAACCGCTATGATTTCACGGTCATTCACATTGATGCGATCTCCAGCATACATATCACGTCAAAAATGACGGGGCAAAAAAACGCCCTGGGAAGACTACATGTGGAAAAAAAGCGTCGCGAGGGGAAAGAAAAAAGGCCATAAAGCATAGACTGATCAAAAACAAAAAAGAACGGAAAGTCAAACGCACAGATCGCAAATCGCTACGGCGAACGACATGGGAAACAGAGAGAGTGCAGGTGAATTCTCAGTAAGAAAGGGATTGAAAAAGGTCGGACAAACAGGGACATGGAATAAACCGTCGGCGGGATTCTGGGTACAAAACTTAGGTCCTATGGAGGAAAGAGGACGGGGACTACCAATTGAACAAACAGCCCAATGACAACGGTCGACAAAGAGAAAATGAGGAAGGGAAAACTCCATCTTTGGGGGAACGGGGCCGACCCAGTCCTTATCGTAATTCTCGGTCAAGAGGATCCAGAATTTCAGTGAATCGCTCACGATAGCATAGGGAGGAGAAAAAAAAGGAAAAGCAGCGCCGAAAGAAGAAAAAGGACGTGAATAAAGAGAAGGAAGAAAAATAAGGCCGATCGAGAAAGAGGAATAAAGGCTTTCGGAAGCATCCTTGAGAGTCTCCTCAAACTGGAATGAGGGCGAAAAGACGCCTATCGCTCAGCGCGAGCATCGTATTCGTGAACTCAGGTATGCAACGTGGCTGAAAGAGGGGGGGGGGGACATATTGACACGAAAAAAACCTACCGAGGAGGGTAACGACGCGTTAAAAAAAGAAAGGATGCTAGTGTGGTCAAATTCAGTCGTTCTAGATCCCTAAAAGCAGGAAAAAAGGGAACAAGTCATTCGTAACGCGACCCTGCTGACAGCAGAGACAAGCAGCTCTCACCAAGGTCGGCCAAAAAGGAGGAAAAGACAAACCGCAAAATCACGGGAAGTCGGGAACTAAGAGACGAAAGGCCCAGTTGAAAGTGAAAAGACTTGAAGAGTATGTCTAGGGGATAAGCCGAACGTACCGACCTGGACCGATCGTCATAGAAAAGAGGAGAAGAGAATCAGTGTTCAGCAGTTCGAGAGGGAAATAACGATCATAGCACACAGGATTCCTGTCTAGAAAAAAGCAACACTAAAGAAGTGCATCCTGGGAGACAGCTCGTGCGGACCGGGGGGCAAGAAGGCGCAAAAGAGCGAGATAAGAAGAGACCAGGGTAAAAAAGGAAAAGAAGGGAGGGGAAACGGCTGGACCGTCTTCGGAAATCAAAAAACACAGTCAAAAGGATATAACATGGTGCAGAAAAAATGGGATTAAACGCTATATCTTTATACACCCCGGTTAAGGAATACCGCAAAGTAGGAGCTTCACTCGGACTAGTGAGGAAAAAAGAAAAGCATGCACTTCCACCCGGGAGTTGAAACGAGCACAGAAAGACTAAAAGAAAGAAAAACTTGGTCAACCGAAGGATCATATCTCGTCATCGGTAACAGGAGGGACAGCAATGTTCAGGAGAGCCGCAAGATTTCTAAGGAAGGAAAGCATCCTTGTTGTTGATAAGGGAGGAGGAAAAGCAAGAACTCCGTAAAACAAAATACCGCTCATCCGATCGGCAAAAGAATATTGAAAATGGATGAAAGTCATGGACAACACGTAACACCAAGGAGCAACGGAAAGAACCTGGCGAACAAGAAGGATTGGACTTCGGTGGGGGGATCGGGGCTGAGGGGTGCGTGAAAACTTTCCTTTTGGGGGGCTTCTTATTTAGAGGCAAACAAGGTCAGTTCCGTACAGTCATGCTAGACGCTTCTGAGGGGGAAAAAAGGTTTGGTAGGCAGAAAAACGAGTGGGGGGCACAAAGCCATGGGTCTTCAGAAGAGAAGCGATTACGTCATCAAATCAGAAAGGAGGGGAAGGGGAGGAATCGGGAGAAGGAAAAGATCCAATGAAATCAGATAGAAGGGATTCCAGGGTTCCGAAGGAGGCGTGAAGGATTGCTAAAATCGAGCGGAATATCAAGGACAGCCGGGTTCGCCGGTCGAAAGGGAGAAAAGTAGCGAAAAAGGTAGTTGTGCCGGTGAAAAGTGCCCGGAAATAAGAAAGACAAGGAGGACAGAGACAGGCGCCCTTTAGGGGGGCGACCGTTGACTTCCGTTCATCAGTCGTTAGGGGGAGAGGGAAAATCAGTTGAACATCGAGGATCGGGAGGAAACATTGGACGGTCGGCCGAAGGAAAGAAGTCAACCTCGAAGATGGGACTAGGCGCTGGAAGAAGAAACGTCGCAAAATCTCCAAAAAAAAAAAACCCCAAAAAAAAAAAAACCAACCCAACAACAAAAAAAAAAAGAACCAAAAAAACAAACCTCAACACAAAAATTAGGTGAGGGAGGAAAGAAGGGAATCAAAACTAACCTCAGAGAAAAGTAGAAGAGGATCACCGCTTCGAGGAACATAGCATGCTCTACCCACAGCACCATCCACGCTCAAATATAGGGCCCTTCCAGAAACCTGAGTCGCACGCGCCTCTAAAGTTAGGAGGGGAGAAGAAGATGTCGTCATGGGAAAAAAAGGAAAAATGTTTCAATATGGGACAAAGAAAGGGGAAGGGGATCTTTTATCCATGGCGACCCAGGGGGGAAGAATCGGAGTGGATCTCGCTCAGAGGGCAGAAAGTAAGGAAACATGAGGGCACCCTTAGAACCTTCCGAGCGCCAAACGAAGTTGGAATGTATCACTCTCCTGCCATCATTATCTACTAGGTTTGAGGATGTAATAGAAACGGCAGGAGAACTGCTGTGGCGACGAACATCCTTTGAAAAACTAGCCAGTAAACCCTAACCAAAAACTTTTGGCCACGGAAGAGCGAGGGAGAAGAGAAGGGACAGGAAAAGGAAAAAGGTGGGGGAAAGAGAAATAGCACGAAAAAGAAAGCAACCCAACGCAACCGTTCTCAACCAACCGGTAAATGGAATGAGGCTGTTGCTCAAGGTCTTGAAATCAGGGGTAAGAGGCAGACGGGGGGAGGGGCCCAGAGAGAGCAGGAACGCCAATATGATTGGACAGTATACTGATGAGTTAAGCGGGGGACGGGAACTGAGTTTAAGGGACCTTCATCAACAAAGGAATAAACATACTTATGGGGGACCTTGAAAACGAGCTGCACATGATGAACGCGAACCGATAAGAGAGGGACGAAATAGGAGGCCAAGTGCGAAAGCGCGGCTTGAAAAAGAGTCGCTCGTTGAGAAAAGTTGGAGGAGATATTTAGAGGACTCGTACGAACCTTCAACGGGGACGCGACCTTCATCCGGGGGTATAACGCCGCCTCGTGGAGGCTCGAGTTCGTTTGAGAGGAAACGAGAGAAGGGAAGGAAAAATTTGGCGAGGCTTAGGAAAAAAGGGAGCAGGGGTTCACTCCCGGATGTGCAGAACCAATCCGGAATGATGATCAGAGGAAACCCCGGGTTCCTATCAAAAAAAAAAAGGGCCGGGATGAACGAGAGTGTCGAACGACGGCCGGTCTTCCGGAATAAGAGGGATGAGAGTTATGGTAGAAGTAAACTGCTGAAAACGAAAGAAAATCGACAACGAGGGATTCTCCGGAAACGGTAAAAAGAGTGGGGAAGTTCTCGAGAACTACTGAAGCAAAATCCAACTTTTCACGAACGTTCAGTAGATTAGTGTCGAAGGATAACCCGGATTTGAGAGGCTCGGCGACGGTTGGGGGAATTGGGGGAAAAAAGGCTTGAGTAACTTCAAAAAACTTCGAGACGATGACTTGTAGGGCGTTAGGGCTATAAGAAGGGGAAGAAAAGAAAAAAAAACAAGAGATTGACTTGGAGGAAAACTCGAAGGAAGTGGGAAAGGTGAAAGAGGAAGAAAGCTCAACGCAACCTTAGGCGCGAGACGATTCCCCTTCGAGAGAGCTTGGCTAACCAGAAGTTGTCAGTAATAAAAAAAGGATTGCACTATCTAATGAGGCGCGGGACTGACGGCATTTATGACAACGAATCCGTAATGGGGAGGATGGAGACTGGCGTGGGACGGGGGAAGGGGGAGCCGAACTCAATCTATCAGGGAAAAGAGGAAAACAAGAACGCTCGCGGGAAGTGTAACACTATTAAGTCCTAAACGTAAAGACGGGGTTTCGAACCATGAAAAACTGGCGTCGTGTTCACCTGCAATGCGGAGCGAGACCGTCATTTGTATAAAACTGGGAAAAGGGGGGCAATAGAACGGGGAGGAGGCTAATCCATAGAAGGAAAGGAAGACCCTGTCCGAACGAACCTGAGCACGCCTCGTTCATGAACATATCGGGGGGAACCGAACTTCATGGCCCTTACTGAAAAACCGCTCGCCTGGGAAACGGGATAAGGGGAAATTTCAGTTTCGAAAGAGGGGGGGAGGGAAGTAACCTATGCCGGGGCGGCATGCAAAAGGAGGAGGTCATAGTATTGGCCTTCACAAAAACTAGGACGACGAGCAAGGTTTTGGCGAAATATAATGACGTTAAAGGGGCGTCATAATATAGACCAGAAATATGGATAAACAACCGAGGGGAGGGAAAAAAAGCGAAAACTGAGCGGGCTTCTTTTGGAAAGGACTTAACCAGGGTGCGGACGCCGGGGAACGCCTCCAACTCCACTCCTAGTGAACTCAAAAAAACGGGAAGGAAAAAAGAGAACTCTGGAATAAGAAAGAGGAGAGCCTGTCACGGCGTTCCGAACCAGGGGAAGAAGGAGAGAGACAAACCTAGAAGGATCGATGCTGGAAAGAAAAATAATGTCAAGATTTCTGGGAGGACCCCAGCATGAAGGAATCGGGATCACCTGAAAAACCGCGCCTTGCTCAACTCTTTGTCCCAGCGAGTGCCCAATTGCCCGCTCCACGCTAGAGAATCGAAAAATCCGAACGCGAAGGAAGAGTCACGAAAAAAAGGGAGGTCGGGGAAAGGGACTTCTCCAATTGGGGGGAAAAAAGAGACGGGGCTGCCCAGGCAAGAAATAGTTCCAGGGCTGGGAAGTAAAAAGAAAGGAAAAAACAGCAGGGAGTCCAGGAGACCGGGATGGAGGAATGAGCAGAAAAAACCGAGTGGAAAAGGCACCCGGCAGTAACATTAAAAGGTAAGGAAGAGAAGCAGGCTTTGAAGAAAACCCAGAGGGGGGTGTTAGCGACAAAAAAAGGAGGGAGAAGGACTGGCCAGGGATCGGACCGTCCAAGCTATGGCAAGAACCCGATAGCGAGAGAGGCAACAAAAAAAGCCAGCACAGGAAAAAAAAAAGGAAGGGCGGCCCAGCGACGGGAGAAAGCCGATCGGAGCAGCCAGGAGCTCGGTAAGTGATCTCTGAGAAAAAGACATGAGGGCGAATCTCTATCGCTAGAGCGAAGGGACCGTAGTTCAGGGACCGAAGGTATGCAGTCAGGTACATGGGGAGAGAGGGACACGACACAAAACTGCCATCGAAGGGGAACTCGGTAGCCTAACTCATCAAAACTGGTGAGGTGGTCAAAAAATCGTGTCTTAAGCCCTCAGAAGGGAATACGGCACGAGAAAGGTGGTAGCGAAAGTAAAAGAGACAGCAACTCCAATATGGCCCAACAAAGGGGAGGAAATAGCCAAGCCCGGGAAAATCCGGTTATTCGGAGAGCACTAACTACTGAATCACGCTGAAAGGAACTATCTGGATGGTGGTCCCGTGGGCGCCGCTGACAAAATTTGAAGTCAAGAGCGGAAGAGCAAGAGTGACGAGAAGAGTAAGAGGGAGCCATCGAAAGGAGAGAAAGAACGATCATCGGGAAAGCAACCGAAGCAAAACGGTTTCCTGGGAAAACGATCACACTCTACTCCGTAAAAAGACTGACGAGACTTGCGGGGAGGGGAAACGAGAGAGAGAGCTAGTCACGTTCTAGGGGGGGGGGAAGAAACATCCAGGGAGGAAAAACCGCTTGACATAGGAGAATAAGAAAAAAAACCGGGAGAACACAGGGGAGCGAGAAGGAACTTAAAAGAAGGGATAAAACAGGGATTAAGGCATCCGCAAACTCAGGACTTACCGCGGAGGAAGAGTCAGAAGAAAAAAGTCAGAAGGGGGAAGAAGAACCTCTTGAGGTTGAAAAAAAAAAAAAAAATCGAAAGAAGAAGAGGCTACAGGCCCTCCGAGAACACATCTCTCACAGTCGATCATGTGCACAGAGCGTGGTCACAGCTATGACAAGAGGAGGGAAAGACAAAACCTTGTGGGTGAGGAGGGGGCTCACGGGGAAGAAGAAACGTTACCGTAAAAAATATAAAAGACGAATCACCGTATCCGTAACAGATGGAATGCGGTACAGGGGAAACCGGGAACCGATCTGAAAGAGCACAAAGTGGCAAAATAGGCGCAAAAAGGAGGAAGGGACGGGGGGGAGACGGTGCCTTGTCGTTTGGATTGAAGGGTTCGCTTTAAGCTTCAAAAAAAACGTTGAAAACCTACCCGAAGCACTTAAGGCAAAAAGTGTTTTGGGTGGTAAGAAGAGACTGTCTAAGGGAAACATACAGGATGGGGAAGAAAGAGGGCGGTGTCCACAAATAAGTAGGTGGTAAGGCAGCATCAAAGCGTATAAATGGCGTGGGGACTGCAACCGCTAAAAAAGAAGTGGACGCTCAGGAATTAATGAAGGGGAAAAGATCCAGTGTACGTACTTTGCGACAAGACCTATCGGGGATGCGCCGAAAAACGAATAGACGGGGAAAAAAAAATGGATAAAAGTAAGGAAAAAAAAAGTTGTTTATTGAAGGGGGGAAATTAACAATACGAAGAACAGAGGAGGAAGGTCAGAACCCTACAAGATTATGGCTCCTTGCTACTGGGGAACGGTCGGAACCGTGGGGGAAGGGGAAAGCTTGGGGGGAGACAAACAATCGGAGTGGTCGGGGTGGGCATCCCAATTCCGAGCCTTACGAAGGGCGAGCGTACGGAGAGGGAATGAAGGCGGCGTAGGAAAAAGAGAGAGACAACACGGAGGGGAAGGGGGGAGGGGAGAGAAAAAGGAGGGACGCCGCCTGAGACTCTCAGATCACCACGCTTAGTATTAAATCTGGGGCTCGGACTCCACATGGAACATCCGGATCACGAGAGGAAAGGAAAAGTGACCTCATCAAAAAGAAAGACGATCCCCAAAAGGAGGCAAAGCGCCAGACAGTAATAACTCAAAATCCTCTGAAAAAATTATGGGCAAACGGAAAAATTTTTTCAATAGCAAAACCTCGAAGGGAAAAAAAAAAAAAGCCAGGGAAAAAAAAGGGGAAGAAGACGGCTGTTCAGTGAAGTATCGCTCAGTCGGACAAGTAGGAAAAGGAGAAGCGGCTACCCATTCTAATCTGAAAATTCATCGGTGGAGGGAATAGCAACCGATTCTCCTGAAAATAAACAATTGTGATGGATGTATAGGGCCCAGGCAGGTCGAGGCAGGGGTTACTACGATAAAGGCCATCCTGGAGGGGGCCCACGAAAAGTTAGTCAGCCAACCTTTTTGGAAAAACGGAAGACTCGGTGCAGCGACTGGCCGAACGATGAAATTGGGGGACGACGAAATGAAGCAGAAAAGAAAGAAAAAGGAAAAAAGGGGCAACTCAAAAAACCGGTATGACAGACGTCTGCTTGGAACGAGGTCTTAAAAGGATGTACTTACAAAAGGGAAATGGCAACGAGATAATCAGTCACGCCTTAAAGGATGGCAGTAACGCGGTAAAGGTGGAGCGGGGTGCGGAACGTTGAAAGGGGGGGAGGGAGGGAAAATCAAAAACAAATTGTATGATTTCCATACGGGGGATAGCCTTAAAAGGAGAGAGGAACATATGGATTCAGTCTGAAAGATTACGCGGCAACCAAGTGGCCCTCGGCTTGTCGATTCGCTAGGGTAAAAAGAAAGGGGGGAAAGCCATTATCAGGGGAGTGGAGGGGGACTTCGAACGCAGAGGAAGAAGACGACGGGATATCCGGTTTAACTCTATAGATCGTGAAGCGAAGTTTCGTTTGAAATGCTCTACCGGATGAAGAAAGGGTTTGGAAGGAGAGGAAAAAAGTAACGGTTGTCCAGAAAGGGAGGGGCCGACCATCAGGAGACAGGGATCTACGGGAGGGGCCATATGAGCGCGGGCCGACTACAAACTACGATATTCTAATTTAACGGGGGATTGTCTAAGAAGTAAAACAGCTTCCAGTACTACTGCGAGCGTTATGTATCAAAGGTCGAAAGGGGTAAGTACTAAAGATCTGCCATCTCAGGGGTCTGCTAGTAGAACGGGTAAAAAGCCGGGGAAGTAGGTGCTGATGACCACGGACTGCAAGATCAGTACTTTTCATAACTTGTTTCATCGATAGAAAGCAGTATAAACGTTTCGCCTTACAAAGGTTGGGACAAATTGGAGAGCGGAGGATAGGAAGGAAAAAAAGGGAGATGCAGGGGACCAGGGAAAAGGGGGGAAGGGCTCTAGAACGATGAAGACACACGAAAAAAGAGAGGTCAAGCTTTTTTTCTCTTACCAGAAAAAAAAAAAGGAAGAGAGCGGGTTGTGCCTAACAAAAAAGCTCAAAGAAACGACAAAACCTGGAGGGGAAAAAATCCGTCGCAAGAGCGATAAAGCGAGAGACTGAAGGGTAAGGAAGATAAGACGCGATGAAAATGTGATGAGGTCTCGCTACGCTAAAATGATGAAGTCGCTAGCCCAGCCCGTACAGGGGGCAATGCAGAAAAGGGGGGACGTTTGCCGGGAGCCGCTCTCGCGAGACGGGGGGCGGAGGGAAAGGAACTCCCGCCGGGTATCACAGCAGAATGAACGACGTAGAAAAGACGTGTCGAATAAAGTCCCAAACTAGAAAACGAAGCCGATTCGGCTGAAGAGGGAGGGGGTGGTAACGTTTCAATCGGTCGGGTGAAGTGAAAAAGAGGAAGAAATCCAGAATGAAAAAGCCGAAAGAAGGCAGCGCCTCTGTGGGGGGGAGGGGATAAAAAATCGTGGGAGAAAAGGGGGGTACTTGTCTTGAAATACCCAAAAACCTTTCAAAAGAAGGCACCGGTAGAATTGAAAAGGACCATAGGATGCAGGTGAGGCTCCAAGGAAGGACTGAAGAAAAAAGGGATCACTCGGCCGACACGGTAAACGTGACGAGAAAGGGATAGGGAACAGAAGGAAGAAACGGGGACGTTGAGAGATGAGAGACCAGAAATCCTGAAAACCCTCGTACGTTGAACGTCAAGCGGAAAACCTTAGTGCGGGCGTCTATCCGGAAAACAAGGGTCGAAGTGAGCGCCTCGAGAAACGCCTGAGTAGAAAAAAAGAAACTCTAGAATAAAAAAAAACAAAAGAGGAAAAGAGAGAGATTCAGCGAGGGAGGAGTGGACTGATCAGCAGACCACTTCACGACCCGGGGGTCTCCGCCTTAGAAAGAAGACACAAACACTAAGTCGGGCTCGCCTCACACGTACGAGGAGATGGCTGAAAGGGAAAAACAGGACGACCATCGAAAAAGTCAAAAAGGGAGGATGGCCACTCCCTCTATCAAAAAAAAAAGTTTACCGAGTAGGAATTTGGAAAAACTTGCCGCGAGAATCATCTCAAGAATCAAGAGGGGGCCATCCAATAGTAGTCACTAAACATTTCGAAGACGTAAAATTCACAGGTTTCAGAGAGCAGGGTAGGGGGGGACATGAAATTGTATAATGGTGCCCCTTGGGAGGAAAAACGAGAGGAGCGAAAAACAAAGAGGAGCAGGGAGTGATTTAAAGGACTGATCCTTTAAAACTGCGAAGAACAGAGGACAACTTCACACCATCCAAATCAAGGAAGAAAACAGGCTAATGTTAAAAAGAAAAGAAGATAGGGTGAGTAGTCTAAAAACTTTCCGAAGCGGCAGGCGACTGAATCGGGACGGGCACCGAGATTTCTTCAATATCTTCCAAAGGGTACAGAAGGGCGACAGGCAAAAGCAAAACGGCAGCAACGCCCCATACGAAGGGGAAGGAAAAGACTTTTCCATGCTAGAAAAAAGATAAAACTCGTGCAAATCATCCGGGCTATACTTCGAAGCAAACTTCATGAGGGTCTGAGAATCTGAGGATCACTCTCGAGAAAGAATAAAAAGCTGCTCGGTACTGTTTCTGGCTTACAAGAACAACGCCGCGGGGTGCAAGCGCAGTAAAGAAGGGAAAAGAAATCAGAGTAAGTTCCGTGTGGAAGGAAAATCGTTCTTAGAGACCTGAAAGCAGAGGAAAAGTCAATTAGGTTCGAAACCAGGTCTTCTTCAATTAAAATATCATCCATCTCCAAGGCAGTGCACAACCCGTTCGAGAGCCGTAAAATCGGGGGATCGTCTAAAACAAGAAGAGAAGGAAGAAAGGTCGCAATGCAAGTGGAGAGGGAGGCTCCGGGAAGAAAAAAGCAACGAGGACAACCGGATTTTTGACCGGACCGAGAGAGTCAGAGACATCGATCCCCATCGTGAACGTTACAGGATACAAAATCGCCCTCTGGTGTTCCTAACAGGTTTACGCGTGCGAAAGCGAAACTAAAGAAAGTCAATGGCGAAAGGTTGAGGGCCAGGGGTCAGAGGAGCTGAGGGAGCGAGATCAAATTGGAGCACCAGGAGGACAAAACTTACCGTCTGTCGAAGATCCGGAAAAAGATTCGGAGGCATAAAGAAGGGAGAGCCTCTACTAAACTCTGGGAAAGGAAGAGCAAGAGCAGTTATAAAACCCAGGGAGGAAGGCATACCGCGACACGTCTTATTCTGGTCCTCTTAGTAAGGAGGGCCCAAAAGCATACGGATAGGCCTTCACCTCGTGTGGAAACACGAAAGAGGGAAAGACGAGCGGGGAAAACTTGGGGACAAAAGATCACATCTCGGAAATCGGATAAACGCTGTCGGAAAGGAACACGTCCTTGGTCACTGAGAAAAAATAAACTTCCATAAAAGCACGATTTTTGTGAGGAAGCGAAAAAAAAAACGTTTACGTAAAAACGCTAAAAAAGTATAATCACTTATGATACCAATCATCTGGGATGACTGAGGATAAGCGGACCAAACACTTGACCATGAGCCCTTTTCAAAGAAAACACGTGAAATTACCGGGTTTGGAGCTTGCAAGACTGTTACGGTGACTTTCCTGGGGGGGGAGTCTTGGGAAGGGGGAAAAACCGAAGCGTTAAGGGAAGACTAATACCGAATCGAGGTAGTCAAAAAAGTTTGGTAGCCCTAATTAGGGGGGGTGCCCCAAGCAAAGGCAATCGTTCGTCCAAAAAGACAGGAGAACTGCAGAGGAAGCAGAAGCAAAAAGCGGAATAAGGGAAAGGACGGGGAGAAGGAAAAACCAGCGAATGGACGCTCTCGAAAGGAAAGGTCAGTTACCCGAAGGCTCATTTCAACGTTACTTGCGCCAATAGAAGGGGGAGAAGACATCCGGAAGTGTGTCGAGTATGAGTAAAAATTATAGAAGGTGGGGAAGGGAAAAGTTGGTTGAAGGAGACCAAAAGAAGACGAGGCTGCAGTTCAGAGAACGGTCTCCCTTAGGAGCACGGGTGGGCTAAATGGCTCTGCGGGAACGTGGGATGGAAAGGAAGACCGGCATCGAGGATCGGGCGGGTGCAAACTAGGGGAGGGAGGCCTGAATAGGGTCTACTCTAGAGAAATGAAAGCGGTGGAAAGAAGGCGGAGGAGGGAATAGTCTCTCAAGAGGGAAGTAAATAGTATATGTAACCGGGCTCAACGCCACAGCCACCTGCTTCGAATGGAAAAAAAAAATCGTCAGGACTCGAACCCAGTCAAATGGAGAAAAGACAAGAACCTAGTCTCAAATGATAAACACCAAGTCCATCCACCCGGAAAGACGAAGCAAGGCCACAAGAACAAAGAGGGTATAACTGAATCCTCTGTACAGAGGGACCGAAGTGTCAAGCACGACCTAAAATGGTCCAGTCGACCGTCCTGCTTCCTTCAGGGTTGAAAGTTAAAATCTCCTATTGTCGCAGAGATAATTAGCCTTCTGTAACCCAATACCACGAAGCGTCCAATAGAAGGGAAGAGGTGAAAGGTACCAAGAAAGACCCCGAGGAATTGTGATGTAAATCAGAAACGGAGTCTACAGAGCGTATTTCCCTCAAGATGGGGGGACCAGAGCCAGTATGAGTCTACCAACTTATTTGAACTTAAGCGGGTAGCATCACTGGAAAATGGACTGGGGGAAAGGATAATAAACACATGGGGAAAAAGGGAACGAAAAAAGCGAAAGATAACAAAAAGTCCGGTGGTTTAAAAAAAAAACAAGAGTAGGGGCCACGCCTTGGAGACGGGGTTAACGCTAATAGCAGGACACGAAGGAAATAATAAAAAAAGGGGGGAAAGTACGGATGATCGGTATTTTATCGGGGGGGGGGAGGAACGTTGAGGGGGAGGTCTGGCCACAGGGGGTACAGAAGGTCTTGACTCCTAAGCGAGATGCAGAGCGAACCAAACGCCCAAAGGGAAAGAGTAGAAGAAAAATGAGAAGAAGAGGGGAAAACTACCGCTGAGGAGGGAGAAAGAAGAGTTTAAAAGGCACGAGGAGGATATAAAGGAATCAGTCTCTGACTCGGAATGATGAAGCCCCTCCAACGTGGAGCGGACCTAATCCTGTTTATAAAGCTTACTTTGGGGGAGAGTGCGGGAGAAAAAACGGGCATCATAAAGGAAGAAGGAAGATGGTGTTCAGCGCTCATTCGAAAGAAGGTCAAAGGGTTCCTAGTGGAGGTGCCAAAACCGATAAAAAGGGTATCTCAAAAAAAAAAACAGATTCAGACCCAAGCGGCACGAAGGAGACGGATGGACGGGAGGAGAGTTGAGGACCAAAAAACGTAAAACGGCTCCGGGAAGGAGAAGAGGGGCGGGGTAAAGGATGGAATTCGAATAAAGACGAGGAGAGATCTTGATCTACGATCGGACGGTCAAAAAGACCGGTAATGGGGCGAGACTACGTAATACCCTCTCTTGGGAGTCCCCGGAATGGCATTCATTAGTGCGATCATCACTATTTCAAAGAGAGTCACGGGTGGGCAATTTTAAGAGCTTGGAGTCTAGCAGAACTTGTCAAAAGGAAAAAAGATTGTACTTAACGATGTGAAGGGCTGAGAATTACTATAACATAAAAACATCGACTCGGGGTTGCGTCTTACCACGGGCACCCACGAGCAGGTGGTGAGTCCACACTCGAGCAAGAGAAGAAAGAACGAAAGAAGGGAAAAAGTGCCATACTATTCAAGGAGGACTAGAGGGAGAGGCGATCTCGACCTCATAGTGGGATAGATCAAGGATTTTTCAAATCTCATTCGCGCGGGGGAACGAGGCATATTAAAAACAGACGCGTGGCAAACAGGGCATAAATGGCGGCGGAGGCGTGGATTGGAAGGGGGAAAAGAGATAGAGCGGAGGTGAAAGAGATAAAGAGGAAGGTACAAGGAAAGGAGAAGGAAGACGTCGAAAGGATTTTAGACTACAAACGATGGCGTCTTTCAAAAAAAAAAAATTCGCTGGAAAGGGTCAGTTGGACGGTAAATCAACAGGGAGTAGGATGACCCAGAAAAGAGAATGAAGAAAGCTACTCTAAAAAAGGGGAAAAATGCCGCCGCGGGGGGGGAGATCCTAGATTGAAGGGCGACTTCCAGACGGGAGGAACCCTCAGCCGGTTCAAAAGGGGCGAACGGATCGAGCGATCTTGGCTAAAAAAGGTCGGGCGAAAGTCCAGAAAGGTGCGAGACCAAAAAAAAGTCTTCCCTAGCGGGAAAATTTTGAAGGAATCGGCCGACGAGGTAAAAGGGAAGGCTAGAAATGCCGTTGGCAAAACTTATACGGTTGACGTTGACTCTTTCGTCTATCGGAAAATACAGAAACGAATTAACCCTCCGTGAAAAGGTAGTTCGGGGAATGGAGGTTCCGAAATGGAAAGAAAAAGGGGCGGAACCTGGAGAAGATCTGCCTCGGACGCTTAGAACCAAAGGGCAGCAAGGTGGAATCCGACTCACAAAAACAGTCGATTAAGCGAATCTAGGGCTGGGGGAGCCGAGGAGAGCTGAGACACGGGTCGAAACACCAGAACCAGAAACCAAGAAAGAAAAAGGGCAGACGCTTCTGCTTTCACGGAGGTTACTTCCAGATCTGGTCTATAAACACAGCAGCCAGCAGATCACGTCACTATAAGTCTGGGACAAAACAGGCCGTCGAGCTGGCGTCTTCCTGGGTCCCTTCCCCACTAAACCGATAGAGCATCGGGGGCCTAGCCCTATAAGGAAGAGGAGACAAAGATTTAGAAAGGGAGACAGAAATAAGGTTGAAGGAGAAGTTAAAGCTAAGGGTTAGGTCAGGAAAAAACTGTAAGGGCACTGACTGACACAACTAGAAGAAACACATTCGGCACAGGTAGTTCGACAACTGAATCTGATGGAGGAAAGACGAAAAAACAAAAAGAATGGAAAAAAACTTTCCAGGAAGTAAAAGGAAAAAGGGCTTCCGCTCAGCTGTCATTTAAAAACTAACGAAATCGTTTGGGACGTGTAGGAAAAACGGCTTACGAGACAAGGCCTCTTTTAATCCAAAGGGCAGTGAAGAATCCCAACGATGCGGAGAGCTAAGACGGAACCGCGAAGCGCATAACCCAATGGAGGGAGGACCCCCTCGCACTGTGTGAGAAAAAGGCACAGAGATACCGAGATCGTTTTCAACTAAAACACAGATCCGATCTCCCTCAACTTGAGGCGAACGTCGCTCATCAGAGGAGAAAAGAGCTTATGCCTTCAAATGGTGAGGGCGTTTCTTGAGCTTTGGGAATCAGCTGGCCAGACTCTAGGTACCTCGAGGAACCGAAAAGAAATACGTGAGTCTTTTCGGTCATTAAAAGGTGCGGAAGAGCCCGGAAAGGACCGTAAAGGAAAGGCATTAGGACCAGAAAAGTTTCTGATGAAACGGGAAGAGAACTCGCTCCCCTTCTTGAAAAAACAATCACGAAGAGCCGAGGAATCCGGGAGGAAAAGCACGAAGAGACGAAGAAAGGAGGGGAAAAAAAAAGGGAAGAGTTGGTAAGTGAAGTAAAAGAGAGCAAAACGGAACTATTCAACAGCGTGGGGAACGGTCAACATATCAAGAGCCATGAAAAACAGATCCGACAAACTCGGAGGGGCTTCGTGCTAGAAAGGAGCCAACTGATATTCCGGAAGAAGGGGGACGGCTCAGCGAGGAAAACATCCTGAACGTACAGAAGGGGACTCCTCGTCGTGAGATGAGGAAAAGTGGGAACCCCCGATCGAAAGATCCAATTAGAACTTTTTATTAACTCAAAAAGGTAGACGGCTTGGACCTCTAATGAGAAAATCAATCTGAAAAAAACAGGTGCTAAACGAACGCTGGGAAAACGGAAAGGAAAAAGAGAGAGGGAACTTATTAATGAAGAAGAGAAAAAGAGGAAAGTGAATTGACTGACAAAACTAAAACTCGCCTTAAAGAAAAGCGTGCTTGGGGAACGAAGATCGAAACGATTCCGCCACTTTGGAAAAGAGATAAAGAGAGTCAAAATAACAGGGAACTATCATGTGTCAAGGGAGAAGGAGTGTCATCAAAGGGGGCACGTCTTTCAATCATAAAAAGTTTTTATGGAGGATGGCAAGCAAGAACGTGGCCTTCCCAGTAAAAAAAACAGGCAGGATACTGCAAAAAAGAGGGGGGTTCGGAAGGGAGTTACGCCCGACCCGTCGAAATCTAAAAGAAAAAATCCCTTTACTACCTCTTCCGGCAACAAAGAAAGGAAAAAATGAAACGTTTGGAGCTTGGCGGGGTCATTTGTGTGGATGGGAAGTTACTTTTCGTCTTATTTACTCACAAACCGTCCAGAGGGGCCGCCGAGATTCTAGAAGCGAAAGTGCAAAAAATTTTGGGTAGCATCATACTTCAGAGGGGGTCCCATCCAGATGGCAATATCGAGGAAAATAAAGAAGGGAAAATGCCTTGGGGGCGATGGACCATACATCCTCAAAATGAGTAGAGAGAGTTTGGAATAAAGCTCCGCGAAGTGGGGAAAAGCGCGGAAGGGTATAAAAGGTTCCAGGGGAGAGTTGAAAGAAATTGTCCAAAAGTAAAGCACGTTCAACTCCAGACAAAAAGGTAAAAGATAAATTATCGAAAGTCGGTGAAGAAAAGGGGAAAACCGAGGAAACTACGAAACAGAGGCTGCAGGTGAAAACTTCAAAACTTTGAGGTCGCCGTGGAGAAACTTTTGGACCGGCGGCGGGAGGGCAGTGGGAATGATAAATTTTCGAAACCGAAAGTGGCTGGGCTCCAGGTGGGACGGGACGACAAAAAAGAGGTCCATCGAAAGGGGGAGAGAGAGAGCGAGAATAAGCGGAGGAAAAAGAGA
>Ga0179593_1417422_pt1 | contig 25112 bp, 45 predicted proteins | sample CZODoug2_1_08_16_FD_185931 | JGI IMG/M metagenome (GOLD analysis project Ga0179593, IMG submission 185931) | Vadose zone soil fungal communities from Angelo Coast Range Reserve, California, USA - CZODoug2_1_08_16fungal (PacBio error correction) | ecosystem: Environmental > Terrestrial > Soil >...
GAAGGACACGAGGACAAGGGGTGGGGGGGGAAACACGGCCGTGCAATGTCGGTGAAGAAGGAATGGGGAGCACTAAGGAAACAAAAAGAGGGAAGGGAACACTGAAAAGGTTGAAATTAAAGGGCTCGGAATCAAACTTCCAATGAAAGGAGATACGGGAATCAAAAAAATACTAAGAAAAAAAAAGGGGAGAAAGTAGGCGCGAAAAGAAAATCAGGTGATCTGCGGGGTGCAACCAAAAAAGGACAGCAGGAACTCAAAAGGGCACGGGGAGGGAAGGGAGGGGGAAGTAATGAGGAAAAAAAAAAAACCCGTGCAAAAAGAGTTTTAGAAAAAGTAAAAAGGTATGTTGTGATGTCAAGTCGTGTTGCAAAAAAAAAAGAAAACCTGATGACGAGGGGCGGGGAAGGGCTATTACTTGGGGGGAAAAAAGGGAGAGGGGAGACAGTCGGAAAACCTACGGGGGAGGGTAGCGTAATCACAACCTCGATTAGTCAGGAATGTGGGAAACAGGGGGCTCACACTGGAATGGGAGCGACCCTGCCGGTTGTGAGGAGTCAAGATCAAAGCGGGAAGGGGTCAAGTCTGCAGATCCAGACCAAGCGGCCCTGGGGGGGAGGGTGGAAAAACAAAAAAAAAGAAAAGAAGGGGGGGGGGAAGGGGGGGTCACGGGAGTTGGATTAAAACCAAAAGAAAAAGACAAATTAACTACAAGAGGGTAACTTAAGAAACGTTGAGCCGGAGGACGGGGAAGACGAGTGAAGCGGGGGAGGAAAAAATGCAATAAGTGAAAACGAGAGAAAGGGGGGGGAGGGGGTAAGAGGTAACTTCTCGGAAGAAATCGCAAAAGTCGCGAAAAGAGGGGGAAAGGAATCCGCCAAGGAAAGGGGAAAAAGGAAGAAAAAAGTCGTCAGGGGAGATCGAAGGACAGCCGGGGAACCAGAAAAAACTTGGATCAGCCGCACGAAACAGGGGGGGCAGTTCGAGAGAAGGGCCAAAAAAAGGCAAGGCGAAGGCGGGAAAAAGTCTTTGTCTAAAGTTGGGTTCAGAAAAACGGCCAAAAGACAGGGCCTAGGGGGAGGGGGATCTACTCGACCAGAATAAAAAGGCAGGGAGGAAGGGGGGGGGAGCAAATGCGAATTTTATTAGAGGGGAAAAAAAAGGATAGAACACCATTTCACCCGAGCAAAAGCTCCGGGAACCATAGGGGTGGGATAACTGGAGGAAAAAAAAAAAGTGACCATCCAAAGGGAAAAAGCATGGAAAAAAAATGGAAAGAAATCCTGCGAGCAAGGAGCATATTTGGTCTTGACTAATGATCTTTTTGGAGCGAGGGGGGGGGGAAAAGAACGGGGAGCAGCAACAAGCCACTCCGGGTGCGGAGGTGGGGACCGGAAAAGCTGGGAAAGGAGGATAAGTGGGTACAAAAAGTCTCACAAAAAAATGGGGTGGGACCTCAATTGTTACCATAATCCCCAAGAAAGATGGGGATAAAGGGGGGGTCAAAATAAAGAACCAATGAAAAGGAAGGGGAGATACGACTTTTCCAGGGGGGGGGTATAAAAACACGTCAACCGAAAACTCGAGTGGGAGGGGACAGAGTGAAAAACCTCAAATCGGAAAAGGAAAAAAGGAGTAAAATAAATGGAAAAAAAGAACCTACTTGAGGGGAACGGCGGGAAAAAAAAACCTGACTTGGGGGAAAGAAAAGGTGGATCGAACTCGAACTTAGAGCAAATGGGAAACGCAAACGTATAATACCAACGCTACGATTATCCAAAAGAAACAACACAAAGGAGGGAGAGGATAATCGTGTTTAAAGAAAAAGAGAGAAGGGTTGGGTGCCGAAAAAAAGGCCTTGCTAAAGCCGATCAAAATTGCGGGATCCCAGACTCGTCCAACCCAAAAGGGAGTTTTTCTTGCCAGGCAAAAAAAAGAAAGCGTTCCGAGTTAGACCCAAAGTTAGAGGAGGGAGGTCACGGGGAAGGGAAGGGATATTGCGCGACCAAAGAGGCGACGGAGAGGGGGTCCCTACAAGTCAAAAAAGAGGAGAGTCAGCGGAAAAGGGGGGAAAACAGGTGATGGTGAGCCAAGGACATGGGGGGGAGACCACCAATGAGGAAAATTGGTTAAATATTGGTAAACGCACATGCGTAAGCAAACAATGAAACTTTGGGTTATAAAAAAAAAAAAAACTGGTCATGAAAGAAAAGGGGGGGGGAACCGTCAACGGGTACAACGGGACCCCACTTGTTGCCCGTTGGGGGGGAGATACAGCTGACCGAAAAAAAAAACAAAATTCAGGGGAGAAGAAAAAAGGGCAGAGGGAGGGGAAAAGAAAAAAGGGAGATTGACGTTGGGTGCTAAATTCTTTCGCAATGGGGGCCAGGGAAGGTGCCAGGAGGACTGGAGCAAGACCAGGAGAACGGGACTACAAGTGGGCACTAGGGAAGAAAAGGGTGGGGGGGTCAATTACCCATGACCAACTCAGATCTGAGTAATGATGCCCCATCAAAGGACAGGGGGAATTAAAGGTGAAAAAAGGTAATTTTAAAAAAAGAAGCGAAAAAAAACACCAAAAAGTGACTGGGGAGGGGTGGCAAAACGGGTTTAACACCTGAATGGCACTGATGGGGGTTCAAGGGAAAGGAAAGGAGGCAGGAAACTTCCTAAAAAAAAGATCGACACACCGATCCGGAAGGAATCGGAAAGTTGCGGCCGGGCGTCCACAGAAGGGGGGGGGGGGTGCGAAACTACGAAACTAAGGAAAAGCTCACACAAAACATAAAAAGAGTAGGGAAAAAAGAGAAGAAAAAAACGGCCTAAAAAATCCCAGCCTAGAATAACACGACTGGCCCGAGTGCACTACGAGTACCGAGAAAAGGAAAGAAAAAATCGTGTGGGGGTGAAGCCGGAGGGGGTACACTGACCGAAAAAGGGCCAAAGGAACTTCGTGTGATCGACGGTAGGGGTGGTGAGCAAGGGGAACGGGGAACGGAGGGGGTTTTATCACACGGAAGAACAAAGGGGAAAAAAAAAAAAAGGCATAAAAAAAAAGAGTTTACAATAAATCAGAAAAAACAGCAAATGAACGCCCTTGGCGTGGATCTGAAAATGGGGGAAACCAAGAGGGGGAGGGGGGGGGTTAAAATCCTTTTCAAACGGAAGAAGAAACCACCTCGTCTAGGGGGACGTGAAAAAGGAAAACAAAGGGAAAACATGCAGCGAAAGTACAACTAAAACCAAAGGAGAAGGGCCCAAGGAAGAAAGGGTACAACCAAGGTAAAACCTACACGAACCTCGAATAATCCTCCCCAGGCAAGGGAAAAGACGCAACTGGGCCGCAACGGGAAAAATAAGGGGGGGGCGTTCAAAACAGGAAATTGAGCCCCCCCACCACTGGGGTGGACCCCCGTAGATGATCGTGTACCTGGGTGTGGAAAGAGGAGGTCAGGGAAAAGGTACGCACGAGGGGGGGGTCTAACTGGCGGTGGGGGGGGGAGGTCATGCAGGCCAGTATGAAAAGGAGTAAAAAAAAAAATAGGGAATGCAGGCCAGGAAAAGTGGAGTCTCTAACCCGGGGGGTCTCAGGGGGGTCACAGACCTGAACATAGTGATTGAACGGGGGGGAAATCGCTCAAGCAACAGTGCATTACAAACGGAGGGAAGAACTGGTTTGGGGGGGGGTAATCAGGAGGAAAGAAGAACAAATCATCTTCCTAAGTGGAAAAACGTGAAATCGGAACAACAACCAAAAAGGCGGAGAAGTATCACAAAAATAAGAAAGAAAGAAAAAAGGGGACTCTCTACGGGTTGCCCGAAAAGGGCCAAAATTGGATAAGCGTAAAGGGAAAGGAAAAGGGAAAGCGGGCAACCTAAATCGAAAACAGCATCTAAAAACAATTACGTTGGGGGGACAGGAGAGGGGGAGGACTGTAAAAACTCGGAAATAGGGAATCAGAAAAAAGGGGACACTAAGAAAATAAAGTTCGGCGGGGGGGAAGGCAAACCGGGTCCGCACCGAAAAGTTCCATCGAAAGGAAAAGCAGCTGAGGCGCCAATAAAGAAAAAATAAAAATAAGAGGGAAAAGGAGTGTGCGAAAAGGGGGCGGCCAGTAAAAACCGAAAAACACGCGGTAGAAGGAGAGGGGGGGGAAACCTTTTTTTGAAGGGTTACAGTCCGTTGGGGGTGCCAAAGGAAATGAAAGGGAAGCAGGTAGGGGGGGGGGGGGGGGGTTGCCTGGGGAAAGAAAAAGGCCAACGGGAACAGGGACGAAAAACTGGGACAAAAAAAAAGGAAAAGACAATCCTAACTTAAGCATGCCAGGTGTGGGACCGGGGGGGGCACGCAACGTAAAAAAAAAGAAAAGGGGGGGAGACGGAAAGAGAAAAAAGTGTGTAAACCGAGGGACGCCGAGGGTAGACGCCATTCACGTAAACACAAAGGGCAAAACGGGGGGGAGGGTTGTGAAGTACGTGCCCCACCCGACCAAGAAAGGGGGGAAAGTAGGATAAAGGGGGAGTAACACGCGAAAAAAAATCAAACAAAACGTCAGGGGGGAAAGGAAAAAAGGGGAGGGGGGGCCCCGCTTAAGGTCTCGCCAGGAAGCGCGGGGGGAAAAGGACAATAAAGATAGAAAAGATAAAAAAGGTGGAAAAAGGGGGAAAGTCATCTCAGTAAAAGATACGTCCAGGGGCTGTCTATGAAATGAAAGACAGTTGGAAGACCAAAGGGGAAAGGAACATGGTTTATAAGTTCCTCGGAGGGCGAGACCCGAATTCCCTAAAAAAACAAAAGACGGTAGACAAGAAATCTCTAGAGACTGCAAGCGAAGATTACCTTCCTACCGAAAAGAAACCATCTGGAAAAAGAAGGGGGAAAGAAACCCGGCCATCCCATGCTAAAAGGGGAAAAAAAGCGATGAAAGAAAAACCAATTTGTGGGAACGATTGCGCCGCTCAGGGTTATTGTATCACCCCCCCCCCCCAAACCTATAAGGGAAAGAAAAGGTACCAAAGCACACTCTCTATTAAAAAAAAGGAAGTGGGGATATAAAAGAGGTAACCCAATGGGAAAAAAACGGGGCCATGAAATGGACACAATCCTTAAGAAACACAGGGGGAAGAAATCAAGGACGAAATCAGGAAGGAAAAAAAACGGGCTTGTTCCAAGGGTGGGGTGGTGCTACGGGGAAAGCAGGGGAAAGAGACAATCGCAACCTGGGGCAAAGGGCAGGTTGGTAGATGAGGAGAAGTAATCAAAAAAAGACGAAAAGAGGTTTAGCATGTGCCGGGGGGTAAGAAACATAAAGAAACCCAAAAGGCAAGGTTGGGAAGGAAAGGGAAAGGAGCCAAGAATCCCTGAAAAAAGGGATCCAGGGTGGGAAAAGAGTGGGGGGGGGGACAAGAAAGAGCATTGCGACTAAAATTGGGGTCGCCATGGGAAAATCAAAAACTCCAAGACGTTTGAGGGGGGGGGGGGGGCCATATCAGAGGAAAGGCGTAAAAAAAAAAAATAAAAATACTGGGGGAAAAGGGGGGAGATCATGAACTCTTATAACCAGAAAACCGAGAGAGGGGGGAACGAGGAGGTTTATCATCAAAAAAAACAAGTAAAAAGGGAAAGGAAAAGGAAGGAAAGTATCGCTAGCAGGGGGGAAAAAGGATTCAAAAAGAGAAGCAGGGATGAATTCTTTGATCATCAACAAGTAGGGGGGGAGAGTGCCTCGGGACTCGGAAAAAGGGGGGAGAGGGGGCCCCAAAAGGGGTACCAAAGCCCGTATTGGAAGGCCAACGAGAGGGGGCCCCCTGCGACAAAAAGCCTTAAAGTCAAAGAAAAGAAGGAGTGGGGGGGGGGGAACTTTGACAACTTAGGAAAAAAGGGGGGAGAGGGAGCCAAAATCTGGATGGGAGGAATTTGAAGGAAACAAAAAGAGTGGTATCCCCAAAACCCCCGAAGGGGGAGTGGGATATTGGGGGGAAAAAACTAAAGGCTGGGGGACAAAAAGAGTGCCAGGCGGGGGGGTATCACATTTTAGCCCTCAAGTAAAAGGAGTCCCAGCGTTTAAGGAAGATTGGGACAAGGAAAAGGACTTTTCGGGGGCCTTTGGGGAGCTCCAAAGCGCCCCCCTCTCACCAAAAAGAAATCCCTTCGGAAATCCGGGGAGGCGGTCATCTAGAAAAAGGAAGAGCAGGGGGCGCCCAAGCAAAGACAATCATTGAAGGGCCTATTTTCCGGCGGAAGGGGGGGGGAGGCAGGGACACGATGAAAAACCGAGGTTTTAGAAAAAAAAGAGTGTGCTCGGGAAACGGGGGGGGAAAGGAAGGGAAAGAATTTCACCCGGGAGGCTACTAAAAGGGAAGCGGCGCCAAAAGCTTCAAAGCATTGTCCCCTTAAAAAAGGGGGTCAGAGGGGAAGAACTGGGCGCATGAAATAAGGAGGGGGGGGGGTCCGGGGGAAGTTACAAAGGGGCCAACGAAAGGGGGCGAAAAAACGGAAAACTCGATCGGACGTTGTCCGAAATAAGAAAAAAAAAACGAGAAAGTCCGCCAGTGGGGGGAGAGGGATGAATAGTACAGTTTAGAAGGAAAAAGGGCTCCAAAGGGTAAGGGGGGAGAAGGCCGAAAATACTATCCAAAAGTTCAAAGCTTAACCAAGCTGGGGGAAAATGGACTCGGAGTAAAAAAAATGGAGAAAGAGAGAGTAAAAAATCCTATAAAAAAAAAAGAAAAAACCTCTTTTCAGAAACCATTCTTGAACTCCCACTCCATTCCTTGGAAAAAGAGACCCGAATGGGGGGGACCGTTGTCCAGACCACAAGAGGACAAGCCCGGGAAAGGGGGACCGGCACAGAAACTCCACAATTTGGTAGGGTTCAGGGAAAGTTTGTGGGAAAAGTATCTAAGTGACGCGGTGTACTTATCTCCTACAATCCACCCGGGGCGGAAATCCGAAAAACAGTTCAGAAGGGGGGGAAATTTGAGGAGATAAAATGAAAACCTCGCGGGTGGGGAGGGCCTTCAAAGAAAAAAAAAAAAACAGTTATGGAAAAAAAAGAAAGGTCTGTGGAGGGAAAAAACAAAAAACTGTAAAAGAAAAGATCGCCCTAAAAAGAGGAAACTTTTCCCAGTACAAAAGAGGGGAAAGGAATCAAAAACAATCAAAAAAAGTACGAACTGTGGAAAGGAAAACCTTTCAAAAACGACGCAAAGGGAAAACATGAGGCATCAAGGGAACGTGCCAAAAATCCACGGAAAAAAAGAAAAAAGGGGAACAAGGAAAAAAACCGCGGTAAGGGGGGTGGTGTCGAATTTCTTCTCCAATTGAAAAGAAAAACTGGGGAAGGGATCTCGGGGAAGGGCATGGTACTGCGCCGGAATATCATTAACGGGGGAAATGGAAGGTTGGTGAGGAGGGGGGGAACGAAAGTTATCAAAAAAGGGAAAGGGAAGACTGAGGTCAACTATCGAAAGTATCATAGGGAAAGAGGAATCTAAGGAAAAAAAAACATGGAAATCAGGCTGGAAGAGGAGGAACTCTTTTTGGGGGGGATTCGATTTGCTCCTCGTTACGCGTCGAATGCAAAGGAAGGGGGAAAAGGGGTGAAAAAAAAAAAAACTGACTGTAGAGAGATAAAAATCAAAATCAACTAAGAGTTAGGAGAAGAAAAATGGAAATGATATATTAAAGGAGAGAGGGGGCGGAGGCCAGGGGAAAAAAATCAGAGGGGTGGAATGACGGAACCATAGGAATCAAAGCGGAAACCACAAAATGAAGACCCACTCGAAGAACAAGATACCCCACGTTTTTGTAAAGGAGCAGGAAGCAGGAAAAAATAAACATTGAAACAAGTCGGGGGGGAAATCAAGAAAAAACGAAATTAGAGAAAGGAACCGTGGGGAAGGAAGTATCCATCATATTATTGCAGGGAGGAAAGACCCGGGACACGAAAAACAAAACTCCTGGGGGGGGGGAGGTGACCAATAAAAAACACGAAGTCGAAACAAAGGTCAAAAAAAAAACAGTCCTCTGTAGGCAGGGGGGGGGGGGAAAAGAGTGTTGGGTGGCATGGAGGGGGGGGAAAAGGAAAGTGAAAAAAAAAGAAAGTTGGAATCGCCGATAAAGTTATTTAAAAAACTATTGAGCAAGGAGGGGGGAAGACGTAAAAGGGGGGGGGGCGTAGAATAAGCTCAAGAGGAAGATGGGGTCAGTGGGGGGGCCCCACCCGTTAACCGGGGACCCAGAAAAAAATAAGGGGAACCGAAGTGCTTTTTGGAAAGCCTCACAGGGAAAAAAAACGATGCGGCTCAGAAAGAAAAAAAGAAAAAGAGAACCTGGGGAGGGTTGTGATCCGGACAGACCGAGGGGGGGGGAAAATGGGTTACCGGGAGTCGAGTTACCCAAAAAAGAGAAGGTCCAAAAAAAATCGGCAGAAAAAAAGGGGCAGGACTCCAATGTGCGGTCATAAAGGACACAAAGTCAGGGGACGATTTGAAAGCGAGAGGGGAAAAAAAAGGAAGGGGGGCATCAAAAGGTAGGGGAAAAGAGGGGGGGCGTGAGATCCTAACTCCGTGTGGGAAGGATTGAGACGTAATCCGGACGACGGCCACCCCGGGTGGGAGCTTTGAAGGGGGGAGGACGTCACTCAAAAAAAAAAAACCTTGGAAAAGGGGAAAGAACGTCTACAAAAAAAGGTCGAAAAAAATTCGGGGCAGCCCGGATAGATCTAAACCGTCCGAAAAAAGGCGAGACGCAAGGGGGGAATAGGGTGGGGGGTTGCCACGGCACGGCCATACCTAAGGGGGCTCTTTGGCTAGAAAGAAGCAGCAAAAATCAAGTCAAGGGGAGGGGGGACGAAACGAGGGAAAAAACCGTCCTCTTATGGGGAAAGCCCGTGGGAACACATATACAGAAGAACACCCATTCTCAAAAAAACGACTCGACGTAACCCTAGGGGGGTGGGAAGGACTAAAACTGCTACCAGGGGTTCACGGACAACGGAAAACCAAGGGAAAAAGAAGAAAAACCGAGGGAGGGGGAGGAAGATCGCCCAAAAAAAAAACTCATTAGGGAAAGTTGTTGGATCGAAGGATGTCATTTGGGGGGCAATGGGAAGCCAGGTGGAGAGAAAAAGCGGAACAAAGCACCTGGGTCCTGGGGGACGAAGGGGGGGGAAAAAACTTGCATGAACATAGGCAGGGGGGGTTCACAAACAAATGCCCTACAAACCTGGGTTGTACGAATTTGCCTGTGGGAAACCATAATCAAAACACAGAAGCAGTTGTGGGGAAAAAAAAAGGAAAAGGGTGCCTCAAAAAACCTTAGGGAGAGGGAAATCTAACTCTTGTTGTAAAAACAACCACAAGGAAAAAACTGAGGGGACCCAGGTCAAAAAAAAAAAAGGACATGCGAAAAGTGTGGGTCAAAAAAGGGGGGAACAAAAAGAACAAACCGAAGCAAAGGGATAAAAGGGGTTGGGTCAAAAGAGGGGAATAAAAAGATAAGTAAGTCCGTGAGTTCAAGAAACTACTTGGTTACAATGAGGGAAGAGGGTCGTCCTGCTTGGGGGGGGGGGGGGGGGGGGGGGGGGGGGGGGGGGGGGGGGGGGGGGGGGGGGGGGGGGGGGGGGGGGGGGTGGGGGAAAACTGTTGCCAAAAAAGAAAGTCCAACAAAGGTCTCAACAAAAAGGGGGGGAAAAAGAGAAAGTGAAAAAGTTGTCCTCCCGAGACCGTTTGCGAAAAAGGGACAAACTAAAAAGGGAATAAATCAAAGGGGTCGGAAAAAAGGAAAAAAGGGGGGGGAAAGGGTTGAAAAAAGACCTAAAACCAGGAAAAAAAAAAGAAAATTAACGGGGAATGGGACAAAGGGTTTACCTGGCTTACCCGGGTTCGGGGGGCACAAAAAAAATGGGGGGGGGAAGTGTAAAAAAGACCAAAAGAAGGAAGCGGGGGATGACTAATGGACCTTTTTAAATAACGAAAAGAGTGGGGGAAAGACCCAAAGGGGGGGGTTCAAATGGGGGGGGGAATTGTTGAGCTACTTCATTTGAAAACAAAAAGATGAAGGTTAGGGGGGATTATGGTAAAAAACCGGAAAAAAAAATGCGCTATAAAACCAATCAAGTGCTTGTTGGGAGAGAAAAAATTGAGATAAAAAGGGAAAAGGACCGGGAAACAGGGACCCAAGGAAGTGGGGAGGGGGGTGGGGGGAAACTGGGGGTTTATCCGACGGGGCCCCCAAGTAAAAGAAACAAAAAAAAAGAAGAAGTCGGAAAAAGAGTCTTGCAAAAAGGGGGGGAAAGGGAAGGGGTCAAAAGGTCTCCAAGAAGGGGTGGAAAAAAAAAAATCAAAGGGTGGAGGCCTATGCCGGGACTTAGGGACACCGTATCCAAAAAGCAACAGGGGGGGGGGAAGAAACCGGATGAACTACGGAGGGGTGCAAAAGGAAAACCGGGGGGGGGGCTACACTCCAAAAGGAACTAACCAGAGGAAAAAGAGGGAAACAACGTTCGAGGAAATTTGCCTGACCAAAAGGGGAGGAAAGCCGACCTGACTTGAGGGAAAAGGAACCAATTTAGGGAAAAAACACCTTTATGGGGGAACCACTATTTTACTGAAAAACGGTCGCCTTAAGGGGGGGGGGGGAACAACCGGAGACGAAAGGACAAATCGCGGGGGGGAAAAAAAAAGAACAAAAATTTTGCTCACTAGGGGACAAAACGGGGGGAAAGGAAAAAGGGGGGAGGGAAAAAAATAAAGTCAAGAGAAAAAAGCCAGGACAAGAAAAAGCTTGGGAAGGCAGAAAGAACCGAGGAAATCCTAAGAAGCAAAAAAAAAAAGCCGAAAAAAGGAGGGGAACAACATACCAGAAAAATAAGAAAAAAAACGAGGAAGCCCTAATCCCTCCATTGAAGTGGAACGGGAGGAAGTGAAAAAAAACTAAGAAAGCAATGGGAGAAAGTTGAAAACTATTGGGAGGACGGAGGGCTGTTGGAACACGAAACTCCCCCCTTGAAAAGAAGAACGGGTGGCGGCAAAACCCAAAAAAATAAGCCAAAGAAAAAGACCGGGGGGAAATCGGGAGCTCGATGAAAAACTCGCAGTTAAAAAATGGGTCATGAAAAAAATAACCAAAGAAAAAGACGAAAACAAATCTTCTTGAAAGGGGACGAAAAAAAAACTTGGGTGGAACAACGGGAAAAGACAAGCAAACCTCGACCGGGGTTTTGCAAATCCCTCAAACGACATCACGAGGATCGGGGAAAAAAAAAAGAAAAAAGAGACGGAAGGGAATACAAGAATTGGCCTCAAAAAGTGCTCAGGGTCGTGCAAAACACTACCTTAACCAAAACATACTTTGTTTACAAAACAAGGGAAAAAAGAGGAAAACGAGGGACCTTGGGTTGGTAAGGGGGACGAGAAAAATACGCCACTACGTGGGCAAAAAGGTTACTCAATGGGAGTGGCGTAGGAGGGGAAGGCAAAATTAAAAGGGGAAGGGAAGGGGGGGAAACGCGAAAACGCGAAGGGGTCACAGGGTATCTTGCCACGACGCAACCTAATCATTAGGTGAGAGAAGCTCAACTGCAAAACGATCTGTAAAAGAAGGGGCTGGGGGGAGGCGCCTGGTGGGATCTGACTGGTTTGGGAAAAAAAAAAGGAACTGAAAGCAGGGTCATGGAACACAAGAAAGGGCAAGTTGGAATCGTCCAAAAAGGGCGGGGTCAAAAAAAGGGTATAAGATGAGAAACAAACAACAAAACAAAAGGCGGGGAAGGAAGGCCATGAATCGGAAGAAGAAAGGAAATCTAAAAGAGGGGGGGGCAGAAAAACCTGCAAAGGGGGAACAAGTAAAGGGGTACTTCCGCGTCCTTAATTGGGAAAAAGGCAGCAGAAGAAAAGAAAAAATCGGGTCCTGAGAAAAAAAAAGCACCGTGGGTGGTTCAGAAAAAGGGGACTCAAGAAATGATAGGATTCAGTACCATCTCGTACTTGACAAACCTTTCCAAAAGCCTAATCCCAAAAAGAAGGAAGAATTACGCAGGCAGAAAGAACCACTCCGCAAAACAGGGAAGTGTGACGTTCAGGGTGCCCAGAAAATTCAACCAAGAGGGCACGCGGTCCTCAGACAGAGGGGGGCAACCCGTTTGGTGATGGGAGGGGGGGGAAAGGGAAAAGACAACTGGAAGGGCAAAGTTGTCGTCAGGGGGGGGGGGCACCTTTCGAGAAAGGGAGCAAGGAACGGAGCGAAAAAAAAGAGCCTTAACGGACAAGGGAGGGGGAGGACATCCACTATCTATTGGAATTGGAGGAAGAGGGCACGTTTTGTGGGAAAAGCACTTTCCATAAAAAAGGGGGGTGAGAGATAAAAAAACAGTTGTTCGAAGACCTCTCAACGCGAAGGGGGCAGAGAGGGGGAATAAGAAAAAAAAGGGGATGACCCTGGGGGGGAGTAAGGGAAAAAGGTCGGCCAGAAAACGGGTATTACAACGTATATCACTGGGGGAAGTAAAGGGCGCAGGACAACGAGAAATAACACCTTCATAGATAAAAAGTTGAAAGGGGAAAAGGGGACCAAAGTTTTCGGAGAAGAGGGGATAAAGCACACGTAAAGAAAGTGAAGAGTAGGTCTGAGGGGGTGGAGATTGAAAACTCCTTCAAATAAAGTCCGGGAATCAGGGAGGGGGGGATAGACTTCCCTGTTTCGCAAACCTAAAGAGGGGGGGGAAGGAGGAAATAATCCAGAAAAAAAAACATAAAATCGGGCTTGGAAGTTCTACGGTCGAGAGCGAAGGTTACCCTTTCCCAAACGCCTTCAGGAAAAGGACCGTATAAAAACCGGTTAGATGGGAAAAAGCAAGATTCACACAGAAGAGCACGCCTCAGACAAAAAATCGTGGGGAGAAAGGGTGGGAAAAACGTAGTCTCCTTCCTCTGGGGAAGTATGAACGCCAGGAGAAAAAGGGAGGAAACGAAAGCCCGGCCTAAAACTTATTACGAAGGGGGGAAACGAAAAGAGCGGGCAAAAAGGGGGAAAAAACCCGCAAACACGAGGACACAAAAAAAAATGTTAAATCTTCTGGGTCCATAAAGGGGAAGGACTGAAAAAGAAGGCCATACCAAGAAAGGGGAAAAAAGAGGGAAGAAAGAGAAAAAAAGAATCGGTCAGTGAAAAGGGGGATGGCTCTATGTGGTTTGGGAGAAAAAAAAAAGGTTGGAAATCTTAAAACTAAACGAACAATCCAATGGTAAAAAAAGGGGTAGTAAAGGGGCCCAGGAAAGCTACTGAGGCATAAGGGGGGGGTATAGCACCCACAATCCCTAAAAAAAGAGGGGTGGGATATCATGGCCAATATAAAACCAAAAAAAGAAAAAGACAGTGGAAAAGAGGTGCTAAATCCTGACAAAGGAAAGGGCGGCAAAAATCTACTCCAAAAGTTGGGGAACAAAGAGGGGGGGGGGGGCAACGGCGAAAAAGCAAAAACGGAAAAAAGGAAAAGGGGGGGGGACCGCCAAGTGAATCACACCAGGCGCGAAAAAATGGGGGGGTCAAATAGCTAAGTCCTTAAACAGGGGACGTCTTCTTCAAAGAAATGGGGGTTACGACTTATTATCAAGAATTGGAGAGGAGAAATTGTAGAGCATTGGGTTCTACAAAAGATGCAACTATAAAGGGGGGAAATCAGAAACACCAAAAAACGGAAGGAAGTTATAAATAATCATTAAGGGTGGTTGAAACGTCAGGGGGGGGGGGGGGATCCACACTATGAAAAAACTGAGGGAAGAAAAATCGACCAAAAGGAAGGTGTCTTCTCAGAAAAAACGGGACTGAGTAAGCAATGGACAAGGAAAGGACATCGGTCAATAAAGTACCTCCGGAGGTGGAAGGGGCCCTTCGAAAAAGAAAAAGCCTCAGGAAAAGGAGAGGGTGGTTTGAAGGGAAAATCCAAAAGAGGCAAAGTGGATAGCTAAAAAGGTTTTTTCAGGGGGAAAAGGGGGGAAAAAAAAACTTGCATGTCCAACAAGGTAAGGGGAAGGGGGATGGGTACAAAAAAAAACAATAAATGCTTATCCCAAGCAGGGGGGGGGGAGGGAGTTTGGTATTATTTAAAAAAAAGAAGGGCAGGAGTTCACAACACAATCCGGCAAAAACCATGGAGGGTGACGCCTTGTAGGGCGTAAGAAACGTCCCCAATGAGGAAACAAAAGAAGAGTCCGAAATCTCAGGAGGAAAAGACGAAGGGGGGAAACAGAGGGGGTAGCAGGATTGGGCCCGGGTCCAATATGTACGGAAATGGTGCAGCAAGGACTCAACGAGGGGTTCAGAGAGAGTGTGCCAAAACCTTAAAAGGGAAGGCAAAAGTTAGAAGAAAAGCCTGACTAAAGGAACCCGAGACACCGGCGAAAATCTTCAAGAAGGAAGGGGGGAACAGGGAGTTGGTTTAAAGCTGCACGACAAGATGAGAAAGAAGGAAAAAAAGTGGTAGGGGAAAGGTTATGTTTAACAAAACTGGGGTTATTTCAAGGATGGGGCCAGCAACCGAACCAGGGAGACGTTAAACTCCCGGCCATCGCCCAGTTGCAACAAAAGGGGAAGGCAAAAGCAGGGCCGCAAACGGCAAAGAAACTGAGAGTCGAAGAGAATTTCAATAGGAAAAACCCCTGAAACTTGCGGGGGGGGGCCAGGGAAAAAGGAAAAAGAATTAGGAATAAACTGGAAGACCATATAAAAAAAGAAGTTCAGAAAAAAATGAAAGCACGGCCCCCCATAGCGAGTAGGAAACTGAAGCACCGAAGGAAAAGGGTGTAAATCGAGTAAAATGCAGAAAGTAAAAGTCACGGGAGGAAAAGAAAAAAAAGAAGGGAAAAAAAGCAAACAAGTTTTTCTTTTTGAAGCACTACGAGGGTGGGGGGAAACACGGACGCTACGCACGGTAGGGATTCCCCGGAAAGGAAAGGGACCAGGGGCTGACCCAACACACAAAAAACGAATCAAACAGGAAGGGGGGAAGGGAGTCCGGGAATCGAAAAAAGGTTCAACCCTAAATGAGGGTGAAAAGGGATGAGAAAAAGGACGAATCTGATCGAAAAAAAAAAGGATTCTTTAAAACGTGGGCAGCCAAAAAAAAGGAAAAGACAGGAAGAAAAAAAAAAATCCGTATTAATGAACCGAATTCCCTAACAAAAAGGGGTACATCTCTTAGAAAGGAGAAAGTAAAATGACTGAGAAGAAACAAAAAAATTTTTTTTGTGCTAAGACAAACCTGTAAGGGAGAATCGCAAAAAAAAGGGTCAGGGGAAAACAACGCGGGCATAAGGTCCTGAACAACTAAAAAGAAAACAAATCAAAAAAAGAAGTGGTTGTGGACACCAAGCATATTGAAAGGGGCGTTAACGGGGGTGTGGTCGGGACGGTCGCGACTACAAACTGCAACTGGGAGGGAGGGAACTTTGGCGGGGTAAAACCCTGAGGCACGGGGGGAATAGGACAATTTTGCACAAGAGGGGGGGGACTGAGCAGTGCCCCGGGGCAGGGCTCATGAAGTCAGGGAACTCGGAGGAATGCCAAACTTCGAGAAATAAAGGAATGATGAAAAAAATGAAAAAACAACTGCAAAAAAGGGGAAAAGGGGGATGCTCGGGAGCGTCGTGGCCGACCGCCCTAGGGCTAACACTTCAATAATGTTGCCAGACGTCAACCAACAAATGAAAAGTTCAAGGGGGGAGATAAAAAAAGTACAACAAAAAAAAAAAAGGATGGGGAAGGAGAAGGAAAAAACGACTCCAAACCAGGGCACCTCTGAAAAAACATGAAAAGTTAATTCAAAAGAGCGTCAGGAAAAGGAAACGCGCACAGGAAAACTCAAGAAAAGGAGGAAGAGACGTTTGAAGGAGGGAACCGAAGGGGGATAAGTCGTGAAACAAGAGAGAGACAGTTCGAGACATTCACCTGAAAAGTTGCCATCGGAAAGTAGAGAGGCGGAGGGAAAAACAGAAACTACTGGGTATCAAAAAAAAGGGGGGGGGAGGACATTTGGGTCGACACGAGAACAAAAAGGAAAAGGGGGGGGGGAAACGGGGGTGGTCAAAAACCGAAAGTTCTTCTGGCAACCCACCAGAAGGGGGAGGGGGATTAAAGATTTGGGGGAAAAAAAAACACAAAGGACCTGAGAGAAGGTTGCGGCCAGGGTTCGAAAGAGCGGGATCAATTCGTCGAAGAATTTCGAAACGGGAAAAAAAAAACGGCCCCTGGGTAGCGACTAGGGCGAGGGAAAGGGGGGGGGGAAAAAAAAGTTTGAAAACGCCCCCCAAAAATAGGGGGGCTCAGGAGGGACAGGTGGTGGGTCCTAATCAAAACGCGATTTGCAAAAGGCGATCAATAACAGCACCCAAAAATGGGGGAAGGGGGTGATAAGGGAAAGGGCCCAACAAAGGGGGTTCACCGGGGAGATGACTGTATGGAACAAAAAAAGTCTCCGGAAGGTCAAAAAAAAAGGCCAAGTCAGAGAAAGCTAAATGAAGAAAAAAGTTCTTTCAACCAGGGAAAACAGGGGGACACGGAATGAGGGATAAAGAAAGAAGGATAGTGTATGTTGAAAAAAAGTTCTTCAAGTCAGGGGGAAAAGAAAAGAAAAACGAAACTGGTAACTGAAGGGGGAAAAAAAGTGGGAAGGACACAGGCCAATCCAGAAAAAAGACTCAAAGCGGGGGGAAGGATTAAGGGTACTCGACTCTCTCAACACTTCAATAAAATGAAGAAACCAGAAAAAAAGTCAGCTTAGGAAAAAAAAGGAAGAGCAAAAACATAGAAAAGGGGAACGAAAGGGCGCCGCATCGCAACGCACTCTAACGTCAAAGTACCATATTGAAAAAAAAGTTTGGGGATGAAATGCATAGGAGAGTTTCGTAGAAACCTAGACCAAAGGGAAATGCAGGAAACGATGGACCCGCATACAGTTTAGGGGGGAGATTCTTCTAAAGGGATAAGGAATTCACAGTGAAAGAAAAAAAAAAAGTATTACCAAATGAAAACGGAGGGAAAAAAAAGGAACAAACGTATCATAACACCACCTGCAAAAAAAAAACCACCCCGGGGCCGAAAAAAAAAAAAAACAAGGCCAGCAGAAGAGGCCTTTTGTCAAGTCGTGGGGGGGGGAAAAGGGGAAAAAAGGGCAGAAAGCGGCAAACACAGGGTCAGGGGGGAAGAGGGGGGAAGGAAAAGGACGGAGGCGAAGGGGTAGAAAACAAGGCCAGCACAGCTTGTGTGTAAGAATTGTCCTGTGCCAGGAAAAAAAAGGCATAAAGGGGAAAAGACCAAAAGGGAAAGGGGGGAGAAAAGCCCTACAAAATGAAAGGCAGAAGGAAAAAGGGACGAAAGAAAGTTGCAGAGGGGGGAGAGCCAAAGATCCATCACTATCGGGAATGGGGGGAGGAAGGTGAACCTCAAAAAAAAAAAAAAACACAAAACGAAGGAGAGGGAATAACGCGTACTACAAAGAGTGTCGCCGGCGAACTTGGGGGGGGGGGAAAGAACTGAGGATCAGACCGGTTATAGGTTCAGGTATATCTCGAAAAAAAAAACGATTATGAAGCCAAAAAGAAAGAAGGTCGGGATCACCTATAGTATGGGGAGAGAAAGTAGACGTGGGAAACCATCCCTCAGGGGAAGTGGAAAGAAAAAAAAAGGGAAGCACAGGGAGTGAACTTCTTTTATGCAAACATCCGTCCCCAAAGTAGGTTGGTTGGGCAAAGCCTTCCTACCCGAAGTAGGGGGGGGGGAATGGGAAAAAAATTTTAGAAAAACTTGAAAAGGGGGTGAGGACCCGAGGCGGAAGTTCAAATGGGAAAAAGCAAAAGAAAAAAGACTGCGAGATGTGATCGGGGGCCGTGGGTCCAAAACATCGGGGCAAAAGGAGGAAAGCCGTTTGGGATGTTTTAAGGGAGGGCAAAAGTGAAGGGGATAACCATATTATTTCTGGGTAATGTGTTACACCGGCCAAAGCAGGAATCCTCACCACGGAAGAGGAAGAAACCAAACACAATGAAAAAAGCCCTCAGTTGACATCCACTCGGGGAAAGTTAAAAGGAGGGGGACTTGGGGCCGCGAACTCAGCAAGGCCAAAAGGGAAAAAGAAAAAAGGAAAATCGAGAAGCAAAAGTCATGATATGTAAGGGAAGGATTGGGGGTTGTCGCAGAGTCGCAAGGAATGGGACCTGGCCGTAGCGGACATTGCGAGCAAAGGATCCAACGAGTTAAGAACTCGAGATTGGGGGTGGAGAAAAGGGAAGGGGGGGGGGACCTAAAAGGGCACGATCAAGACTATACAGCCGGCGCTTTCTGGAAAGGGGAAATTGTGCCCTGGAGGGGTTAACGGCAATCTCTCGGAAAATGAGGGGAGGGGGATGAAAGGGAAAAGGTGATGTGTTTGAACACCTTGAATGGGGGAAGAGGTACGCGACCGGCGAGGTAAAGGGGTCCTAAATCTCAAATTTGTCTCCCCAAAAGGGGTGCGCCGAGAGATTGAAGAGTTTCCCGAAGTTGGGGCGGAAAAAAAAAGTCTGGGACACTAAGCATGCGACTAAAAAACACTCAAACCTGAACTTCTGGGCCTTCAAAGAGAAAACCAGGAAAAACTAGCCCAAAACAAAAAAAAGAAAACGAGAACAGAATTTGACAGAAACTCAGGTCAGAAAGGAAAGATCTAATAATGAAACCGAGAAAACATGGGTTGAAAGGTGTGCAACGGAAAGGACTTCACACCGCAACTTAACGACCAAAGGGGGGCGGGTGTCAGGTGAAAAAAGGGTCTACTATTGGGAAAAAGGACTTACTCAGGTTGGACTTCAAAAAAAGGGTCTCAAACCCTGTAAAAAAACTCCTTAGTGACGTGCCGGAAAACGATAAACATCAAAAATGAAACCCTGTTGGGAGGGAGGGGGCGAACGAGTGAACCCAAGCCGTGGAGCGTCGAACACAAGGACAATCTCAAAAACATAGTAGTGGGAAAAGGGAGAAAAAAACAAAAACGAACTTACTAAAGGGAGAGGGGCACAGAAAAACGTGTAAAACCGGGAAACAGGGGCCGACTCACGAAAAGGATAAGCTTCCTTGAGAAACGTTCTAAACGAAAGGACTCAAAAAGCACCTCTGAAAGAAGAAGGGCCACAACAGACCTGAAAAAGGAAAACAAAAAAATAAAACTGTTTAAATCGCCAAGAAGGAAAAGAGGACAAGACCGGGGGGGGACAATGTGTGTTGGGAAAAGACGGAAACGGACAAAACATGACGGCCGGCTTTGGTGAGACGTGGGTCTCGACAGAGAGAAAAAAGAAATGTAAAAGTTTCGAAGTGACACCGGGGGATCCAGAAAGAGGGTCCTCGGGACTGGTAAAAACACAATCAAGCCTTCGATTGGAGAAGGAACGCCCTTCATGGGGGACCAAAAAGGGAGGGGTTGCCGCTGGCATGAAAAAAAAGAACCATGGCTTCACTCGGGAGGGAACTTCATGGTCGTGGAATTCAACGAAATGGCAAAAGGAAACAAACAAAAAAAAAAGTTAACTTGCAAGGGGGATCAAATCAGAAAAAAAAACAACGTAGGAGAGGAAAAAGAATCTCAATAGTGCGACCGCTGAACAGACACAGGGGTTTCTTGAAGCAGTTTCAATGCTTATTCCGTCAAAGGGAGGGAAAGGACCGAAACCCCCCCCCTACCGCCACAAAATCCTCCTCCCGAGACAAAAGCAAGAAACCTTGGCCATTATAGGAGAAAACATCGAATTAGGAAGAAGGAAATAGAGAAAACTGCAAAGGGCTCTGAAAGGGGGAACCGGTTCAAGCCGAAGGGGACCGGAGATCTAAGGGCATAAAGGAAAAAAGGACAAAAATGATTCAAAAGGCGGAAAGGTCGCACGAAGAGTCCGAACACCAAAAAACAGGTTCCTCGTCAAGTCCCACCAGTGGGGTGAGGAGTCCCGTGGGGGGGGGAAAAAAACGGAAAAATAAATCAACAGGTGGAGGGACCTTTGCGCTTCGAGAGTGGATCAATTCTCGGGGAATTGAGGGGAAACTGAAAAAACAAAAAAGTTACTGGGGGAAAGCCAGTCCGAGGGAACGGATGTCCCTGCGACGTACAAAAGAAACGGGGGGGGGGGAGCCCGCCAATCCAGGGGGTTTCTAACAAATAGCAAACTGGGAGAAAAAAGGGGTCAAACAAAAGCGGAGCGACCAAAACCAGACTGGAAACCAAAGACAGCCCTTGGGGGTTGGGGGTAGGGGCCGCACCGAGGAAGTTTCCAAGGGGAGATACGTAGTGAAAAACCGTCGAAACGGCACGAACCATCGACAGCGGCGAAAAAAGGGGGGAGGAAAAACACCGGGCTGTAAAACCAACATTACGCGCGGGGGGAAGAGGGAGCGGGACGTACATTCCTCAAGAGTGTCCTTCTTCAAAAAGTCTTAAAGTTAGGGGACCTAAAAAGAGGGAAGGAAACACTTCCGGGTCTGGGAAAAGTTATCAAACTGAACCGCTGTTGGGGAAGGCTCCAAACGTCCCAACTCCTCATTGAACTGAAAAGAAGGAAAGGAGAAAAAAAAAAAGGAGAAAAGAGGGGCAACCGAAGAGGATGAAACAGGGCCCGCTACGTCTCTAAAGCGGGGAACAGAAAAAAAAAAGGGTGTTGGGGTCAAGAAAAAACCATCCATCCACGTCGTCGGGGCGACAAACTCAAAGAAAAAGAATATGCGCGAGTCCTGTGGGATAGGGGGGAGGGGAAAAAATATTGAGGTAGACCAAAAAATAGAATGGAAGGGGTGAAATGACCAGTCCTCGCCACACCTCTCAATGAAAAAGTTGATAACCTAATCAAACCCCAGGCGGTGCCATCACAAGAGGCCAGAACGCGGAAAACAAGCCAGGACAATACCGACATAATTAAGGAACGAAAGGAAAAAGTTGGTTCTCGAAGGATTTTGGTGTGGGGGGGGAGAAAAAAAGAAGAAAAGGAAAGGTCCCTTTCCGTTGGGAAGGTTTGCAAGAAGGAAAGATGACGGGTACATTTTCTCACAAAAATCAACGAAAGCGGGGGGGGAAAGAAACCGGGGGGGTTAAAATGGAAAAAAAGAAATGGAATCTGTCCTTACTTTGGGAGAAAAGCAAACCATGAAAAGGCGCTAAAAATTTGCCAAGATTTGGGGGGAAAACTGGGAAAAAAAGAAAAAAAAAAGGTCTGGTGAAAGAACTACAAAAACTCATGGGGAAAAAAAGGGGACTAAATTGTTTCGCTACTAGGAAAGGGTAAGGAGCGGCAAGAAACCTACTTGAACAAAAAAGAAAATCATTTATCGCGCTCGGGAGAATCAAAGGGTCAGAAAAAAAAGATAAGGGAAAAAAAATAATTATCAGGGCGTCAAAAAAAACAAGACTAGGAAAGAGAGGGAAGAATGAGAAGGCGGTTGGCCCCTCCTTATCAGGTGTGCAATTCCCTCACAAGAACGATGATCACTGGGGATGTTAAGGGGGGGCCGAAAAAGCAAACGGTAGTGGGTCGGGGGAAAAAAAGCCAGGCCGTCAACCATTTGAAAAGTGGGACCCTCTTGGCGGCGTGAAAAAAAAAAGGGGTCAAACTGCAAAACTTAGAAAGGGGAGAGTGGTTTGTCGGCTCACCAACTCGGCAAAAAGAGAAGACAGAGGGGCCTTTTCATGGGAGTGAAAGTCCCCTGTGTGGGGGGGACCACAAGAAGAGGGGGAAGGGAGGATATACGACACATGGGGGAAAGGACCACTCGTTAGGCCTTGTGGGAAAAAAAAATAGAAAACAGAAGAAGCCCCTCAGTCAGATTTAAGAAAAACTAAGTCCCAAAAAAAAGGGAAAAAGGGGGGGGGCTGGGGCCAGAAAGGTTGGTTTAAACTTGGTAACAAGGAAAAAAAAGAATCCTGAGCAAACCGGCGCCTTTTCAATCTGGAGATGACCGGCGGAGATGTTTGTTGGGGGAAAGTTCGGGAGCAGGCCGGTTAAAAAGGGCAATGAGGAAAAAGAAAACCCGTGTCTCAACTGAGGGTTGTCCTCGGGGGGGAGGAAGGACGGGAAATGGTTGCCTTTCCGTAAGGGGGGAGAAACCTCTCTTCTAAAAAAGGGGGGATCCCTTCGAAAAAAAGATCCGAAAAAAAAAGGGGAAAAGGGGGGGTAGGCTCTGCGAGAAAGACTTAATTGTTAAAAGGGGGAATTTGAACACCTTGAAGTTAAAGATTGTGCTCTCCGGGACGACTTGGGGACGAAGCAACCACTCAATATTAACAAGGGAGTCCATATCAGGGCGGGGACTCAGAAAAAAGGGCACGCCGTACTATGGGGAGGAGCGCGAAAACTAATTAAACGCTAACACCACCAGGAGAGATGGAAACTCAGGAGGGGGAAAAAAGGTAAATCTAAACCCGAAAAGAAAAAAAAATAGCAAAACAGCAATTCCAGAAAAAAAGAGGATCTGACCATAAAAAAAATAATACTAGAAGGATTAACCGCCATTGCAGGGTTTCCTCCAATAAAATGGAAACACTCTTGCTTCCCTCAAGGTTGAAGTTGAAGGTCGGGGAGAAGGGAAGAAGAGTTAATAAAGGAGTCTGTTTAGTACACAAAAAAAACGTATCTCACGGAATCATCTTTGGGGGGGGGAAGGGAAATCCGACACAAAATGGCATAATACGGGGGAGGACTCTGACAAGGAGGGTTGGCGAGCTGCGAAAACTAACCTTCTCGTCAAAACCATCGTCGTGACGTGACGAAAAAACACTGGCCAAAACATCAACCTCGAGCGGCACCAGAGCTTCGTTGTAACGGGAAACTCGTCTAACCAATACAACAAAAGGGTCCTCCCCACAAAAAAAAACTGAGACGAGCGGAAAAGGGCGAAAAAAAACCGATCGCGGCAATACGGCCCGAACCTGCGCACAGGTTAGGGGCAAACCCAGAACTGAATCCCCTCAACAAAGACGGGGGTGGCCCACAAGGCCCTCTAGGGACCAAGCAAAATGGAACCCGTGGGTGTTCAGGGGGACAAGGAAACGGTTTGAGACGGAGTCGGCGCCGAGGAAGGAGAAGGAAGAATTGAAGCTCTGGAAAGGGGACGCAGGAAAGTCCCGTTCTAGGATTGACAAAAGCAAGATCAAGAACCACAAAAATGAAAAGGGAAGGCTCTTCTGAGAAGGGTGGGGCGGCATCTTGCTGAAGATCATGAACTCGCGGGGAACGGAAGGGACGTGCAGCGCACCCCAGGGCCAGAGCCGGTCAAATTTCAACCACTCAAGGACTCTCTCAACACAAATGATTAGTAAAAGATAGAGTGAAAAGCGAGAGGGGTGGGGGCCGCGCACGTCACCCATGCGTGAAAAAAAAGGGAGAGCAGTCATGAGGACGAGCACACGACCCAATCCAAAAAAAATCCTTGGGCCCACAGGAAACACTTGGGGGCTCAGGCCAGAAAAAAAAATGGGTATGAAGCTCGTGAGAAACGGACTTTTCCCTTACCGGTCCGCGCATAACCAGAGTGATTAAGCATTGCAGGCGGGCGCAGACAAATGAAAACGAAAGAAAAAAAAACCGTTGCTCAGCCCCGGGAAAAAAGGGAAAAAACAAAGGTCACGAGTTAAGGGACAAAGGCTGGTGTTCCACCAGGGGGAGTGGTTGAGGGGAGGCAGGGGGGAAGGGTTGTCACGTGCCGAGGGGGGGCGGAAAGGGAGGAACTTAGAAGGGCCTTCGAAAAAAGAAAGGTGAGGAAAAAGAAAAGGCCCGCTGGTAAAAGAAGCTTGTGCGGGGGGTTCAACACACAGGATTGTAGGCGGAGAAAGTGGCCTTGTTAGCACTTGAAACCCAAAAGAAAGGGCATGCAAGCGGCGAAGAAGCAACGCGAGGTCCATCAGGGGAGAACAAAAAAACCCCAATTAAAGGGAACCAACGCCACAGGCAAAAACGTTTTGGCGGGTGTAGGCAGGGGCACTCAACAGGGGAAGGGGGGAAAACACAGGGAAGAATAAATTCAACGGGGCCGGCAGAACAAAACGCCGTGCGACGAAAAGACAAAAGTGAACTCCCCTTGCTGGGGGCAAGAAGGGGAGGGACAGTAAGACGGAAAAGAGGCGGGATATCTGACAGAGAAAGTATGGGAGGAAGGGAAGATCTTAATCTTCAGAACTCTCGAAGGGTTCCAGCGATCTGAGGGACGTAATACTCCCAGGGAAAAGGGGTGGTGATCTTTGGAGGTTGGTCTAAACGTCGAGCTCGACCAGTAAGAAGAAAAAAAGAACGCAAAGCCCGTAGCGCTCGGCAGGGAAAACAGGGGAAGAGTGGTCCGAGCGCCCCGAAAAGAGAAAACACCTGGCTCTGAACTGGGGGAGGACGACCATGCGGCAATAACTTTGGCCCATAAAGAAGGCCCGATTTCAGACATTACACGAGGGAAAAAAGTGCAAATGCAGGTAAGGACGGGGGGCAGGGGGTCCTTCCTAGTGTTGAATAGGGCGGGGGGAAACACTAGGGAGGCAATTCAGAAAAACAAAGATCAGTACACATAACGGTGAGAACAGCCCATTTGTAGACCCGCCCGGCCAAAAGCAAAGCCCAATCATTGAAGAAGAGCTGTAACACGAAGCGACATAAAGGAAAGAAAAGGGTTACTAATTGCGCTTTGGGGGAAGGATACAAAGAGGCAACACCACTACTGGGCAGTAACGAAGGGGGTTCAAGAAAAAAAGCCTGAAAAATGAAAAATAGAGATCAAAAAAAGACACAAAACAAGCAAAAAATTGGGGAGACGCCATGTTTGTTGAAAAATAATCCCACAGAATTCCTGGGGGGGGGGGGTATACCATTACAGAGACACATCCTCAACGAAAGGATCTATGCCTGAGGGGGTTTGGAGGAAAAGAAAAAGAAACACGGAAGCAAACTTTTTCTGTCGAACAGGGAAACCTCACTCAGCAGGAAAGACGCAAGCGGTACTAAATTTGGCAAGACTCAACTCGGACTAGGAATTATGGCGGCAATAACATACTTGGGGAAAAAGAAGGAAAGGCAGGAACTCCAAGTGTGGAACACGAAAAGAGCAAAACAAACCACTG
>Ga0179593_1618672_pt1 | contig 25110 bp, 33 predicted proteins | sample CZODoug2_1_08_16_FD_185931 | JGI IMG/M metagenome (GOLD analysis project Ga0179593, IMG submission 185931) | Vadose zone soil fungal communities from Angelo Coast Range Reserve, California, USA - CZODoug2_1_08_16fungal (PacBio error correction) | ecosystem: Environmental > Terrestrial > Soil >...
CTTCGTGGGGTCTCAGCTCCTTCCTTCTGAGGTAATCTGGAAGCAAGGAAGCGGGGCAGGAAAAACTTATCACTTAATACGACATCATTTCAAGTTTCGGGCTTCGGGGGGGCTGGGGGATAGACAAAGCGGGCTGGGGTCGTCACCTAGGCAAAAAACGCGATAAAAGGGAAAAGGGGGGGAGGAGAAATTGTTCCAACCTCAAGGCCTTATGTTCCATTTCGTTCCTATCAAGAGGGAAAGCGAGAGGGGGCCGGGGCGCAAAAACGCATCTGGGCTTCGGGTTCGGGGGGAGGAACCTTGCGGGAAGGCAGGAGAAGACGGCAGAGAAGACATTAGGTCGTCCTTCGGAATCGCCAGAGGGAAAAAGCTAAAGATATCGAAGCGCTGGGGGGGGGGGGGGGGGGGGGGGGGGTTGGGGGGGGCGTCAATAAAGGCGTTCCATTCGCCGGGGCGTAAGGAGAATAGGGCTGGCAATGTGTATCTGGGCCGGAGTAGGTGGGGGGGGAGAAGGAGGGCAAAACGACGACTAAGGCTAATCGAGTAGATGTTTACCATGGACACGGGGGTACCTTCCCTGGCCTTGTGAGTTTTTACTTTTATTCGCAAAACCGGTTGGAACAATACCATTTTTTAGGGCCCTGCGGACGCGTGTTTCCTCCAAAATCCACGACGAGATTTAACGGCAGATCCCGGTTTACCATTTAGGGAAAGTCACGGGGGGGGAAAGGACTATGTCTGAGACTGGGAGGGGGAGAGGTTCTATTTGTGTCATTTTCGTAGAAGGGGGAAAGATACAGGAAAAGGCAAAGCGTTTAGGGGGCTCTAAAAGCAAGAGGGGAAGTCGAAGGTCCCCGAAAGTGGGAATTTTGCGCAGTAAAGGAAAAGTCGGAGAAAGGTATGACAGCACTCTGGAAAGGGGCACGATTCTCGAAATAGAGGGATAAATCAGCATTCGGGGACCGGAAATTGGGAAAAGGGGAACCTAGTTTTATTTATTTACGAAAAGAAAAAAAAAGGAGGGGGGGGACCCCAGTAAGTTGACCAAGCCTGGCTGCCTGCATGCCACCCAAAGGAGAACTCGATTGAAAATTCATGTACCAAGGCAGTGATTGCTTTATCATGGCGGCCAATAGAAGGGAAGATCCTCAAAACCCGAAAGATCTCGATATGGAAAGCACAAAAAGCACGACCAGCAACGGCAGGTCAGGGACGAAATCGTAGGCGGAACGAAGGAAAATGCAGATAAACTCGGCGAACACGCCAAGGGGGGGGGACTTGGGGTAGGGGGAAGAAAAAGAGACACTGCAGAACGCACGACACACAGAACCCGAAACGAGAAAGGGCGCTACAGGAACGTCTCCACTTTGGTCTGAAAGAAGGGGGAACACGACCGCCATTGGAAATGCGCCTGCGTTCCCGGGAAAAGATCCGGGGGGGCAAGAAAGGAGTAAGTGGACATTGGGGTGATCGCCCGTGTCGTGACGCAGGAGAGAATCGCGGGAAACGAAGTGGAACTGCCAAAAAAGAGAGAAGAGGAGACACTAAAGGGTAAACCATCAGCGCATAAACTCGATGCGAAAAGAAAGGGGGGCAAGAAACGAGGGGGGAGGAGCAAACCTAAAAAGGCGAGCTCGGCCTGCGAAGATCGCAGCGCGCATCAAAGAAATCGCGTGAATGCCTACGGAGGGAAGAAAAACCGGAGAGAACGAACCTGAAAAAGCCCAGGAACTGCGCATACTAGAAGGTAATCGAGGAAGAGGGGCTGGGAGGAACTTCAAAAGAAGTCGAAAAAAGGATGCCTACGATCAGGTGTGTTACCCGACGGCAACGGCAATAACGTGGGAAAAAGATGAAATATCAAGTCCCGGGTATTTAACACGGCGGGGAATTCAGGGGCGAGACGTTAAGGCCGAATGAGTCTTCGAAAGAAAGAAGGAAGATCCCAGAAAAAAAGCTCGAGACGGATGTAAATGACGAGAAAGGGTCAAGGGTCGTATTGGGAAGAAAAGAAGGGGAAAGCGAAAGAGAAACAACAAAAGAAGAGGAAGGTCAGAGAGCAGACTGACAAGGGGCGGAGGGAAAAAGCCGCGAAAACGTCAGGACATCCGTCTAGGTGACTCCGTGGAGGGGAGCAAGACTGGGGAGATAAAGAATAAAGGTCGTACTCCACGGTCCGCACTGAATGAGAAACCCCAAACGCCGGATATTGCACAGGAAGGGGGTTGTGAAGACGGGTACATTGCCAAGTTACTGTCGTCTGGGGTGAACACCAAAAAAGGAGGTAAGAAAGGGAACAGAAGAGCTTTGACAGCACGCATTTACGATAGGTACGCCGAAAGATGAGCCTCAAGGGCCATTTTAAGGTCGGGGGAGAGGAACCGCGACCGTAGGCCGAGAAGCGGCGCTCAGCAGTAGTCGGTTATTCTAAAGGAAGACCAAAATCGGGCGACGTAGGTTGGCGCACAACTCATCCTGCTCAGCTTTTGAAAACTGCTGCGCAAAGAGGTAGACGAAGGACGGGGCCGATGCAGACATGGTTTACACGGTCCCGGGAAAGACAGCGGAAGGGGTCTGTCGAGCCGGGTCCCCGCGCGGAGGAGGGACTCGCAGGGGAATACTGGCGAAACCCAAACAAACAAGAAGGGGGGGAAAAAAACCAAGTCGATAGGATAAGAACCACTGGAACGGGAACGGACCAAAGAAAGAGTTAAATGAAAGCTGCTGGGGAAAGTACACGGGCTGTAATAGGCGAAAGAAACTACGATTATATCGGGGAAAAATGGTGCTAAAGTATGCTGAAGGTCGATTCCGAACACAGCAGGGTCAAGGGAGGAGGGCGGGACCGTATTTGTCGGCACAGGGAAGTTCGTGCTTGCTCAGTGTGAAAGAAATAATGGGATGGCCGTGGATGTGTTCGTGCTGTTTTGGGGAGGATAGCGGAAACTGTACTGTGATGTGGAAGCAGGGATCAAGAACCCTTTGGAAACCCGGGGCCGGGAACAACAAATCGGGAGTTATGAGAGGGTTATGGATGCAGTCAGACTAAGATGGGTGGGAAGGGAAAACACTGGGTTCCCGCAAGTGACAGAGTAAGAAAATAACAAGGACAATCGGAAGGAATAAAAACTGGAGCAAGGAGAAGGACGCCTCCGGCGATTGGGAAACACCTCGAGCCGCTCGGTGAGACAGAAGAGGCAGACATCGAATGGAACGCCTAGCGTAGTGACTAATAACGCCTCGTAGGGAAGAGGGAAAAAAGCACTCCAGGACGCGTCACGTACATAACGAACGCAGTCAGGGGGGAAAAAGGGGAGCCAGATAGTACCAGAAGTACCGTCTCGAAAAGGGTCACGAAAGAAGATCGATGTCATCGCAAGTTCATCGGAAACGGGCTAGAGAACAAAACCCTACGTAGAAGGGGGAGGGGCTAAGCCCGTCCAGAAGTCACTCCTTAGCTAAACTCATGCATTGGAGAAACCAGATCCCAGAAAAAAAAAGGCTAAAAAGGGGGCAGGATAACGATGATAAGACAGGGGTCAACCCTCAAAGCTACATCGATTCAGAAAGAGGGAGCGTGAGGGACGCCAGCAGAAAAGAGAAAAACTCGATGGACGGGCTGATCAAGACATGGAAAAGCCGATAACTGAGCAAGGAATAAGATGTCCACGAAGGAAAATACGTGGGGCAGCCCATCAGATTATTATTTAAGCCCCTCAGGAATCAGCTGATGACACAGGAATTGGCCAAAAAGCGATAGGGGACGTGCGCTTACCTGATGAAATAAAAAAAAAAAAACGCAAACAAAACTAAGGGGAAAAGAAGATCTCACCAACAAGCAGGTCATCGGCTTTGGGTACGCACGCTTCTATTGACGAAGAACTTAGGAATCAGAACGACTTAACAACAATCAACGAAGAAGAGGGTGGACTCCCGAGACTAGACATTGCCAGTATTCTGAAGAAGGGGAAAGGACACCGTCCCGAGAACGACAAGCAGGGTTTAGGGCTAACTCCAACACCAGACAAGGGGAAGAAAAAAGAACAGAAAGGTAAATGGGGTGACATAATATCCAGGGCGAAGTGGCAATCAAAGGCGTCACTCGTATCGGAAAAAGCAAAGCTGCGCCAGTAAAGGAAAAGGCCAACCGAAAACGAATGTGTTAGAAAATAAAAAGGCGAAAAATAGGCCTAAAGCGGGCGGGAGAACCGATCAGCATGTCCATCTTCCTGCAGACAAAATAGCAAGCGGGGTCGTTCACGAAAACCTGAAAAAGGTCGGCGAGGGCTACCATTCACGAGGGAGAAACTCCACGACACGAGAAAAAACATAATCAGGCACTGGCACTGTACACCCAAAAGGGAAAGAATAAGGTAATCATTTATAACGGATCGGCTTGAGAAAAAAAGCTTCAAGAAAATCAAAAGGAGAACACACATTAATCGACACATTCCATCATTCCCGCGGAGAAAAGCTAGAAGGAAAGCCGGTGGGAGCGGAACCAATAAGGCGGAATCCGGGAGGGGGGAGTGGAAGAAGGAATACCTTCCCCAACACCAGATGCGGGAAAAAAAAAGACGCTGATGCCCAGAAATTCAGAGGGGTGGCGCAGATGCCCCGTGGGAAAAACGAAAAAAAACGTCGGCTGGGAGGAGGCCGACTGACCAATGGGGACAAAATCACATCTATTGAGGAGCAATACAAGGTGTTAGAACACTGTCTGTACCGGCAAAAAAACCACTTCTGCATCCATCCAACGGATACATACGAGGGCGCGGGGAAGGTGAAAGGGGTCTTACAAAATGGTGGCTCGCATCAGGATCATTGGAAACGAAGAAAGTCCACGAACATTAGGTCCGGAAGAAACCACCGGAGAAATGGCAAAGTGCTCGAAACAAATCTCACTGATGTCAAGACACAGTAACTCCAGAGAGGGAAAGATTTAATCGAAAAAAAAAGGTTGAACGGGAATGAATCACGTCTGGGACGATCACCGAATATCCAGAGTAAGCGATGCAAAGAAAGAGGAAGGGAAGGTCTTAAGATCGTCCGTCAAAGAAGGCAAAACACAATAGAGGGGAAGAAGGTCGAGGGAGCTCTGTCCAGCAGGCGGTAAAGTCTAAAACAGGGGCCGGGGGATGGAAGGGGAAGGAGTTACCTTGGTCCGGGTCCAAGGGGATGGGGGGGGGAGGGAGAAAGAAAACTCTTAGATCGCTTGCAAGCAAAAATCCTCAATCGATAGAAGACGAAACCCGTTGTCAAAGAGCGGGATAAGGGGGGTCATAAAAACTGAACATTTTGGAGAACAAAACTAGGTAAAATTTAATGGGGTACCAAAGTAGGGAAACGGGAATATCATGCAGCTCCGCTCAAAAGAAATGAAAAGAGATAATATTCGAATCATGTAAGTAAGTTAACGTCAGCGCGGGAGAAGCAGAAGGGGGGGGGGTGAAAAATTTTCATGTGAGGGGGGGAATCAAACAAAAGGGATAAAAGTTATCTTGGGAAGTCTCAGCGATGGGGTAGAGCGTCGACCTTAAGAGGACAACGTGGGGACAACTCGGGAAGGTCTAACCAATGCAGGGGGGAACGTAAATGGGGAAGAGGCCAAATTAGGACTCGCAAAGCGTCATATTCTGAAAATAGACAAAGGTCTTAGGTTGTGAAAAAAGGGGGAAGGGGGGGACGAAAAGACCTCTATTACCTCATTGTGCAAGGAAAGAAATAAAAAAGAAGCCTGGAATAGTGGCCGATACAAATTGGGAGTTACAACTCGCAGGCATACACCTTAGGAGTAGGAACGCCCTCAAGGGGGGGGGGTGAACGTGCGGCCGAGGATCTTTTGAGGAAGGCAGACATGAGGAGCTGGGGGGGAAAAAGGGCAAGGGAGACATACACTTTGCAAGGAGAACCGGGTAGGAAGCAGAAGAAGGCACGAGGGGCTGCTGCTGGGGGCCCTGTGACCAGTGGGCGCCCAAAAAAGGAGGAATGAGGGACATCGGGAGTCTTGTGCTCAACAAAGCTGGTTATCCCGGAGGAAAAAAGAGGAGCCTACAGAGGGGGGAAAAGCGGGGGGGGGGGAACAGGCATCAAACTTCCTCTACGCAAAAATAGCCGCTTAGGGAAGACACGGTGCACCATCCCGCATCCTGTGTTGGGCGGCCAAAAGCTGGACTCAGAAGAAATTAAAAAAAAGAAGGGAGGCGAAGAAGCTCGGCTTCCAATTAGACGCGAGCTGGTTTCGCAGCTTCGCAAAGATTAGAAAGAATGTGTGGGGACGGGGCTCCTGACGCGTTAGTTTCGTCACCGGAACTGAGTAAGCAATTGCTGTCAAGAAAAGGGAAACTTAATCTGCTGCTGACCGTGTTGAAGCCCGGGAAGAAAGAGGGGGCCGAACCGTGTATGGCAATGGCCGTGCGAAGTTGTGGAGAGAGAGAAGGAGCCAACTTGACTCTTTTAATATTTGGCGAAGGACATTGCGAGAAGGGGGAAAAAGCGCTTTGAAAGGTTGCAGGAAATTGTAGCCGGTGGCGCAACCGGGGGGAAGGTAAAGGAACGAGCACGTTCCTCGTGAACTCAACAGTGATCGTTGCCGGCACATAACAGAGGGGGCCAAGGAAAAAAAAAATGAGTTACTCCAATCATTCCAAAGGTTCCAGGGGGGTTGGGCGGTTTCGCTTGGCGTGCGCGGGACCAGAGGTGAGGCTGTCGCGCATATGGAGGGGGGAGGCGGGGGAAAGTTTCCGACGAGCAAACAAATGAATGGGTAGGACACACGGGGGGAAAACCGACGCCGTATTGTTAAACTTGCTTTCCATCGAGAACAATTAGTCGACACTCCCCCAGGGGGGGAAGGAAAAAAGAAAAAAAGCAGGGGGGGAAAAACTCTTCCTCTTTTTTGGAGATCGTAGTAGAAGTGAGGTAGTGTTAAAGGAAGGGTTGCATACAGAAACTGCATCTACACTAGCGTGAGGTCGCATGTCCGGCAATAGGAGGGGGGATTCACGGAAGGCGAAATCTATCTGGGTCACAGCGCTTTGGAGATGGTCAGGGGGAAAGGAAATCGGCCGTGTTCGGACGAATATCCTTGCATCGGTGAATCAGGATCTGCCGAATAGGGTTCTCGAAGGGGGAGGGCGAAAATCAAGAAAGTCTATGTTTATAGGTTTAATGACATCCACGCAGGTATCCTGGGAAAACCTGAAAAGGTCGGGGATGCCGCCCCTGTTTTTCCCATGCCGAGGGGTTAAAGAGTGCCTGCACGTCGTGGAACAGACAGAAAAACCGTGAAAAGGTTGTGAGCAGAGCCTCTTTACCATTGTCGGTCACTGCCGCAGAATGAGAATGGGAGAAACGAAAAACAAGGTCTGAGGTATACGAGTTTGTGATGCGGAGATTAAAAGACCTGTCAGAAAGAAGAAAAGAGTTGGAAAAAAAAAAGAAAAATAAAGGGAAAGCCCGGGAGCGTGGATTTCCCGACCAGAAGGTGGCGGGTAGAAAAGGGAAAAGCCCCGGGGCATTAGCCTCTGGGAACGACGGAGGAATCGTGAGGGGAGAGCCAGAAGGGAAAGAGGCCGAGAACTCTGCTAGGGAATAGTTCTACTACGAGCTGAAGAGGAAAGAAAAAAACCAGGGGGAAAAATTAACCCGCCAGCTTGGTCTGCCTGCACCTAAAGGGCATACAGGGGATTTAAGAAGAAAACTTGAGCAATGCGGTCCGCAGAACAAGGTCTGAAAGAAAAAAGCAAGCCGATATGCGCGACCAACAGCACAGACCAGCGACGGCATGTCTCAACTGTACAGCGAGGGGGCGGAAAAGAACCTTGCTGCCTCATAACCTAAAGAGTAAAAAAAAGGGGGAACTAACGGGAATCGCTGGGTCTGGAGCGCAACGAAAGGAAGACTGAAAAAAAAAAAACCCTAATACGAAGCCTGGACGCCCGTGTCTGTCTCTACAAAGCAGCTGGGGAAAAGGGAAAAACGCAGGGAAAGGGGGAGCACATGTACCTGGGAGGAATCAACTAGCGACGCGGTGAACGAGAGGTTCGTGAGGGGCGCCACGTGAGAGCGTCGCGGGACAACGCTCGGGGAACATACACACTGGAAAAGAGATCTAGGAGACCTAAAAGGAAAAGGGTTAAAAGGAAGAGGGGCAGCAGCTCGAATGCGAAAGCAAAAAAGTGCAAAGCAGGTCAACCGCTGAACAGGAGGGACATGCAGAAAAGAAGGAGCGGCAAAAAAGAAAACTAAGAGGCACCTCCTACACGAGCCGATTCTTTCTGCCACTACGGCTCGTACAGAATCGAGAGACGAACGTCAAAATGAACTTACTACGTCGGGCATAAATAGGGTTCCTGAAAAAGAAAAAGGGGGAAAGGCGCGGAACATGAGGGAGGCAAAGGCTAAGTCAGAGGAATTTTTTTCACAATTTAGGACCAACTCTACAAAAAAACAAAGGGAAAAAGATCAGTCAAATATAAGTCCCGGTTTTTCACCGTCGGGCGCAATGAAGTGTATGAGAAAAAAGGGGGTCCTAGCAAGATGAAAAACGGGCTAAAAAGAAAAGGGAGAAAGGGGCCTGGGCGCATTTCCGGAGATTGGGCTCTCAGAATTGTGAAACAAAAGGGGCCGGGAAAGGGAAAAAAAAAGGAAGTAGAAAGGAGGGAGGAAAGAGAAAAATAGGACTTGACATTACCTAATACAAAAGGGAGAGGGTTGGTTCAGGAAGGGAAAAGAATAAAAGCCGGGACTCGTAAAAAGGTTACTGGTCATAGCCTGCTTCACTAAAACTCTTCCGGAAAGACCACGTAGGGAAAGGGAAGCAGGGGAGCACGGTGAAAAACGTTTATATTGCCCCTTGAATACTGTAGGTGGTCAAGGGGGGAGTAGGGCGGTATTGCCGGGGGGGGGAAGAGGAACAAAAACGGGTCGATTTGACGCCTGACGCGTCATTCATAGGGAATGTTAAATGAGGGGGGTACCCGACGATAGTCCTGCCCTCGAAAAGAGTTGAAGGGGGGAGAACGGTCAGGACCTCGAAGAGGGAGGGAACCGCGCCGGGAGCACGAGCGATCTCGTAGCGGAGTTTATGTCTCTCCCCCCTGAGAGTATGAAAAAGAAAAAATCTAAGGCCGCCTCAATTCCTTCCTAGACGAGGTGAAAAAAGATCGCGCGAGGGGAGCAGAAGCTTCCGCAATGGGGAAAAAGCTTGAGGCGATTATCGTCTTGCCAGTTGTGGGAGGGGGGTCCAGGGGGGGAAAATCCAAACTAAACGTCTCAGCGCATAGGGAAGATAAGTCCGAGGAACCCCAAATGCAAAACAGGAGAAAAAAGTGGAGAGATCGGGTAATTCCAACGTGTAACTGGAAAAGGGAGGGCCCAGGCCCGGAGGGAAAAAAGAAAAATGGGGGTGAGAAAGACACAGGGGACTTACCGGGGTACGCTAACTTTGAATAGTTTGGTTTCAGGGGGGAAAACCGGCAGGTGGACGATCCGAACCCAGGAGTCAATGGCATTTACTCTTTTCAGCCGAGGACGGGGAAGGGGGAGGAAAAGGGGACTCGCCTTCGTTTCGCCCGGTAGCGACATTTGGGGAAAGAAAAAAGTCCTGATGGAAAGGGGAGGTTGTGGTAAAGGGGGAAAAGGACGAGGAGAGGAGGTTGAGTTCAATCAGTCTCCGTCCGCTTGGACCGCCTAGGAAGTAACGCAGTAGAAAAAAAGATGAGAACAGAGGGAGTATGACCAGCGGGGGGATGGAGCAGGCATAAAAGGGGTTTAATTGGTAAGGGGGGGTTCCAGGGGGGCCAAAAGATCTCCCTCGCAGTTGCATACGGAATATGAAAGATGGAAGGACTAATATCACACTCGGATCGCTCAGGAAAGAAGAGGACAAGACATCGGAAATGGACTAGACATTCCACTTCAAGACGTCGGGAAAAAGCACGCCAGGGAAAAAGCAAGAAACGCTTCATGGTCCCCTTGACACGGGAAATCTTGCATCAAGGAAAAAGAAAAAAGACATAGAAAAGAGGCGGGATATGCCATCATCAAGGTCTTCTTCGTGAAGCGAAAGGGGGGAGCCTGCGACAAACCATCGCAAGCGTGGGGGACGGGATGCGGAAAACCGAGAAAAAGCACTAGGAGGTTTGCAAAGGTAGTCGCATCCAGAACATCACAAGTCCCTTGAGAAGGTTTGGGGGGAAGCGAGTCCATGGTAACATACACCATCGTTCGTTCCACATGAGTATGCGTAGATTCGACAGGAAGCCATCCAGAAAAAAAAGAAAAGCAGCCATCCGAATTCCCTGAATAGAGGAAGGACACTGCAAAAGAAAAAAAAGCAATTGACCATAACTCACCAAGCGCTGGGGGATCAATAGAGAAAACGGAGAGGAAAGCGAAGTAAGCTATCAGTACTGGTACAAACTGCCTCTAGGGCACACTGACCGGGCCTTTACGAAAGAAAAAAGAAAACCTCCACAGAACGCCTCAAACGGAGTAGCTGAGGTTTTGGACTCTCCCGTAGGAGTGGGCACGGGTGACGAAACTTCTGCTGAATCTTGCACCTGTAAAAATCCGGGAGGGAAGGAGTGTTGTGGAAAAGCGAGAACCATTATCCTTCTTCACACGAATGAGAATAGTAAGGTCAAACGCCGTAGGACGCGACAGACACGCGGTGGAAGGAAAACAAAGAACAAAAAAAAAAAAACGGCAACAAGACGGAGGGTGTCGTCTAAGATCCACGGGTATGGAGGAAAGTCAAGAGCGGGCAAGACTGCCCGATCAAGGGACAAACAAGAAAAACGCTTCCAAAGGGAGAGAACACAACGGGGACTCCAACCCGTCGCACTATATTCCTGGCACAACAAGCGACGAAAGGGGGGGACCAGGCACAGCAGAAAGCGTGCGCATAGCAAACAGGGGGTCTCGGGTGGGGAAGAAACAGGACAGAAATCTCGGAGGAAATACTTTCCTCAGCGGCCAGCGCCCTAAAAAAGCTTAGGACGGCGGATCAAAACGGTCAGCGATTCCGTTCATGGGTACCGGGGTAACGGGGAGAGGGAGTGGGGTTTATTAAGAGGAAGGAGAAGAAACCGGAGAACCCGCCAACACACGAAACACCCCTAGACTACTGAAAACATCAGAAAAGAGCAACGCGCAGAAATGTTCGGCCGTAGCGGCGCAAGACTTCGGAGTGAAGGAAAACTTGCCAGGAAAAGGATGTGCAGGACCCCAACCCAAGGGGAAGTGAAGGATGAACCGAAAAGCTCGTATGCCATCAAGGTGGGAAACTTTGGTGAGAGACAATTTGTAGGAAAAAGTAAAATGCCTGACCACCGGCGAATAGGCGATGACGGCCCACCAGCATTGTCGGGGGAAGGCCAAATACAAAAGTCTGGTTCTTAAAGTCCAGAAAAGAAGGTTATTAAAGCGTCCCTTGAATGGGACCCCACACCAGCCAGCCCATGCCATAGGCAAAGAGGGAGTTCGAGCATAAAACGGGGCTTCAACTCGGGGGGGCATCCATCAAAGGCTTCAGCATAAAGGGGGGATTAAAAACTCAAAGAGAAAAGGTGCCGAAGACTCAACAAAGACCGCCGGGGGGAACGTCCTCCTAAACATAGGGGGAGCAAGAAAAATGAAAGAAGTGTATCGGCCCATCGGTGAACGTACCTCAACGGAGAAATAAAAATAGCACTACCGCTGTCAAAAGCATCTGAAGTGTGGCTTGCCAATTGATCGTCCGTAATAAAGAATACAAAGAGACGATCACTCTTTCGAAGCAAGGAAAATTCACAACAGGGCGGAATTCCGGGCAAGTTCCTTTGCCGGTCGGACACTTTTGGGGATGGCGAGCACCAGTCGCGCTTCACATCACTCAGGGAGGGTCGCCAAGATACCTTTTCGTATCACAGGAAGAGGGGATTAGAGAAGTGGACTAGCACCAAATTTGTTAAAACGACACCGGGGATGGAGCCGAAGAGACGGTAAATATCACGGACGGAAGACAAGATCGGCAAACAACACTGAGGGGAAAAGAAAGGAAAGAGGATGAGAAAGGCCCAGGATTGGCCCTCGTAAGTATGGGAGCATATGACCCAAACGTTTGGGGGGGAGTTAAATGGTTTCAAGGACAAGACTTGGGGGAATTCCACCGCTCTGGGGAGAAAAGAAAGGTATCGGTGGCGAGATCCATGCGATTAAGTTTTGGGGAAAAGAGGATCGACCGGGGACGTCGACATCAAAACATTTGAACCCTGGGGGCATTTAAAAAAAAGGGATACGCCCTTTTTTACTCCAAGGCGACCCGAAGAGGAGTACAATATCGAACCCGTGAGGGAGGGGGTTTGGGGCGGAGCCTGAATCTCATTCGGGGGAAATCTCTCATTATTCTAGGAAACGGTATGAGGGAGGGACCTGCCGCCACGGGCAAATACAGAGTGGCCGTACAGGGAAAGGGGGAGAGGCCTACACTTGTAGGAAGGAAAAACTCAGGTTGGTGGAGCGCAAAAAGGCGCCCGGTTTCGAGCAAAAAAAGGTTGGTAGAAAGAATACTAAGGAGGAATGCGAGAAAGTGCGACCGTGAGTGTCTCAAAATTATGAGGAAAGGAACAACCGGGGCGTAGATCAGCGTCTAACTAAAGGATTGGAACGGGTTTCCCCTGGGGTAAAAAAGCAGGGGGAGAAGACTAAAAATCTTCTGGTGGGAAGGTCTGCGGGAGGATTTTCTTGTGGCTCACGAAAAATGAGTGCAGGAAGAGAGACGCTTGGGACAGAGGGTCTTACGGGCGGAACAAAAGAACCACCATCGGGAAGGGATGGATGTCAATAGGAGGGATTTTCCACATCCGAATCCTGGGGGGGGCCGAAAACGTCCTCGGGGATCCTGATTGTCTGAAGCTTAAAAGGAATTCCATGGAAAAAAGAGATTTGGGCAAGAGGGTTGGGACAAGAAGAAGGGAAATGATCCTGGCGGGCCCTGGAACCCGTTTCTCCCCTGGAAATGCTTAGAAGAGAAAGCGCCAAGAAGAGAGCGAAGTTGAATTGCCATGTGGGCCTGGGGGGGGGGGTGGCTTCTCCGTGGATGTCGCCGCTTGCGGGGGACGCTAAAGCCGGCAGGGGATTAGAACAAAACTTTCCGCTTTTTAATTGGGCGAAGGAAGAGGAGCGTGGGGAGGTGGCTACATCGAGGGATTTGAATAGTTTAAAAACGAAGGGTTGGTTCGCAACCGTGAGTGGGGGGGGGGATCAAGCGCAGCAGGTCAGAAGGAGTCCCCGTAGGCTGGCCCGAATTAAGGGATGGGCACAGAGTGAGCCATAAACGGAAAATTTGCATGCCCGTTCTTGAAGGGTTTGTGCAGGGGACAATGTTCGTGAGGGGAAAGGCGCGTGCACAGAGCGTGACGCGCCTATTCAAAGAAAGATCAGAAGGGGGGTAGGCTCTAGTTTCAAAAGTATGGTGCCAGGATTGCCGAAGAAAAAGACCAAGTGGTCAGTCGAGACAGCGTGGGAAGGGCGCAAAGGATGAAAAAGGGAGGGTGAGATATTCGTCTCCGGGGGCTGGGGTGGCGGAAAAAGGGCATCAGGACCTTCCGGGGTCGGCGATGGAAAGACGGCAATCGGAAGGGACGTGGGGAATTATCGTACCTCCGAAAAGAAACGCGGTATGCTAGTTCAATCAGTGTGTGCAGGAGCGGTCGCCGTGTTAAGAGTCAAGGGAATGGCACAGGAGGATCATGTCATCTATTAAGGGAGAAATGGATGAGAACGAAAGATAGAGGGACTAACGTGTGTAGAGGTGTACCAGAAGTAGAACTCGGGGGACCTGAAATTTCCTTTTTTATGTGCGTGGGATGCGCCCCTGTTGGGGGGATCACAATGGCAAGGGAGTTGAGTGGAAGATGCCTGGGGACTCCTCAGACGCCAGAGAGGGGGGGGAAGAAAGGGAAGAAAGTTAACCAGTGGGGTATGAAGGAAGACCATGCTGATGGATGAGGGGACTCAAGGACCCTTTGAAGAGAGGGAGTGCTTTGTAAAAAGATCAGGACAAGGAAAGCTGAGAGTTTCGGGCTCTAAAGTGCAGCAGTGTTTTGACACCAAATTTAAGTTGGCCGTCAGAATTGTCAGAGGCTTGAGAGGGCACTAGAAAGCGGGGTTGAATCGAAAGGGACGCTTAGGCAGTGCAAGTGAGTGGGGGGCTTTAAAGAGAAGACCTTTGCGGAATCCACCAGTGTTACAAAAAAGGAAAAAAAGCTGTGGAGGAAGAGAATAACTGATGGAATACTCACAAAGGGTTGGGGGGCTAAAACCTTCAGCGAGTTATCAGGGGCAAAACAGGGATAACCTGCTTAAGAAACGCACTTAATTCTAAAGCTATAATCAAGGAAGAAGAAAGTGGGGCTCAACTGAGAAGGCAGAATAAAACAAGCACGAAAGTACGCGGGCCGCAATAACGGAAGAAAAGGTTACTGAACGTTAAGAGAGCTTATTGTGTTCGGATCTGCACTGTCCCACTACGAAAAATATAAAATACATTAAAGAATGGAAGCAACGGTGAGAAAGAAATGAAGCGCTTTTGAAAAGTTCCGATGGAGAACGTTGTCCCGTGGAATGTAAGGGCACGGGGGACACGCTCTTGGGAGTTCTTTGGTGTTGAGGTCTCGAAAGGGGGAAGAGGGGGAGAGGGGAAAAAAGGGAAAACTACCAAACTGTCGCGAGATAGCGGGCTCAACAGAGTGCCGTGTAAACCAGGGAAAGAGGGCGCAGCGAGATCGGGGCTGCTCAAAAACGCAGGGAGAAGGCGTATTCGGAGCAAAAACTGTAGGCCTGGCGACTGCAGGCGAGCATTCAATTCCGCAGAGAATACGAGAGTCTGAAGAAGGAGACTGGAATAAAGAAGGAGCTAGACGAACGTCAAACTTGAAAGGACTCAACGCTTTCATCCTCTCTGTTTAAGCGAAGAGAAAAAACGGAGGGGAACTGCGAGGAGGGGAGAGGGACACAATGCAGGAGAGGACATTTTGAAGAACCTAAGAATAACGACCACAACGTGAACACCTAAAGAAAAAGAAAGGGAAAAAGAACTTACGAAACCGGGCGGGCGCATTAGGATACATTTGATTCCTAATGACCGGTCAGGAGCTTCAAAAAAGGGCAAGAAAAAAAAGGATTTCCTGGAAGGAGGGAGGTAGTGGGGATGGAATTGAAGGTGGAAACAAGATGAGAAAGGAAAAATGGCAGCGGATCTAATTATTAGGATTCGAAGGAGCAAGAAATGAAATTAAGGGAAGGGAAGAGAAAGAATCTCCATAGCCGTCAGGAAGAAGGCTCCGGTCGGGGACTAGTTCTAAGAAGTGGCTTCACGCAGACTGCCTTCGGAACACGTTCGCCAAACCAAAAAGGTGAAAAACGGTTAAAGATTTGTCCCTGTACTAGGGTGTTAAAGGGGGAGGAGGAAAGTGTCCCGGGGGGGGGGAAGCGGTGAAAAGCGAGGAGGAGGCAAGGGTCACGATGGTGAAAAATTGACGTGAGCGTTCCTCCCAAGTGTAAAGTAAGGAAAGAAAGAGAAGGTCCGAACCGCGAGAGTTTGGGGAAAGGTCGTAGCGGACTGGAGCCGAGAGCAGAACTCATCTCGATCTCAGGGGTCGTTCAGGGGTATTTATGCGCCGCTTCAGAATATGGATCTTACCAAAAATGTTTTCCTCCCTACTCCATGTTCAGAGACAAAGGTTGAACCTGCGGAGCGCGCGGTTCGAAAGGACAAAAAAGGGGTGGGCAGAAAGCGGTGAGAGAACTAGTTCGCTGCCATGTTTGGTAGGAAAAGAGAGGGTCCAAAGCAAGGAGCTCAAAAAAGAGGGGGGGGGACATCTAGATACGTGTCGCAACAACCACTAAAAAGAGCGGGGTAAAAAGAGGTCTATAGGATAGATAAAAATGTCCAGGAGAAATGGGAAAAAACTGCTGTTTTCGAAAACGGGCGTCAAGGAAGAACGAAAGGTCAAAAAGGGGGGGGGAATGGGGGGAAGGGGACGGCCGTGGAGATTCCGACCACAGCAAAGAATTCAAGGCATGTAACCGGACTGGAGGAAAGGGAAAGTGGGCTTTCCGTGTCCGCAAAAGAAGACCAGTAGCAGGACCAATGAAGGGCCGGGTGTTCGGCCTGTTTGTAGGGGGCGAAAAGGTGATTCCACCTGGGGGGGGGGTTAGCTAACGAATGCCCCGGCAGTTACACGCAGCGCCGGGGAGAGAGGTCAAGAGGTGAGGGAGGAATGAAGGATCCAGCTATGGTATTTTTAACAGTGGTTCCGCAAGCCTCCTCGGGAGCACATGCCCAAGGCCGATCTAAGTCACCGGGCGATGGAGAATGAAGAAGAGGGCCCTAAAAGACAAAGGACATCGCGTCGATGGAGAGGACGATCAGCGGCAATGGGACACAAGCAAAAAAGATAGGGGAGATCCCGAAACGAGGAAGTTTCTTGAACCGAATCTGTCGATATCCAGAAAAAAAAGAGGGATTATACCTGATCGAGACAGACGAGACATGGCTGAGAAATTTACAATCTCGACACGTAACGGCCGGGTGATGAAAAAAAACCAAGAGGAGGTCTTGGCAGGGGGACAGGCCAGAGGCAGCAGGAAATCTTCATAACACTCGGGGGGGGAGGGAAAAAAAAGGGAAACAGCGAAAAAGCAAAACCGGATCACTAGGCGAAGGGCGGGGGGGGGGCGTGGAAGAATGGTAAAGAAAGAAACCATACGACTGGAGAACCTAGAGCGGAAAAGAAAAACAGACGTAACACAGAATAAACCAATGCCTCGCCGACTCAAAGAATTCCAGCCCAAGGCCAGAGAAGGCCGGAAGAAGGGGAAAGAAAAGGAGGAAATCCCAACTCCAAAGACACCGAATTTCCTTAGGTCGACTGAAGAGGAAACAGCAAGAACTATAGAAGAATACTGGAGGCCCACTTAACCTTACACTGTGAACCAAGAAAAAAAAAAAAAAAGCGACTCCTAGCAAACACAAAGACACGGTACAGCTGAGGTTTTAGGGGAAACGCGAAGAGGGAAGTGACTCGACGCAACCTCTGCTGATGGGGAAAAAACAGAGGTAAACTTCCGGGAACTACCTGACCTATTCGATTCGACCTAGGCACCTCGAGGGGGGGAAGAGAATCACTCTTTGTCACGCAAAGAAAACTGCAACGGCTAACCGACCATGCGTCCATAAGTGCTAAGGGGTATGCTGGGGAATAAGTCTTCATTCGGCCCGCCTGACACCAGTGGAAACAAAAAAAGGGGGGGGGCGAAAAAAGGGAGGGAAAAAAACCGACGGTTGCGACACGGAGAGAAGTCCGGGGAAAGGCTTGAAAAAAGGAGACAGCTCAAGCGTGCCTTCCGGCCAAGAGGATCCAAGGAGACGAAAAAACTGCAAGCACCTGGCTAAAGCGGAACGACATTCCGCAGACGGCAAAGGAAGCCTCCAAAGAAAAGGGGCAGAAAGATAAAAAAAAGGGGAATCGCTATTGGAAAAAGTCATGAGTAAGTAACGGCGGCACTAGCGCGGGGAAAAAGGAGAGGAGGGCGGGTCCATGCCCTCCAATAACTAGTTCCCGGCAATGCCCGCAATGAGAAAAAGCGCGACCAAAGACCGGAGATCGGCGAATGACACAAAAAAAGGAGGGTCCATAGGAAGGCCAAGTCTGGGACCAATAGGATAAAAAAAGACTGGAAGGGGTTGAGGTATATCCCGGGGGATGTGCCAGGGACCCGGGCAAAAGGGGGGGGTCTTCATTACTATTCCTAAAAGGCCACCAAATGAGAGAAAAAAAGACCATAAGGGTCGACTCCGAGAGGGCGCGTGGGTCGGAACACAAGGACCCCATCCAGACAGGGCCGTATGACTAATGGGGAGGTAAGGAGAATACTACATACACAAGTTCATGAGGTTCCAAAAGAGGGGGGAACAGACAAAAAAAACGTTCGAAAAAGGCACATCAAGTAGGAAATGAAGACCGGAAAGCGAAAATAGAAGCATTGAAAAACAATAACGCAGAGGGCGTGATCAAAGGACACAATAGGGCCGGAGGCGGAAAAAGTGGTCTTGACACCATCGATGTAGGAGGAAAAATAACCAAATCTCAAGTCAAGAGGAAGGATGCGGATGCAAGAATTCTGGAGATGAGCCAGAAAGAAAAAAAAAAGCAATATTAGCCATAGGGTGCGGGAGGGAAAAGGAAAAGGACGGTCTAGGCAGGGCACATTTCCGGTCAAAATGCTAGGGGGAACCCAAAGTTTTGGGGGGGTCGAGCAATATCCAAATGGAGGAGAGGTCCAGAAGAGAGCTGAGGAATCGACACGTTCGTTAGAAAGAGTGATGCTGGGAAGAAATGGGCATTTTCACGACAAAACGGTTCGGGGAGGGATCAAAAGATGACGGGGAAAAAAAAGACGCACGATGTAATGAACATCAGAAAAAAAAAAGGGGGGGAGGGCCTCTCTCTCTTTTCCGATCACAGGGTCGCTCAATGGGAGGGGGCAAAGTCCATGGGTAGTGCGTCTCCAGACGTCTGTTTGAAAATGGGCTCAAGGCGGCCCAATCTAAGTTTTCCTCCTCAACACCTCTCTGCCAAAAGGGGGCTAGGGGGGGCAAAGAATCAGTCTTACGGGAGGACGACTCGAGGGTGGGGGGCGACGAAATCAAAACGTGGGACACCCAGGAACGGCAAAAGGATTAAGAGTGGATCACGTTTGAAGGACGCCGATGCTGGGGAAGTGAGTATGGAGGGGGGGTGTGTGTGTGCCTGTATTTGGACTATTTACTGGAGGGAGACGCTCATTCAAGAATCAGGGGCATTCACCATTAATAGGTAAAAAAAGGGGGAGTCCGTGCAAGACATATGACTTCCTATCAAAATTTATGACACCTCGTCAGAAACTACAGGGACGTATAAAGAAGGACCGATGCGGGGTGTGGAGCTCACTTTACGCGGGTTTAGGGGGGGTTCTTACCGTCTAAGATCGTCGGGGGGAGGGGAAATAAATGCGCCTGGAAGATTTTAAAAAAAAAGCCCGGGAGGCCCCAAGGGCGAGGGAGGAAATCAGAAGTGCAGTCCGGCCCTGGACAGAACCGGGGTTGGAACGTGTCCGGCGCGACTACAAGATCGGCGGGACTGTCCGGGGGGGCGCAAGGTATGGGGGTGGAGAAACGACAATGCTTGTGCCCGTCGGATACGAGGACACAGAGGAGTACCTTGCAGCAGGGTCTCCACACCATCGTGAAGTGGGATGGGAGACATCGTGTAGGTCCCCAGCCTCATAAAGTGGGTTGGGGAAGACTCAGAAGAGCAGAGCCAACGTTTTTCGCTGAAAAAAAAAAAAGAAGAAAACAATGAAAAATAAAGAAAAAAAAAAAAAAAAAAAAAAAACACAAAAAAAAAAATAAAAAAAAAAAAAAAAAAAAAAAAAAAAAAAAAAAAAAAAAAAAAAAAAACAAAAAAAACAAAAAAAAAAAAAAAAAAAAAAAAAAAAAAAAAACCAAAAAAAAAAAAAATAAGGGAGGAATCAGGAGAAGGACAGGCCCTACGAATTGGGTTGAGGGGCATGATTGGAAGGCGAATCAAAAAGGGGTATAAGGGGAAGGAAGAGAGAGTTTCGTACACACGACTGCCTCTCGGTTACAGAGAATCGAGATGGGGACCGTTTCTGAGCAGCCAGTTTCGGAGTCTCCGGAGGCAGTGTGGAAAAAAGGAGCGCAAGGAAATGACTGCATGGGCTAGCCCTGGAAGCGTTTGCTATAGGAGGAAAGCAAGGGGGGAAGGAGGGCCAAACTGTGCAGAACAATCGCAATGCGCATGGGAGAACGGAGTTGAGCGAAGATCAAAAAATCGGTGTCCGGGGGGGGTCGTCGAACTGGTCAGGTGCCGGCCACGGAGGAAAAGGGGCTGCCGCCGGGGGATTGCATCTCCAGACCCTGAGTATGACAAAAAGTGGGCGGGGGGGGGGGCATTTCTGGTGTTCGTTCGCCACACCATGTGCCGGGTCAAAAAAAGGGAAAGCTGAAGAAAAAGAAGTGTTAAACAGGCGAATCAGGAAAAGGGAGGAGGAGGTTCAAAAAGACGACAGATTTGTCCATTTCGGGTCAGTCAAAGCGTATACACATACACGGAAGATAGAAAAAAAGCCTTGGGGAAAAAGACGGATCGGCGGACAGTACGCCACTCCGGGGGGGGCGGCACTGGCTTCGGCAGGGAAGCGCACTAAAACAGTTGATCGCACATCGGCAAGTCACCCGAGACGGAAAAAAAAAAAAAGGAATTACAGGGCGTAAAAGAGGGGAGGAAGTAGCGTGCATTCAGGGAGAGGGCAGACATCACGTGAGAAGGGGATCTGGTAGGAGGGGAGGGACGCAAAGCAACATTCCTAGGGTCGAATCAGGGGGTAGTAGGAAAGGAACATAAGAAGGGGGGGTGAAGGGCGCAACAACTGCCAGGGCTGTTCGCATGGGAATGCAGAAAGGTTTCTGAGGGGGGGGTAGGGGAAGGGCAAAACTGGACCGGTGGCCACAATCAGCCACGCCGAGGAAGAGGCAAGACATACCAGGGGGGATGTCACTGCGATGTATGATCTGGACATGAGGGGGGAAACTTGGAAGATCGGTAGCCGAGTTTAGGGATTTGCGGAGATAAAACACAAAGGAGTTTCGGGAGGGCTAGCCGCATTCGGAGGGCCAAACACAAAAGGGAAAAAAAGATGCCGCGGCTCATCAAGAGTCTTGACCTCTGGGTGCACGAATCGAGGAAATGGGTTAAAGGGCGGCGGGCTATTCACGTCTTGGAGATGCGAGGCGGAAGAGTCGAGCCTTACAGAAACAAAAAGAGGGAGAAGAGCTGTCTATACCATCCCCCCCGATGGAAATACTCAGATTGGTTCTCAGGGCATCAATGGGAGAAAAAACGAGCTTCACAGAAGAATGAAACTCACACCCATCCAATCAAAGGCTCTCGAGGCAAAAGAAAAACAGAGACCATACCGATGGCTCAAGCTACACGGCAGGTAAAAGAGCCAAAAAGAAGAAATGCTGAGAAGGAGGAGCAAGAAAAATGGTTGACCTGCACTTATCAAAATCTGCCGACGAAGAAAAAAGGAGCAAAAAAGAATCGAAACCAGGACCAATAGAATGTCCTTTCTCACCAAAACCGCTTTAGGGGAAACTATTAAAAAAGCGGGGGAAGGGGAAAGGGAAAAGGAGGCTATGTGACTGGCTGGGGACAACGCTCAGTTAAAAAAAAGGGGGGGGGGGTAAGAAAGGAAGAGGAGCAGGTATCGACTGCCCTGAACAGTGGGGGCAAATTTCCCAGAGATATAAATACAAACTAAGAACCATGAAAGAGAGAAGCAGAGAAACCTCGACGCTGCGCAAAGGTCAAACAATCGGAGAATAGGGGTATGTACAAACTACGTCACTCGCACGACCAAAAGACGGACAAAAGGAAAAGGAACGAAAGCATCACAAGAGAACTAACGAATCGGACACTGAAGCGCCCACGGAGGAAAAAAAAAAAGGGGAGAGGAGAAACGATCAAAAATCGCCTTACCAGTATCAGAATAAGAGTTCCGGGGAAATCGAAAAGAAAAGCTCGTCAAAGAAAAGGACCCTACGATCGAAATTGTGTTCCACACGAAAAAAAACCGAAGAAGACTAACATAGTACAAGGAATATAAAAGGTCCAATCACTCGGCGGCGCATTCGGGCGAAAGTAAAAAGTGAGGGGAAGGGGCCAGATCGACCAACAAAACCGTGTAACATCGGACGGATTCCAGAAGGAGCTGGAAGAAAAGGAAAACAAAAAGAAGGGTAATGCAGGGAAAGATCCAAAACAATGAGGAGAGAAGACTCAGCTTGACAGTAACAAAGAGAATGGGAATTCCTTTGACGCTCAAGGCGAAGTCAGGACTGGGACAATCTGTGACCGGTCGGTCGGAACGACGAAGACAGCGGAAAATAAAAAGGGAGACCCTGAAAGGAAAAAAAAAACAGTGTTAGTAGGGGTGGAATCGGTGTTTGGGCACGTTGGAGTCGGAGGGGGGGGGGGGAAAGGTGAACACCAGAGGGTAGATCGTATGCATTACCGTGTCTGTTGAAGGGCGCATGGGGGAACCGAGTGAATTCCTTTCGCAAACGAACCGCGTCGTAAGGAGCAATTTGGAGAAACTCGAAAAGAGGGAAACGAACTAAAAAACAGAACACTCAATAACGGCGATTCTCAGGTAGTCGATGTAAGCAGGAAAAGGACGAGAAAAGTAGCAGAGATAAATTGTCTCCGCCTTCCACGGTCAAAACTCAAAAGTGGAAACCTGCTGCAGCGAGCGTAGGGCATCAGAGAGGAAAAATGGGGGGGAGGACAAAAGCGTAAGATATAGATCTCTGGCCAGGGTCTGTTCCACGAGCAGGCCTGGAAAAAAAAAAGCAGAGAAAGGGAGAAGATCACCCCAAATAAGCACTCAGGTCCACCACAACAGTGCTAGCCTAAAAGGGGGAAAAGGGGGGGAAGATTCAATGCAGAAATGTTCAAAGGAGAAAAATAAAAGGACAACGGAAGTAAGTCTCAGTGTTGTCGTCGCGGGTCCACTCAGTTCGAGAAAACAGGCAAAGAGGGGGGGGGAAGTGGCGGGCGCACGACGTTTGGTGTGCTGCAGCAGGCTTCGACCTGCGAAAAAACGCAAGCCTGCAGACAAGTGAGGCACGGAAGAAGGAGTAAGATATTTGTCAGGTCCGCGAAAGAAGAGGGACAGGGAGGGGGGGGACAGAAGGGATCATAGAATACCGTGGGGTAAGTAACAGCAGCTTCGACGAATGAAGCAGGGATGAAAAGAGGGGGGGGGGGCAGCAGATACCCGAAGAGGGTTTTAAAGAGGGGAGCAAGGGGAAAACGAGTAGACCCACTCACACTGACTAAAATCAGGCATAGAACGCCGCCGCGATTTCAAAAACCAACGGGAGGAAAAACTAGGGAGGGAACCTCCAGAAGACAATCCATCGAATGCGCCGCTATTTACCGAAAGTTCGGGAAAAAAAAGCAAAGATCCCACCTAGCGACGCAAAACGAAGCTTCAACTGACCGGAATCTTGAACAAAAAAAAAAACAAGAAAAGCATCATAGAAAATAGAGGCGAGTTCAAGAGAAAGTGAAATCGACAAGGCGTAACCGCGCGACAAAAGACCATCGGAAAGCTGAAGCGGCCAAACACAATTCCATCAGTCACTTGTACCAACTCGGTCTTGAAGAGGGAATCAAAAAGCAGCAAGACCCGAGGGGGGCGACTCCGGATGATTCATGGTAACCTCCTACGCACCATCGAAAAAAGTAGATGGAGGGGGACGAAAGAAAAATCCTCTAACTCGATGACTGCTGAAGACGATTGACCCCGATGCCAGAATAAAAAAGAGAAAAAAAGAAGCTGAGAGACAACCAAGATTGACAGCATCTGGACGATCCGATAGATTAGACCAAAATTCGCAAAAAAATGGAAGGAAGGGAGTCATAAAAAAAGAAGTCCCTCTATGGCAAAAAAGAGTGGGCAAAAAAAAGACAAAAAAACAGCACAAAGATCACACCTACGACAAAAATAAAAAAAAAGGAAAGGGGAGAAAAAAAGGAGGGGCCAGAACACTTATTGCGCGATAACTGAGCCTAGATTCGACCATCGAAGGTTGGAAACCCAGCACTTTCCCCATAAAACACGGGAGGGCAACGCCCTATTCCTTCTTCGGATCGCCTTGAACCAAAAAACCCAGGGCATAGGTAACGATCTCACGCTGGTGGTCCGCTAACGAAGGGCGAAAGACCCAAGAAAAGATGTCGTCATAAGTGAGATGGCGAAAGATGGCAATCACCCGCGGCAAGGCCCAGGACTAAAACGAAAAAAAGTCGGAACACGACGGTGCAAAACTCACGGAGTGAAAAATGAAAAGCATAAAGAAGCGGCAAGGGGCCGCCCATATCAAACGCTGTCCGGGTTGGAAAAAAAAGTCAAGAAAATGGGGGGGGAAAACTAAATCGGCCCGGCGCAATCACGGACCAAACAAGTTGAGAAAAAGGGACAGGAAAGAAGGAAGGTCAGGATGAATTCACTGAAAAGAAGAGCATCTCGGTCCGAACACCGAAGGCGGGAAGGCACGAAAGACAGAGCCAGAGAAAAACTGCACCATTTCCCGCAAACCAATCTGGAATTCAGAAAAAAATACGGAAAGCAACGCACGCGACACCAGAGGCCCTGGAGTTCCGCCTCAACAAAAAGCAATGGACCAGTGGACCGGGTACACAGAGGGATTCCAGCAAAAACGTGTGTCGGAGACCGGGGGAAAAAATCACAACACAAAAAAAACAACCGCTGATAAGAACCCCAAAAAGGAGGAAAAAAAAGCATTATTTTCCACATCACAAAATATCGAAGTGTCCTCCAGCCTTCCGTGAAGAGAAACAGGGGGCAACACAAATCCATCTCTCCTTACAGCCCGGCCTGCCAGAGAGGCGAGAATGACACCCAGGGCAAACATGCTCACACAAGAGATGGGCCAAAAAGAAAAGACGGGCGGCTAACACACTCCTTAAAAAAAAGAAAGGGAGCATAATACACCAGCCAGGCGAAAAGGGAGCCTCTCCCCAAGGGAAGGGGGAAGAAACCCGTCCATCAAAGTGTTACCTTCCATGCCCAGAGTCGCAGGGAAATGTGGAAAAAAAGATGACAGAAGACAGGACAGACGCCAAGCCGGGTCATTCCCTCGATCAAGTGCAAAAAATAGAGGGCAGTTCCATGAAAATAAGAAAGCAAAGTAGCCCCAAACCACGGTCTCTGTACGAGAAAAAAAAGCAAGGGGACGATCATAATAAACAGAAGGATGAAAAATCATCTCAGGCACCCTTCTCACGGTCCAAGGGAAATGAGGAAAGAGAACAAGTTCGAAAGCTGACAAATCGCTGGAGTCGCAGGAAGAAATACCTGGTCCCAGAGGCGTGTGGGAGTACACAGAGACTTGAAAAGAAAGGACAGACGAACAAAAAAAAATATAGAGGGTCTCGTGACGGGGAGCACGAGAAAGATGGAAGCAGG
>Ga0179593_1325199_pt1 | contig 25108 bp, 27 predicted proteins | sample CZODoug2_1_08_16_FD_185931 | JGI IMG/M metagenome (GOLD analysis project Ga0179593, IMG submission 185931) | Vadose zone soil fungal communities from Angelo Coast Range Reserve, California, USA - CZODoug2_1_08_16fungal (PacBio error correction) | ecosystem: Environmental > Terrestrial > Soil >...
GTCAGCAAGCCGAAAAGCGAGCAAAAGGAGAGAACGAACCTAGAGAAGGGGCAGCCGAGCTCAGGAACCGAAGAGGCCGGGAAGTGAAAGACCCGACGATCAAAAAAAGGCAGCACGAAGTGACTTACCCCGCTTCAGGGAAGTATTTGGGAAGGGAAGGTTGACTATTGGGTGGAACGCCACTGGGGCTGAAGCCCGCCTTGCCAAAACCCACGAAGTGAGGGCTCGCAAAGGGATCGCGTTGGTAGACGTTGACGAGGACGCAAGGCTTGACGGACGGAAGGAAGTATCTCTCATCAAAGGGAGGAAGAAGAAAATTGACTCCGCTAGAGACACGGTTTTACTACGACGCTGTGAGGAGCATCGAGAAAAAAGTGCGGCAGGCTGGGGTGATCCCTCAAACGGAAATGAGAGTCACGTCAAAGCCGACTAACGAGAGGCACGTGAAAAGATTCAGGAGAAGAAAAAAAACGAAAGAACATCTTGGAACTTGAGAAAAACCCGGAGAGGGTAGAGTCAGAGCGCCGAGCTCGCGGGCTGGAAAACCAAAAAACGATGAGAGCCGCTTGAGGAGGCTCCAAAGCACACGAAAAAAAATACTAAAAGGCCAGTGGCACTCAGCTAGAGATCTTAGAATAGCGAGGGAAGGAGAGGAAAGAAGACACTCTTCGAAGAGGGAAAAAACAGGACTGGGGCAGTTGTAAGTCGAAACCCGACTTGCTGTTAACATCACGGGGTCATCTGGGAGCTGGTCAGAAAAGGAAAAAACAAAGTAGAAAGAAGAGGGAGACAGGTTCGCGGAGTCTGATGAACGATTTTTGGGGGTGTGGGTCTGACAAACCGACGATCCGTAAACGACCTGGTGGGATAAAACAACCACGGAAGGGGTTGAAAAAAAACATGACTTGATCCTTGGCGCGGGGGGAAGGGGGTCGTCGAACGACAAGGACGAGCGGTCGTCATTTAAAAAAGCTACTCTTGAACAGAAGGAGTTTCCTAAGGGATTCTTCCTCCTGGACGAGCGTAGGGGCTGAAGCCGCCTTACTCTATAAGTGACTGAGGCAACTCGCGGATTAGGCCGCAAGGCAGAGTGGAAAGGACGGGGAGGATCTCCCTTGGAGGACGTCGAAAAGCCAATCCAGGCGTTGATGTTTGCGGCCCTGATGTTGCCAAGCCAGAGACGGACTGGAGGAAAGCACTGGACGATTCGGGTCTTCAAGAGGGGGCGTGGGAGGACCATCTCGAATCCCCCCGGTCGTGTGTGTCCCACGACAGCCACGCGCGGCAGAAAAGTAGGGTCGCCATGAGAAATCTCTGGCGGAAAAAAAGGCCGCACACAACTCAACCTCAGTTCGTAAAAAAAACGGCTTTATGTGAGGGAACATATACGAACAAACAAGGGAAGCGCGTCTTGAGGGGAAACGAACCGAAGGCAGAAGGAACGCATACATTCGAAAATAAGGAATAGGCGAAAAAGTCCGAATGCTGATCAGGACAGCAGCGCGAGTCCGAGGGCAAAAGAAACAGCGTCCGCGTAAACGCACGACAAGATATCAGAGGACCGTAAAAAAGAGCAGGCCCTGGGGGAAAGTAAAAAACTGGACGAGAGGGTCCACGACCACCACACCAAAAAATCCAACCATCAGAAAAGCGAGAAGGGGGCAGAGAGGATTGCAAGCGGAGTCGGGGGCGAACAAAGAGAGGCGCACAAAAAGGAAATCTCGTTGACTCAAAAGATTGGCCTCGCGAAAGAACAAGGGCCTCAGGGAACAAGCACTGCCTGCCACTGCCAGAGGGCGCGGGAGGCAGCCTCCAACAAGCGGTCAGCATCAAAAAAAAAACCGATCTCTTCAAAAAAAAAAAAAACCATCAAGAGACACTCGGGAGGTGCTACGGATCTTGGGGAGGCAAAAAGTCTGAGCGAGTGAAATAGGAAATGCAGAAAATAAACTCCGGAGTCGGAATACAGGGGACTAAAGCTAAAAGACCAAGGAGGAGCCAAGGGGAGCCTCTCACATTCAACAGATGAGAAAATACCCTGTGAGTTCATTAAAAAGGAGCATCGAATCTGAAAAAAAGATCGGATTGGGCATAAAAAGAGAAGACGCTCAACTTCAAGGAAAAAAAAAGATCAAAAAAAGGAACTCAATCAGGGGAGGGGGGGCAATCGGGTCCGGCAGTTTCGGAAACCATTGGCGGAAACAAAAGAGAACAGAAAAACGGCCTGAAGACGGGGGAAGATACCTGCCTGAATAGAAAAGAGCGGCTGAAGGAAATATCGAGAAAAAAAAAAGCAGCGGCGCAGAGAGTCTTTCACTTGGTAATCGATTTCCCATGCGATAGGGCAGGATTACCCGGACCAATTATCGGAATGCCTGGTGTGGGGGGGGGGGAAAAAAGGTGTGGGACGGCTGCCAAGCAAGTCGCAAAAATGGCTAATCTGCGAAAAAACCAGTCCGAACATTTAAAAAAATTACTGAAGGCGAAGACCTGAACGGCAATAAAGGGGAGCACGGTCCTAGGACGGGAGGGGTGGATGATTTCGGGGCTGCAGTTTCTGCAGCCAAGCAGCTCATGAACAACTCTTTGAACCTCCCAACGAGGGCCGTTATCACCGACCTCCGCACACGTAAAAAAAGAGTCAGGGGAAGGACGAAACAAAGAGAGGGGCTGAAAAAAGTCTTCCGAAAGAAGCAAGCTATCAGAAAATCAACAAATTGGAGGGGAAAAAAGAGATGCGGATACGAGGGGTTGAAGAAAAAGACGCCAGATCAAGGGTAAAGTCGCTACTTCTGAGGCCCACTGAAAAGAAAAGAGAGGAGATCACGAAAGGGAGAGGGAGTCCAGCAACCGGGCATGCGGGGCTCTTGGCATCCCCGCCCGACTGCAGGACGAAATCGACGCGATTCGCCAGGCTCGCTCGAGTAAAAGGAAAAGGGAAAAGAGCTAAAAGGCGGAGAAGAAAAAGGGGGAGACGGGGCATCTACTAGACCGGGTTCCTATAAAGCCCTTGTGGCGACAAGGCGGAGAACGGCGATCCTAAGCGCGCCATCCCCAAAGGTCTGGTCAGGAAAAAAGGGGGGTGGGGGGTCAGGGTCATCCAGAAGCCTCCTGCCCCCGGGACGACCAACGACGGACGCAGCCGCGAGACGAACCAAAGAGTGTTCAGACGATGCGGGGCTCGCTCAAAACAAAGGGGAGGACAAAGACCTTAAGGGAAGGAAGAGAGGAAATTGTTTCATCCAATTAATGGAAGAACGACTGCCGGACCCGCTGGAAAACACAAGACGAGCCTCTTCTTATCATTGGGACGAAGGGAAAGAGGGTCCAGAGGAAGTCAAGAAGAAGGGAAGAGGAACTCTTGATGAAAGGACTTTGCTGGAAAATGGACCGCTGCTCACACGCCGCTGTTGCGAAAGTGGAGAAAACGACGCTGAACGACGTGGCCCGAGCTCTCTGGCTAGGAATTATCTTCGAAAGAAAAGGGAGGGGGGGACGCGAGAGAAAAAAGAAACCTTCAAGATGGGCCCAAGTCTTGCGTCCATCAAAAGAGGTTGGGGTGCAATGAGCGACGCCGAGCTAGGCACTCGCCTCTTGAGGAGCACACAAAAGGGAGGAAAAAAAGTGAAGAAGGGTCTCAGGAGAAAAGAGTCAGAGATCAAATTCCGCTCTCACTTCCGGGACACCTAGTAAGAGAGAAAAGAGAGGGCCGTGTCAGGTGAAGTGTTTCGGACCTTTTTCGAAAGGAAGTTGTCAGAGAAAGAGACTCGGCCGAACGGAAGGTGGAGCGGAGAGTGTGGGGGGAGAGAAGGGGTTAAGGAGTTTTGAAACCTGGGGGGGGAGGTGAAAGGGGCCGTTCAGGCGGGACGGCCTTTGCTCATCTTAGCAGTACACAAGAAAAAAAGAGAAGAGGGGGGGACGGCAGGAGGGGAAAGAGGAGGGCGGTCATTCCCAGGGGGCCTGCTTCGCGGACGGAATCGGAACCTGAAGCAGAAAACTATTAGCTACGACTCTCATTCATTTCGAAAGGACGGGGGCAAGAAAAAAAAAAGACAGGGAGGGGAAAAGGGAAAAAAAAAAGTCCCGATAACTATTTTATCTTTTTTTACTGGGCCTGGATGTGTGCAAAAGGAGAGAAGCGGAACCCGAGGACGACTTTTGAAGGGGAGGACGAGGGTCGGGGGGAATGGTCGAAACAACAAAAAAGTTATTATGGATGGTACCCCTAAAACGCCACGAGAGTCAGCGGCCTTCTTAAAGATGGGGGCCAGAAAAAGGGGAGGGAAAGACAGGGGACCGAACACAGAGGAAAAAGAGACCTGTCTTGGGGTGCGCAGAGAGTCACTCAGGGGAGTAAGAGCGTAAGAGGATGAAGAGTGCTTCACGCGAGAGCATGGAAAGAAAAAGAAATCGTCCATGAAGGAGGAGAGGAAAAACGAAGATGTCATTTCATATGAATCCTCTGCTTTCACAAATACTCCGAGGCGGCGCGACTAACGCAGAGGCCGTCGGTTCCAAAAGAAAAAAAGAGAAAAAAAGGGGAAGTCGACGGGAAAAACCAAGCCGAAAAAAAGACCTACAAATCACCTCGCTCGAGAAGGGTGGGAAGCTAGGTAAAAGCTAACGTGCAAAAGACAAGGAAAACGAAGCAAGAAAGGACACCATGTGGATTCAGGGAAAGGAAGAAGGGGGAAATCAGATTCTGAGAAAAAGACTTAACTATCTGCGGACACTCGTAGCGTCGGCGCAAAAAGCGTCGGGCGGGGCGTGCCTACGACTCATATGAACCTCAGAAAGAAGGAGGGGAACTAAGAGAGGGGTATCCAGTTTCAGAAAGCGTACTTATTCGCGGATGGTCACTTCTCTTCCATTGACGAGGAGGGGACAAGCTCGAAGACCACGTAAGCGAGAGAGGGCTCAAAGACAACAGGGTGAATTTCATCTCAGAGGGGGGGGGCAGGATGATAAAAGAGGGGAGGGAAAACGGAAAGACCTAGGGGGACGTCAACAAGCTATCTCTTCATATCAAGGGAGTGAAGGGGAGAGGCGCTTTCAGTCACGCTTACAACAAGTGAGGAAGGAGGGGGGGAGGGGAGGGGCAAACTGGGCTCGAGAAAATCCATGAGAAATCATCGAAATCGCGCTGGAAAGGTCATGGGGGTCTTGACGGGGAGGCGGGAAGAAGGGTACCAGGAAGAGAAGGGAGGAGTAGCAGCGGTAATGTCCAGGGGGGAAGAGCCAAGAAAAAAAAAGATAATCCAGGTAGAGTTGCAGGGGTAATATCTCGAGACAGGGGGCAGAGGGCCGATGCGGGGGTGGCACACTTTTAATAACTAAGAAAAGGGGAAACGGAAAATAAAGGAAGAGAGAGGGATTTCCGAAAACAGGTCGTTCATAGGGGACGAAAATGAACAGAATAGGTGCCAAGTGCAGATCTTCAAGTTGTCAAGTACGTACAGAAGAAACCTAGGGGAAAAAAGGAAAAATCAGGAGCGGTCAAAGGAGAAAGGAAAGGACAAACTCGGAACGTCATAAAAGGAAAACACCAACTAGGCTATTAAATAGAGATATGCGTAGGGTTGGAAGAGAGGAAAGGGGGAACGAGGAGAGGTACGCGGTCCTTTCAAGGGGGGACCAGGATGATAGAAAAAGGGAGAGTTGAACGGTCAAAGGCAGAGGCAGAGGCAAAAGACGGAAAACTTCGCACGATAATGGGAAGGGGGGAGGCGGAAAGGAAGAAAAGGGAGAAAAAGGAAGGACCTAAAAAAAAGAAAAAAAATTACCTCAGAATTCGGGGAACCTTTTCAAGAAATGTGTTCGGCGGAAAGGGAGGGGAGGAGGAAAGAGGGAGGGACGGGGGACCGGACAAAGCGGGATATTGGTGTTCCTTTTCCGCCCCCAGAGATCAGGCCTGGGAAAGCTCTCACTCGAAAACGCCTAGCTCAGTTCCGGAGAGTGAGGGAAAAAAGGAGTGGCTAAGACCGATACGATCGCTAGCTTCATCCTAGGGGATAAAAATCGCTTTGATATTAGGAGTGGAGGGGGGGTTTAAATTAATAACAAAAAAAGGGGATCTGACGGGAGAGGGGAGGGAAGGGTTAGAAGGAGGAAGGAACTTGACTAGACTTCCTAAAATCTCTCATCGGTTCTTTATCCCTCCTTTTCGTTAGGGGGGGGAGAAAGAAACAGAGTGGTGCAAGATGGAGAGCTCGAAAAAGTACGAAGGGAAAGAGGGAGGAAAGAAAAAGTAGAAAAACTGATAGAGGGAAAGTGGATAGTAAACAGGCACCTGTAGACTACGTCCAGAAGAGAGGAGGGAAGCGAAGGATACCCTCGCACTAGGGCTAGAGGTTCAGGAAGGAGAAAATTCGACCTAGGTGTCTCCTACAAGCAAAGGGGCAAGCAAGAAAGAGGAGGAAGGGCTCGCCAGGGAGAGTGCGCCCTGGAGAAAACAAGATTCAAGGGGCTTCAGGGACGCTCGGCAAGGGTAGGTGGTCTTAGAGGGAGGGAGGACACCATCTTGGAAGGGACGCTCAGCGTGGGTCTCTCAGAGAATATCAGGCCAGGGGGGGGGGGGAGCTTCACACTAACAACTACGGAAAAAGTGGTAGGGGGAAAAAAAAAAAATTCAAAAAGGGGGGGGAGGGGCCTATGATGTAAATTCAACACTATGGCGAAGGGCGGGGGGGAGAGGCGAGCAGTAGAACGCGGAGGTAAACAAATCCAGCGCGCAGAAAAACAAGAGGAAAAAAGGAAAAGAGCCCAAAAAAATAGAAAAAAGAAGGGATGTCTTCCTCCGTTAAGGGCGGGAAACGACGAATCTCAAGGAGGGCGGAAGTCGGAAGAGGGAGGGAGATGTACGAAAGAAGGGGGCGTACTAAGATATGAAGAACACCTCTTGAGAAGGAAGAGGGGGGGGGGGGAAACGGCCAAGGTATGGAAAAAAGGCCTCTCAAAAGACTAACCTGAACTTAAGCGGTGAGGGAAAGAGTGGAGGTTCAAGGAGAGAAACCACAAAAAAAAAAGGAAAGATATGTCCGCCCTGAACAGCAAGAAAACAAAGACGTCAAAAGGGGAAAGAGAGGTAAAGAAAAAATTTTAACTAAATTAAGCTCCCACGAGTCTTCATCAGGCTTGGGAGGCAGCCGTCTCAAGGGAAAGGGACTCAAAGGGAAAGGAGGGATAAGAAGAGGGAGGCTCACTCAGAAAGTGCAGGAATCACAGGGGGAAAAAGAAAAAGAAAGAAAAGAGGGAAAAAGAGGAGGAACTCCTCCTCTTGGACAGACATTCAAAGGGAAGGGGCGACGCTGTCGGACGGAAAAAAAAAGGGGAGAATGCTCAAGGTCTCTCAAAACCCCGGAAAAAAGAAAAAACACAATTGAATGGGGGAGCGATCTTCCAAAAACCACAGCTCATCAGGCAGAACCTCACCTCGGCAAAGTCGGGGGGGGGGAAGGGGGGGGGGAAAGCCGGGACCACAGTCTGGGAGAAAGAGAAACTACGAAAAAGGAAAAGGAAGTCGTCGTGGAGTCAATTTCCGGTAAACAAAGCCTCAGGCTCGCGGCTCCGGACACGGCTGAAGGAAAGTCAGGATCTCGAAGAAGCTCGACAGGCGAAAGCTAAAGAGAGAAAAAAAGGGAAAAAAAATAACCTGGACCCTCAAGGAAAAGGTCGACCTCATTCGGGACCAGCGTCGGGTCAATGTCTGATCTGCGTTCAGGGAGCTCGCAGGGAGAAAAACTGGGACTAAGCTGCGGAGTCGCATGAGAAGGGGATGAGCTAAAAGGGAATTTTGTTTTCGAAAGACAGGCTCGGATCAACGGGCTGGAAAATAGCGTCAGGTACCAGACCAACGCAGTAAATCACCAGGAGTGCCTGGCTGTCTGGAAAGAAAACAATCGACAGAAAGAACGGACCTCAGGCGGGGAGAATGTTTCGTAGCTAAACTACTGAAAGATGTACTCGAAAGAGGCAAGGAGGAGAAACGAGCTGGGGGTAGGAGGGTTAGCTCGGTTTAAAGCGAGGGGAGGAGAACCACATAAAAAAGGAGTCTCTAGAGGTAGGTCCTCAACCTATCGCCCGGGTAACGAAAAAATGGAAGGCACGAAAAGGAGGGAGATGGGATAACACTTTGGCCTGCCATTTTCATGAAGGAGAAAACCTGGGAAAGGGAAAGGTAGCAGAAAAGCTAATCTAGGCGGGTGCCATTTAATTTTCATTTAGCCAGACAAAAGAAGATTAACATGAAACCACTATCTGACGGATCGAGGGCACCGACGTCAAAAGAAAAAGGAAAATACGGTCAACCGTACAAGCTACCTTTATAGATGCAACAGAGGAAAGGAAAGAGGTCTAAAAAAAAAGGAGAGGGGGGAGAGAGGAATGGACGGAAGGAATCGGGGTTAATCACGTGCGCAGGGCACTGGTAAATAAAAAAAAACGTCAAACTGGAAAGTCAACTGCTCTCTTTTTGTACAAAAAGATGTGGCATGAACGTTCTCTTTCCGGACCCGAAGAAAAGAACGGAAAGAGAAGGACATAGAGACGTTTAGAGGGGAAATTGACCTTGACAAATTAGGGAAACCTAAGGGAAAAGAAAAAAAAACAGAAAACGAAAAGATAAAAGGGTTGCTTGGATGTAGAAGTGCCAACGGACGGCGCGAAATCAAAAGGTCAAGCCTTGGGGAAGTGTAAATAACCCTCGCGATGGGAACCGCGCCAAAAGGACGATCCTGACTGCCGCCGTGGGTGTGGGTTTGGGGGGGGGAGTCAAGAGGGAACTGGGAACCGGCCGTGCGGCAAAAAGAATTAAAAAAGGGAAGAAATGAGGGTGTTAAAAGTGTCAATGTGAGAAAAAAGAAAAACTACCCACCACCGACCCGAAGAAGGCGAATACGCGTTGGGGACTGAGAATTCCGTTTGGACACTAGGATCCGCAGAGGGAATAACCGGGAATTCACGGTTAAAAGAAATTCACCGGGTAAAGGGACAGACTCCTAGTGCCATGGACAGCGCGAGACTTACTCCTGGAATCTTATCCTAAAAAAACGACTGCAAAGCGGAGGCTGGAGACGGGATTATCTAGCCAACAGAGCGGAGGAAGCAAAAACTTAAGGGTGAAGACTGCGCCTGAAGAAAGTAGACCAGGGAGAGCAGGGGGAAAAACAGACTAAACCGTGATGGATCGAGCCGGAAAAATCCATGCTAGGACACTCTCGCCGGGGACTCGAGATCAAACTATCTAAAAAAAGGTCCTTGAAGGAGCTTGATGAAAAAAAAAAAAAGAATTCACTCAGCAGAGTGTAGAGAAAGGAAAAGTCATAGGCGAGTTCGATTGGCCGGAGAAAAATCGAGGTTTTTCGTGGACCCCCGATCGTAAAAATGGGGGGGGGGGAAAAGGCTGTTGGGAAAGAAGGTAGGCTAATGGCGGTAGAGGAAAGAACTTCTACGCGTCCCGAAAGAAAAATTATTATTTGGGAAAAAAAGGACTCCGTTACTTAAGAAGTACGTCTAGGCAGGAGAGCTCCAGAGGAAGGGGACGGAGTGCTCTGGCGGATTCTTCCGCAAGAGCCCTCTTTGAACGAAAGTTACTTCGAAAAAAAAACGAAAAGACGGGAGGACAGGTAAAAAACGGGGGGGTCTGGGTTTTACCACTGCCAGAAAGACGCTGGACACGCAAACTTGTTTAGGATGGGAAAAAACTCATGTTCGTTTCAGGAAAAGCGCATAGAAAAAAAAGGAGGGGGTGAAAAGGGGAAACACACGCCAAGCCAAAGCGAGAAGGAGGGAGTCAATACCTTTGCCTGGCACCACAAAAACCTCAAGGGGGAAAATCAGCTTGCGTTTTCTGCGTCAATACTTCAAAATAAAAAAAGGGGCGGAAGAGCTTGCAACGGGGAATCCTCAGGGGGAAGGAAGTCAAGCTCGAAGAGACTTTCAGGAGGCCGAAAACACGCAAGAGGAAATAATCTTCGAAAAAAAACAAAACAAAAAAAACCAAAAAAAACCCCAACAAAAAAAAAAAAAAAACCAAAAACCCCAACCCCCAACAAAACAAAGACCAACCCAACCCCCCAAAAACAATCAAAAAAGGGGTCAATCTCTATAAAAAAAAAAAAAAAAAAAGGCAGAACGAAGGGAGTAGAACGTCGGGAGAACTCGCAAAAGGGGAAGCTAACTTCTGAGACCCCCGCACCCAACAGTGAAGAATGGATAGCGGTTCCACTACCACCCCGAAAACACCGACTCCTAAAAAAAAAAAATTCAAGTATTGAAGAAAAAAAAAAAAAGTTCAAAACACACAGGAGGGGGAGAACAGCAGCTAAGGGGGGGGGGGGGGGGGACCAACGGCAAGGGGAGAGCTTCCTCTTCGTATCAGAAAATCGACCTTCTCAGGGGAAAGGGAGCAAGCCGAAGCTAAAAAGAAGCGAGAAAAAGGGGGCCAGATCTCTTCGCTAGGCGCAAATCAAGGGTCGCTCCGTCGCGGAGCCTCCCTCTAGAGGAAAAAAACACAGCACCTGAAGTTCAAAGAGAGAATCGAGATGATAGCTTGCTTGAAGTCGGAGAAGGGTCAAGTGCAGGCATCCGGCGACGGTGACCTTCGAAAACTTGATTAAAGATCCTCCCAATCAGGAGAGGACGCGAGGAGCAAGAACAGCTCTTAGGGTAGAGGTGAAATTTAAGTCGGAATCCGATATGAACCAAAGGGAAGCCCCTCTGCGTCCAAGCGAAGTGAAAAAAAGAGAGTCCTGGGTTCATATCCTCACCATTCGGTTGAAGGGGTCCAGGCAGGCGGTAGGAAAAAAAACTACAAGCAAAAAAAGGGACTGAAGGCGGGGAGCCTGCCGATCAAACGAGCGGCCAGCATCTGTCTCGAGCCTTACTGGAAGAATCTCAAAAGTCGGGGTCTGGAGAAACTGAAGGATTGGAAAGAGAGCGAGCGGATTACCATCATTCCTGCTCGAGGAGGACGGAGAACAAAATGCCCGTCTCCGCCTTCTAACCGACGGGTTGCGAATTAGGAAGAAAAAAAGGGGGACATGAGGAAGGTCCTACAAGAGAAGTCTGCGTCTCGAATCAAGATTCGTGCCGTGATGGGCATGCGGCAGCGCAAGAGAATACAAAAAAAAGGAATTACGTCAAAAGGAACCGGTAGTGGCACCTGTAATCGCGGACCAGATCAGGACGTTCAGCTCCAAGCCTTCAACTTACCTGCATCAAACGTAGGGAGTTGAGAAGAGCTTTTACTATTAAGACTGAATATTAAGCCTAGAGGGAGGGTGGGGGAAAACCTCTGCGACTGGTCCATCGGGGGGCGACGTAGTAGAGGACTCCACCAAGAAACCAGGATGGACGTGCTTCCCACTTGCCCATAAAAGGATCAGGTTCGAATAAAATTGTCAAATTTGACGGAAAAATAGCAAAGACGTGAAAAAAAGGCTAAGCGGTCCGCAGAGAGAAAAGGGGGACGCTACAGGTGCGAGGGAAGGAGCTCATCGTGCGCCCCCGTCAAAAAAAAGCGATCAAGAACGATTGGGAAGGGTCATAAAGCCCTAACAAGAAAAATGGGAACGTAGAAGAACAGCTGGAAAGCGTCCGGCGAGTTTCGAGACGATGCTGGCGCCGCCGCGACGTGATCCACTATTTCGGGGAAAAAAAAACTTAGGGCCTTCACGAGGAGGATGGGGGAGGGAGGTGGTTCCCGCAATTCAAGGGAGCCCTCTCCCCTTCTCTCTTGAAGCGAAGTTTTCTGAGGGACCGCCAGTCTGTTCTGACTAGGAAGAACGGCAAGCTCAAGAAGAGAGACCAGTTCCTGAAGGGGAAAAGGGAGCCATGTGGGGAGAGGTATAATCGCGACTCAATGGGAAATTAAAATTTGGGGGACCCATCTCTCGGGGAAAGGACTTCACCGGCAAAGGGCAAAGATGCAAACTGTCGCCATTGCCCGCCTGAAGGGGTGGGGACCCAGATCGACTGGACGGGCGACTCTAGCTCCCGTTTATCTAATCCTATCTCGGGGGGAAAAATGGAGCCTTGCGAAAAAAAAGACAGTGCGCAGAGCGCCACGATCACCTTCGTCTAGATAGCATCGAGGCCTTGCGACGTCATGATCCGGACACTTTGAAAAAATTCAAAAAGTCGACGACAGCAGGGGGAAGGTGGCCGGGGAAAGCGGGCTTCTGGAGAGGGCACGTCGCTTGGCACCGACGCTAGGTGGCGCTTCTAGGGAAAAGGAAAGAGGGGGAGGGAGTTGGGGGTCAACCCCCGTCAAAGTCACGAGTGTCAGAGAAAAAAGATAACGTTTGGGTAGCGGTCGTACCACGTCGACGCAAGGTAAGGAAGGGGGGGCCGCAGCTGAGCCCCCTTGCCAAATAGATCAAACGCTTTCAGGAAAAGGGGAAAGTCGATTCGGCCAAGGAATCGATAAAGGGACAGATACGAGGAAATCTTCGTATAAGGAAAAATGCCGCAAATTTGCCCGCGGGGACGTACTCCCCTTGACTTAAAGGTAACCAAGAAAAAAGAAAGATCCTTTAGAGGGAGGCTGGATGGTTGCCAATAAAAATGACCTACGAAAGGAGCCTAATCAAAACGATGCGGTAAGCACGCTGTGCGTGTTTTTCGAAACTCAAAAAAAAAAAAGAGGAGGGGAGGACCCGATAGAGCCGACCCGCAAAAAGCAACGTGCAAAACAAGTGCTATAAGGGGCGGGGAAAGAGGGGATGGACGATCAGACAAAAAAAAATGCAGTGGGCAACCAAAGCACCCCTCTCGGCTTCAAACCGCTTGGTGAGTCAGGGACGAAAAAAAGGGGAGGACGTCACGCACTGCGAAGTCCTATGAGCCTCGAACAGGAGACGGCGGCGAAACCGAAGCGACGCGCAGAAGGAACGCGGCCCTCCGAGGGGATTGCATCTCGGGCGAAATCTGACAACGCACGATCAGAACAAGCAAATTAGTATCAGGCTGCGACCAAGCGCCACCGACCATTCGTATCGAGCGAACCTCCTCAAAAAAAAAAAAAAAGCATCAAAAAAGAAAGGTCAGAGCGGAGGGAAAAGGAGAAGCGTCAGGAAAGAGAAAAGGCAAATAGGGTCCGGTGTCGAAAAGACGAACACCGGACAACGGCAATGCTTATCGCTGCGTAAGGCAGGTGGAGTTCACCTTTTGGTCTCGAAAAAAAAAGAGCTCCATCGAGCAACGAATGAAAGGGCTCCGGAGGACCCCTAAGGCGGCATAAACGTGGGAGAGAAGATTTAAACTGCCGCCAGGAGTCTAATCCGGCTGATCCAAGATAGTTCTCCGATCATCTCTGGGACGAGAAAATCGACTGGGGCATAAACGATTCCGGAGAAGGGCAGATCAGGAAAAACATTGTTTGGTTTGGGGACGGGCGAACGAAAGGCGCAAGCCGTCCGAACCGACAGCGTCCGCTTCCATCCCCACCCATCTTCGTATAAGAACATGTGAAAAAAAGGATCTACGAAAAAGGAGGGAAAAAAGGAACTGACCCGAGACGAGTAAGGAGGGCTTCGCATGGGAAAAAAAAAGAACGTCGACCAGGCGATCCGGCATTACTCAACAGGCGGGCTTGGGGGGGGAAGGAGTGGTCAGAAAATGGGTTGTTGGGGTCTCCCCGGAACAAAGCAGAATCATCCAACCTGAGCTCAAGAAATCGAAGAGGGGAGGCAAACTATCGGCGTCGAGCAAAGAAAAGAAAGCAGGCTATAAAAAGCAGGAATGTAATCGGAGGGAGAGCTCCCCGTCGGCACAGTGAAGGTGGACATGGACCCACAACGTCCTAAGAAATAAAAAGAAAGTTGACGTTCGGAAGAGAAAAAAGGACGGAACTCAACGCTTCCGAACATGGGGGAGTAAGCGGAGACGGGCTTACAGTTCGGGGCTATTTCAGGGGGGGGGAACAAAATGGAGAGACCATTTTGGCCGGCTGAAAAAAAGCACAAGTCTCTCTATCAAAGATAGGGGGGGTACGAGTTTGATGACAGTTGACGCAAATCCGTTTGCCGAGAAAAACGACGTAAGGGGGTTATCTAATAGGAAGGCCCGGGGATGAATAAAAAAAAAGTGACAACAAAGACGTCGGAGAGGGAATCAAGATAGGGGGAAAAAAAAAAGTCCAGATCTTCAAAGCGTACCATCAACACCACTGAGGAGAGGGAGGGCTTGGGTGACTGGGGGGAAAAAGAAACTTAGATAAGCCGATAAACGGGAGGCCGCTGTGGAAAACAATCTTTAAAACGGTCTTTAATAAAAGTCCTCAGGGGGCCGTGCCTAAACAGGAATGAGCGTAAGGGCAAACTATTTAAGAACTGAACAAAAAAGACCAAGAAATCTAACGTTGTACCGCGAGAATGCCGGAGAAGGGAAGACGGACGGGTCAAAGGAGTCACATCTACTCGTGTCTGAAAAGGGCATCCGGACCGCGCCGTGTCCGCTATCCGGGGTTGGAGTCGAAGGGGGGGAAAGGGGCGGTTCGGGCGAGCCGGCGGCTCTCGTCTCCTCCTTTTTTCACTGTCATAAGAAGACAACTACGGACCTGTACAGGTCACTAGCCTCCGCAGCCCAGAGAGATCAAAAGCGTAATCTGGGTCGAGAGGCTGTGCCCCTCTCTTTCTCTCGTGCTCAACATTTTAACACCCGGGCAGCCGGGGAGGAAGTATTCGTGTCCCCCATCCGAATGGGCACAGACCCAAGCTTGAAAACACCGCACGAAAATCGGCCGCAGACGGTTAACAAAAAGGCGCCTAATGCGTGAAAAGCTTCCGGAATCAGGAGGGCGAGCCTTCCGGAAAGCGATGCCAAAATGTCCAAGGGAAGGTCACCGGGAGCACGACGCCGAGGGGGCTTTGGAGGGGGGGGACTCTGAAATACGTTGCGCGAGCTTGGTCCCTCAAGCGCGTCAAACGAAACGGAGGCGCAACACGGTGAAAGGAGAAAATTCTATCAGCGGCAAAAAAAGGCTGCCCTCCCAGAGCAGGGAGGGAGGTCGAGAAGAGCGGGTGAGGGCTCCAGTTCAAAAAAAAAAAATGGCGCCGGCTCCCTATCTACCAAACCGGTTTATCGACCGAAAAAAAAACTTATTAAAGGAGATCCGGGAAAAGATGATCTCTCAGGAGAGATTCCTACCGGGGGGATCCTTACAACTCGGGAAAAACAGCCGGGCTAGCAAGACGTCGAAGGGTGTCAAAACGAGGGGGAGGATGTGCAGAAATTGGACTGGGTCGCTTTCACGTAGGGGCAAAGTGAAACCGAATATAGAGAAAAAGAGATGGCGCTAGAGGGGGGGAAGGGGAGCGAGGAGTTAGGAGTTTCGTGGTACCCCTTCCAGAGAAAGGTGGGGGACGTGGGCCGCCGGGGTCTAGAAAGTTAGCGCGGTACTGTCCAGGCTATCTCTGAAAAAATAACGTCTACTTTGTCTTGCCGAGAGAGGGAAGGAAATTCAAAGGAAGGAGTTTAGAAGGCTGGGCTCCTCCTAGTGGAAATCAAAAACACCCAAGAAAGGAAAGCCTGAAAGCGGGGCCGCCGTTGCTCCTGTTTCAGCGTACTGTGTGCTCGTCATAAGGAAAAAAGCGGGACCGAGGAAGTACTATCCCTTTTACGTAATCTAAGAAACGGCCCAGAGGTCTTCGGGGGGTGAGCGGTGGGAGAAAGGGAGGTTGCCACTTCCATAGACGGGTCGGGGACCGGGGGACGGGACTAAGAGAAATTTGCGCAGGTAAATGTGGGGAAGGGGGAATATCGACTAAAAAAAAAAAAAACGGAGGGGGAGGAAAAAGAGGCTGTGACACCTAAAAATCCAAGGGAGACAGAGACGTCAAAGGGACGAGGGAAGGGGGAGTCTTCTCGACGGCAGGGGGGAAAACATAATCAAGAGAACAACGAAAAACTAAGGAGGGGAAGACGAGGCGGTGGGGGGGCGTACGTCACTAAGGGGGGGGGTAGTAGCAAGAGGAGGAGAGGGAACGAAGTGCCGAAGGACAAACGGCCGAAGGAAGTCTTAGGGGAAGAAAAAGACAAAAAGACGGTCCGGAAGGGGCGGGGAGAACCTCTCGGGGCATCAACGAGGAGAACTTAGGGCACAAAGACGAAAAGAGGGCGAAGGCAAAGGTTTACACCTACCGCCGAACCGCGCCAGGCTGAGAAAAGTAAAAAAGCAAAAAAAAAGCGACGATTGCACGCGCACGACGATAAACCCCGACAGAACGCTCTCCTAAATAGGGAGTCTGGGAGAGCACGCAATCAGAAAGGGGGGGGTAAGAATACAGCTAAACACAAGCTAGAGAAAGGGGAAAAGGCACAGGATTGACTTGCTCCTTTGCGGGACGGTCATCTTCGAGGGGAAACAGGGTCAAGGGAGAGAGAGCTCAACGAACTTATCCATATTCCGGGAGTTCGGGGACGCCTCTCAGAGGGACGCTTGGGTCCGTACTGAAAATACTAAAGGGGGGCGAGCTACAAAAGGTAAGCAAAGAGAAAACTATGAGGTTCGCCGGGTCACTCTGGGAATATGTGGTCGTTAAAGGAATAAGTAAATTTCAGCTCTGTTAAAAAAAGCGACGGAAGTCGAAGCGCTTGATGGCTCATTCGCCCGGAGGAAGGGCGGGGGATATGCCACGCGAAAGGTAGCTAAAGGTGGGGAATTCGATCTACAAAGTCTTCCTCCGGAAAAGAAAGACTTTATACGGACGAAGGGATAAGGCACGAATGAAAAGAAAAAGGGACAACCAAAGAGGGAGCTTCAGAGCCCGTATGAGGGGGGGGGGAAAAGGGTTAACTGGGAAGGAGTTCGGTTCCCTTATGGGAAAACAAAGAAGAAACCTTCATAAGGAGAAAGGAAGCGGGGATAAGAGGGGGAAAGGTCCGATCGCGTAACTGAAAGAATCAGTAGCTAACTCAGAAGGACGCGGGCTCTTAGAGGCTGCGAAGAAGTCTTAAAATGAAAAAGGGCGAAGAGGCTGCTTATTAAAGACCAAATGCTTTTCTCGACGGACAGTGGGGAAGGTCTCGAAAGCTCCGAAAGGACACCGCCCGTGAAGGGGGAAGGTCTTCTAAGGGAACTTGGAGGCGGGAGTCTTTCCCATTCAGAGGGGAAAGAGGGACTATACCTTGGAAATTTTCATACTGCAATCAAACTTAAAGAGAGGGAGGGGGACTGGGGGGGAAGGTGGGTAAGATTATAATCACTCTCATTAACTCCCGTTTGAAAGGAGGCACCCACTATTCTGGAAGGACATACAACTAGAAAGTTAAAGGACCGACTCTAACGTCAAAAAACCTAATAAGGACTTCCAGATTCACCGATAAAGAATATAGGCAAACAACTGAGGAAGAGATGCGGTGAACTAGAAGCTTGGAAAGGGAAGTCCGCAGGGGTCGTCTTTCGCTGACGTAGGGGGTCCGTACGATTAAAGCCGGTAGTCAACAAAAGTGGGTTAAATTGGAGCTGAAAGGGAACTAACATGCAAAGGCTACCCCCGAGTGTCGCAATTGAATCGAAGGAGGGAAAGGGGGAAATAGGTACCTTAGTTCCCAGCAAGGGGAAAAATGAAAAGGCATCCGACAAAAACTTGGAAGGCAAAAATAAAATTATAAATGGGAGAAGGAAATGCCGAAAAAAAAAATGGCGTGGGGAGACCCTCCAACGGCCGGGGCCGGAAAGAAGGTGGGCAGGGGTCAATCAAAGAAAAAAGACGCGGCGCCACGCTGCTCAACACCAAATAAGGGAAGAGAGATCCTCAGGAAGGAGGTCCGGCGATGGGAAGGACATTGGGGAAGCGAGTTGCTCGAGATCGGGGGCAAGATTCTGAAAAAAAAGGGGCCAATATGCATCTGGTAAGTTCTATTCCCGCCAATAGGAAAGAAGCAGGGAACTTGACCGATCGGGTAAACGGGTGGTTTTGGTCGTGAGCGGGGTAGGGTTTGGGGATGCAGTGGGGATATAAGGAGAAAAGACTCGTTGGGTGGGGAAGGTGACTCCTTCATCAGCTGGGGACTCCCCACCTAGGGAGAGATCCCATGCGCAAGCGTTAAGTCCCGAGAGTTAGGTTGAAACAGAACGCAACGAAGAGAGGGGAAGGGGGCGAGCTACGCGGGACGGACGTCCGGCGCGCAGTCCAGAAAAAGGGGCTTAGGAAGTCACCGTCGACGGCTGGCCGGGGAAGCAATTATCGCTCACCCGAGGAAGAGGGACCAAAATCGCTGAAAAAAGACGACTTTAGTATGGGGGAGAATGGTCGCCGCCATCTGCGGGGCGCCGGAACTGATGAGGTGCAAATAACAAAAACTAGGACCGGAAAAAGGGCAGCGGGATAGGGGGAGAGCATCGCCTCCGGCTCGTCCCTGGAAGGGAAAAAGCTTGGAAACCGCTTCGCCCGAAAACAAGCCCGTTGTAACCTGTAAAACCACAAGACTCGGGGGTCTCTTGGGAAAAAAGTGGTTTACGGGGCTCTTCAAACTACTCTTCGGAAGGGGACCGGGGGCGAGGCTAGGGGGGATGGCAGGGCAGACTGTTTTAGGTGGAGGCCAGCTAGAGTCAGGAATGGGGGAAAGGGAAGAATTAGAGCCTATCTCCGTACACTGACTTGAGGGTGAGAAAAGCCAGACGAAGGAAGAAAAGTGTGCCCAAGAAGGGAGAGAGGGACAAGACTTACCATGGCGGGTCCTATCCCCAGGGAAAAATGAGAGGAGGGGGCGGCCGCCTGAAAAGAGAAACTGGGCCCTCTTGTCGGCAAGGAAATTCAGTTGCAAGCAAAAAGAGGACCGAGGGTTACGGCGAAAGAGGGGGAAAAACTTATATGCAGAGAAAAATTCGTTCAAGGTAAAAAGGAGGGGGGACTGACTGGATTGGTCCTGAAATGAAGTAAGAAGGGGGAAAAAACGCGAGCTCCTTTGTTGAAAGGAGGGGGCGTGTTCAAGGTTGCACCCAACAACAACTTCTTAAAAGAGAGATAGGTAACCAGGAAAAAAAAAAAACAAAAGAGTGTCAGAAAAAAAAAGAGCAAATGTGGCGTAATTATTCCTGCTAAAGCTCTGGAAATGTTAAAATCTTCGACAACCCAGCGCAAAGGAAGAAAATACACACGTAGGGGGGTCGGGTAAGAAAATGGAAGTCAAATAACTTCAACCGCGGCCAAAGACTGTTGCATAAAAGTATCAACGAAGGATTGGGAAAAGAAGCTAAAATAAAGAAAGTCAAGGGAGGACCTGAGGAAAAAGAGGGACCAGGAAATGGGGGGTAATCAGTTGAACCTCCTGCAGTCGCGAGGAGAGGAGGGGAGGGGGACAAAAGACGACCGCGTCGAAAACTCTGACTAACTCCGCAGGAGGCCGTCAAGACCCCTTAGGAAAAAACAAAAAAGTCGACAGGAGAAGGACACAAGCAACGAAGAAAACGACATGAGTAAGGAACCTTCTTAAGAGGGCGAGATCGTAGGGGGGGACCCAGCTGACCGTAAACGACATGGAGGGAAAGAAGCTCCAGTAACGACACCGGACTTCAAAGATGGGCTATAGGAGAAAGACTGCGGGGGAGTGGACCGGCTCAGGACGAAGGACAAACGGCGAGCTCCTCGGAAAGGATGACGTCATAAGAGGGAAGGGAGGGAGGGGGGGAGGGACCGACTCAAGAGGGATCAAAAGCGGGGGCCATAGAGAAAGAGGCGAGCATAAAACGGGAGCACCCAGAAGCTCACGCCGCTCAACGGGGGGGCAAGCAGAGGTGCAAAAAGAGAAAACAGGGATGGGGAGGGGGACCGTGCAGACTCGTCCTACCAGGACTTTTGGCTGAAAAGGGAAGAAAGGAAGCAAGAAACAAGTAGTAAAAGATAGGCAGTACTCCGAGCCAGAGACGGAGGGGTACAATTGGAAGGGAAGCTAGAACAATGAGGAGCCTCTAGGAAGTTAGTGAGGCAAATCTCGTCGTAGTCGTCAAGAGGAACGAAGGAGAAAAAAGGGGGGGGGACCAAGCAACAATACGATCGAAATCAGATCAAAAAAAGGAGGTCAGGGGGGTAAGGGGGTGAAGGCAGGCTTCGCCCCTTCGGACAACAGGAAAAATAAGATCGGCCAGGAAAGGATTTTTGAAGCGGTAACAAATCGCTATAGGAGAAAGAGAGGGGGTCTCGGGGGGAAAAAAAGAAAGGAAGGCTGTCGTCTCTAGTTACAGGACTCGGAGAGATCGTTCCATAAATAACGGCGATAAGCCCAATGCGTTAAAAGGAGGAGGGGAGGTAACTTGTGGGGGGGAGGAGAGGAAAACACTATCCTTCCTCCTGTCGCGAAAATGGGTTGAGGCTGAATTCTCGTCAGATGGAAGGGAATGAAGGAATTAGGGGGGGGGCCATAAATGACTGACCCTTTTACCAAGCGCGCAGGTGAGCAGGTATCTTGGCGAAAAAGTTGGATGGGGGGGAATGAAGGGAAGGGAGGAAAGGGCAAAAGACCGTTGATCCCCCACGAGAGGACCGGGATCTTCCATCGACTGACGTATCACTGGGAAAAAGGACAGAGGAAAAACCTGAGAAAACCTGTATGAAATAGGGACCATATTACAAACCTAGGTGAAAACCCTCTGGTGAACAAGCACCAGGCAGGGTATTAAGGTATTCCCTTAGGAACTGGACATCTGTGTAATCTCAGGGTAATAAGGCAAAATCAGATCTTGGCGTTCTCATTCAAGGCAATGTGGGCAGGCCGTTCCGACTTGAGGGCATTCGGGGTGGGGGAAACTGAAAAGACGGAGGGAAGTGGGGCATACATGATGTTGCTCTGACGAGGCCCGAAACAAAGAACGGCACGAAATCGGAACTGAATCGAGACGTGAAAGAAATTCAGAGGAAAAAAGAAGGAGGAAAAGACGTCGTGAAAGAATAAACCTATGAACATAAGGAGAAAACAAGTGTAAGGAGAAGAGGGTGGGGGGGGCTAGACAGGCGGAAGAAAGGGCGCTCATTGGGAGTGAGCCCAGTAACCAAAAGGAAGTCGGCCGGGGGAAAATAAGGGGGGGATTTTCATCATCCAATCTTCCCTAACGCGATAAGCCTAGAGAATCAGAGGTTCTCGGTGGTAGGAGGAGACGAAAGCGCTGAAGACGGATTAGCGATGAAGGGGTCGGTGCTAAGAGCAGCGACACTACTTGGTCTTCCCCCCGCGCGATATGGATGTGGAGAGGTGGGTTTCCCGCCAATAAGGCAGAAGCCCCGCTTGGCAAAGCTACTGGGGAGGGGGAGAAGGAGAATCGGAGGGGGGGGGGGATGGGGGACTTGGGAACGTCACAGCGGACGGAACCTTTCCGAAGAAGTGAAAAGACGGTTGCTGACATAGAATCAGTCAACGCAAAGGGTAGCTAACTACGAATCGGTTTGGGGATCTGATACATGGGGGGAGGGCGATTGAGAAAGAGAAGGCGAAGGGGTCACCTACGTCGCATATGCAACTACGATACGCTCAGCTACACAAAGAGGGAAGGGGGGGTCAGTGCCCCTAAAGGAAAAAAAAGGGACGCTAACGCAAGGGCTGTTGCTCCGGGGGGAGATCGGGAAGAGATACGAGAGGGAGCCTCCGATGAAGCGAAATAGGGAGGTAGAAGTCACCTCACTTAGACTGGATGCTAGGAGAGAAAAAGAGGTCCTGGGGGCATTAAATTTAGTAACTTTCCCGGATGAGTCGGAAAGAGAACAAACTGAAGGGGGGAAAAGGGTTCTTAATAAAGGGGGAGGGGGAACAAAAGACGCATGGGACGCTTTGCTAGAGCGTGGGGGTCCCGACGATACGGGGCGAGTGACTCTTCTCGGAAATGGCGATCGGGGGCTGGGTAGTGGGGGACGGTGAAAACTTCTAGTCCGCTAATGGTGTGTGGCGGGAAGGAAGTTCGGGGGGGGGGAAGGAAGGGGGGACGAGTCCGGAACGGTCAGTGCACCTTCGAGAGAAACTATAAGAGGTTCTCTTGGGGGGGGTCAATGGGAAGACTCGAAATGGGGTTCCCTTTTTTCGGCTCCTTTCTTCAATAAGGAAAGAGGCCGGAGGAGGCCGGAATTCATAAGTATCATCAAAGGGGGGAGGTGAGGGGGAAGAGTCAGGAAAATGCAGTTCCGCTGCCCGAGTGACGTACCTCAATGTGTATATAAAAGCAAAAAATGAAGGGGAAAGGCATAGGGGGGAATGGTGGGGGTGATGTCAACTTTATTGTCACAAGAGACGGGAGACCTGGACGACTCTCACGCAAACTATTCGGCGCACAAGGGTTCAGGTGAGAAAAAGAGACGCAAAAAAAGTATGTAGGAGGGAAATATTTTTTTAAAACGCACAAGGAGAAGACCCTCATTCAAAGAAGAGTCAGTCAGAAGGAATCTTTTCAGGGGAAAAGCAGGCAGGGAAACCAGCTCAACCGAGGACTCAAAATACCTGCGGGTGGTGTAGAGAAATACAGTCAATCAGGGGAAACTTCATCAAGCTGATGGGAGGGAAAATGGGGGGGGATCAGAAAAAATTCGACAACGGAGGGGAGGAAGCTTCAGGAGGACTGAAGTAACGCTCCTATGAAGGAATCAGGAAAAAACCCAATCGGGGGGGTTCATTTCCTCTAATCCCGATAGGGGAAAAAAACAGACCGCTTCACTGAAGGTAAAATAAACGGGGTGAAGCTCGAAAAAGGGAGGGGATAAACACTGTCAAAACCCACCAAGTAGAATTATCGTCTTCTACCAAGAAAAAAAAAAAAACGGAAAAAAAGGCACAGCAGATATCATAACACGGCGAGAGCGTCGTGAAAGAGCGACAAGTCACCTCCAAGATTATAACAGAAGAAAGAAAAAACGAAGTAGAAATATTCTGTCTTCTCCTGCTAAAGAGGGGGGAACGAAAAAGGGACGACACGGCGACTAGACCGGCTAGAAGAATAGTAGGAAACGGCGCACGAACGTGAATGGCGAGGCGCCTCCAAATCTCGAACGGGTCAAAAGGAAAGCGACTCGATAAGGGAGAGATAACCTTTGGGGGGACAAAAAAAAGAAATCACCTAAAGCCGCATGGTAGCCTGCAAAGAAGGAGATTGGGGCAAAAGGGAATCGTTTGGTCTGTGAATGTATCAGAAAAGGACGCACAAGTAATCTCGGCAAGACGGCAAAAGGGGGTAACTTCGCCTTGGAAAGTATCCCAAAAGAAGTGAAGCCCTTCGGGGAAAAAAGGGAGATCAAAGAGAAACTCTGCGACTACAGGTTTGGGGAACCATTTTTGAAGACTCGGCAACAGGTATTAGAGAAGAGGGGGAGTAAGAGGGAGGGCAATAAGCTAACTCCCTACCACGAACGAAGGCAAATCCAGACCACCATCCCAGGGGGGGGGGGGGGGGGAACCGGTTCGGGAAGGAAGGACCAATGAGGGGAGGAAAAAAACCTCTACAAAGATCTCTCTTAGGGCAGGGGAAGAAAATAGGTTCGCTTGAAGATCGCTAGAACTCAAGAAAGAAAAAAGGAGAGGGAAAACGACTCCTTAAGATTGCCGTAGGAGTAGGACTGTCTCGTCGGCTGCGGTAACGTCTTCGAAGGCTTATGAAGAAAAGGGTGAGGGCCCAGGAGGTTCTGCAGAGAAACTCCACGCTAGAGACAGGGTCCGTAACTAAATGTTAAGCAAAGGGGAGAGATGAGAAAGGGAGGGTCACTTGAAGTCCTTTCAAGAATTTATTAAGGGTCGAAGTCCTACAGGTCGGGGTAGTTAACTCGAGGGGGAAGGGAAAAAATTAGGGTTCTAGGAGGTTAGTCTTTCCGGTATTTTCATTTGCATCGGAAGAGAACAGAGCATTAAAAGAAGACGGTGGCCTTCCCCCGTGGGAGTGAAACCGGGGGGGGATACTCGAAAGGGGAAACTTCTTCTTTACCTCTCTTACCTTCGACCCGTCAAGAGGTCCTGGAAGAGGCCAAGATCAGGAAAAACTAGACAAAGTCATCTAAAAGAAAAACCAACAAGGGAATATATAGATGGGAATATTTGTAATCCTGAATAGTTAGATTTCGGTTCGAAGGGGAAGGGGGAGGTAGTATGGTCCATCGTGCTTAAAGACTCGTCAATCGGAATAGTACTTGGGGAGGGAAAAAGAAACCGAGGAGGAGGACGGGGATCCGGGATTTGTCTTCGAACTAAAAGAAGCCCGATCGAGAAGAGGGAATGGTCCGTGAAAACAGGGGGGATATACCAGAGGGGGGGAAGCGAACAGGAAGGAAGCAGGGGACTCTAAAGGTTCTCAGGTACATGTTGACAGCGGGATCGGAAAAAGGGGACTCAGCGGTGCGTTCAGCTGTGGCACGATGGCCTGAGAAGGGGAAAAAGGTTCTTTCTCGCCGCAGAAGCAAGAATGGGAACGCGCCCAGCCGAAACTCAAAAGGAAAGAGACGCGCACGGGGGAACCCGTAGGGATTTTCCGAGAAGAGGATGCGCGCGCTCGGCGAACCAGCACGAAAATGTTCCCTTCGGCCACGACGGTTGGGAAAAGGAAGAGAACCGAAGCCGGAAAGGAGGAAAACACCCACCCCACAGAAGCCAGACAGGGGGGGAGAGGGGGGACCGGGGGGGAATCTGGGTTTGGGGGAGGGCGGTTGAATCGGATCTTGAGACGAAATAACTCGACTCATCCACGGGGAGTGCAAGAGGGGGGGGGGGGAGGCCTTAAATGGAAAAAGGCTCACTGGCCGAGGGGTGTCAGGGACGCGAAGAAGTGAGGCGAAGGATCCCGCAAGGCTTGACTGCTGCCGGGGGAAGAGATGCAACATTCGACCCGGAACCAGTAAAAGATTAATCAGGGGGTTGCCAGAATCGGGCTGTGGAAGGAAAAGCAGGACATGATGTGTGCCCCGTTTATCCTCTCCGCGGGGAAGAGGGAACAGGGGGGAAAAGCTGAAAGGGAGGGGGGGGAACCTGGAAAGCCGAACTTGCCGTGATAGTCGGGAGCTCCTCCACGAGCCTCGAGAGATAACGTGAAAGGGAAGAAACTCCGGAAAAAAAAAAAGGGCTCAGGGAACCGATAGAAGAAAGAAGGTTCCTTGTATCTTTCTGGGAGGGAAACAGAACATGCTGTCGCTTGGGAAACATGTCGAGA
>Ga0179593_1425136_pt1 | contig 25103 bp, 45 predicted proteins | sample CZODoug2_1_08_16_FD_185931 | JGI IMG/M metagenome (GOLD analysis project Ga0179593, IMG submission 185931) | Vadose zone soil fungal communities from Angelo Coast Range Reserve, California, USA - CZODoug2_1_08_16fungal (PacBio error correction) | ecosystem: Environmental > Terrestrial > Soil >...
GTACAGATCAGTAAGGAAAAAGAAACTGGGAGAAGCCGAAAAAGTCACCCGCAAAGACTGCAGAGTAGCGCTTACAAAAAAGCATGCTGAAAACCATGTAGTCGAAAAAATGGAGGAGGGAGGCTCCCTGTGAAACAAAGACGTAAAGCTGACGAAAGAGAAAATGAGTTCTTCGAACAGGGCCACTCAAGAAGAGGGGTTTTCGTCAAGTCGTGAGGTTTGGCATTGGGCGGGGTAAATAAGGGCCAAGGTTCCAATTTCAGGACAGGCTGGATCACAACTGGGAAAAAAACGACTAAGGTATTCGTATAAAATAAACAAAAAAATGGGGAATCGGTCCTTCAAAAGGGAAGAAAACGGAAGGGCTAGGAGAGGATTGGAGGGGAAGTAAGGAGGACCTTCAAAACGAGAAGGGGATCTGAAGAAAGGTAAGAGAATGCGCCTAGGAGCAAACGGCAGCGAGCGGGGGAGCGCAAGGGGTTGACCTTAAAACACGATCGTTTGGAGGGTGGTTGGAGTTTCAAGGAAGGGGAGAAAAGGGGGATTGCAGGAAAGGAAAAGCCAAAACTAGAGAAGGGAAACGTAAAAGGAAACCGGGGCAAAAGGGGACAAGGTCCAGGAGCGAAGCCCGAAATGATGGAAGCAAATTCCATGAGCAAGAAAAAAAAAACGCGAGCCAAGAACAGTCCCCAGCCAAGGGGGAGGAAAGCACAAGGGTCAGAACTCGTCCAAAAATGTAGTTCCTAAAGAAGAATAGACCGGAGCGAGGGGGTTGAAAAAAAAACATGAGACCGAGAGAAAACATGAGAGGGACTCAGGAATACCGGGACCCGAAAGTCACTCTGGGAAAAAGTGTAGATATTTCACAGGGGGGAAGGGGAGGAAAAGCACCCCCGGCCTTACCCCAAAGGGGAGAGCCAAAAAAAAAAAAAAGAAGAAAAAAAAAGGTGATGGTCAACTTCCTTAGGGGAAGGCAATGACGCGTTCCGCAAAAAGGGCCTGTTGGGGGGGAAAAAAAAAAAAAGGAGGAAGGGCACCCTTGTGGACGGGGAAAGGAGAGCAGCTTGTCAGGATTTGTAAAAGGAAAAAACAAAAAAAATAGGAACCTTCAAAGCAAAACGGTGCACAAAGGGGGGGGGGGTGGAAAGCGTTGGGCCAGGACGTCGCAGGTGTAGGGAAAAAGGGGGTGTTGGCGGGGAGCCGAAGCTGTTTGTGGAAAACCGCAAAGGGGAAGGGAGGGGGGGTTGGGAACTGGGTAAAAAAAGCCCAGAGAAGCAGGTCACGTGAAGAGGAAAAAAAGATTTGGGCGAAAAGGGTGGGAGGTCGTAGCTAGGAAGAAAAGAAGTGGGTGGTGGAAATCAAAAAGAGGAAAAGACTCAGGTTGGGCGTAAACAAACTCCAACAAAAACGAAGGTGGTTCCCAAGGGAAACAAGGAGTAACCAAGCGGCATCAGAGACGAGTGGTGCATTGGGCTATAATAGGCCCAAAGTTTCCCGGAAAAGAGGGGGGGGGAAAAAAGCCGAATGTCAGAGGGTGTTGGAAGTCTAGATTTCCTTCAAAAAAGGCCGTTTTTTGGACCATTGCGGGTTGGAGAAGAAAATGCAACAAGGAAGAAAGACTCTCATAAGGGAAAACACTTATAACAGTATATGGAAAACGCCAACGGAAACCTGCCGGGGACGGAAAGGGGGAAAGAAACGGAGAGAACCCTCTGGGAAGGAAGGGCTTGCGACCGTTAAAAAATACAGGTGGAAAAAAAAAAAAAACGAAAAGGAATCCTGAAAAATGGGGGCGACGCCGTGGGAAATCAGGCGCAGGGGAAATTGCCATGTTCAGCACGAGGGGGAAAGTAGAAAAAAAACAGCCGCTTTTGGGGATCCAAACGAACGGCAAGTATTCCTCACTAAACCCCCGTCTCTGTTTGGGGGGGATGCGTAAACAGTTAACCATGGGGGGGGAAAGAACAGACCCATTCTTGTTCGGGGAATAAGTGTTGAGTTTGTTTTTGAAGTTTTCGCCAAAAGCGAAAGAAAAAGAGGAAAGGAGGAGCCTCGCTGACGTTCCCGCAAACGACCCAGGGGAATCTGGGAGGTTGCCGAGAATTCGGGGGTAAGGGGGGATTATTTTTGTGGTTCCGGCATTGGGAGAAAACTGGGGTTTTTTGGTGGGTGGGGGTTTGTCAGGGGGTTCCCAAAAGCAACAAAAAGGTCCGTTTGAGGGGGAGGTGGTACAATGGGGTCCGGAAATGTAAAAAATAGTTAAAAATACAACAACTTTGGGGGGGAGGATGTCGCGCAGGGGGTGGTCATAAGGGGTGGGTCTAGCTCTGGAAATCACTCAAAGTGACACGAACCATGCAAAAAAAAAGAAACTGCCGCACCCTTATAAGGAAAGGGGAGGTCGAGAACAACAAAACAGGAGGGGAAAAGATTAAAGTCCACAAGGGGGTTTTCGGCGGAATGAGGGTTTGATGGGAGTAAAAAGGCCGAATCCGAAGAAAAAAATTATGATTCAAAGGGGGGGGGAGGACACAAACACCCACGAGCAAAAAGTGGGTTACATTTTTTGAAAATTGGACCAGGTGTCAAAGACAACAAAAGCGCGCCACGGGACCTTGTTTTAAGAAGTGTGGGGGGACGACAAAAGGGGGGAAAAAGGCCAAAGAGGGGAACAAAAGAAGAGTATTTAAGGAAACGTGAAGAATTGGTGAAATGGACGTTGTTGGGAATGATCGAAGCCTAAAGACGTGCGCGGTGGCATGTCACAAACTCAACACGAAAAGCACGGAAGGGAGGGACAAACTGACGGGTAACTGAGGGGGACCGACAAAAGGCCTCAGGAAGGGAAAGGAAAGTCGGGCGGGACACAGCGGCTGTGTCAATGAACCGGTTGATTACCGTAAAGGGCCCCTGATCACGAGGCATGGGGGCGTCCCCCCCAAGAAAAACGGGGGGATCATTTTCGTGGCGGGACAGACCGTGTAAAGGTCAAAGAGACTGTGGAACAGAAAGGGGGGGGAAAAAGCCGTAACGGCGAAAAACGCTTCCCCAAGACGCCAAGGGGGGCTTTGGCAAAAGGTTTCGATGTCCTAAGGGGGGAATGTAGGTTCTAGAGGTGAAGAAAAGGATTCAAAAGTAATGGCGAGCCCATCAAATGGAAAACGGAAAACTCCGGGGGAAGGGAGCTACCCGAGGAAGTTCAATGGGGGGGAACCCTAAAAATGGGGAAGAAGAGCGAAAGTCGAAAAGGGAAATCACCCGTCTGGCTGACGCGGGGCTGGTACAATGCAGTTTGGGGGAGTTGGGTTGAACAAACGGGAAAGGGGGGAAAGGATACGAAAGGGACCGGAAGGGGCGCCTAAACTAAGACGAAAAAAAGGACAGGTGTTTTCGCCGGAACACGGAAAAATGGCGTGATCGGCTGGGTGGGAAACCAACTGCCAAACCGTTCGAAAACCCCTGGAAAGAGTTTCGCCTGCAGAAGAGGTGTCAGATGTACTACCGCAAAAAAAGGAGGGGCAGAACCGCCAACTGACCGAGAGGGTTAAAGCGACAAATATTCGCAGAGGGAAAGGGGGGGAAAAAAAACGTTAGGAAAGGATTTAAAAAACCCGCAAGATGATCCACGGGAAGGGGAAGGAGGCAAAGGGGCTTCGCCATCCGAACCTAAAAAGGAAGCAGAGCTTCCATCAGTTGAGCTTCTCTCTAAATCCCGTTGGGAAAGGGGTAAAAAAAGAAGGACTCTAAAATCGAAAATCTAGTTGGGGGGAAAGTAAAGGGGCACGGGCAAGCAAAAAAATTCAGCTTAGCGGCGGTCTAACGGTCGGTTTTTCGCACTCAACACAGCGGCCTGATTATGGAGGAAAGATGGGAGGGGGGAAGGGTAAACAGGTGGGGGGTCAAAACCGACCCGGAAGTGGTTCCGGCGTGGGATGGGGAAAGGGGGGGCATCACTGGTCACGCGTCCCAGAAGGGCGGAGACCAAGAAGGGAAGGGTCCTTCCAACCAGGAAAAACTGGGTGTGCCACGAGAATTGGGGGGTTCAGAGATCACAACTTTTGCAAGCGGAAAAAAAAGGCTGTTGAACCCTCCCAGAACAGAAAAAAGCGGGGGGGGGGGGGGGAAGGAACAAGCAGGGCGTACAGAATTCACCTAAACGCAGAGTCTCCGGCGCCGCAAGAATTTCAGGCGTGGCAGAACATTGATAAGGGGAAATTACGGGAGAAAAAAACAAAAAGAGCGCTCGTCAAGCCGACCATAATCCGAGAAAAAGAAAAAAACCAGGGTCCTGTTATACGAATCCAGCTGCCGGAGAGTGCAAAAGGGGACCTCGGGCCTGTAATGTCGTCCTCTGTGGGGTGAAAGGTAACCGCCAATGCCCTGGAAAACGAGAAACCCCCGTATCTTAAGGGTAACCATGGAGGACCACAAAACAATTTTTTCTCCAGTAAGTGCGAGTCAGACTTCGCGGGGAATGGAGAGAACGGGCCGTCCGACTCAGAAAAAAACAAGGACAGAAGAGGGGAATCGGTGGAAGAATGAGGAAAGCAAGTCACCAGAGCCCGGTGCGTTTTTTTGGTTGGATCGATCACAACCCAGGGAGTACACTAAAGATACTGTAAACGCGTGACCTCCTGATCACAAAAAAGGAGGAAAAGAGAGATCAACGGTTGGAAGGGATGAAAAAAGAAAAGAAAAGGTCCGGGGAAGGAGGGGGGGGTTGCGATCCTACCAAAGTAAACTGCCAGGCTCTGCAAGGAAATGCAGGGGGATTCAAGGCGTACCACAACGACAAAGAATCCCTGAGGGGGGGTTTGATAGGGAAAGGAATGGAGAACGTTCCACTGAGCAAAAGTAGCCTCTTAGACTCACGGGAGAAAAAGGCAGTTCAAAGGGAACGAAGGGGATTTAGTTTTCACGACGGGGAAAGGCATTTTGCTGGGGCTAGAACGCGGGGGACCGGACAGGATTTTATCTTGGAAAAAGACAAAGCTAGGTTAGTACAAAAAAAACCAGTACGAAACTCCCTGGGGGCTGCTGCCTCCGATCTGAGCGCCGTGGAGAAGGTGGGCTAATTAGAGCTTTGTCACAGATTTGCGGTCGGCCACGCCAGGGGGGGGGACCCAGAAACGGCGTATCCCAATGGCGGGGGGGTCCGAAGCGGAAGTAATCCATGCGGGTTCCTTCTGGGTCTTGGTGTTTTTAGTTCCAAAGGATGCCGGATGGAAAAAAAGGGGAAAAGATGGAAAAAAAGATAAGGACAGACGTAATGACCTTCCCCCGTCAGGAAACGGTCCAGGCTCGATGAAAGCATCCCGGAAAGATTGTCCAAGGAAAAAGGAAGCCATCAAACCAAGAAGAAAAACGGGGACATGGAGGAAGGGAAAAGGGACCCATCGTCCGAAGACATTTGCTGATCGGCGCGGGAGTGGGACTTAAAACCTCTGAAAATATAAGAAGGGAGGGGCGAAAAGAAGAACCGTTCAAACAGAACTACGATGGGACCAATAATTGGTGGGGGAGAGAGGGAGGAAGAAGCGTTCGGCTTGCCTAACGGCTTTTAAGAGGCCAGTGGAAATCTCATGGACCAGGAAAAGAAGCTTCTGCCCGGAAACATTTGGGCATGTCCGAGAATGTGCGATCCCTGCAGAAAAGTACTGGACGGGCTTGAAAGAAGGAGTGTAAACCCGTAAGCAATTAAAAGGCTCACAAATTGCGAAAGGATGTGTCGCTTGGGGAACAAGGGAGAGGTGGAAGGGTTTCACTGACCTCCCGGTTTGGCGGGAGGATCGGTTCCAGGTCATGGGAAAGGGTGTCTAAAAGCGCATTGAGGACGGTTCCGTGTTACTGAAAACGCCAGACGCCAAGTGCACGGGACAGCGCAAAAAAAAAAAAACACGGGCAGAGCAGCGTTTGACCGCTAGCCGCCCCTATTGAGGGGTCCCTTCGGAGAATATGAAACTCCTTGGGGGGCGGGGGAAACAGAAAAGGCAGGTGTCGGAAAAAAAAACCGGGAGGAGACCAACCAAGCGCTCTACAGATTCGGACAAAGGGGGGGAGGAGAACGAGGGGGCACAAAAAAGCGAAAAAAGCATAAATGTCTGGGGGGACCGAAACCAACCCGAGGTAAGTTGCCGGGTAACCAGGTTTTTAAAAAGGCCTGGGAGTGGCCAGAAAGATGCAAATGCCTGTTTTAGAAAAAAAAAGAAATATAACGACATATTGGGATGGGGGGAAAGGAAAGCCAAGGACGAACGTGGGAGCACGGGCGAAGTGAAGAGGGAAAATTCTTAGAATTAACCAGAGGGGGAAAGGAATGATCTGGGTTGAAACAGGAAAAGAACGAACCACGAAAATGACTAGAGGGGAAAGGGCGAAACCGGTTAAAAGAAAAATTCAGAACGTCCAGGGGGGTGAAAGAGAAGGACATGGTCAAAATTAGAGGGTAAGGCCGCGAAAACGGCATGGGATAAATACCCCTATGCACCCGACGCCCGGAACAGGGGGATCTTGGCTCAAAGGAAGTCCTGGGTGGGAAACAAAAACAAGGTTCCGGCGATGGGAGTGGGGGGGGTTGTGGGGGGTCAAAGGTCGCACCGCTAAGAGTCTGACAAAAATAGGAAAGAGGATGCCAAGTACCCACCTCCCAAACTCCTCCAGGAGAGTGAAGGGGCCTTGTAAATCCGAGAGGGGGTACCTGTATTATGGTGGTCGGCAGGGTAACAAATGGGGGGGGCAAGGGTCACAAAAGCTGAGGGAAAAAAAAAAATGGTGATTGGGGGGGACCAGTTTTTGAGGTGGTGTGGTCCGGAATTTGGACAAGTAACCAACTTTGGGGGCGAAAAGAAAACAGGAACTTGAATCTAAGTACAAGAAAGGGATCGGATCCAAGGGTGGAAAAAGAAACAGCAAAAAAAAAAAGGGAAGCAGTAAATAAAGGAAAAAAGTGTAACTGGGGTCAGCAGACACTCAAAAAAACAAAAGGAGGGGGATTCAGAAAAAGAAGGAAGTGACCATGTTGGTAAATTGTCTCAAGTTGATTGGGTGTAAGGGCGGGGCGTCTCACGAATGCAAAAAAAAAATGGGGAACCAGGATTGAATTGGTCAAAAAAATTGCGAGAAAGCGGACCACGTGGGTAAGGGGTACGGGCAATGTCCCGTACAACAGGGAAAGAGAAAAGAAACTGGAAAAAACTTTGATTTCCTCATTTTGGGATGGAAAAAAAACGGTGAGGAAAAGAAAAAACGAGAAGGTTAATGAAAACGGACCAGGGTAAAAAAGGGGATTTGGTCTTGAAAGGGCAAAAACACCCAGTAATAATATAGACTATAAGGGGCGCTTGAGACAGGGAAAAAAACGGAAAAAGGAATTCACACGTATGGTCTAAAAAAGGGCCAACCAAATACGTAAGTTTGAGGCAAAGCTCAAGCGTGGAGCAGTTGACTAAAGCGAGGTGTCTATTTAAATCGTATTAAAGGGAAGGGACCGGAGAACAGAAGCTTTGTGGAACCGGCTGAAAAAAGGTACCACTTTCCGGAAGGCAGGGAGGGTCGGGGGAAAAAAAATGTAAATGGCGAAACTGACCAATAGTAAAAATAATTTTACCGACCGTACAAACTTAAGGGTCCCTCTCTTCAAGGGTTTTTACATACGGGGGGGGGCAAAATGATAGGGGGAATAATATGTCAAGGTTCGAGTTGGGGGTATGGAGGAAAAATCTGTATTTGCGGAGAAAGACAATTAAAAAGGACCCGAAACAATCGGAGAGACCTCGGAACAGGCGGGATCAAGGGAAAAATTTTGGAGAAAGGAAAGAAAACGTCAGGGAAAGTTGGGGTGCAAAGAGCAGTGTAAAACACGTGGGAAAACCTGTGAAATGGGGGTGTGAAAGAGATAAAAGAAGACGAAGGGGAACCAAAGCTGAACTAGCCATACGTCACGAACGAACACTCCCCCATCACTGAAACTTAGATGCACTGTGACGGAGTGGAAAAATGATAGAGTTGGACAGTTAACCAAAGGCAACCGAAAAAAGCAACCGAGGGTTGATGCCTTAGAAAGGGGCACGGGACAACGCCAAAAAAAAACGGAAAAGAAGACAACCAAACGAGGCACCCTTTGTGGCCAAAAGAAACAGGGCTCGGAAACCAGAGGGATTGATGGCCGGAAAAAGAACCCGAAAAAGGCAACGTTCCATAGTCAAGGCAGCGGTGAAGAAAAATCAGGAAAGGAAACGCAAAAGCTTGCATCGGTAGGAAGGAGAAAGGAAAAAGGATGCTAGAAGACCGTTTCGAGGGAATATCAAAGAACGAACAGAATCATAAAAAAGCCGTAACGGGAGTCACGGGCAAAGGGAGAGCCCAGCATAATACGGAAGTCTGACGTGTTCGGGGTCGGAAAAAAAAAAAAAAAACGAGCCTGATTATTGGAAGGAGGTGAGTGGATAACATTGGCCTAAAGGGACCTACGGCTGAATGGGGTGGGGGGACAGGGCCCTGGGAGGACACATAATCTGTTTCCGGGAAAATCCAAAAAAAAGGTCGGGGAGAGGGGACTTTTCCTTGCAAAAAGACCCAAGGGAAAGTTGAAGCGTCGATAGTATTTGGGTTCAAAACGGAGAAACACGTTTGAGGAAAAAAATGGTAACCCGCCAAAAAACAATAGGACAAGGGGCCGCATGATCAGGGGAACGCAGCATCGCGCTCTAGAAGGGAGTGCGGCTGACTCAGAAAAAGAAAAAAATCCAAACTTCGGGAAATGAATCGAAGAACGAGACGAGCGCTTCAAAACCAACTATTCACCCCGGGGGGAGGTACGATACCGTAATCGAAACGAACCAAGGAGGGAGGCCAGCAACCGGAAATGGCGGGAACGCAGGGAAAAAAATGAAGGTACGAGCGAAGACACGAAAGACCCTAGAGGAGTGACCCCTGGTGAGGACGAAAAGGGGTCGAAGAGGGCGAAGTCAGCTTAAGCGCCTAAACCGGGGGGGGGAAAAGGAGACGGAATTAAAGCGACATGGCTCGTTGGGGTACAAAAACGCTGAAGGGAGGGAAGTCCGGCATTCGGGACAGGACCCTTCAATGCTTTGGGGAATCAAAACCACGGAAGCAGGACCCTCAACGGATCCTGGAAACGCGTGGAGAGAGAAAAAACATAAGAGGGGATAATAATATATCCAGGGAGAATAATCAGGAAGGACAAAAAAATGTTGGGAAGGGGGGGGATAAAACGGAAAAGTTAAAGACAACTTGATTCTTCAAGAAGTAGATAGACACACTCAAGGTTTAAACGAGTGACTTGAGGGGGTGGTTGTAGTAGGTCTAAAGGGAGAAGATGGGGAACACGCGGCGGGGAGTATCGGAAAGAAAAAGGAAAGGTTGGCGTACTCTCCAGGTTAAAAATAAATATACTTTATCCGGGGGTCGTCTCGAGAAGGGCAGGGGGGATCGACGAACGCCATGGTCATGTCTCTTGAAACTCATCGTCTTGAATGACCGATAAAGACTAAAGGCAAAAAAAAAACTGTGCAAAAATCCTTGGCTAGTGACAGAAACGATTGGGGGGGGGGGGGAGGGAAAGGGGAGAGGGGAAAAGGGTCAAAAAAAGAAGGATGCGGGCAGTACAAAGCGAAAAGGAGAGAAATACTCTCTGACGAAGAGAAAGCCAGGCACCCCACTCAAGGGGGGTTCCCAGGGAAAAAAGGGAAATCGAAAAGGGTGGTGAGGGTTTTTCCAAGCAAAGGAATGGGTTCCAAAATTTTGGAAAAGATAACAAATAAAGAGAAGGCAGCAACAAGAGGTAAGGTTTTGCCAGGACGGAAAGTACAAAGGGGAAGATCGCAACAACCCGGGGAGGAAGAAAAAAATCCAGGATGGTCAACCACTCTAACAACAAGCCGCAACCTGAAAAGGGGGGGACGGAATCCAATGGGGACAGAACAAAAAAGGCAAAAAATCGGTGGAAAAAAGAATTGCAGAAAGACGGGATTCTAATCGAGCGGGGTGAAGAGAAAAAGAAACACGAAACCGGGAAGGGGGGGCATGAGGGAAAGAAAAACGTGCCCTCAGGGAGACTGAAATTTGTTAAGAGGACCGAGGGGATCTTTCACTCCCCAAACGCATTAGAGAGAGCACCATGGATTCAAAAAGGAATGACCGAGAAAACGCCTCAAATGCGGCCAAAGGTGGGTTTTTTTTCACTGTTCCAGAAAAGTCAGCCCAATGCCTGACGGAAAACTCAGCCAATTGGAAACCCTGGGAAAGCCATAACGCTCACCAGAGCGAAACGTGCTTTGTCGCTTTCAAACAATTTATAGGTCAGACGGGCAAAGAAATGTGGGGTAAAAAAGGGGGGGAAAAGAACCGAACGTGAGAAAAAGAGGTGCGATCGGTTAAAAAAAAGGTTTCACGGGGGGTAAACGACAAGGATCCAGAACAGTAACGGGAATGCGCAAACAAAAGTTTTTTTCAAGAAATTTTCAAAAAGGAGACGCTATGTAGGCCAACTTGGGGGGGGGGGTTGAACACTTCAGGGCAGGAACAGGGGGGGTCAGTAAAACCACTAACACGTCAAAGGGTGTGGGGGGGGAAAAAAGGGGGGGCCAGGACCCTGCCCCCCCTAGCACCTAATCTAAGTTTTCGGCTGAGGGAGAGGGGATCCAGGGGTGGTTGGAAAGGACCGCCGGAAGGGAGGAGCCAAAGGAGTGTGGCGGGGGGTCCCCACGGGTTAAGGGTGTTTTCAATGGGTGGCTCGAAAAAGAAAAAAAAATCCAGGGTCGTCGAAACAAACAAGAAGTGAAATCTTAGAAGAGAAAATTGAAACGGCCAACCGAAAACCAATGTGGGAAAGTGGGGACGAATTCCGGAAAGTGGGTCGATGACCCTGGAACTTTCTAAAGGAAGGACGGGTAGGGGAACGGGCAAACCTGTTGATCTAAAACAAAGAGAATTGAAAGGGGAGGGTGGCGACTCACTGTTAATCCTCTTGGGAATAAGACGGGCCACTTAACAAAAGCAAGAGGGAAAAACCATTTGAAAACAATGCCATGTTGAGGGGAATCAACGGCAGGATCCATCCAGCCCCATCAAGCACGAGCAAGGGTAGCAGGGAACGTCAGGGTGGCACGATCCACCAAGGGGACAGGGGATTTTTCGGAAATGGTTTGGCAAGGAGGTTTGGGAGTTTGTTTCCATTTTTCGCCCAGGTAAGAGGAAGGTCGCAGGGCGGGTAAAAAAAGGAAAAAACGAGTCAACGGAAAGGGGTAAAAAGGAGAACACGGTCCTGGTAAAGCTTTCCCAAAACTCGGGGGGGGGTATTTATAGGGGGATTCAAAAAAACAGTGGTTTGGGGGGTCAGGACCCCCTCAACCGAAAATTTCCGTTTCGGCGTTCATGTTGTAGAAAGGGGGGTAAACGGAACGGGAAACTTGGGGGGGGAAAAGAATGGGGGAAACTGGAAGGAAGGGGGGGGGGACATGAAGGTAGGGCATACCCGTTACACTAAAGGAAAAAAAGCAAGGAATCACTAAGAAACCTGGTAAACAGGGGTGGGGGGCTCTCAAAAACAAACTAGGGAGGTGGGGGACAAAGGGTCTATGGGGAAGGGTTTTTATTTATGGCGGTTATTGGGGTAAGGGTTCTTCACTTTGAAGACCGATGTAAAAAAAGTATGATTCCAAATCAGATAAAAAGGAAAGAAAAAAAAGGGGGTAATGTTACGGTGTGACCGAAAAAACCGGCAACTGGGGGGGGGAAGCGAAGAGGTTTGTTTCACCGAAGAACCGGGGGAAAGGACGAAAAGGACAAGAGAAGATTGAAGGTCCAGGGAGAAAATTTGAACGGGGAAGTTGCGGACGCCTGGAAGAAATAAAAAAAATATCTCGGCAAAGGGGAAAACAAAAAAAAAACAACGGTAGAATGGGGAAATGCCAAACACTCTACTTTAACTTTGCAGGTCTAAGCAGAAATCAGGGGGGAAGGAAAATACTTCGTGGCGGGAATACAAGAACTTGTGTGGAAAAAAAGTTTCAATGACCTCAGTGGCGGGGGGGGGGGCCCTTAGAAACCTATTCGGAACCCTGTTACGGCACAGGGAAAGTTCCTTTTCAATTGCTTGTCGTTCTGTAACATTTCGCCAGGATAAGAAACTATTTTCTCCCAGGTAAATTGAAGGACCAGACTAAAACAAAAAAAAAACGGAAGGGGTCGACCGTAAATTGGGTGATAGTAGATGTTTTTAAGGGTTCCACTAGAGCGGGGAGGGGGAAGGAGTGAACAAATCTTAGGGAACGAGAAAGCAGGAAAACCGGAAAACACCCCTAAAGCAAAAAAAGGCGACCCAGAGACAAATTAAATGTGTCGCGAAAAACTTTTTGTACTAGAAGGAGAGGAGGAAGAAAGCGCGTAAGGGAAGCACTTCTACAAATGGGATGTGAACGGGGGGGAAAAGGGGTTTTGGGAAAAGCCAAAAGGGGAAAAGTGAAAAAAAGGAAAAAAAAAAATCACTAGGGGCGCCAAATAAAAAACAGAAAAGCCCCAGGACTGACAGTTTGTGTTAAAACGGGACTGCACAGATGAAAGAGAAGGGGGGGGGAGGGTTTTTAAAAGGGAACCAACGGCAAAAAAGCGAAAAGGCGTTTCCGCCGGAAGAAGGGGATGAAACCCCCAAAAAAAATAAGGGAGGAAGAAACGCAAACTGGGGGAAAAAAGAAAAAAGCACAGGAAGGAGGCGAAATGGTAGCGTGAGGGCAGGGGAAAAAAGATGAACCAAGTCATTTCAGAAAAGGAATCCTCCAAAGGAGAACAGGAAAGGTGGCCGCAAAGGGGGAAGATGGGAAAGGAAGTCGCACCAAAAAAGGAAGGTCAAATCAAAATTTACCGCCCGACGCTGAAAAAAAGAGGGGGTTCAACCAGATCTCCGGGAGGGATTTACTGAAAAAAAAAAAAAAAAAAAAAAACACGTCATGGGCGGGGCGGGGGAAAAGTACGTTTTGTCGTACGGAAAAGTCACGAAGTCGCAAAAATGATAAAAAAGGACGATTGAAGGGGGAAAATTGCTCCCCAAACCCGGTGTGGGGGTGAACGGGGGGGCAGGGGAGGGCCAATCTTTCCGGCACAGGGTCGGCTTCCTAGAGCCGGAAACTGGGGGCCGCGCCCGGGAAAAAAGGTAACAGAGGGGTCAGATCAGTTCGAGGATTTTGGGGGAGAGCCCAAACTTTGCAAGAAGGGACGGTCAAAAAACAGAACCGAATGGTGGGGGAAGAAACCAAAAAAAACAAAGGTAACTGGCTAAGACGAAGCAGAAGGGGCTGCCGCCGGAGATGGCAACAAAACCAGTTTCTCAAGGAGGGGAAAAAAAATCGAAGGACGAACAACGTCGATACTAAGCAGAAGAAAGAAACACAGCAAAGGTGAAAAATGGTTAATAAATGGAGCGCAAAAGGTGAAAAGAGGAAAGAATGACAGAATCTGGAAAAAAAAACAATTCAAGGAACAACCTTCGAAACGAGACACGCGAGGACCCTGTGAGGACCGCTGCATGGTTAGCCTTAAGTAGAATGTCGAGAAGGGAAAGGTGGACAGCTTTTAGCCGCTCCTTCACAAAAAAAAAAGAAAATCAGGGCAAAGGGGGATGAAGGGGACGCGATCGAAAAACGAAATGCGCGTTACTCGGGTAGGGGATCACAAAGACCAGGTCCGATGGCGCAACCGGGGGGGATCGTCCGTACAAAAAAAAACACGGAGAGAAGTCAAAGCTTTTACAAGAGAAGTAATGAAAGGCCAAGGTGGTGATCGAAGGACGAACCAGAACGGGCACCCAAGTGGCAGGATTCGGGGAGGGATCAACGTCCCTCAATGGATAAACCAAAAGATAAGCGGGGGTGGTTGAGGTGGCGAAGCTGGAAAAAGGCCTGCGAGAAGGGTAGCATGAACAAAACTAAAGAAAAAAAATGCAGTTCCCTAAAAGGGGGGCACTCAATAGGGGTTGGAAAAATGGGTCTTCGAAGGCCAATTGCGGGGGGTATCGACGGCAAAATTGGGAGGGGAGGAATGGATCAGTGGCTCAAAAAAAACGAATCTACGGGAAGAGGAGAAACGGGCTCCCCGTTTGAGTTAGAGGCCTAAAAGGCGCCGTTAGAGAGGATGGATCGAGGGGAAGGTAAAAGGGGGAGTAAACTGTGCAAACAGGAAGCGAGAGGAAGGATGTGGGGCGGCGGGAAAAGAAAAAAAGGGGAAGAAAGCGCAGGGTTCCGGAAAACCAGGTCTGGGTAGGGGGGGGTTAACCACAATGAAACCACATTGACAAAAGGGGAGCGATGAAAACAAAAAAGACGGCAAAAAACGTAAGGGGGTTTTGGTTTTCCCGGGGAAAAAACGAAGAAGCCCGTCGGAAGCCCTACTGAGGCGCCGGGGAGGAAAAGGGGGATGCAAAAAACAAAAAGCCAGGGACCCACTTAAAAAAATGATGGGACAGGCAAAGGACATACTCTTCACATACGTTCCAAAGAAGGACTAGTCAGGGAGGGAGTTATAAAAAAAAACACACACACAAAAACAAAACCTTGGCAAAAGGCAAAGAAGGATGGTCATAATGACCGTGCAGTCAAGACGCCACCTTTGGCACACAAATTGGTTAGAATCTGTGAGATTTGGAGAAGAGGAGCGTAAAAAAAAAACTTTAGAACCCTACCAGGAGAAAAATCCGGAACGCAGATCTGGCCCCAAACGTTTGGAAACCCGGGGCCGGATTTCTAGCAAGGCAGGAAAACTTGAGGCTCATCCGGGGGGGGCCGGGTGGGAAAAAGGGTTACTCCAAGGGAAAAGCAAAAAAAACAGGCAAACGCGACCGGTGCTGAATCTTTGAAACAAAGGGGGGAGCAACGGTTTCTAACTACGACCGGTGGTTTGTGTGTTTTTTTTGGCAGGGGGAGTTCAAAGAAGAAATTTTTTCTGGTCAACTGCGAAAAACGGAAAAAGGGGGAGAAGGGGGGTTGCCGTTGGTAACGGTAAAAAGGACATCCCCGAATATATGAAAACAGGAAAGGGGCAGGAAAACAGGGGGAATGCCGCGTTTCAAGAAAATAGGAGCCGCCTAGGGTTAAAACTAGTCTCTTCCATGTCCAAATGGTTTTAAAAAAAAAAAAAAAAAAGGGGTGCCAATTTGGACAGCCACTGGCGGAAAAAAAAAGCGGCGGAGACGCAGTGGGCGATTTTGAAACAGTCACAAAAAGCAGTCAACACAGGGGAAGAGCACAGCCCTGAAACTGTCAAAAAGCTCACGAGGAGGTCGGGGGCGGGGGGTGGTCAAGGGAAAACGGGAAACCAGGAAGAGCAATCATTTAAAACGCTCCGATCACAGGTAGATAGACAAAAATAAAATTGGAAAACAAAAAATTCCAGAACAAAAAAGGTTGGGACCGTGTAGAGGGGCCGAAGTCAAAACGGGAACGGCGGAATAAACCCTTGGGAAACAGAGACGTGCGGTGGGCTTGGGTACGGGTAGAAAAACCAAATTAATCCGGAAAAAGGGGGGGGACGTGGGGGGAAACCGTTGAAAGGGCCCGCGGGATCAGGAAATCCCGGGTTGGAAGACAATGTCCATGGAAAGGGGAACGCGCTTGTCCCTAGAAAAGGAATATCAGAAACGCCACGAGAAGGGGGCGGCAATGGGAGGTACCGTCAGGTGTGTGTGCAGATGCAGACAGGGGGGCCGGAGGGAATGAAGTGTTTGGGGGGGGGTGGTTCCGGTTCTCCAAGGCTAGATGTAAGGGAAGAGCCCTTTCCAGGATTCACTTCAAGGGGGGAAAAAAAGTCAAATTTCAAATATTGACGAGGAGAAGAAAACCAGATAAGGTCGGGTCGGTATTAGTTCGGAGCAGTTTCACCGTGTTGGGGTCCAAAACGCCAAAAAAGGGAAAAAAAAAAAAAAAATTGGGGGGTGACTCGTTGATTTCAGGGAGGGTTAACGTAAACCAATTACACCCATTGAAACGCTGGCGACAACTTGAAGTAATTTTAATGCTCGGAGCCAACAGTGGGGAAAATTAAAGCAAAACTTAACGTGCGAAAGGAAAAATGAATTAAAGGGGAAAGTATCGGAGCTACCCCCCCAATTGCAAGGGGGGAGGGGAAAAAGAAGAGAGATACTTTCCAGTATTGATTCGGAGGGCCAGGGGGTTGCTTTGTGTGCTTTTGTCGGGAAAAACTGGGGGGATGGGCCCGGAAATGAAAAAAATGAAGTGCGACGCGAGCAAGTTGGGACATGTTACGGGGTGGGGTAACATGGGGGGGAAAAAAACAACAATGGGGAAACGAAAGGACCCTTTTTGACTGAAGGTTGGGGGTGGGAACCTTAAAAAGTGGGGAAAAAAAAAAAGGAAAAAAGAAAGAACACAAAAGGAGAAATGGGCAAGGACAAGAGAGTTGGATGGAGGACTGGAAGTCCGAGAGGAACTCATAGAGATGAAACGAACGAAAAAAAAACAACACTTATCAACAAGCGGAAGAATGAAAAAAAAAGGGAATTTTTTGATTGAAAAGACAGCACGGGAGAGGGGCGCGGAATAAAAGGAAAAAAAAGGTGGATAGGTATAATCGGGAAGGAAAGTGACCGGTGAGTCTTTTGAACGTCGTAAAAGACAACAAAAAGGGGGCCCGGGACATTGAAGTGGTCGAAAACCGTGTGAAGACAAAGAACGGATCCATGAAACATAAGGAGACGGGGAAAGTCAGTCCCGGAATGAGACACCCCGGCCCAGGGGGGGTTGGCTACCCAAAAGGGGGTGGGGGGGGACCAGGTTAATAGGGTTATGAAGGTTAAAAAAAGAAAATTGAGGGGGGAAAAAGGGGAGTGGGGGGGGGGCCATCTAGGTGCGAAAAAAAACGCCCGAGAAGAAGGGAGCGACCCTATTCAGGTGGCAAGAGAGGAAAACTTTGGAACGAGAAAACCTGCCAAGAGGAGGAGGAACTGGGCTACACGGAGGGAAACCAATTGGGAAAACAACTGAGTTGGAGGGGTTTTGAAAAAAGGGGGTGGGGAAAAAAGAAGATGACGAGGGCGGGGAAAAAGAGCGCCGCCCAGTCTGAAAACCGTGTTGGAAAGGGACGACTTGTCATTGATAGAGGTGGGGGGGATTACTGAACCAAAGGGGAAAACGCGATACAAAAGGGGCGGGGGGGGGGGGGGGGTTGGCGCCGTACAGAAAGAAAATTATAACTCCGCCAGAGAGGCCCCCCCAGAAAAAAGGACTCCCCCGTCGGAAAATACCCAAGCAACGGTAGCACGGGAACATTATTGGAGGAGGTTAATGAAAGAGTACAGGGACCCAAAAAAGAAGGAACCCTTCAAAACCGGGTCAGCGCGGGGACATCAGGGGAAAAAAAGGGAAAAAAAAAAATGGGCCGCCAGAGCGTAAAGTCGGTTGAGCCAAAATTCCCCATCCCTGCTATCTGATGGGCCGAAGAAAGCGGGAATGCGGGAAAATAGAGTGGGGGGGGACATAAAAGGTGGATGCTTTGCCAGAAGAACACGAATCATGCTTAGACTCCCTAGGTCGGGGGCCAACTCCAAAAAACGCAAAAAAAAAAAGATGGAGGGAGGGAGGAAAAAAGGAAAAGGATTACAGGTTCCCGAGGCCCGGTAGGGGGGGAAATGCCAAAAACGGGCAGACTGAAGCTGACCGGGGGCCCTTCTCATTTAAGGGGATAAACCGAAGAGAAATGACATGGGCAATGGTGAACAAAAAAAGTTAAAGGTGCCGCTTCTCAAAATTTGGTCAATCGAGAAAATTTTGCAAGAACGGCTACAAGGGGCCCTCAAAAGAAAACCATAGGGGGGGAAAGAAAACCCAGGGGGACAAGAAATTCCGCGAAAAAAGCCCCGGCAATCACGCCACAAAGCGAAGTATCGGCGTGGCAAGGAACGAGCCGAAGTCCCATCGAATGGACAAGAAAAACTACGTCAAAAAAGAAAAAAAGAAACCGGGCAAGGCACAGGGTAGACGAAAAAATAAAAGGGGCTCAAGCTGAGTGCCAGAGGAAGGACTGGGTCCCGCGTCGAGACCAAGAACTTCGAAGCCAGGGAAAACACGAAAACCCTGGGGGAGGGGGAACTGGTGATGACGAAAACGGACCATTGGGGTGACAAAGTGGGCAAAAATGAAAAAGAAGCAGGCGCCTGACAGCTTAAAAAGGCCGCAGAAAAGCAAATATGGCCTAGGGGTAAGAAGCGCTGCTACAGAAAACTTACTGGATATCCGTGGGCGCGGGGTAAGGGTGGACGACAAAAAAAAAAAAAAAAGGTTCAAAGTCCCTCAAACCATACTGAGGACGGGAAGATCTCAAAAAAAAAATCAACAACAAACCGTAGAGGAGGAAGAGATCAACGGAGGGGGAAAAAGGAGGACAAGTGGCGGTGTGATCAGGGAGTTAGAAACCAGGCAACAGGACGGAGGATGAAACTGAGGGGGAGAAACGAAAAACTCAAGTCTTACCACCGAGATGCCCATGAATCTTAGGGGGTGGGGGTCGGAAAATAGCAAAGAAAACACTGAAAGGGGGTCCGCAGAGTGAAAGGGGAAAAAAAAAAATATTCGTCCTCAACAATTTTTTTAAAAAGGAAAGGGGTCGTGTTGAGGAGAGGTTTTCGACATTGCGGGGTACATACGGGAATTTCACGGTTCAGATTGATTGGACCGGCTACGGTATCGTCAGGAAAGTTGCTGGGCAGAAAAATTAAGGACGACTGTAACAAAGTGCACGAGTGGAAAAGTAACTTTGGGTCCCCGGGATAAAGGGCAGGACGGCGAAGGGGACAAAGAAGCGGAAGAGACGGAAGTCCCACCATGGACGCAGTGATTCAGGAAACCTGTGGGGGGGGGGGGGAAGGGGCCACAGAACGAGGGACATTCAAAATGGAGCGAAAAGGAACTATAGAATCAACAAAAAAGGGGTTTGTGGAAAAGGGTCTAAGTAAAAATTGGCACGAAAACTCGGGGAGAAAAAAAAGACCGTATGACGAAAAGGTTAACCAAAGGGGGAATCTTCCAGCGAAAAAAAGCAGCCCCCAACTTACATTCAGTGGGCACAATGGGTGGGAGTACTCCTGGGGCAACCCAGCACCACAGTACGAACGTAAGCGGGAAGGGTTCCCGAAAAAAAAAAGTTTCGAAAGCAAGGGGCCAAAGGGACGGGCATACACGTGACTGTGAACACAAGGGTTTTTAAGAAGCCGGGCTTCGCGGTCCCTAGAGAGAGCCCCAACATCAGGTCCTTAACGCACAGGGGGATGACACCACCGTGTTGTCGGTTCCAGGGGGGCGACCAACCTGAACGGCCTTACTTGGAAAGCCTCCTTGAGGGGGGGGGCACAGGGGCCCGGCCTAGAAGAAAAAAAATTCAAGAAACACGTGAAGGGGTTAGCTTTGGCCAGAGGGTATGGGAGGTGTAGTGCAATCCAAAAAGGTGGGGGGGGGGGTTGAGGATTCCCGAAAATGGTGTTCATGAACAAAAACGGCAAGGGGTAGGCCGGGGGTTTTTCACACTGGTAAAGAAAAGGGTCACGGACAGTTCACCGAATTCCGAAAAGTGTGGGGGGAGAAAAGGTGCCGGGAACGAAAAGAGGCCCGCCCTATGGGTGACCTGGTCAGGCCGAGGGGGGGGTCAAACAAAGTCCAAAAAGGTGTTAAACAATGGGGGACAGAAACTGAGGAAACCAAGCGATCAAGAATTGACCGGAAGGGCCATCAAGGTGAAGCAACAACAATGAAATCCAGGGGATCTAGACACAGGGGGACCTTTTCGCCGGGGGTCCGTGGGGGGGAGATTGGCGTCGCAAAGATGGGAGGCAAGAACTTGGTCGAAAAAGCGGATAGAAAAACAAGGACCAAGGGACAAATCAAATTGGGGGAAAAAAAAAGGGAAAACTCGTAACCCGGGGCGGGATCACGGGGAAGGGAAAAACAGGAAAAAAACGAGGATCGATTCGTGCGTGCAAAAACCTTTTACAACGGGTAACGACCCAAGCAGTGATCAGGGCAAGGGGCAGGTGGCAAAAAGAGTTTCAATGGCAAAAGCGGATTGGGTCCCGGGAATCACGAAAAAAGGGGTCAGGAAAAATTAGCCAAAAAAGCGGATTTCAAACCAATTTCCGAACACCCGCGAACTTTAGAAAAAGACAAGGGTTTAAAGTCTTTGGCAAGAGGATAAACTTTGAGAAGGGGGGGGGGGAGGTGTGGGGTGTTCCAGTTCAGACACGCAAGAAAAAGACCCTGACTTCTCGAACAACAGAAGGTGGGGGACAAAAACACACCACATACAAAAGAAACTGGGACGGGTCCTAATTGAAAATTCATCGGGGTCTTATGGTGAAAGGAAAGGGGGGGTTTTAAAACACAAAAGCATTGGGAAAAAAACAATTCAACCGTGTTTGGTAAAACCCAAAAAAAAGGGACATAGGCAAAAAAGGCCGGGGGGAAACGCTGGTAGTTTTGGTCGGGGAAGGGGCGTAAACAATGTACAAACCCCAAGGGGGGAGGGTCTTGAAGTTGGAAAAAAGATGGGGGAAAAAAAAAAATCTAATTGAGGCATCCATTGCGCAAGAAAAAAAAAAGTCAATCAATAAATGGAAGGTCTCAAACAACAAAAAAAGGGAGGAGAAAAAAAGAGGTTTTTACAAAGGTTCTTGAAAATACGGGGATTTGTGGAAAGGGTTCTGAAACTGGATGCCGAAAAACGAGCCAATTCAAAATTGCTGCCGACCAATCGGCAGGGTTGGGAAAAGGGGTCGTTGGGGGGAACCAGGGGGGCACAACGCACGAAGAACGCAACGGAAACAACGGGAGGAGTTTGGAAAACAAACGGTTGAAAATGCAAAAAAAAAGAAAAGGAAACCGAGAGATGCAAGGGGACAAGGAAAGATTTGAACTTGGAGGCGTTGGGGACGAACGCCAAAGGGGAGCTTCAAAAAACGATGGAACAAGGAACAAAAAAACATCCAAGCCGAAGGAAGAACTCGGTAAACTTTTGGGGGGGCATGCCTCCTGCACAGGTCAAGTGAAGAAGGGCGTGGGGACGGAATAACAAGCGGGACGGGGTGTCAAATTTGGGGGGAAGGGCCTCGCTGAAGCGGGAAGGGGGACCAAGGGAAAAGAAGAAGGTGAACGGGGCGTCCGCCAAGGCACTTCCCGGATTGGGGGACTCAAAAAGGAGAAGTTGAACTCACCGTGGAAAGGGCACCGAATCATGAAAAGACAGAGGGGAAAACAAGATCAATCTGATGAGGAAAGCAACCAAAGGGTTTCGAAAAAGGGGGGAGTAACAAAGGGGGATAATGTCTAGGGCAAGGTCTAAGTTCCAGAAGGCTTGGCGAGCCAAGCAGGGGTGAAAAAAACCGAAAGAAACCTCGGGAAAAAGAAACATTCAGGAGGGGGTTTTGAAAAGGAAAAACTGAACTATAGCTAAATCGACTGGGGTAGGAGAAGCAAGCGCAAGGCTGTTCCCCGTGGGGAAGAAGGGTTGGTTGTTGAAGCCAAAAAGAGGGAATTGGAAGACAGAATGAAAACAATCACGAGGGAAGACAACAGGAGGAAAAAGAAACGAAGCACCAATCTGAAGTGTTTGCACAGAGGACTGAGTGAAAATATGGCTGGCGGCGGAAAAAAAGCTCGACCCAGGGGGCCGGGGAATGGCGCCGTCAAAAGCGGGGAAAAGAAAGAACGCAAAAACCGAGGAGCATAAGCGAAACGTTGAGCAAAAAAGAAGAGGGGAAAACTGTGCGATCTGAATGGGAGCCGTATGGCCGGAAAGGACCCAAAAAGGAGCCCTTTCATTAGTCCAGGACAACAAATAACAAAGGGGACAAAAGAAAGCAAAAGGAATGGGAAGAAGGAATGGAGGGAGAGAAGGGCCTTCGGACGCCAAGCTTCTAAAAATACAATGTTGACAGCGGTCGGAGGCACGGTGCCTGAGCCTCGGACAGGGTCAAGGGGGGACCCGATAGCGGGTCGGTTTAGACACTCCCGCCAAAAAAAGAATCGCTGATTTCGGACGAATGGGGAAAAAATTGGCTCCCGCCCAGGACAGGGAAGTGGGCCCCCGGACTGGCGGGGGAAAAAAAGGGGCAGGGGAAAAAGTCTGGTCAGCGCCTCAGGGAAGAAGAAACGACCTGGTTCCTTCACGAAAAATAAGATTTGCCCTGTTTTCTCTAGTACCATTTGCATCGGAAAGGAAAAGTTGGCAAACAAAAAAAACTACGCAAACCGGGTGGAACCCTACAAACAGAACCAGGGTTGGGGGAAAAAAAAGGGGGGAAAGGAAAGCATGACTCCGCAAACCAAGTTGAAAAGAAGCGAAATCCGGGCTCAGGTGAGGGGCCGCCGGAAGGAACTTCCGGGGGTCCATAGGGTACCATGCTCATTCAAGAGTAGAACAGAGGCCGAGGACAGCAAAAGAAGGGAAAGGTGGCAGAATACCGTAACTCGGTGAGTGAAAAAGAGGACAGAAAGGCGTGGAAAAAAGACGGGAAAAATGGACAATGCCAAGACACATTCGGAAAAGGAGAACCAATATCTTGATAACCCTGTGGTGGGATCCAGTAGTGAGTCAGCTACTTTCAAGCTCCTCCGGGGGCCTGACCCGCTAAAATAAAAAAAACCCACCAGATTAGGTGAAGCATGAGGGAAAAGCGGACCCGGCAGTCTGCAAGAGACTTGGGCGGGGAAGGGTAGGTCGATGACAACACCCTCCCAACAAAAGCTTACTGATCCGTGGAAACTCTTGTGGAGAAGACCAGAGAAACAAAAACTTGAGAGGGGAAGAAGAGAGACAAAGAAAAAAAATTTGATCAGTATGAGGACCAAGTGGGGGAGATACCGAAGTAAACGCGCACCGCAGAATTCGAGGGAGGAGGGAATCACGACTCCTTTCCTAGCCAAAGGTTGGGTTGAGGAGTCAGATGGGGCAAGGCACGAAGTAGCTGACCTCAATAAGGAGAAAAAAAATGGCAGGGGAGGGAAATGAAGAAAAAAGGAAAAAAAAAAGGGGGGACAGACAAATGTTTCTTGGGAGTCGAGGGACATTGCGGGGTGGGAGAAAGAATGGTGCGGTCAGTGGATCTGGGGGGGGAAGGAGCAAAAAAAAAAGAGAAGTATGAAGTGGGAAATCCCTTGGGGCCAAGGGAAGAGGGGGCCGCCGGGAGAGCGAGTTGGGCGAGGAACACACCGGAAGAAGGGAGGTGCGTTCTAAGCCGCCTGCGCAAACAAGGCACGGAGAATAACCGTCAAAAAAGGAAGGGGAAGAGGGGGGCGAAAGGGCGGCGCAGGAGGCCAACCAAAATCGGGGTCTGGGTGGGGGGAGGGGGAAAAAAGGCAGTCCCCGGAGGGAAGGGGGGTTATCGCGGAAGAAAGAGAACAAGCAACAATCAAAGAAAGGGTTCCCCTGCGAAGGAAAAAGATCTCGGAAAAAACCTACCGAGAAACCTTCAGGCAGAGACCAAGCCAGCCGCAAAAAAACTAAAAAAGGAAAGGGCGGAGAATTATTTAAGAAAAAAAAAACTCAAGGCCGAAATCCATCAAGACCAGGCGATTTTCCGAAAACAGTAACGGTACCCTCAAAGAAGATGATCTCATAAAACGCCCTCGTACGGGCAGGGGAAAAGGGTAGTCTTCGAGGGGGGAAAAGGGGAGCTGTCCGAAAACTGATAGAAAAAATCCGGGGATTTCAGAGGGAACCTTCCGTGCAAAAAACGACTCCCCTGCAAAAAAGGGGAACGGGCAGTGTTTGCCCAGGACGATGACTAATGGGGGCACTGGCTCAGCTTGGCAACGGTTAAACCCGGGTACAGCCAAACCAAAGAAAAAAGACCATTCAGTAGCACGCGGGGGACCAGTGGGGGACGTGCCGCCAAGGAGCGGGGAGCATGTGAGAAAAAAAAAAAAGAAAAGGGGGACAAAAAAAGTTGGGTTTTGTGGGGGGGGTGTGCGGGATATCCGAATCTTTCTGACGGGCAGGCTGCAAGGGGGGGGGAGTGCAAGTTTCAACTGAGCCAAGCACACTCCAAGTAAAAAGGGGCAGGCCAAACAAAACCATGTGCGTCGTTTTGGGTCAGAGGAGCACAAGGAAGAATTTGTGGGGGAAAAAAAGGAACGGAACATCAAAAGTTGGCTTCAAAAAAAAATCAACAAGAGGAAAAAATGGAAAGCAAACTAGGCTGAAAAGGCGGACGAGTTTCAAATCCGCTCCCCCCTAGGGTTGCCAGGGAAAGACTGAATGTTCCGAGGTCACGGCTTGGCAGGGGGGTCCAGTTTTTCAAAAGGGGCATGGGGGGGAAAAGCAAAAAAAGAGCACTGAACTCACAGTGTCTAAAGTGAGGAAGCGCACCTTGCCATCGGGTATACAAGAAAAATGGGGGACGCAAAAAAAGGTACGTGGCAGAACTAATGAAGGTGGGATAACGGGTGCCGAGATCCGGTGCCGGTTGCGACAAAACATTTTGAAAAGGGAACGTACGGGAAGGATAAAGAATTGGGGGTGCTGGGGCAAAATTCAGCAACTCGGGACCTTCCCGGACAAAAGCCACAGGTTACATGGGGGGTGAAAAGAGCAACAAAGGTATTTAACCTCTCCGGGAGGAGGAGTCTCCGCCCCGCGGAGCGCCTCAATTAAAAAAGGGGAAACCAGGGAAAAGGGGGGTGTTCCATCAGACAGGTCGCGGGGGAAAATAGTGTTGAGTTGTTGGGAAGGTGAAAGCCACGCAGGGAAAAGAAAAATCAAACTGAGATGTCGCGCAGAGGTTTACAAAAACCAACGGAAAATCCCAAGTGGCAAAATCTGGACGGGGCCCACATCTTCGTAGAACTATGAAGACCTGTAATTTTTGCAGCAGAACACCGGGTTTGGTGTCCAGGAAAAAAAAAATCGAAAAAAGGCCCCGTGTGAGGATCAGTTTGGGGGGGGGAAGGGGATGGTTACAAAACGGAACCGGACAAAAAAAAATGGGGAGGTGGGACAAATGTGAAATCAGAAGGTTCAGGAGATCAGGATAACCAGGTGGCAAAACAGTCAAAATCAACTGGCACAAGACCGGAACAATGGAACTTTATAAG
>Ga0179593_1584175_pt1 | contig 25101 bp, 27 predicted proteins | sample CZODoug2_1_08_16_FD_185931 | JGI IMG/M metagenome (GOLD analysis project Ga0179593, IMG submission 185931) | Vadose zone soil fungal communities from Angelo Coast Range Reserve, California, USA - CZODoug2_1_08_16fungal (PacBio error correction) | ecosystem: Environmental > Terrestrial > Soil >...
ACAGAAGGGGGGGACAGATAAACTCCTAAAAAAAAAACATGCGCAAAAAAAAAAAAAAAACAAAACACGGCGAAGCAACCGTGGAGGGGAGAAAAGAAAAAGGGGACGCACGGACTAAATGCCCTCTTCGCAGTATTGCGCCGAGGGGAAACCTGAAAGGAAAATCCGGGGAAAAGAGTTAAAAATTTCAAGTTGCCGAGGAAGTAGCTTGCACAGGCCATAGGAAAGGAACTTAACGGCCCTCCTCCGGCCAGGGAGCCGCCTCTCAAAAGGAGAAGATCGAAAGGAAAGATCCCTAGGGGTGCTTACGTAATAGGGGCGGCGGACGAAAGACGCGATTGTCTGAGAGAACAAGGTGCGTTCTCAGCGGCGAAACAAAAGTGCGGGACCCTGGATAACCAGCACTGGAGGCAAACTCCACGAACACGGCCGAAAAAAAAGAAGATGAAAATCTCGCCCAATCTGGGGGAAAAAATGAAACCAGACAATTATAATCGAAATCAGACCTGATTGAAAGGCAAGCTGGGTTGTGGTCACCAAAAAACGGGGGGAGAAAAGGGACACGGACGACCACCTCGTCCGGAAATTTAGGGTCAAGAAGGGGTCGATCAAAAAGTTCTGACAGCCCATAAGGTAGTGTCTCAGGGAAGAAAAACAAAGCATCAAGCCTCTTTATGCGATCTATGGTAGACAGAAAAAGGATGGTGTTGGCGGCTGGGGGAAGGGGATGCTTGGGGCGCAGAAGCCCTGGAAAGAGGACTCAAGGCCGGTCCCTTTTGGGGTCTCCAAAGAGGAAGGGCATCGACCGAAACACCACGGCAAGAAACACCTGACATAGACCGCGCAAACGGACGGAAAAGAAGGGTCGGGGGAAATTGAACAAAGAACGGCAACTCGGTCAGGGAATTGGGGGAGAAAAAAGAGAGTGTCGGATAGAGCAGGTAGATCGGTCACTCGGGATGAGGCATAGGAAGAATGCACCGAGGGACCCGAAGCTTCCGGCTTCAAAAAACTGCGAAGAGCGAGAGGGCTTTGCCCACCTAGGAAATAATACACCAACCCGGACCCGCTCCGGCATTCCCCTCCTTGAAAGAAGTCGGATATCGTAGGACCATAAATTATACAACTGGCCGGAAAAATACGAAACGTCGAAGGAGAGTCGCTGGCAACTCATGATCTAGCCTTTACATAAGAGAGGTCGAGGGGAAAAAAAGCGGGGTACTGAAACAAGATCCTTTTGGGTCCAGTCTCGAACCACAAATGTGATAGGGAAGGAGGAACTCGTTAAAACTGGGAAGCGCATACCAAGAAACAACCATGTTGAAAGAAAAGGACGAAAAGAATCTAAACAAAATTTCAAAATTTGGGTAGATGGTGAGCGAGAGGGTTGGGGGGCCGGGTCACCAGATGGAACAACGAGGCCATATGTCTCTTCGCATATCGGGGTTGGATCCCATGGGAAGGGAGGAAAAGGAAAAAAAAGAAAAACGTTCAAAAAGGAAAAACCACACCAAAGGACGCCATTATATTAGAAGATAAGAAGGGCGATCAAACATCACGCGACAGCGACTGGTGGATCAGAAACCGGTTGTGAGCCGTGGAGGGAGGCATTGACTACCAGGAAGATGGGACGCCTCAAAAGATGGATTTGTAAACGACATGACAATGCCTGGGGGGAGAAGCAAGGGAAGGTGAAAAAGAGAGGGAAGAAACACGAACAAAAGTTTCCGACCTGAACGAGAATCCACGAAAGGAGGGAAAAGCGCGCCCGTAGCAAAATGGATTTGGAGAAGAAGCGAAGCCGACATTGGCGGCAATGCCAAACCCGGGGGGTCGCCGGAAACCTTGCTAATGCAAAGTAACAAAGTTAGGGAAAGGATGGGTGAAAAAAAGGAGAAAGGGGCAAATCCCAACAAAAAGAATGCAAATCGAAAAGTGGGCCTCACCTTGGGGGGAGGAGGAAAGGGATGCAAAAAAAGAGGGGGGGGGAAAGTGGTTCCTCTCTGGCTCAAGGCTGTTTTTGCAAGAACTGGGTCAAGGCATTCCCTCAAAGAAATACCAGGGGGGAAAGAAAAGCCTCACAAGGTGATGTCAAACTGGGGGGGCCTTTTGGGGAAGGGACAGCGGGCGCCCGCCCGCCACATGTCTGAAGAGAAGAGCAAGGAAAAAAAAGGAAAGGGGGCAGCCACAATAGGATTGGGTTGTGAATTTCACACCGTTGCGACTCGGCCGCTGCGAACCGGGAAGGGGTAGACCGGGGGCCGAACGCGCAAAACGTCAAGGGTTAGGGCGGTTTAAGCTGGTCGCCTAAAGGATAAGTCCGACGCCAATGACTGGAAGGCCGTCGTGGGCAAGCTTAAATATTGAGACAAAACACATACAACTGAGAAAACTCCGTTGCGGGACAACCCGAAAGGTCACCGCAGCACCAAGTCGAGCAAAAAAAAGGGAAAAGGGGGGGAATAATCGTCCGGCAGGACCGAGGCCGGGAAAGGAAATAAAAAAGGGGGAGGGGGTCAATCATGACATGCTTGAGGGGAGGTCAAGAAAAAGAAATCATTGGCCGAAGGATCGAAAAACAGAAGGAAACGTCGAAAACTGTTGCAGAGCCGAAAAGCTTTTAACCAGTCGAACTGCCAGAAGACGAAGGAAGATAAAATCATCGGTTGACGCAGTTAAAAAGTTCTGAAAAGGTCAACTTCGTTACGGCTCACCAGAACGGCAGAAGACCCGCAAACTGATTGCTTGGCGTTCTTGACGTGTCCGCGAAGTCAACCAAAAAAAAAAAAAAGAGAGGGGGAGGTCATGGCTTAAAAGAATGTCCCAAGCAATCGTTCAGGAAAAAACTGGTAAAGTTTTAAATGGTCTGTGTCATGCGGGTTAAAAACCTAGGGGACGATTGCCCAAACCGGGCACCAGGGCGAATACGTGGGGGGTTGTAAGGAAATACTGATGCTGGGGACAAAAAAAAAAAAAGATTGAAGGAAAGAGACGATTCTCGGGGAAATCCAATGTGGGGGACGCCCTGCCGCGCCATCCGAGCAGGCGGAGGGGGCCCCAAATCGGACCGCATGGGGCCGCGTAAACTCCAAGAGGGACCAGGGTTTTCTTTAACGCTGATCGAAGCGCGTTGGACAAAGGAGGAAGATAACGCTACTGGTCGATTGGAAAGAAGATTGTCGAGGTAGGGAAGGAACGGCACGAGGCTTTGGAGAACAATTTGGAAGGAGTAAAAAGCCAGCCGGGGTCTCGGATCCAAAAAGGCCCGAAGGAAGAGCCAGGGCGATGAAGTCAAAAGAATTCTTCCACCGGTGAGAGCATCGGCAAGATGCTGCCGGGGGGAGGGGGGGGCCTCTCGAAAAAAGATAAGGTACTGGTCCCGATTCGAGAGGCGTGATTCAAAAAACGTACGTGGGGGTCGAAATCTCTGAGAAAAAAAAAAAAAAAAGGAGGAGTGAAATAGAGAGATCGCAAAAAACGAGAAAAGGGTCCAGAGGAACTCAAATTCTCAGGACTGGAGTTGGGAAAAATTCCGCTGGGGACGAAGAAAAAGTGAGAGGGCACAAACGGTGGCCCATTTCCTGACCCAAAAAAAAAAAACGAAGTTAAGCCGGGAGGGGGGGGAAAACAGGGAATTGGTGGTCCAAAGAAGCAAGATGGGGCAAACGAGGGGAAGCCACGTGGCCTGTCAGCAACGAAACCGTGGAGCACCTAGGTATCTAAAGCAAGACATTTTTCGATCAAACAAAAGGGAAGGCGCAAAAAAGTCGGTGGGCGCAATGCCTCAAAATTCCGTTCCAGACTAGAGAGCAAAAGAAACGGCAGTTCGTGGCATGGGAAAAGAGGGGGGTGCAAAAATAAAGGGAAACACCCGAAAGAAAGAGTTGCTTGAAGAAGCCGGGGGTGGATTCCGTTAAAGCCTGAAAGTTCCGCAAAAGGGAAAAGTAGGGAAAGACCGGTGGACAGCACGAAACGATGATTCAGTAGATAACTGGAAAGAAAAAAGTCAACGTTTACCAAAAAACCGGGAAGGAAGAAAAAGGGGGAGATGCAGGGACATCACCATGAATTTTTCCTAGGGGTCGCAGGGGGGAAGGCAAGCCGACGAAGACACGCCAAGCTAGTGGAAAAAAAGAGTTTTCCCGGCAAACTGGGGAAAGGGAAAGGACAAAGAAAGGTCAGAAGCAAACTCGAGTGCACGGGGCGGTATCAGGGTCCTTAAGAGGTGAGAAGGGAAGAGTCAACGCTTGGAGCGCCAACGTCGCGGGGGGGAGAAATCGTCCCTAAGAGAAAAACCAAGAGAATTTGAGGGAGGGGGAAGCCAAAGGGATTACCCATGACGTGTGGACGTGGACGTGCAAGAGGGGAAGGGGGGACGATATCAAGTTCTGTTGTGACGATGGGAGAAAAGAATATGAAAAGATCTTCTTTTAGCAGGAAGCTTAGGAACACCATGGCGCCTCGGAAGAAAAAGAAGGAAAAAGCTCGCCAAGAAAGGGCGTTTATTCATACGAAGGGGGGGAAGCAGTCTCCAGGCGTGACGTGGAACCACCGAATCCGAAAGCCGGAGCAGAAGACGTTGCGGTCCCGAGCAAGGAAAAGTCGCAAGAAAAAACCTGAAAAAAAAAAGGCGCACGAGGTGTCTAAAAACGGGGGGGTGGGAAAAAAAACCTAACAAAGGAAAAATCCCGAATGGTCGCCAAAGAAGAGAGGCACGCTGGACCCTGAATTTTCGAAAACCCGAAAGAGGGGGCAAAAAACCAAAAAGACCGAACGGGGAAAAGAAAAGAAGGGGAAAGGGGCTGAAAGAGCCTCGGGAGAGGACAATCAGAGAGACGAAAACAATTGGAGCGCCGGATAGGTAAGAAAAAAACATCAAAACGAGCATAAACTGTCTCATAAAAGAAAAGTTTTGGAAGACTAGGTCGAGGCCAAATTGGGGGAAAAGTTGGGGGGGGATCCGCAGGGCACGTGTCAGGGAAAAAGGGTGGGACCGCAATCGATTGGGTAAAGGACCCCTGTGTTGGGCAGCGTAAAAAAAGTGGGGCGGCAGTTACCGAGAGGAATTCAAAGTTAGCCTGAGAACTACAAATCCAGGAGGGGGCGCAAGGGGTTGGTTGTTCCAAATAAATATCAAGCCCGGGGGGGGATGTCTCGGGTTATGAAAAACGAGGGGGACGGGGGGAGGTAGCGGTACAAAGAAACCTCTCCGAAAAAAAAAAAACGGGATCGTGGAAAGATCATCAGGAAAATCAGCGAAAAAACGGAGGGCCATCGACTTTATCAGGCGAAAGGCCCAAGACAGGTGAAAAGGGGGGGTCTAGACACCAGGGCGAGAGGGTCGAAGATCCATGATCGCAAGTCGCCAAGGAGGGGATAGAAAAAAGTAGACGAAGAAAGGCTTTGTGTTTGGGGAAAGGAGAAAATAGAAAGTGCAAAAAGGTTCCTCAGTGAGGGGGGGTTCAATAAAAGGAGAAGACAAGAATGCGCGCGGGGGTTTTCAATGAGGCAACCTACCAAAAAAACACCCCTCAGAAACATCGGAGAACGAAGGGGCAATGGGAAAGGACTTCGCTGGGGGCAGGTTTATTTGGGTAAAAAACAACAAAAGGGTTGCCGGGTCTGGCGAATTCAAAAGTCGGGAGGGGGGGGGACCCAAGAAACGGACAGTGTTGGTAGAAGGGGGCGAAGAAAAAACCAAGGAAGAAGAAAAAACTCTGTCAGGAAGCGAAAAGACTCAGGGGACACGGACAAAGCGGAGTCCATAAGAAAAGAAAAAGCGGGCGGCGTCAAGCCAAAAAAGAAAGATTCGGGTCTACAATAAAAAAAATTTCAAACGATACTCAGAGGTCCCGGATCCGTTCGTACATGAACGACTAGGTTGCGGGTGGGGGGTAGATTAAAAAAGAGGACATCGGAGACACAAAGAACCACAATTTTCGGAAAGCAAGCCGGTCAAAGGGCCATCTGCGGCCTTCAAACAAGAGAAATAATTGCCGCAGGAAAAAGGAGATACGCAACAAGCTTCAAGGGTCAATATAAATCCTGATCTCCACATCCCCTACAGGAGGACGGACAAAACACGGTCGGGGGGAGCCGACCAAACCGGCACACAAAGCCGGGTCGAGGTCCGGAGGGGATTGGAGGGGGTTGCACCGAGGAGGGGGGGGCCTTCCAAGTGAGGAGAGGGAGGGAGATGAAGCACAGACGGGAACAAATGCAGGCTGAGGGGCTGAATTTAAGCCAGGGAAAAGGTACTCAAAAAGAAAGCCTCGAGGAAAGAAAGAGACACAGTGGTGAATTAAATCAATCATAATACTTAATTGAATGATCTGAAAATTGAAAGGGGCAGAGTGGTAAAAGAAAACTAACACAAGAACGCTTTAAATGAATAAGGTGCAAGCGAAAAAGGACAGGAACGCATCGTAAACCCATCAAAGGGGAAACGACGAAAGAGGTTTTTGTCCAGAAAAAAACGAAGGGTGGGTGAAAAAACATCTGGGGTCGCCCTCCAGACAAGCATGTGGAACGAGTTCTATTAACAACGGAAGGGCGTGCCAAAGCATGGGCAAAGAAAGCAAAGAGTCAGAAGTCAAGAGAAGGCGGCAATCGTGGGAGTCAAGGTGTGTTTGGAGCAACCCAGGGAAACCAAAGACCAGTCAAGGGGACGCGAAAACGCAATGATTTTCCTACGCCAAAAGGAAAAGAAACCAGCGCACCCCAATACGAGGATCGGGGGGAAGGAGAAAAAAAGGGGGCCAAAATCTCCGAAAAAAAAGTAGGCAGGAGAAGGGCAAAGAACTGGCTCGAAGGCGGGGCCGTTATTAGAAAGGATGGAAAAGAAAGCCTAATCCTTGGGTACCTCGGAAGAGTAAACGAGAAAACAAAAGTCTCCTTAAAAAATGGGAAAGGGGCATCAATAACTCCAAGCATTGGCGGACACTCTCATAACTTTTCGAGGTCCTTGCTTAAAACAAAATAAGACAACGTGGGGGCCCAGGGGGCGTCCCGTGTGTGGTTGGGAAGAAACGCAATGCTCCAAAAAAGTAAGATCAAAAAGGCAAGAGAGGAGACAAAGTCGAGTTCCTCCGACTCCAAAAACAACTGGGGAGTGAAAAAAAAATAGAAGAAGAGTACAATTCAGGCCTAGGAAACTCCGCGAATTGTGGGGGAGAAAAGTAACGAGGGACCTATGGAATCCTGAAACGCAAAAGAAACTCCTGGTCGTCACGAGAAAGCTTAGCATCTCAGTGAGGAGGGGGGAAAAAAAAAAAAGAATTTGCTTTCCCTGAAAGAATGGCGGTTCATGGAGAGCACCCGGGTTTAGAGGGCAAACCATCATGCTACGAACCCCTTCCACCCTCCGCGCGAGGGGAACCTTTCAAAAGGAATCCGGCAAGGGAGAGTAACGCGAAATCAGGGCCCAGTGTTTGGAAAGAGCTAATAAAGCGATGCGGGGAAGCGATGTCAGGGGAAAAAAAAGTGTTGCAAAAACAGTAAAAATGGTGCCGCGTCCCTAAGAATGACGGGGTTGAGGGGAAGGTTGAAGAAACGCCGGATTTTCAAAAGATGATGGACGAGCCAAATATTCGAAGGGGGAAAAATCTTCGCCCATTTAAAAAAACGTTCATCATGTAGAACTCGGAAGAAAGGGGGAAGGAAAAAAAGCCAGGGGTTTCCAAAACCAAATTGGAAGGGTTGAGCCGACCACACTCCGTAGGTTCCGGAAACGATGAGGGGATGATGTCGAGCCGCAACGGGAAGTAAAAAAAAAGAAAAAATGCGCATCGCCTGTATGGGTTTGGATGCCATACGAAAAAGAAGAGATAATAGGGTGATGAAGATCAAAAAAGGGTGTGGCGGATTTGCGAGAAGGGGGAAACTGTGCTCATCAGACGTCCCCCTGCCATGTCGGCCGGTGGAAACCATCTCGAAAGAAAGGAAAAGACCGAAAAAATACATAAATCGATCCACCGGACCAGGCGAACTCTCCGTAAACCCAAAAAAAAAAAAATAAGAGCCTGCCGCCCGTTGGGGGGTCTGTGGGAGGATGAACTATGGCCATGGACGGGCGTAGAAATCGGGTTTCAGGCCGACATGGAACCCAAAAGGCTGCCGCGCGATCATGGGGGGCGGGAGGGAAGGGAAATGGGGAAAGGGAAGGAATTGAGCCCCAAACTCAAGGAGAACCAACCGGGTGGGGAATAGTAAAACCAAAAAAAAGAAAGACGAAGGGGTAAGAGCTCTCGATCTGGCCCCTAAAAGCAGGAAAAAATCAAAATAAAAAAATAGTAATATTCAAGGCCCGGGAACAGATCGAGCCCCTTTGCCAGGAAAAACCGCGAGGATCAAGCCGCGGGCTGACAAGGCGCCTGTGGGTGGGGAAGAAAAAAAAAAAAAGAAAAAGAACACTTAAGGGGCTCTGGGGGGAAAGTACGGACTCCACTTGAAAAACTGAATTTCGCAGACAAGCAAAAACCCTTAGCCACAAACCAGCAAAGCGAAGCAAAAAAAACAAATTAACACAGTGTTGGGGGACATAGTGGTCGAGAAAAAGGGGGCGTCGCTTGAAAGTCTCAGGGAAACAAGCGAAGAAGTACTCTAGGACAATTGCCGAGCACCAGGACTGAGCACAGCAAACCAAAGGGGAAACGCAAGCCACAAAAGAATTTCGACACGTACTAATCGGGGGTATCCTACAGGGAATAAGGACTGACATCGCGACAGCCGAGACCCGAAGGGGAAGAGAAGAAAGTTGCCAACCTTGTGGGGGTCGGGGTCTAAAAAAAAAAAAGCAAGGAGGGAACCGATGGATGAGGATTAATGGAGATAAATAAGTGAAAGCTAAGCTGGCCTTTGGAAAACGCAAGAAAGGAGTTTCCGACCTAGCGATACGTCCACCTGGGAGGGGGGATGAAAGCGAACGTAGCCTGGATGTAAAAGGACAGACGGAAAAAGAAGCGCAGATAGGGCAATGCCCCCAGCACAAGGTTTACGATGAACAAAGGCCTCACGAGGCAAGGGAAACAATCGAATTGCAAGGGGGGGGAAAACAAAAAAAAAAGGGAAAAATCCCCCGTCCACCTGAGGGCAAACAATGGGAAACGAGACGATCAAGAAACTGTGGACTTGAGCATGATGCATCGGAAAGAAACTCGGTTGGGAATCCACGTCAGGAGGGTGGATCTCCCTGGGTGAGCATGCCGAAGGGACAGGGTCGCAACAACCTCCCGAATGCGAAGGTCAAAATTTATGGGTGGTCGGGGGCAGGAAAAAAAAACATAAGGCGCGCCCATCCTGAGGAGAAGCACCTGGCAAAAACATAGATGGCCGGTGGAGATGAGCGGTGGAAAAAAAAACAAGCGCCGCTTAGACGTTTACCTTAGGGGCGGTGGCGCGGGGGGCCAACCGGGAAAGCGAAGGAAAACAGGGACGTCGCTGAGGTTAATGCGGTGAGATAAAGGGGAAAAAAAAAAAGGGTACAGAAAGATGGGGACTGGAGGCAGGTCGCCGGGCAAAGGCCCTAAAGAGAATAACATCAAAAGCTCCTGAAAAAAAAACCAAGCAGAGGGCTTAGAGAAGGGGCTCCCTCGTTAGGACTGGTTGGGAGAAAGCGTGGACCCATCATGCATGCACGGCGCCCTGAAGAAAAATCGGACAGCGGGGGGATGTCGGAGGGAGAGCATTCAAGAAGAAAGATAAGTCTGGGGGGGGGGGGGGGGGGGTCAACACGACGATTTCCATAAAAAGCGGAAAAGATGGGGGCCAGCCGCGTGACACGATAAGGAGAACACAAAGGAAAGTCCGGTAAGCCAGTTTTGCACAGGGGGGTATAAAGGGGGGGAAAGGTCTGTCTTGCGGCGGACACACCCAGTCACGGCACCAAGAAAACAATCCAGCGTGCAAGATTGCCATGGGGAGGTTTTAAAAAAAAGGGGAAACAGACTCACATAGAAAAGATCAGGCGGCCAGAAGGGCCAAGCAAAGAGAACAGCTGTGTAACGTGGATTTCTGTCAGGCTGGGGAAAAAAGGTATCCCAACGATCAGGCCGAATTTGAAAGAAAAAGGGCGAAGGGAAAAAAGACGTAAGGTGGGGAGAAATCATGGGGAAGACAATGCTCAACGACATCAAAAAACGGAGGGAAAAACAAAGATTCAGAAGGGAATTTGTTGGAAAACGAACAACTGAAAAAAACACAATCCGCCGCCCAGACGGGGGGGGGAAGAAAGCCCGGCAATGTCTAGCTCACCGACGGGTTGAGGCGGATTGAAAGGAAGAGTCAGGTGCGCTTGAGGGGTAGTCTCGGGTAAAAAAAGAAAAAAGCTTTCCTTGGGAACGTTGAGAAACGACTTGGCGGCGCAGAGCGACACGCACTGTATCAACAATCGGGAAAAAAAAAAAAGGGAAAACCACAACGTTTGCCGCCAACTAGGAACAGTAAGTGAAGAGCATGCGACCCAAGTGTTCTATTTCCTGGGACAAAAAAACGTGTGGCGGGCACGGTGAGACAACCCCTTCTTCCGGCAAAAGCAAGGGAGAAAGCCAATCAGAAGGTTAATTCCTAGGGAAAATAGTGTTGGGTGGCTGGGGGAGAAAAATCTAAGAAAAAAAAGACTGGGGATAAGAAACCACAAAATGGTTACACTTTAAGACATGGAGGAAGGGGAAGGGAGATTCGAGCCTAAAAGGGACGAAGCGCAAAAGGGGGCCAGACCGAAAAAAAGAGAGCAGAAAAGGCTCTTCCTTCGGAACGTGGCGGCAAAAAAAGAAGACCAAAAAGCAAGAATGTGCCAAATCTAAAAAATCATGAACTCGCAGACCCTAGGGGGAAGGAAACAACAACATAGCAGATCCTTTTTAAAGTCGACGAAAAAAGCTGGAAGAACCAAACAAAAAAGTAAATCAACAACGACAAAACAAGTAGGTGACAGCAGAAGCCATTGCAAAGTTAGAAAAAAGCGGGAATAAAGAAAAACGCCCCCCTCGTAAAAAGGAGTGGGGTCTGTCAGGCAAATTTGAGTGGGGAAAGGGAACAAATCAGGTCGAATCCGGGGGGCTGTGCTTTAGAACCACTGAGGATGAGCAATCCTTGAGCAGTATTGCCGCCACCGAAAAACCATAGTCCCACGACCGTTTGGGCAGGAAAGAAACGACAGAAATGATGTTATTGGAAAATGGGGGGAACCGCAGGAAGAAAATGTAAACGAAGGAACACGGAAAATGAAGAGTGGGACGGGAAAAAATCTGGCCATCACCATGAGGGGCATAGGAAAAAACTCCTGTGGTTGAACGTCAGCGAAAAGGAAAAGGGAAAAAAAAACCAAAGAATACACGCGGGAATTATGGAGTTGACCGGGGGGGGGGAAACCCGCAAGAGGAGAAAGAAAGTTTCAGAAGGCAACTGGAAAAAAAAAAAGGTCAGCGGTGGTATCATTGGAAGGTTGCGTCATCGGTGGTCACGGACGGTACAACGCGGATCGTGGCCTTGAAAGAAAGGTGAAAAGCAGAAGGAGATGGAAAAAAAAGTGACAAGGGAAAAAAAAAACGCCTCATAGGAAGTCATTGGAACATACCAGATGTGTTGACGTGATGCAAATGATCCTGTCCAGGATATAGCAAAGTCAGGGGGGGTGTCTCGAAGTTAGGCAAGAGCCGAGTGCGCAAGGAGACTGAGTCCCCGAATTTGAAAAAAGCAAGAAGGAAATCATCTTGAAACATTCGAAAGGGGAAACAGAAAGGCGGGGGCACCGCCAAATCCCATTCAAACGTTCTCCAGAGGAAAAAAAACAAGGAAGGGGGTGCTCACTGGGAATCCGTCGAACCGAAAACGAGAAGAAACGGCGGTGAACAGAGCTACAAGAGGACGAACGGAAAAGGTCTTACCCAAAAATCCTTAAAAAAAAAAAAGAGGTGGCTAAACTGGGGAACCAGATAGAACGTACACAAGCTTGAAAATGGAAAAAAAAAGGCAGACAGAAGGCTCAATGTCAGAAAAAGTGGGGTCGAAGAAAAAGAAGGAGCCGGAACCGTAAAAAATCCCGCAACGGCCATCTAGGGAGGAGATTCGGTGACAAGGAAAAAAGCGGCACGGGAAAATGACGGGAAAAAATAAAAAGAAACCAAAAAACCCTTGAGAAAACGACCGTCCAAAAACAAAACGTACGAGCAAAAACAAGGTGAGGCGGAAAAAAAGTGGAAAAAGGCCCAGTGAATTTGTTTCAAAAGGAACGGGGGATGTTTTTATCGTGGGGGGGGGGAAAGAACGCGGGGGGAATGGTGTAGAAATTGTAAAAGGGGTTAGAAAAAGGAAAAATGGGGTCAAAGAAGAAGATAATGGGGAGGGCCCCCTGTCGCTGCGCCCCCCATCCGAGAACAAAAGATGCCTTTTTGCAAAAACCACTGGGGGCTTGTGAGAGGGGTATCAAAAAGGCCAAACAGGTGCGTTACCAGGGAGAGGGCACCGCAGAAAGGACGGAGAAAAAGAAGAAGGACTCTCAAAAAAGACCTCAAGAGAAAAAAACGTCAATCCGAGTAGACAAGAAAAAAAAGAAGGGGACAAACGGGGGTTTGAGATCACACAAGGAAGATGGGTCGGCGAATGCATGATCACACAAGCCCCACAGGAGGGTCAAAGAGTAGGGATGAAAAAACTCACTAAATTGGGGGAAAGAGGTTATTCTGACTGCACTGGACTAAACCAGCAAAAGGGGGTGCCTCCAAAAATAATAAGAAAAAAAAAGGGTGCCCGAGTAACCACGCGGACCAAGAAAAAACCAGAACATCTTGGGGGAGAAAAAAATAGCAAAACAGTGGGGGTTTAGAGGGAGAAGGCAGGGGATGGGGGGGGGCTTGGAAAGGTACAGTAAATTCAAGGGTCATAAGGGTAATGGGAGAAAGCACACTACGTTGGGGTGCCCGAAGGGGAGGGAAAAAGGAACAAACCAATGCAACTGCCGCAGTTCAAAGATCGGGCGGGTTAGGGGAAAAACTATAAATGGACTTCCTCGGCAAGGGCAAAAAAAAAAGAAAAGAATCGAGATCGAAGAGTTTGGGGCTAAAAAAAAGGGAACCCGTGGGAGATATCGCGCTCGGCTCAAAAAAGGCCCCTGAAAAAATCCGCGAAAAAAGGAAGGGGGGGGTGTGGAGAGGAGGTTCCAGTAGCCTCGGGACAAATTGCCCACATTTGCACAGCGTCGTAAAAAAGAAAAGCCCAGGAGGGGTCCACTAAAAAGCCCTTGGCAATGCGATTAAAAGAGAATGAGCGCTCCAACCCGGAAAGATAAGAGGAGACGTCGGAAAAAAAGAATGAAGACCATGAAATCGACCCAGAAAAGACAAAAAAAAAAAAGAAGAGCTGGGAAAAAGCTGGAAACGAGGGGTGGAGCAAAAAAAGCCAAAGATGTCAGGTGATGAATGCCGGGGTGACCGCTGCCTTGGTGCACCCTACTTGGGGTGAGAGAAGGGGACGCGACAACAGCAAGGGAAGAAAACCGGGTGATAGCAAAAGGGCAGGCACGCCTAGGAAAAAACAACAGCCGCTTCCAAAAAAGTGGGATTGGAATGCACCAGAACCAGATATCCCGAATAGAATTGGGATGGATTTAAATCAACCTGAGACTGAAACCTGGAAAAAAAATAAACTGAATGAAAAACTTCGAAGACTCAGGTCGGCACAGGACCCAAGAAGACCGAACATCGTCCCGGGAATCAAAGCAGGGTCTTCAAACCAAAAACCCGAGGTCAAGTTGGAAAAAAGAACCTAAGTGGCCAAGGTTAGCCCAAAAGAAAGGGTTTTCGATAGAAAAATTTTACGGGGGGGGGGGATAAAAAAGGGGGGCGGATTCATCTCGCCGAAACATGACGGCCAGAAAATTGAGGGAATAAAAAACTCAACATAGGAACAAAGCGATTCAGTCAAAAAGGGGGAGAACTGCAGTGGTGAGGGTACAAAAAAAAGGACCAATCGAGTTGTGAAAGAAAAGGTCAAAGCGAATCAGGGGAGAAAAAAAAAAAAACTCAGTAGCCCCGAGGAAAAGACTTTGCAAAATTACAAGACGACGCAGTCGGCGTCCTGAGAACCAGAGGCGCAAACCTAATCAGGGGCCAAGACATCGGGCCAAAAAGAATAACTGTATCAAAAGAGGACGTACGAAAATTGCACCTTATGGGGGACCAATAGCGAAGCAGCCATGGGGATCCAGTGGAAAGTAAGGAGGAGTCGCTACCAACTTCGGCCCTTTCTGACCTGGGGAGGGGGCACGTTGCAATTCGCTGGAGTTTATTAAAAGTGCAAAGAAGTATGGTAAATCTCTCAAAACCAAGAGGTAGATTAAAAGAAGAAAATAAACTTTGAAAAAAACAGGCCAAAGAAATGAGAAGAGACCTCCGCGCAATTGTAAAAAAAAAAAAAAAAAGCAAATCAAACCATGCCATCCTGAGGAAAGGAAGGTTCAGACACCCCCAATTTCCGCCAACAGAAAAAAGACAAGGGGGTTGACGCCGGGAGCTTGATTGCGAGAAAAAAACGTGGCGGTAAACAGGAAGCGGGACCAATTTATGGCGGGGGGGGAAAAAATTAGTCGGGGACCGCTCCTCACTGGAAAAAAAGGGCGAGCTCCCGCGTCCGATCGAAACGGGGCTTAGCAAGTATCTTCTCGGCCGATAAAAAGAGGCAACCGAAAAAAAAGGAGAAGCTGTAAGAGGGGATGCGGTAAGTGTGGGAAGTGAAAAAGGAACTCCGGGTGCACGGGTAAAGGCGGCCCCCCGTTCGCCCCTGGCTGTATGGGGAGACCCAGAAACGGTTAAAGGTGCGTCCGGGGGGGGGGTAAGTCTCCCGAAATCGACAAGCTTTTGGGGGGGAAACCTTCCCCGTAAATGAAGCGAAAGTTATGGTAACGAGTCTCCAAGCTGGTTGGTAAAAAAGGGGGACGGCAACTGGTGGTGTAACACCTCAACGTCGCGTGGGGAAGTGAAAAAAAAATAGGGGATTGTCCGAGAAAAGCCAACCGAGGCGTAGAAAGGACAAGAGAAACAAGCAGGTGCGGGGTGAAAAAGGGCTGAAAATACATACGCCGAAGAAAGGTCACTGCAGGATCTTAAGGGAGAAAAAAGGGGGGGACTGATCGAGGGAGGCTGGGACAAAGGGCCTGGGCAAGAGCGCACTGCAGGGAAAAGGGGGGTCCGGAAAACTCGCGACTCACGAATGCAAAAAAGACTCGGCCACCGAAGCAAAAAAAGGAAAAAAGGAGCGGACACAGCGGTGTAGCAATAATTGAAAGAGAGCACGAACCCTCAACTGGGAAGAATCAGGAGGTAACGGGGAAGAAGAAGCTGAGGGTTGCCGTAGAAACTTTGGGGGAAGCAGAGAGGGCTCGAAGGCCTCATGACGGTCCGCGCGGTAAAAAAAAAAAAAGACGGGGGGAAAGACATTGGGGAGGAGTTGAAAAGTGGGGGCCCAGGGAGGGGGAACTAAAACGAATAAAAAACAACCCTCCAAAAGACTTGCATTGGAAGGGAAACGATCTGCTATATCAAGGCACGAGGGAAGAGAAAAAGATCCGGGAAAGAGATATGCTTGGGCCGGAAAGGCAAGAGAATGACACCCTTGAAACTCGCTTTCTAATCAGGCGAGCGGCGTCCAAGCCGCCGGGGTTGGACGCCCGCCAAACCTGGAAAACTGTTGTGATCTGGGCCAGAGGAAACCCTCACTGTATGACTGGAAAAGGCGCAGGGGACCAAAACCAGGGGTTGCCATCAGACCACAACTAAAAAGAAGAAAAATGGGAAAAGGTGTGGGCTAGGTGGAGGAATTGTTAAAAAAAAGGGGGGGGCGGTTTCGCGTTAAGTATCAGGAACCAAGAGAAAAAAGGTAAACTCTCAGCAAGGAACAATTACGAAGGACACGTCAGACACAAAATCCCAAACACCAAAGAAGGGACAGCAAAAATCCCCGTAGAAGGGAAGCAAGACGAGCCGAGCCATCGCGAAAAAAAGGAACGATCAGAATAAGTGGCAAGAGTGGAAAAAACCCCATTGCTCAAAATCTATGAAGCCGGTTGGGAGAACCGAGATCCTACGATCGTTGAAAAAGAGCAGACAGGTGTGACACCTCTACCTATGAAAAAAGAAGCAAACGCGAATCCAAATGGCGGGAGGGGGGGAGACGTAGCAAATGTGAATTAAAAAAATTAGAAAACGCCTATCATTGACACGTCAATGCGAAAACCCGGGTGTTGGGAAAAGTGGGAAAAAAAAAACCCGGGGCACAGTGCCCAGGACAAATCGTGCCTGGTGGCACCCCCAAGCTCACCTAACGGAAACGGTCCCTCAAAAAAAGTCCTCAAAAAAGGGGGGATCCGGGGATGCTCGTTCATGGAGGTGGGGGGCTAAAAAGCAGCAGGGGGGGGTAGCTCAAAGTGAGGTTTGGATGGGCGTCATGCCAAAACGCCGAGAACCTGGACAGAAATCTCAACCCTAAAAAAAGTGGAGATTGGTGGAATTGGGGGGGAGTCGCCAAACCTCGGGGCGATAAAAAAAAGGGGGGGGAGACAGGGACCCGCGAGGATTGGTCTCCATCCTATATGTGCATATAAATTTCACGCCCCCAAACCGTTGGCGGCCAAAAGTCGAAAGCCTAACCCGGGCGGTATGTATCCCTTTGAAAAACGCGCCCAAAAAGACCCCGTGGGGGAGCTCAAAAAAAAAGTCTAGTCGGATGGGAGTCCTAAGTGTGAGCAATTAAAAATCAGAAAAAGAGACGGGTCCGAGCAATGCTTGGCATTCTGAAATAGTGAGGCCTTGGGCAAGAGGATATCAAAAAAAGGGGAAAGTCGTTGGAAAAGAAGCTCTGCAAGAAACAACCCACAACAAAGTAAGCAAGGAAAGCTCCGCTTCAACGAAAACTGGTGGAAAGGCAAGGCGAAAAATCCTGCCAAGCGCAAAAGAGGAAGAAGCAACTGACTGCAAAAGGGAGATCGCAGGGACATGATAAAGCAAAAAAGAAAAAAAAGCAGCTGAAAAGATTTCAGCCAAAAGAGAGAGCGGAAAACAAGCCCCCCGTGAAAAACATCAGGGGAGGAAGAAGAAAGGGAGAAAATAACCCTCCCCCGCGGAAAAACGTGAAGGGGAAAAGGGGGAGAGGGAACTTTTACATCGTGCGGCAAACAGCCCAGAAAGGCCGTAAAACCCCATCATCCCCAAGTATTGGAAGGGGAGGGGGAGTTGAAAGTTCCGACTGAGTCCAAAAACGAAAAAGAAATAAAAAGGGGGGGAGCCAAGTAAAACTTGACAAAGGCTCGACGGGCTGGTGGTAAAGGGGTCCTGCGGGTCACCCAGTTATCGCCAAACCGGATTAAAAGAAAAAAAAAGGGGGGGCTGAAATCACTAGAGGTTTGGAAAAATGTAAAGACTGGATGGGACTGCAAGACACAAAACGATGACGGGAACTTAAAGCACCATCGAGATCCATGAGGTTGGAAAAAGTTGCCGACCTGCCGGGAAGAAAAAACGCAAAAAAAGTGGGCGGGCCCCGCGTGACATGGCATGGCGCAAAAAACAACGAATGGAGACCGGATTTACCCCATGATAAGTTGGGGAGGACTTGCGGGAAGGGGACGCCGATAACGCTGTAAAAAGCGATTGGAAAAAAAAAAGGCAACGTCTGCAAGGCGGGAACAGAGAAAGGGGAGGGACAAACTGGCAGGGAGACCACCCCGTAGGTTCAAAAAAAAAAGACAAAAAAGGCAAGGAGAGAGAAGAACGGGTCTGGGAAATGCTGGAACACCGGAGGGCGCAAAGAACCCTGGAGAAATCAATCAAGATTCCCATCAGGCCAAAGTCAAAGAGGGGACCCGTCGTTGTGCGCTTGGAACGAGCTCTCAAGAAAAAAAGGGGTTGGGGGAATTAAAATAAGAGAGATGACAAGAACCCGAACTGTCAGCGGAAAAAAGGGTCGGAATCTTATTTGATTAAAAAAGTGGAGGGGAAAAGGGCGGAAGGGTCTGCCCAACCAAAGTGCCCAAAGAGACAAAGAACGGTCGAGCGCCGGAAGGAACTTAGGGTGTGCGTGCAACGATCCGGTTGGTGGTTCAAAAAAGCGCAGGGGGGCAGAAAAAAGCGCAGTGCCGACCGCCTGAAGCAAGGCGCCAAGAGAACGTCCAGACCGTTATCAATCGAACGACCGAAAAGGGAAAACGGGACATCACGGAGAAAAGAGACACAGGGAAAAGGCTCAACGGGGAGGGGGGGGGGGAAGCGCGAATTCGTATACGGAAAACTCAGACTTAGTGCACGTGGGCGGCAAGGGGGAAGAGGGAATCCCAGGAGTCCTGTGGGGATTGAATGAAACCAAGCAGTGTTGTATTGGGAAGTGCAGGAGGAAGGGAAAAAAAACCGCCCGGCCCACCTTAGTGCGAGGTGTGGGGAGGGGCAAAATCGAACAATGATTTAAGGGGGGAGGATATGGGACCCAAAAAGTTAACGTTTACACAAGCAACCATTCTAAGGAAGAGGGAAAAATGGAAGATGGAGAGTTTTTGCGATGGTGGGTCAAAAGGGGCGGGGATTTCGCGACCGAAGGGACAAGAAAAAGTTGAACCGCTTGAAGGATTGGAAGGGACTGGGGACGAAGAATGAGAAGAAAGGTACAAGATAAACTGCGGTCCCCACCGAGGCAAAGGGGTATAAGAAAGGAGGACTAGAACATCGAGCGTGGTAAAGGAACGGTGCTGAACGCTCGCGTGAGTAAAATCGTAATCGATAAGGGCGCCACCAGAGAGATTGAGGAAGATAGGAGAATCGCACAAGTCATTGATGGAAATGCGAAGCAAAAGGGCGCCGGTGCCCCAATTTTGAGAAAAGATAGGTGAGGGGTGGGGGGCAATAGGGCGGAAAACTGGGTCTGCACGACGTAGTCAGGTTTCACATAGAGAAAGGTTTAAATGTTCAACTATCAGCAAAAAGAAATCAGAGCCTTTGTGTGGGGGCCAGCATTGACCGCGGGAACCTTCTCAAATGAGAAAAAAAGAAAGGGGAGGCTAACCGACTGCAAAAAAAAAAAGGGAGGAGGAGTTGCGTGGAAAGCTCAAGGGACAGGGCAAAAGCTACAAAAAAGGGAGCAGCGGCGCCGAGGGAAAAAAGGGGGGAGTCCTCGAAACGAATGGGGAACAGCCGCGAGAGCCTGCTCAGGGTGGAGAAAGTGCCGGGGAGCGAAAAGAGGGTGGGGTACCCCCGCAGGGGAAAACCCGGAAAAAACACCGGCCCTCCGAAGGATGAAAATTGAGCATAGTGGGCGCGGGGTCCAGAAAAAAAAAAGGGGGAAAAGAAACTCGATATAAACTTCAACAGGGATCAGAGGTCCAAGGTGAGGAAAATCGCATAAGGACAATTTTGAATGTTTCAAGGTGAAAGAAAAGGGACTGAAAAAAAAGAGTGTGCAACCACCAGCAAGTCGATTGAAAAAGAGTAGGCCCCGTGTTTTGGAGCAAGCGACTTGGAGTCACATTTGAAGAGGCAAAGGGGAGGACCGACTGCAGATAAAACAGAAAACGCAGAGGAACTTTGGGAACCAAATCCCCCCAGGTGGCTCGAAGGGTCCCGAACGATGTGACCGGGGGGGTCAAGGGTTCAAAGCTGAGACACGGAACCTAGCACTTGATCGTCGATAAAAAACTCAAAAAAGGGAAAGTCAGCCAGCGGCAGGACAGTAACGACTTGGGAGCCAAGGTAAACCAATGAAAACATGGCACACGGTTTCGACACAAAAATGACAGGGGGGAGACGGGTCCGAAGCATGATCAAAAAAAAGCCCAAGGGCCTCAGAATTCGAAGGTGATCGCACCGGGCAATTGGGAAAGGGGGGCTGAATGTTGACTTGCGGGGAAAAAAAAAAGGGACAAGGGTGGTGATCCCCACGCATAGAAAACTCAGGGGACCAGTGGTTTAATGAGAAAGTCACGCGAACAAACCTAACACCCCGCCAGCAACATCTAAAAAATAGAGAGGGGTCAATTTTGTTTCGGGGTCGCACGCGAATTGGTTGAAAAAACAAGTGGGTTGTTGCGGGTTAAAAGGGGACAAGAGAAAGGGAGGTGGGTTGTTCCCATATCAAAATTACGGGGGGGGGATGGACGAAAAGGCGCTTTAAGAACGAACACAGACCCTCGAACGCGTGGGGGGTCCCCCCCCCCCAACCCCCCCCAAGCAACAACATTCGGAGCGAAAGGGCCGGGCAGCCTAAGGCTATGACGAGGTTTTTCGAAAATCAAGAAGAGTGATAGGCCAGCGAGAGGCCAATGAACGTTCCCTGACCGCCATACCCGGTGTGGTGGAGAGTTAAAAAAAGAGTCAGTCCTCGACCAAAAAAAATCAAAAAACATTGGAGAAAATCGCCGAAGCCCAGGAAAAAGCAAACTGCAGCCAGTCTTGCCGCGTAGGACGGAAAAAGAAGCAGGAGAAAAAAACGACACGATTCTACGCAAAAGAAAAAAAGGGGAGACGAAGACAACTGAGCTCACCAAGACAACCAAAAAGAGGGAGGAAAGAGTCCTCCCCTGGAAAAGCTTGAAAAAAAGAAAAGAAAAAAAAAGGGCTCAAAAATCCACGTCGCGACGAGGGCCTGGGGGATTCTTTGGGCCGCTCTTGGGGTCCACGTGAGGAAAAAGGGGGGGTAAGGGTCTAGATGGGGGCAGAAAACCACGCGAGGGCACCGGGACAAGGCCGGCGTGGGGGGCTGAATATAAGGCCGCCCTGCGAAAATAAAAGGGGAAAAAAAGCTAGAGAAAGGAAGAACAAAAATGTTTAATAGGCAATCCAAAATCCAATTAAGAAAATCCAAGTAGTATGGCAGCCAAGAGTAGGACCGAGGACAAAGGGGAAGGCTCTGAAAGAGAATAACGCAGGGGGGCTCGACATCCGCCCAAAGCAAGATCAGGGGGGGGGTGGGTGAAAAAAAGACAGAAAAAGGAAACGGGGGATGAACTAGGGGGCGGGGACACATAAATAAAAAACCTCGGTGGGGGTAAAAACAAGCCGGCGCACAGGGGGTCCAAGAAGGGTCCGAGTTGACGTAGCACGGGGAAGTGCGTCAGAATAAATTGGGGGGAAAGGGAAATCGAAAAAAGCGGGCAAATGCAGGACAAGCAGGGGGGGAATGAAATGGCTCATGTTTTTTCCTCCCAGCAGCGGACAAGGGCCGCGAGAAACGAAAATTCCGTTCCCGTGGAACAAAGAACACTACAATCGGCTGAAACTAGCCAGGGATCAGGACTGACTTATCACGCCGGGATACTTCGGAGGGGCCTTTATAGAAAGAGAAAAGATTAGGTAAGGCTTAAAGGGGCCGAGAAAAGGGGGGGAAGTATCATCTAAACTGCTGCTCGCAAGGGGGAAAAGATAATCCCGGAGTAACGGAACCCTGGAGGCATAAGCGCAAAGAAGGTCCAACTCCGTGCCCTCGGCGAAAGGCCAAAAAGGAGAACTTGTCCAGGTATGCCGGGGTTTAGAAGGGGGGAGGGGGAGTCAATTCGCGTATGTTTATAAAAGAAGGAAGGACTAGGATCTAATCTCAACCAAAAAAAAATGAAAAGTGAGATATATCCAGCCTGGTTGTCCAAAAAAATTAAAAAAGCCGCCCAGGGGTTCTACCGCCCACAAAAAAGACGGACGAGAAGTTTCGAGACCAGAAAAGAAACCGAAACGGAGATCGGCGCAATGCGCAGGACTCTAAAAAAATAACGGGGGAATTGGAAGTCCCGTAATACCGGGATCGGCTTTGGAAGAAAAGAACGGATGAGCTTGGAAAAACTCCCATCAGGGGAGAAAGACCAGGGCCAGAAATCCGCGTCGTCCGACGCAAAAAAAAAAAGACCTGAAGAGGAGAAGGTAAAACCACCCTCGTTCTGCCTGGAAGCGGCAAGAAAGGAAAAGGGATGGTATTGTGTCGCCAGGAACGCTGTTGGGGGACCAGGGCGGCCAAAAACAAACCCGATTAACGGGGGGGGGAGTCAGGAAAGACATGGAGCACGGAGAGAAAAGTGGCCTGGACGCCGTATAACAGGAGGACAAAATCTTGGAGGACAAGAAAAAAAAAAACCAAAGAAATGATATAAGGGAATCGACTTCTTGAACGGCGGCGACCGGTGAAAAAAACCGTGAGAGGGTCTGGTGGCCGGACCCGAAAGTGTTTACCTTATGGCAGAAGGGGTGCGAGCAAAAGGAGCGAGAAAATGTAGAACATTGCCTCAAAGTTCCGTGCTGGCAAAACATAAATAAACAAGGGGGGATCTTCAAAAGGCAGGGCCAAAAAATTGGATGAGGTGGGGGCGGCCTGATAGTAGTGAGCCTGTGCGCAAAGGCAGTGATCAGCCGCGCCCACTAGAAAAAAGTTAAGGGGGGGGGTCGTCAAAAATCTCGCCCTCAGCCTAACAGCGGCCCCGAATCGATCCCCAAGGGAAACTACAGAAAAATGAGAACAACGCGTGGGGTCGCAGAGTTTTCAAAAAAAGTCAAATGGGGGAGGCACGGGGTTAGATCAGAGGGACGTCGAGAAAAAGGGGGCAGGGCGTATCGTCGAGGGGCGACCGTAAGAAGAGAAAGAGACCTCAAAAGGGATTCTAAAAGGTCAGGGGGGGGGGTTCGGGAAAAATTGGTAACAAAAAAAACTTAACAAAACAAACACGGAAAAAAGTAAATCTCCACCAACCGGCCGAAAACAGGGGAAAGAAGCTATATCGAGCCCGTGAGCCGGAAGAGGGCTAGATCTCGGTACTTTGCCGCCGGGTTCAGGAAAAAAGAGAGACCAGGGCACCAACTCAAGGGGGAAAAAAGAAGAGGGGGGAAGAAAAGCGCTGGAGTCACGCGCCCTGGTGGGGGGGGGGGGGGAACATTAGACTCTACCACAAGTGGGGACCCACTGGGGTGGACTTAAACATCCTTATGAGGGTAATTAAATAAAACAAAAGGGGGGTTAATACATCCACCGGCCAGCCAAAAACAAAGACGTTTGTTAGGTTTCAGAAAAAAGGGAATTGTGCTCGGGGTGTGCGGTCAGTGCGAGGACAAAAGGGAAAGAAAGAGGGGACCTCTAGAAAAATATGCGTTTATCACACCAGGGAAAAGCAGAATATTCCTCGATCCACAACCAAGCAGTGAACCCACGTCTAATCACGGGTTCTACTTAAAAAAGCGATCATGCAGGAAAAAAAACTGAAAGAAACAAAAAATGGGGAATCAAGCGGGGCTTTTGGGTCCTTAAGAACCGAAAACGCTGGATGAGAGCTGAATCGACGATCCCTTTCAAGGGTGTCGTGTAACTGCAGGGACACTAACATCGTGTCCGAAAACAAGAGTAGAAGAAAAAGTAAAAAAAAAAAACGGTAGTTGGAAAAATACGCAGGTGGAGGGGCAGCGAAAGGGGCCCGCCTATCATGGGACCTTCAATCAAAAACGGGTTTCGGCTTTAAAAAAAAAAAAAAAAGGGAAGAGGAACAAGGGAAACCAAAAAAGGGCGTATTTCTGGTTTTCCAAAACCAAGCCTCAAACTGACAAAACAGCAAAATGGCGACGCGAGTAATCACCGCTGCATGAGGGCCCGTCATGTGTGTGTAAAAGAAGAAAAAAGAAAGTCCCAGGAAAAAATTCGTTTGGGGACGCATCTCCGTGTTCAAACATGCAAAAACAAAGGGAAAAAACCACCTCCATAGGAGAAAACGGGGATCCCTTTGTGTCAAAGGTGTTCGGTAAACAAACTCGGACGCCTTTCAGAAAAGGAAAAAGGGCAACGCCCGCCCTAAGGTCTTTGGCGCCAAAAGAAGGGATTGTGGGATTGCACGCCCCAGGTGGACCGCAGGGGCGCTTCGAAAAAACCTTGTTTGTAAGGATGCAGGGGGGGGCTCGAAGGCCTTGATAGTCAAGACAACGAGACGCTTTAAGGAGGGCAAAGCACAAGTAAAACAAACGCAAGGAGAATGAGGGCAATGGGGAGGAGTGAGTCAAAGAAAACCGTAGCCTGAAATAGGGAAATGAAAAAAAGGACGAAAAGGCCGCAGGACGCCAAACACGCAGAGGACAAAAGAAATCGACCAAGGGAAAATCGCAAACGAACTTTTGGAGAAAAAAGCTGCACGGAGAGAAAACTCCGGATGGTCAGAAAGGTGCTAAAGTCGGATTCAGTCAATAAATAGGGAAAAAGGGGGAAAGAAGAGGGACAAAAAAACACGCGAAGCGGTGACAGAAAAACAGCCAAAAAAGACATGAGACCGGGGGGAAGAAAAAAAAAAAAAAAAACTTCATGAGGGGGTGACCCGTTGCGGTCTGGGAAGTAGGCCTTTAGAACCCAAGTCAACGGCAAGAACTCACCCGAGTTTCAAAGTAGGGGTAAAATTGGTGAGTGGGGTCGTTCCGCTGAAAGGTACACCCACCAGGCGAAAAGCAATGGCGGCACACAGATGGAAAGCAATCTTGTAAAAAATCCGGGTGTGAGAAAAGTTAAATTTCTGTCATAGGGGTCCAAACCAAAAGGAAAAATAAAAAGGACAAAAAGAGGAGGAGGGGGGGCCTGCCAACACGCGCCTACAGGGTAGACTGAGACCGTCTAAGCCATCCAACGGAGGCAAAAGAAAGGGAAAAGATCTGGTATCCATGGGGGAAAGGGACCGAAAGACCGACGAAAAAAAAACTCCATCGCCGCGACGTAGGGACCGGATGACAGGCAGGGACAAAAAAAGCCGGCTCCACGGACCGTTTGGGCCACTGATGTTACCTGAGCTGGTCAGAAGGGGGGCTGGGGGAGGACAAGGGGAAGAACCTAGCTTCGGATTGGCACCGTTGCGTCGGAGAAGGTCAACAGCGCAAGCAAAAACAAAAGAAAAGGTCAACAACAAATGCAAAACTTGGTCGAGACCACAAAACGGAATGAGGGGTGCAAAAAAATAAACGAAAGGGACTAGCAGTCTCGTCTCGACGGTCAAAAGGTCGGGGGGGTAGGGGGGGGGTGCTGTCCAATAGCACTGTGAGACTCAGGTGCGAATCAATCAGAAAAATGAAAAAAAAAACCCCTAGGTCTCAAAAGAGGAAGAAGGAAAGAGTTTTTCTGCGTGCCGTA
>Ga0179593_1699680_pt1 | contig 25095 bp, 15 predicted proteins | sample CZODoug2_1_08_16_FD_185931 | JGI IMG/M metagenome (GOLD analysis project Ga0179593, IMG submission 185931) | Vadose zone soil fungal communities from Angelo Coast Range Reserve, California, USA - CZODoug2_1_08_16fungal (PacBio error correction) | ecosystem: Environmental > Terrestrial > Soil >...
TTCCTGATCATCGGAGAATGCTGGCCGATTGCAGAAAAAAGGGAGACCACTCAGGGTAAATAGGACGATCCATGAGGCGGCGGCACCTTGACCATCGGGGAGTAAAGGAATACCGCTAGAGCGAAGCCGACTGAGACGGTGAAAGCAGCCGGAGAGAAGATGCACACGCGATAGGACGGTTAACGGAGTCTGTGTCGAAATTCTAAAACTAAAAGGGACTGGAAAAGAAAAAAACGAGGAGGGGCAAAACTAAGAAATCAGTGCTTTTGTTGTTTTTCTGGCCGGCGGAAAAAACTAGACTTTTCAACTCTGGGCGTTAAGGGTATCCTCCGGTGCGAGTAACCGAAGATGGTTGGACTGAATTGTAAAATTTCCCTACAGAAGGATGAGGGGAACCTTCAGTTCGGATGAGGGACGAGGGCGCCTATAGACAGTCGGCTAATTCTTGGAAAAGGTTTGTTGGCCCGCCAACATCAAAACCGGATAACAGTTCGCATAAGGGGTCGCCCTCAGCCGGCCTGGGCAAAAACCTTACGTGTAAGGGAGAAAAAGAGGGGACGGGCGCCCCTTAAAAGGCGCACGGTTATTTGCTATATCGAGTATTAGAAGGAGTAACCGGCTGACTGCAAAAAAAGAAAGAACGACACACAAACCGTCGAAGCAGCAAGCAAAAATTCATATCAGGGAGAAGGAGACTAACGGACGACGATCCGAGAGAACGAACCGGATTTGATTCCTTCGAAAAACCCGGAGTCTAAAAGTATAAAACCGCAAATATACTTACGGGACACCCGTCAAAGATTGGGCCTTGTAAGGTTAAGACGCGTCTCATGAAAACACGCGGGAAAGACCCGTTCCACATCGATCGTAAGACTCCAGAGCGGCATCAGAACAAAAATCTCGAAAAACTGGATTAAGGGTTCCCTTTTGATAAAGACGGGCTTTCTCTCAGGAAAGATCAGATCTTTGGGGCAAATTGTGAGAAGCTCGGAACGAAAAGGAACGAAGTCGCTTCGTAGGCTCCTGAAGAACCGTTAAAAGGAAAAAGTCTCGGGTTCGAAGAAGGGGGTTTATGAGAAGCAGCTGCATTGAGGTGTCAGACGTGATGTCGGAGAATGGACAGTCTCACTGATCGTGGGAATCTTTTGCTGCAGGGGGGAGGCGAGGAAAAAGGGAAATCCGACGATTACTGTGCGTAAATAAATTAGCCAACCTATACAAAAATCAGGGGGGGGGAAAAATAAAACGAGTTAAGAGAAGAGATCACTCAGTTGTGAGGCGGGGGTTAGCGGAGCACGGAACGCCGGGGAAACTTTGACGGCCAGAGGGGGCTCCAACAAATAACGGACAAAGAGAAAGGCCTCATAAGTATGGAAGAAAAAAAAATAAGGTCCAGGTAGAGACTCGACTCAGGAAACGTCAGCAGGAAGTGGACGCCCTTGGCAGCGCCTGCGGGAAAATACTGATCAAAAGAGCGCGAAAAAGGGCTAATTTCCCTCCGGAAGTAATACTGATTTATCAAAAGAAAAGAGCTTCACGTAGGGTGGTCGAAGAAACGCATGCTCCAGGAGGGTGGCATAAACGTGGGTGTGAAGATTCAAAAGGCAGTCTCTTAGGGGGAAGAGTCTACGCGTATCCAGCTCTGCGCCGATCGATTCGGAAGTGGGAGCGGAAAAAGCAATTGGGGACTGAAAAATGGAATGAGTGTCAAATCCATGTAAATCGCAGGCTCATAGAGGAGAAGAGTATCAAACATGAATGGGTGGCGTTTCTGTTGCGGGAAAAATCCGAAGTTCCAACTTCTCGGGGCAGAAGTCGTGCTTGCGTAGAAAGGGTCAAAAAAAGGGGTAGAAGGTCTAGAAAGAAGTTCCTTCTTGACGAAAGTCGGTGATTCGTTAGGTGCAACCGTCAATTCGATACGGGTCTACCTAGGGAGCAGAAATAGTTAAAACACTTTTCCCAGCGATGACAAAGACAGAGCCGGAAGAAAATCCGTTTAAGGGCCAATGAAACATACCCTAAGATGGAATACCACCTGGTAGAAATAAACATTACGTAACAAAAAAAAATTTAAATTGGACGTATCCTCCGGGTTACTCCGCAGAAGTTAGAGGGGAGCGGGGGAGACTGCAAGGTGCGCAAGGACAAGACAAGAGACGGTAACTGTGCCTCCAGGCATCTACCGAGAATGGAAAGTGCGACCAACCCGGCCAAATGCACCTCGGAAGAGGGTTCATAAAAAACACGCTCGCAGACATATCATACTCGAGAATGCTTCCGATGGCACGCAATCGGCGTAGCACTCCCCTGGTAGGCGTCTCAGCATGAAAAGTATGATGGAGAGCGGTGCGAAAAAAAAAGAAGCCCAATCAAGGCGAAAAACCGGGGACGCCGGTCGCAAGGAAAGGAGAAAATGCCATCATCGAGGATCAGGAGCCCGAACGAGGAAAAGATCCGCTCTCGATGGAAGGGGCTGACCTGAACATTTAGAAACAAAAACGATCGAGCCCCGACAAGGCCTTAGAAGTTGAGGGACTCGGCGAGCTAAAATGGAACGAGTCTGCAATGCGGTACTGGGTGACCGCAAAAAAATGAGAGCTGAAAGGTCCGATGCGGAAAATCCTCTGTTGGGGAAACGAAAATCGTCCGACCATTGACACAAAAGACAGGGCAATGATCGGGACTACGGCCGAGATCGTAGAATAGGTCTCAATGACGGAGGAGATAGACATCTCTCAGCTAAGGGACTCGAGCAGACGAATAGGAGAGATCTGGGTAACCCGCTGGGAGGTTCAGTAGGTCAAAGAAGAATAAGAAGAATGATCGAGGTTCCCGTCTCTATTTTTAATTGAAGGGCGAGCGGAAGGCTGCAAATAGGCAAGAGTTCGGGGCGCGCTTCAGCCGGCATGAGAGGGGTTGCGAAGTTACCTCCCGGAAAAGGCGAAGAGAAAAGGAGGAAAAGGAGATAGTGCTCGGATATTCATTAACATCAGCCATCGCCAGGCGAGCCACTGAGAAAAATTGGTTACCTCCTCATGAGAATGACAGCAAGGGATATTGCGCTTTGTCGTGAACGCGAAAAGACACTCTTGCCCTAGGCTCGACGGGTCCTTTGTGCAGATGGAAAACTCTGGGTTTCGGGGTGGTTCTCGAATACCGCTGACCCTACGCCATGTCGATCGACAGAAAGAGAGTGCAACGTTTGGGGGATGGGGAGGGGACGGGTACCGGATGGGAGATGATCGAACTTGTGCAGTCAATAAAAACAGGACGACCCTCGAGTAATTGCAGTTTCCGAGTAGTTTGGAGGCTAAACAGACGCCGAACCTAACCAATCACCGAGGCCTTCTGAGCTCGGCACGTAGAGGAAAAAATGAGGTTCGTCCGCCGCGACAGTGACAGGCGGGGAGCAGCGAGAGCATAAAAAAACCGGCCATAAGCGGAGAGTAAAGGATATTTGTTCGCTCCGGGCCCAGAAGGCTAGGAAAGATGCAAGGATATGTCCCGCGGCCGACCGGCAGCGCCATCGGAGAAAAAGGAGTCGGGAGAGGAAAAAAGTCTGGGTTGCGTCAAATGCTAAGACACGACTTGCATACACGAGCTGGCCGACGAAAAACAGCAAGTATGTAATCAGACGTATAGTGACCTTCATCTAGCCCATGCTCCGTCTGAGACATGACCATGCGAAAAATCGAGAGCCGTGACGATTCCGAATTCGGCAGGGATGCTGCCAATTGGGCGATCTGGTCGCACTTTCCCCAGGTAGAAAGTTCGCTGGAGGGGGTCGGTGGAACTTGATCGGCGGAGCGCGCACCTTAGGAAACTGCAAGAGCGACGGAAGGATAAGAGCCGATTGCACGAATGAGAGACTATAAAGCACTAGGATGACTGCTTCTGAGTGGGTCGGCCCATTTGAATGGTTAATGGGCTTTCCGCCTTGATGGATTGCCCCAGAAAATGTTGTGCGACAGGGGCGACCAAAAAATGGAAGGTGGACGATCTATATTCCCTAACTTGATAAAATGTAAGCAAGCAAATCCGAACAAGGATTGACGAAAATAAGGGGCGGCCCGAGAAGGAAACGAAAGGAACCTGGACAAGCACGACGGAGAGAGCTCTTAACTGCCTATTCGCCACGAGGCCGGCGTCTACTCAACCAACGTGGACTGATCAGAGAATGACTATTCGCGGGCGTTGACGTCCACTCAAGGTACTGGCACGCACATTCGAGGGAACCCGTTGACCGAATCGAAATAGAAATATGAGTTGAAAAAGTACTAGAGAAAACCACCTCGTAGATTTGCGCAGGAGACTTGTTACCGCGGACCCCCGTACTGGAGGTTGAATGCATCACCTCATATAGGGAATGCTGTAGCTGGAGGTCTCGAACCGGAAAGTGGGACGTTAGGAACTGGGCCGCCCTTTATAGGACGCATTTCGCTGCCGGACGGAAGAGGTTCTAGAGGTATCGTGTTTAGAGGATCGGAGTGACAAGGTCTCACCGTCGGCCTGGACCACCCGTGCCGGCCACACGGAGGGAAGACTTTGTAAACTAGAAATCCAGAGTAGTAAAAAGGGGCGGAGGATCCGAAGGAAGTGAAGGGCGCTGCCATAAGGACGGCAGTCAGCCCGGGTTTTTGGGAACAAGAAAAGAAGATGAGTCGAAACTGCGTTTCCCGGTGAAAGCGCCTCGTTCTGGCGGAAGCCACCCGTGATCGCCTGTATAGCAAAACCTCTGGAGGTGCGCCCGGCCAAAACCGGAGTCGTGTATACTTATACACGGGATAGCGAGGGAGACTCATGCACTGAACCCCCTCGAGCACCATGCATAAGTCAGGGCTATCACGTAAATAACTCGAAAGCAAATAATCCGATACTGGTGTCGGGAGTTAGAGACAGTAGTACTCCTCAAAAGGCCCTCAGCTATAAACGTGCGAAGCAACTAAACGCGACCTTTTTCCTTGGGACAGGAGGGTCGAGAAACAAAAGCGTCAACTCACACGGTGCGATAGGCAGGCAAAAGCTGATGCCACTTCCGGCCAAGCTCCAACACATTAAAGTCTAATAAGATAAGGTATGAATCGACTTGCTGGCGCAGAGACGATGCTCAACGTGTGACCTCAGTGGTGATTTCCTAGACGGGAAAGCCAACTCAATTGTCGCGTGCAGTGGTCCTCTCCGTTACCATCTGACCGGTAGAAAGAAATAGACGAGTGTTAGTCAACCTGCAGAGTGTGATCGACGTTATGGTAGGGGCTAGAGTGGGAAAAAGCATGTATGCCGGTGGGGACTAGGGGTGATTCAAAGGAGACTCGCAGGGGCTTCTCTCAAAGTCTGGGTATTACTGAGGGCATGTTGGGAAGGAGAAAGATCCTTCTCGCAAGGAGGGATTACGAAGAGGTTAAAAGACGCGTAGAAGAGGAGGAAAATGTATTGAAAGTCTTGGGATTGCGAAAAAAACAAGATTACAACTTCCACTGAAATAGGCGAAAACTCCCGTTGCCCTGAGAAGGGTGAAGATTCAATAAATCACATAATATCACCCAGTCAGACAGCGAGATAGAGGTCGGAACCTCGCATCCGACTGATAAATGACCTGGAAGAGCTCGAAAAAATTCATATTACGAAAGCTGTCCCGGCAAGTAATGTCTTGGCGAAACAGCTGATAGGCACTGGTTGATAATTCGTCCGTCAGCCGGGGTAGAAGGAGCCTACGCCTGGGTAAAGCGGGGATTAGAGCGCCAGGCAAAGAGGGGGCTAGCGGAGCTGAGTATTCCCGCTCTAAGGCAAGAAATGGTGTGTTCAACGCGGCAAGTGCGCATATTACATGAGCCCGTCTACCGCATCGGAGAAAGGAGGAGAGACAGCAGGTTCGTGGGATGCCAAGGCGGAGCGGGCCACGAGCTTCGCGGACTGCACAAGATTGCGTCTTGACTTGTTAGTAAGAGATACCGGATTAGCAAGGCGGTGATGGGGATGTTCGTCCCGATGGCTAGACCCCGAATCGTGCGCCCTCGTACCGGACCCCCAAATACGGTACTAAAAAAAGATCATAGGGAGTGAACAGGACAATGCGACAATCTCAAATAGGGAGAAATTCTACGAGAGAATGCGAACTTCTGGTTGTAGCCGGCAGACTCGTAAGAGGGGGATCCGCTAGGGATTCTTCTTCAGCTAAGTCGCGTGGCATAAGCTAGCCGTGGTCGGCAATCAAATCCAGGCGAAAGGTAATGCTGAATTGCGACACAGAGAACAATGGGGAGGTGCACAGATAATGTCTTTCATCGGGTTAATATGGCTCCATCCAATCATCTTCATATTAAAGTATGCATTGGGCTTCAGACGGGCAGAAAACGTCGGCGAGAAGTCCAGCACACATGGCGGAGAGATGCTCGACATCCAGATGCGAGAGAAATGTGATCGCCAAAGGAATAAAGAAACGAAAACTGCGGTTAAGGGTACGATGTCGCGCCGGCACGTTCGAAGGAGACGTCCATCATAGGAATAGGGGAGGACATTCGCAGCATCCAGGGAAGGAGAGATGAACGTCTCTATTAAGGGGATGAAGGTCTAGGCGCAGCCCACAAGTGATCTAGCCCGACGAATATCTTATGAACTTTTGATAACCTGAGAGATATCTATTGGTTAGGAGCGTTAATGGGGCTCACAAGGCTACGAGAAGAACTCGAGGTCAGTCTGAGGGGAAGGGGCGACCGGCCAGGACGCGACGGGGTCACCATTCCGCAAGAAAATTTTCTTCGTCCGCGAGAAAAAATAGAGGACTAATGCACCGCTGTCCATTCATGCTCTACATATGGAGCATCTTCTAAAGGAGAATCAAAGGGACAGATAGCTCAATTGCATCTCCATGAACAACTAATAGGGGATGAGTGTCGGGCGCGGGGGTGGTCGGGGGAAGTAGCAAACCCAGGTCCAGATCAATGGACAGGTTCCCGGGTGCTTGGAGTCTTACGGACTTCCCAAATCTCTTTAAGGGGGGACTGATGATCAAGAGCCCCGGCCGCGGGAAAGGAAGACGCAATCTCTTCCCTGAGAGTAAAAAAAAACATATTAGTATTAAAAGAGATCCCGGGAAATTTGTCTTGAGGGGAAATCATCGATCCTTTCTCTCTCAAAGACAGACCGCCTTGTTTTGTAAGCCGAACACACCCAATATCCGGTGGAAAGATATTGAGTTGTTTTTCGGGGTTGAAATTACCACAGAACCTCGAAAGATCCTACGAAGGTCAGGAGGAATAACCCTCTTGATATTCTAGCCGAATTGAGCACCATCGTAGTAAGGACGAGTAGCGCGTTCATTCTTCTGAGATGGGAGGGAGGTGCGTAGCCGGCAATGGAGACAACTTAAAGGAGAACCAAGCGGTAGGTCTCTAGCATGACAAAGCGTGTCGAATCGTCGCCTGACAAGATACGCATCTCCAGGAATCCAAGAACCTAAGGCCGGTCCTTGAAAAGGCGGGACGGGAAGGGGAGTCGATGCCTGCGGGAGAACCATTCAGGGACATTTCATGTCGACCGTGAGAAGGCGCGATCTCTTCTGCCGCATAGAGGAGAAAGGACCCGAAGTGCCTGAGAACATCGCCCGATGGAATGGAACCAACGCGGTTAGGAAAGGGAGAAATCGACCTTCACCAGGGCAATGGGGTTAGAAAATGCTCTGTATGAAACGGAGGCCTCAGACGTGCCGAACCGTTACTCAATGGGATCGTGGTGTTAACTGTAAAAGACAGAAATGGAGTTCCCGCCGAGAACAACGGTCCTCAATATGGACAGGAATTCTAGAATGGAGCATCGTATATTCGATTCCGGCGCAAGCAATTTTTATCCAGGCTACTTTCCAGAGAGAGAAGCCCTTTTCCTTTTCGCCCTGTAAACTGCGGATGTATACGTAGAGCAAATTGCGATGGAGCCGCAGCCCGAGAAAGCATCGGCGCCTCTTGCCCTGGCCCGGTAAATCAAGCAGGCAGGGCCGGTCGCGACAGTTGGTCGTAAATGGTCAAGGGGACGTGGAGGACGTCCATTGGGCCCTGGTAATCCCCCGTAATTCCGTCTCGGGGGTTTTAGCGCTTGGACGGGGTAAAAGTGGGAGGAAGATCAAAGTTCTCGTGGTTAATAGAATGGAGAGAGGGAAGCCGAAAGCCATCACCCTAGTAGAAATCAAGCTAAGCCTCCAAGAATCAAAAGCCCGCGCGCTGGAAAGGAGGGGAAAAAGGTCACGTTGACCGTGGTCTCTAAACGCGACCTACGTTTGATCATGAAACAGGAGGAGCTTTAAACGGGATTTAAAAGGCAGGGTATATCGGGGTCGGCATTGGGGCGGTACCATCCGAGGAGGATCCGAGGCTAATAGAGCGAATAACCCAGAACCGGGGATCTTTACACGTGAAGATGATTGGGGAAGCCCTCCTTCCAGAGCAGGGGGAGAAAGAAAATATACCTGGACGCATGCGGAGCTTCAAATGATGACGGAGTTCAACGGTCCCGACATCAGGGGCGAAAGTGCTGTAAAAGCTTCATGGCACAGATGAAATATGTGGGGATCGGAAGGGACGTAAAAACACGGGGCTCTCACCTATAGGGAACATCTTAGGGTTCTGAGGGGCACCTGCAGAGGCCGCGGATCTGGACCTCTCAAGGGACGGGGAAAACTTTGTGGGAGCCGGATTCCTTGTAGGGACCCGTTTATTTTTGGTTGGCAGATGCAGGAAGGCCAAAAAAATACCACTTTAAGAGTCTCATATCTCGGAATGACACCTTCCACCGGACGTGCGGGGGGGGTCCGGAGTATGGGCAAAAATGAGGCGCAACTTCCAAGACGACCGGTGATTGCGATACTCCAGGGCACCTGTCTTCCCCACCGGGAAACCAAAAGGAAATCAACAACTCAAATCAGGCATCGAGCGAAGCGCGGAATTCCGCCGAAAAGCACATGCCGATCTAAAAAAAGGGCAGGTTCGCGAAGGGAAGCGACGGCTGACCTGCCTCAGACGGAAGGATCCGGACGCCAATCAATGACCTGTCAGGGTCGACGGAGATCGAGAGGGGAAATAGAAAGTTTCCGGGAAGTCGGTTTCACCTCAGGGTTCTTCCCAAGACCAGCTCTAAAAAGTATTATTATGGGATTATTTGTGTCAAATGTTTGTGGGGCTGCCCTGGTTAACAGACCTGGCGCGATCGAAACACCCGGTTGGCCATCGTTGGGCGATAGGAGACACACTCCAGGCAAGGCGTCTCTTTCGGTCGGTCCAGAACGGACTTGCGTCTGGAAAGGGTGTCGAATTCCTGCCCTGCAGGAGGAGATAATGGATGAAGGAAGAGGACCGGCGTAGCTTAAAATGCGGAGAGGGTGAAGGATGCGTCCTCGGTAGACTAATTAATGGGGCCAGAAAGGAAGGCAGAATGTGATCAACACGAGAGTTGTGACCCTATCCGGATCCCGGAAAGGCGAGCCAAGTCGTAGACAGGTGGAATCCTTCGACCTGATTGAGCCATATGGCCCTTGGGTAAAAAGCACCAAGCGGAAAACAAAAGTTGTTTTAGGGGACCAAGGGAAAGCGGGCCTTCAATGCCGGTTCCTTTAATATACGGGGAAAGGAAGCATTAACAGTCAGAGAAGAGGAAAAAGTTGTGACAAATTAGAACTTCATAACATGAGGAAAGACAGGTGAGAACTCGAAATTCATGATTTTAGGGACAGCGACAGGCAGATTACAAGTGTGTCGAATAAAAGTGGGCCAGCCTATGGGTGCTAGGTCCAGAAAAACCCGTTCGGGAACGGGCTACATGAGCACAACGTGCGACGAATCATCTGAGTCTAGGGAGAAGTCGTCCTCCTAAAGGAGATTTTCTTTTTACCCGCGGGCGCAGAACATATTACCTATTTACACGCGTAAATGTCACGCCTCTGTCAACAGCAAAGCCCAACGGGTTGGGGGCGGAGAACGGGGGTGCGGATGAGCCAAGCGCTCGCGGAATTAAAGAGGGGCTTGTCGGGGAGAAGGGGGTCGAGAAGAGGGATGATTCCGGATATGAGGGTGATGCGGCTTGAGTAGTGGATTTAAAAAGTCAATCGAGGACAATAGAGACACCAGTTGGAAACAAAAATGGAGCAAGCTACAAAGAGAACAGAAAAGTGGCAGCGACGGGAGACAAAATCTGGGGGGAAAACGACTAGCACCGATGAATAGGCGACAGCCATCTAGCGAGGGCGTCGACGTTCAGGGTCCAGAAGGATTGGCTCTCCGGGCACTAAAGCCAAAAAAGTTCCGAAAAGGGGGACCGGGAAGCCTATCTCCTACTCGAAGCCGCCCAGATCAAATATGGTGCGATCGACTTAGGTTTCTCTTGCATAAGCTGCCGAGACATCGGCCAGGGTCCGCATACAATTCAGGTTCCCTCAAAAAGACAACCACAAAACAGGGAGTCCCACCTGGATCGCAATGGGCCAACGCCCATGTTCCCTCGACCGAAAAGTAAACGTACCAAGGGCTTATTCTGAGCATGCAGAAAACACAGACGCAATCAAGAAGGAGGTGGGGTCTGTTGTTTAATCACCGAGTAGAGAAAGAACCGCCATCCTCAAGTCGGGTGGACACTCATCGAAAAAATAAAAGGGAGCGTCTCCGACGCGCGCGTCGTCGTCGGGGCTCATGTACCGGGTCAAACATGCCGACAGGAGTCGGAGAGTTCTCGCGCCCGAAGAAAAGATTGGAAGACCTACAGAAAAAGAGCGGTGGATTAGAAGGAGTAATGTGATACTCGGTCAAGACAACTAACTAAGATCTAACGCGAGTCATCTAGGGGTGAGCAGAATCAGGGGAGCCGGGGGTGGGAAAAAAACTATCATCGTACCGGACGTCCCAACAACAAAATCTCCAATCAGATTGAAAACGCCAGGTTCTCGCAACGAATTGGGTGAGAGAAATATTAGGCTAGGAAATACACTCACAAAAATCCTGGTTTTCGGACACCAGGTCCGCATTACCTGCGGTACCAACGGGGGGTTTCAGAGAGACGTCGGTCACCGTCAAACGAAATGAGCCCGCCCTGGGGCATCTGCAGAAGATTGAACCAGACTTGCGCGGAAGGAGGGGGACAAATTCTCAAGTTCTAGGGGAGGGAATCGTGCGGCAAAGCGTTGCCTTCATGAAGCCAATAACACGACGGCTCTGCACGGGCGATATTCAAGAAAAAACGGATATTATGAGATCAGATGCCGCCGGGGAGAGGGAATGAAATAAACTAGACTGGCACGCCAGCGAACCAGCCTTTGTGCGAGCCCTTCCAGAGAAAAGCGAATCAAAGCCCGAAAGAACAGAGGCGGGGGCTGGGTTTCAACGACTTGACATGAAACCGGGACCGCTACCCACCAAAAAAGGGAAGAATAGAACGGGGGGCGACCAGTTCGATCCCATGCCCAACCCTCTCATTTTTCAGACGAATGGGATCAAAAAGTAAGACCCTAGTACAAGATCCGAAGGAGAGAACTTCGCGATGCGTGGGGGATTCCGACGACAATGGGAACGTCCCTGCACAGTTGGGGCCATTTCACCATCTGCTGGCCCTGAGAGAAGGACTGAGTCCGAACTTCAGTTCCGTTCTTAGCAGATAAAACCAAGTAACGATGGCCGCATCAAAAGCCGCGCCCTTCGAGACTGTCAGGCGTCCTTGCGAAAGAGTAGGGAGTCGGCTCGACGGGAAGAGCAAGAAGACGGGTCGACATGTGAAAGCCAGCCGGAGAAGAGCGCGAGCCTTGAGATATATCGGATTCTACGCATTGAAAACGCCCCGCCGGCAGGATAGAATACAAGGGAAATGGAAGAGTAAGCAGACCGAATCCCAAAGACCGATAAGCGATGTTTTTTCAGCAGCTCTCCACGCGGATGGGTGGATCACATCCTACGTGCCTATACGAGGCTACGCACCATGGGTCGCAGGGGTCGCCGAGATGGAAGGGCTAGGTTGAACGCCACGTCTGAGGACCGGGCGGGGATGCACAAGATCGGACTGCATTCGGGGTGGCGCTGGATGGCAAATCTTTTGGAGAGGGAAAACTTGGAAGATCATCGGCCCTTGCTGATCTGAGCACGTTTTGGTCAAAAAAGTCGCAGGGGCGAGGGATAGGGAAACATCCCCCTCGAACGCCTGAAGACGGAAAACCACAAGGAACGATTGCCAGGGAGTCAGGAGCGGCCTCTCGAAAAACACAGTCACAAGAGTTTGGAGGGGGAGGCTTCAGCAAATTCAGGGGGAATTACGTGACAGGAGCTCAAGAGTACAGCGTGGAAGTGGGCGAAGGGGCTGCAAAAAGGATCTAGGAAAAAACAGTCAAGGAAGTTAAATCCCCTAACGAATAAGAGCTGGCGACATCCTGAAGTCATTGACGGGGGGCAATACGAAGCTAAGCGCTGAAGGAAAGCGAGAATAGAATCAAAGGATTCTCCCCAAAGAAAACGCAAACTCCGTGTTGACCTCCTGCCAGAGAAGGGAAGGCCCAGCGGCTAGCCTGCGCAGGTGCGCGGGTATCCATGCCGAAGGAACTGAAAGAATTAACGCTCATCGCGCCATAGGTCCTATCTTGCTCACAAAGGGGGACGAAATGGGGAGAAAAGTAAAAAACCGAGCCAAGAATCATATGCTCGGGGGGACGCAGTCGGAGTAAAGGACGTGACCACTTTTACAGGCAGTTCTTAAGGCATCGCTCTTGAGGGAAGTAGGTTCATGAGTTTCGATCCAGCCCGGCGCCCCAGGAATCTACGGTGCTACTGTGGCGCCGAAGAAGGGGCCATATCTTACAGGGGAGGAGGCTGCTGCAGGAAAGATTGAGGCAAGTTGAAGTAGGGACGTTATTTTGGGGGAGAACGGAGGATAGGCTAATCTCCCCGGCGAAGAGAAAGCCTGGCTTAACACAAACAATCGTGATCGCCGATAAAAGGGACGGCGCCCCTTCAGAAACTGAAGCGGATACTCCATCCGGATGCGAAAACGAAGACAACTCCTTGCCCATCAAAACAGGAACATCCGCAAGCAAAGTAGCGGGAGACTCTCCTAACCTCTAATGATCCGCGAAAGGACACACCTCCTCGGAGTCTATCGATTCCCGATTCTTAGTAGGATCGAAAAAAGGGCTTCCGCACTGATGTCCCGGGACCAAAAAACCCGCACAAGCGAACTCACGGGTGAAAAAGGGGTCAGGTCTTGACAGCGAGCACGAAATCCACAAAGAAGGGGCACAACCCTCCACAGAGCGGCGCGATCATAGGCAGCCACAACGGTACTTCATCACGACAACGAGCAAAACAGGTGGAAAGGGGGGGTGGAGGAATGTTGAATCCCCGTGATGTAGCGACGGGGAAACTGTTCGGGACTTGCCACGAGGTTGCGGCTCCACGCCTCCCGCCAAATGGACTGAACTTCGCGGGTCCAAGTGGCGGCGGAGGGTCCGACGCCTGTAGATTCCGCAGAAGGGGGGTGTCACGGCGATTATGTCTGTCCGAGGAAATGAAAGCTCGCGCCATGGTATTACAAAATGCTTGGTTGATGGGCAGGGAGAAAGGAAGAGCGAGACGCCGGCATTACTGAGTATCCGATAAACCGGCCGCAGGTGAAGGCCCGTCCCGGGGACTCAGAGAAAACCAAGGTGCTGGGGGGGATGTCAGCCAGCCGAAAGAAACACCTAGCCTTGAATGAGGGGCCTATCTGCCCGGGGAGCGAAATAGAGAACTCGCGATTGTCCTAGGAGACAAAGGGGAAAGAGCAGGATCCCGCCCCGACGGTGCAAAATCCGCGGGCCCGGTAAGAGGCAGGCACATCAAACAAAAACGAGGGCAAATGTTCGCAGCCGACGGAGAACGGCATTAAAAAAGAAATTGGCAAAGTTCCGAGAAATGGGAAATGATTTCGGACCACGGCACTCGCTTCTTCACAAGCATGGTAGAAGGGGCAGGCCAATGGAAGGGCTCAGGGAATTTACGCATTTCTCAAAAGGCTTAACCAGGGCAGCAAAGCTGCGGCTCCAGTCAAGTCGATGGAAGTCCTGGTAGGAAAGTATAGATAATTCTCGTCCACGGCTGAGAGGTCGGGAAAGAACGGTACCGCTGTTGCGACGAAAAAGGTCGGGAAGCGGATGCTGATCAACACTCGGGGAGGGCGAGACAAAGGCAAGGGAATAGAGGCGAAAGCGGTAAAAAGTACAGCGGGTCTGGCGTCTGGTTCGAAGGACAAATGTCAGGTATAAAGAGAATTCGGAGCGGCGGACCCGATCAAAGTGAAAGAAGACGTCTACTACCCCCGACGGCGAACATGAAAAAATGGGCCCTTTTCCAAATGGGAGCAATACACCGTAATATAGACGAGCATCCGGTGAAAGAAGAAAGAATGACCCCCCACATCTAAAAAACATGAAGGGACCTTGTCGTCTACAGAAGAAAGCAAGGGAGTTAAGTTAGACCTGCTCTCCGAGGAAAAGAGCAAAACGTCTGCGTTTCGGGGGCTGCGGAGAGGGGAGAGGGGCAACCGTCTACAAGACTCGGCCGTTCGGAAAGTAAAAACATACCCGCGTGGGCATCGAGACGATAATGGCTAAAAAAGACAATTGACGCCAAAATTTCCCGGAATGTGGGGAAGAGATCGACGATGAAGAAAGGTCATCTATATCATCGGACCTAGCAGAGGTCTGGAAGAAAACCGTCGCGAAGAGCCATAGTCAGCGAAGAAAGGAAACCATGGTGCTGTAGGAGAGAACGAAAAATCCTAGGAGAGCATCTGGATTAGCCAACATACGCCTTCCATAGAAATGAAAGTGTGCTTTAAGGCAAACTGCACGTGGGAGAACAACGGGAGGACTCCCTGCAACTAGATAGCCGCGAGCACGGCAGCGCCACTAATATGACATAAATCTATCCGCGCGGCGAGGGGACAGAAGCATTGCTGGCAAGGATAGGTCGTCTCCCCCGCGGAATGATCCGTCCCCGAAACCGGGAGGATAGAATGACAATCGCAAGGTCCGAGTTTATTGCTATGAGGATAGGTAAAAAAGATAGCCAGGACATTCGATAAAGGCGACTGCTGGAAAAGAGACGAGGGCTGAAGCGGTCTACGCACATGAAAAGATTCAAGTCTAACGCACAAGAAAAGTCCTCTTCTCGTTTTCGCTACGTGGGGAAGAGGGATATTAAGGGTCTCTCTCATTCAGTGGTTTTTTCAGAATGAACAAGACACTCGCTGGGAAGTTCCGGGCAACAGTGGTTCCTTAGACAAACTCAAGGGACAAATGCATTGATCGTCTCCCAGCGTGGGGGGAGGGGGCAGCAGCAGAAAAAATCTTCATCAAGGGGTGATGATGAGGGCGAAAGGGAGAGAGGACAAAGGGACCTCTTCTCGACGGGCCAGGAATCAAACGTAAGTGGACTGCAAGCTTCCGATCGTGGAGTCAGGCAGTCACTCGAGTCACGTAGTGAGGAAAGGAACGGCAGGGAAAGATTTTTCGAGCCCGAAGTTGGCACCAAAGGACTCAAACGGTGACGTGGGGGGACGGTCCATGAACCAAAAAACAAATGCGGCCTGGTGCGAGAAGTGAACACCCGATTTAAAAAAGTATCGTTGGGGGCTACCTTGGAACCCTTGCACCTCTCCCGATACGGGGAACAGAGGGACGGCGAAGTCTAGGGGATAAGTATCCGGCATGTATAAAAGTCGGAAAAGTACAGGATTCACTAAGGAGACGGCAATTACCTCGATAGAGCAAAAAGCTTTTGCGCGTCTCCCAGAGAGAAAGGATAACACAAAACCGGTCGGGCCTTCAACGGTAGAAGTCGAATTTCTTGGTCTGGACGCGATTGCGAGGATACGGAATTGAAAGTCGGATCCCTTCCATCGGAAAGCTGCGAGAAGTGACTTGAGCTCAGGGGGAAGCCGTGCCTAATACGCCGAGGAATGAATGAGGCCGTCGTGAACGCGGGAAAGAGCGCCCGACCTCACTGGGGGAAGTATACCGTCCTGGGCTAGACAACGTTCCCGAGCTAAGATAGGCAAAATGGAAGTGTGACTGTCGCAAGGCAGCGATTGAAGGACCGGGCAAGGAAGCCCTGACTTCCGTCATGTGCCAGACGAGCGAGATGGAGAGGCCTGATCCGCGGGGGGGCGGGGAAATGGTGTAGGGGGTCCCAAATCGTGCGATCGGGTTAGAGGTTTGTCGGTGGTAAAGGATCACGAGAAAGGCAGAGGCCGCAACACCCTGGGATGGACGAAATGCACGAATCATCGAAAAGGCCGTCGTCTGGGATCGAAAAAGCTGCTGTTCGGGAGTACGGGGGCGGGAACCCACGGCCATTAATAAGAAGAAAGTAGTATTTGGTTAGTCCGATTGAGGAGAGTCAAGTGTGCAAGGGACGCAGGTGAGAGCAAAAGTCCTAAATGGGATCCGCACCAAAAAATTTAGGTCACTCCTGTAGCGAGAGACAAGACGGCAAGCTCCGCACTGGGACGAGCGTCTTGCCCGCCAATGCCTAGGCAAACGATTGAACCTTGTACAAGAAGCAACTAACGTGGAAGCGCCTACGATAGAAGGAATATTTACCGAGAGAAAGGGAATGCTTGAGCCTCGGCGCAAGGCTTCTGAAGAACCTTGAGTATCTGGAATCCGAGAGAGGATACGCGCCTCAGAGAAAATAAGATATTCTCACTGTGAAGGGAGTGAAATTCACGCCGAACTAGATCATAGGAATACTACTTTACGAGGGAGCGAGAATGTCACTTTTGACGAAAATTGGGGAGCAACGAACCCGAAATCATAGACAAAAGGAAACTTGCCGACTTTTTCAAGTCGGTTCATCAGTTCTTCTCATCTTTAGGCGCCACGGCGGAATATCCGGGGGGTTAGGACTGTCCTGGGGGACGCGATAGTTAACACGGGCAAGGATCCGGAGTGAAAGGGATTGGCGACACTACGAAATCGGCAGTTGTTGGGAACAAGAACCCAGGTTGGTTGGCGCCCACCAAAATACAAGTGCACCGGCGGGACCCCAAGGCCGCTACGACTCAGCCGCGAACATTGCGAGACGGAGAGTAAAAACAACACCTCGGGTGAGTCGAAAACAAAAACAATTGCGGTACTCTATAAACAAACCAAACCTCATTGCCCGACACCCAATGAAGCAGGGCAGCTAGCGGACACATCACCAATACCGATCTACACAGCTGCGGAAAAATTCGATCACAGGGACATCGGGGGCCGCAGGAGAAAACCACGAAAGTGTACATGCAGAGTGTCCGCGAGTATCACAAAAGAGAAAGAAGAATATCTACGCCATCATGAGGTCTTAAAAGACGGAAATCTAGAGAACAAAACTGAGGAGTGAATAAGGAATGTGGTCCCATTTAGATCGGATGGAGCAGTAACCGGGTGATTAAAAGTTCTGATGGAAGAAGGAAAGGAACGCCCCAGGGGAATTGAGACTGAAAGAGCCGTAAGTCACGGGGGAGAAAGGCTTCGCGAGGTGATCGAGCCCTGATGGAGATCAAGGAGGCTTTCTCGTAGTAAAAAAAGATGACTCGCAGTCGATGCCTGCGGGCAAGGGGGGTGATATGAGGCTTGAAAGACCGACGGATTACTGGGACGCAATAACCGGTGGAAGAAAAGAGGTAAAATTGTGGCTCTCCTTTATCAAATGCAAGCCCGAGCGGCTGACCCTGGAAAGGGGAAAAGATAGCGGTGATGGAAACGTCAGATATACAAACGAGCCAACTTTCGCTCGCAAAGAAGACCTGCAAAAAAAGGACCCGGCTGCTCTATGGTCGGTCCATGAATATTCCGAAAAAAAGAGGGGGCAGACACCCAGAGACTTCCATTACCCTTATCAGCTAGCAAAAGCAGATGGCTAAGCTTCCGCCAAGGATTCAAGGCAAAGTCACACTCTTCCGAAGGGTGGCGAAGTCGAACCAGAGGCAACATGAATACAAAGCCCCGTGGAGATAGGCAATATTCAGAAGTAAGACTCTTTACCGCAGGACGAGCGGGGGAAAGCTCAGGAGCCGCATGAGGGTTATGGGTACGCAAAGGCGGCCAAGCTTAGGACCGTCGATAAAAGAGCCCGTGAAAAGGCACTGATCACACGCGGTGCCGGGAGGGAGATACAAATTCGGAGAATATGACGTGGGCTCGCGACGCTGATGGGATGGTTCAGACGTGATCGCATGGGGGTGGGAAAAAAATCAAAAGAATGTCGCTTGCGTAGGGGAACGGACAAAAGGCAACCACACACGGCTAGTGCCACACTGTCGAAAGCGCCGAAAACGTAAGGGGAAAGTCAGAAGAACCGTACCCCTTGGAGAAAGAGCCACTGGGAGAGAAGAGACGGGAAAGCAATGTAGACCTAAACGAGGACCGCAGCGTTCGGAGGATGAGGATCAAAAAGGGCAAACAAAGCTGGACAAACGCTCGCTGAGCCGACCACACAGGGGAGAGAAATCTTGATAACCCAGAGAGTACAAAGAAGCCAAGAAAGGAATTATTACTATGCTATCGGAGGGGGAGTACCTTCATCAGAAAACAGGAACCTGCCGGGCCGACACGCGAACACTGACCCATTGTCGGGAGCGAGCTAGCCCACGGTAAGGTATGGTAACAGTGACAAACGACCAGACGCTGGAAAAAAAAAAAGGGGAAGCAAGCAAAAACAGAGGCGAGGAAGCAGACGTCATCACCTACGATCGTAAGATATCGGGCACAGATAAGATAAGACGAGCCGATCCGCTCGAGAGAGAGGGGCATTAAGTGTTCAACATTAGGGGAAGAAAACCCAAAAAATCTCGTCATTATCTCGCGAGACTTCGCCAGGGTAACTGCCCATGTTCGAGTGGAAAGATTCTGGTTAGAAGCAAAAGACTAAGGGAAGAAAAGGGCAAGCCGATGACAATCTTCATGGTGCTCAAAAGAAGCAGGAGGAAATAAGCCATACAAAAAAACATCTCTGAAGGAAGACGGGAGGGGATCCTTCCGTATTGAGAGACGAAGAAGGTTCTCAATTTCGTAGTATACATCTCGAGCTCAATGCTTGTGTCAAAAGACTTTACCAACGGGATCGGTGAATCTTTGTCTCCCAGTGTGTCATGATTCAAATCAAAATCAATGGATCGGTAATTATCTTTTCTTGGGGGGAACTTTCTTACAAGAAAACACGTCGGGGCTTGAGATATCGATAGAGAGGTCGGGGAAAGGAAATAACTCCTAAGAGAGACTCAATCAACAACAACGAGGAAAGATCAGTCTCACGCGTTCAGTGAAATTCACAGGGGGAGGCGAGAATACCCTCCGTGAATAGCCAAAGAACCGCCGTGAGTTGACGTGGGGGACATTCCCGACAACACCTGAACTCAACAGGGCAGTTGGTGCAGGCGGAAAGAAAAAAGACGAGGATGCCAGGGGACTTCCTGCGCAATTAAAAAATAAGGAGACCTCGCGTCCCAGAGGAGGAAGGGTAGGTCGGCGGTAGTGGTAGCCTTCTACGAATGCTCGGAAGTCCAACAGTCAAGCTGAAATCTATCTCCTATCCTAACGCAGTTCCGATAAATAAGTGCAGACGTCCAAAACCATCCCGCATCCCAGCATAGCCCTTTGAAGGAAGGAAAAAGTCAAAATAGGCTAAGTCTGGTAGGATCAGGTCAAGGGGATCGGGCACGCCCTAGATAGGGCAGGACAAGAAAATAAGCATCGAAGCGCGCGGCTCGCGGAGTCGTGGAACTGGGGCCGGTCCCTCAAAAAGTCTGGGGGGGGATCCTTCTCGTTTGAGAAGCCTACCGCAAAGGACCAAACCATCATGTAAACTTGCTCTGGGGACGTAGGGTGCGAAGCACATGCTCGACTGAACTACTGACCGGGAAGCCGGAACCGAACAAGGGAGGGACCGCAGACGAGTCGTTGACCCTGCAGTGACCAAGCTCAGAAGCGATACGATGCCCAGGCCGAGCGTCGTAATATGAAAGGGGACTATCCAGGGGAAAATGGGGGATCAGAACTTTCCAGATCGGTTCAAGGCGGGAGCGGTGCGGCACGTGTGAAACGGCGAGCACGACTTGGTCAGCTCTCAGTGCGGCAAGAAGTCCAACCATCAGAAAGAAGTCACGAAAAGGGAAAAAATTTCGACTAAAGAGTCATGAGGAGGAGCTTAAACCGAACCATTGTGAAAAAGTTGGGGGAGTAGGGGGGGGACGAAGGCAACGTTCCTTTCAGGGAGTGAAACGTCTCTGAGTAAACCGCTGTTTAAGTGGAGAGGGTAAGGAGATCTCGGGGAAGAAGGAAAGGGCTGGGAAGGGTAACACATCCTAATCAAAAAGCGGAAGATGGAGCAGCCGACCAATAAAGAGAAAAGAGGAAGGAGAAAAGTATGCGCTTTGCCGCATGAACAGGAATTATTGGTCAGAGACACGAGAGTGTAGACTAACAGCGATGCGGGCCGGTTAAGATTCCCCACAGTATTTGTCCCGACGCACCCCGGCGTACCACTAAGATCGAAGAGTATAGCGGGGGCCGAGAGAAGACGAGACACGTAAAATCAAATGTGGAAACGGTTGAGGGGAAAGTTGAAGCTTCCCGAAAAGGGGGGAAAACAACTCATAGGGGAGAGTCTTGCGGTCGGAATTAAAATGACGTGTCGCCCGGCAGAATAGAAGTTCCTGGAGGGCGGAAGAGAGTTGAGCTCTTTGGTTCATGTTTTCTCGGGACAGCCACAAAAGAATCTCGTCGGTGTGACTGAAGAAGTGTGGAGCCCCAGGATCTGAAGGAAGGTAGGGAAGTGAAGGCACGGAACTACATCGGCGAGGGGGTGACATCGAGTTGTTGGGGTGAAAAACCAACGGGCAGATAGGCCCCACAAGGAAGGGAAAGAAACTCATCTGCACTCAAGCAAAGCAGTGATGAGGAGCAACATCAGGCCAACAGTATATTGAGGCATATAAAGTGAAACATTTGGCAAAGAGGGCCTCATTTCCCTCACCAAAAAAAATAGATCAGGGGGGGAGAAAGGGGGAATAAGACTGAAGAAGGAAACTCGACAACAATGATTGCTTCCGGCACACAACCTTTCAAGCAAAGGAGACCGAAGAAGACGCGGCGCCGGGACCCAAGCAAAAATTAATGGTAGAGAAGCGAGGGCAAAAAGAGATCACCGGTGCCGCGAGCGCAATCAACTTCAGGCAGCACCATGGCCGAAAGAAGAAGACAAACAACTGAGGAGGAGTAAAGCGAGAGGAAAGGCCATAAAGCCACGCCGTGCTGGAGAGGATGACGGGTGTGGATGCCCTCCGGGTGGCCTAGTCGCCGCGCGCAATTGGAACCATATCAGTAGGGAAGTGAGTCTGCTGACGGTCGAAGGCGTAGAGAGGAAGACACAGAATTAGTTTCGATCGTCGAGATGGGAGGGAGATGGCCGCCGATCTGAGCGGCTGCTAAGGGATGGCATGATGCGTCCTCAAAGGGAACGACAACTTGGACCTGCATATACCCGCAGTGGGGAAAAGAGGACAGAGGGTGAGAGAGACGGCGAGATCGGACCGATCGAGTATGAAACCAGAAGCTGGGAGGGAAGCGTTGAAGTGGGAAAACTAACTAACGTGGCAAAGAAAGAGGGGAGAGACTGGAAAAATCCAGTGCTGAATTCGAAGGTTCTTTAAAAAGCGGGTCAGGAGTACAATCGCGACACTTGGGGGAGGAGAATAAGGACTTATCAATATCGAGGGGAAGGAGAGAAGGAGACTTATTCGTTAACTTCTCGTATGTGGTCGAAGAAAAATCACAGGCACTTGAGAGGGTGTAAGAAAAAGTGAGCGGCTCATATCATGGGAAGTTACGGGCGTAAGAGTCAAATCAAATACGATTAGTTGCCGAGTTCTGGGAGAGAGTGCGACGATAAACTTCGGACGAAGAAAAAAGGTGGCCCGCAAGTCGTCAACTGTCCGGATGTGTCTTTTCAGGACCCCGGGCTCGGGGGCCACTCGCGCGCGTGAAAAGCGTCGTCAGGGGGCGGGCCGGTTGGACGTTCGCAAATCCGGATTGAAAAGGGATAGGTTGAGTCTTCTGGCGTAGGGAAGGGGAGAGCAGAGTTACATTATCTCACCAACGATATAGCAACCCACTTTCCGGACAACAAGTCGCAAGGGAAAATAGACCGGATCCTGTGCTGAATTTCGAAGGTAATCTTACGTCGGGGGGCACAGCAGCCGGACGGAAACGGGCAAGACAGGCCCTCGGACCGTCCAGCAGGAGGTCCGATGGCGCTACAGCAGACGCGCCGGACAAGACGAAGGCACTTCCGAAACAAAGGATCCAGCAAAAGAAAGTCTGGAAAGGCAACAAGAGGGAAATTGACGCCAAAGGCTAAAAGATTAGGATAGATGGCCGCCAGGGATCGTCCATATCAGAGGAAATAGGGCAACGCTATCGTCTTAGAGACAGAACCAGGTGCGAGACACAGACCCCACGGTATCTTCCAGGGGGTCGAAAGGTAAAGAAAAACAAGACGATGAGCCAGACAAAAAGCGTGAGATGTCGAGAGGGGGATATCATGAGAAGGACATCCCTTGGAGCGTCAGATCGGCCGTCGGTTGAACCTGAAACAGAACGAAATCGGGAGCCCTCTCTGGAAGGCGGTGTGCAACAGGTAGATCAAAAGGTAGAGCAAACACGATGGAAAGGGAAGGAATAGAGTGTCTCGTGGGAGAGGTACGTACTGGGGGACGAAAACAACGGACTGTCAGCCGCGTAAAGGGGCTTCTAGTGGAGAGGTGCAAAAAATCTGGTTACCTGGGAAAGTAGGGGAGGAGAAATTGCAGATCGACAAACCCAAATCTCGACGTCTCGAGCCTATAGCCGGAATCACCGAGCAGCGATCGTGTGTTATAAGTCCTGCAACAACCATAGAATGAGAGAGGAGAAGAGTTCGCAAGATCAGTCAATATCGCAAGCACCAACAACTCAGGGATGCGGTCAAGGCTGCTGTTATTCTAGCGGAGCGGGAATGACAAAGCTGTCTCAAGCTGGAAAAGACCTCGGACCTCGATGACGGAGAAGGGTCATACGGGAGTAAAAGAGAGAGATAAAATGCCGAGCAAGGTCAAGCAGGAATAGGCAGAAGATCGCGCCAATTAGACAAGGTGGTTCGATATGAACCGACGACTGCCCTAACACCCCGCGTGAAACTACGAGTGCGTGCAAGACACTTGCCCTAAACAGTGAAGCGCTATAATAGTGAAGGGGGGGGGGGAAGACAAAAATATGAATATTGAGGCTGGAGTCGTTATGCCGAAGGGAAGAATCAAATAGACCGTCGTAGAAGATTATCGTCGGCGATGTCTTTGAAGCAAAATGAGACTAGGACGTCCCCAGGAAACGGCAGCAGGCTCGCATCCGGATCCACGAGAGGGAGCATTCAGTCGTCGTATCAAAAATAAGCGCATCGCCGCAGCTTCACGAGGAAAGAGATCCTTCGACGTCAAATAGTCGACTTTAGGGGTCAACTCGGCGAGACCTCCGACCACCAAGAAACATGTTGCCACGGTAGCAGAAACTAGAAGCTTCGCCGAATAGAGGGGGGGCGAGGAGGGCCCAAGATGACGGCTCTCCTATAGGGAAATGATGATAACGTTAACAGATAAGCCATAGACCGTCAAAAACAGGTTGCGGAGATCACGCTGGGTGAGCGAGACTTGAAGATAAGCGAAAGCCGAAGGAAATGGGGTACTCGAGGGCGGGCGTCCGTGGGCATCGTGAGAACTTGCATTAAGGGATGAAGGAAGATCCCGGAGGGAGAGCGAGAAAAGTATACTCAAGGAAGTCCGGGGGCTGGTTCGATCTGGTGTGGGGTCTCACCTTCCAAACGGGAAACCGGACTTCGGTCGTGAGTTTGGGAAAACCACTGCAAAGATGTAAAGAAAACCTTGCAAGATGAGAAGAAGCCCAAAATCCTGTCGTCGACTGAACACGCTAGCACTAATGCGTCCACAGAGCAGAGATTCAAAGAAGACTTCGACCAGTTGACGTCAAGGGGGCGAGTTACGGGGAGAGGAAATGTGAAGGAGAGTTGACATGGTTTTAGGTCACTGGCGACGCTGGTTTAAGTGGTAGCAAAGAGAAAAGCGGGTGTAGCCGGAATCTTGAAGTAAAGAGGAAAAAACGAAATCACCCGACTGGAGGGAAAATTAATGCGAGGAACTGTCGACAAAAACCGCAGCCCCTGCCAGCTGAATGGCTCTCTGTCCTGGAAAGGCCTCAGGGTCCGTGGTGAAAGCCCTCCATGAAGGGTGTGATAAATGCAACATTGCTCACGATTTACCGACTTAGAACGCATTAGGGCCCGGAGGCAAAAAGAGGAACGTGACAGATCTATAAGAGGGTAGAAAAGAAGACGCCAGAAAGTAGAGGGGACGTGAAGCATATAAGCCCGGGATCCCGAACTGAATGCAACATAATAACAAAAACAATTCTCCTGAGAAGTGAAGTGTTGACGAGCATCGACCCGAAATCATGAAATTTTCCTAAGGGAAAGCTTCGCCAGAAAAAGGGGGGTTCGGAGCAGATCGGTACATGAACGCGAAAAAAACCGGGGCTAAAAGAGTCACGAAGTGATGACTGTGGAACAGGTTTAGACAATTAGGGTACAGGACGGGGGCCGACGCCTAGAAGTTGGGGGACTCTTTATGAGGGGGCGTCCCCTGCCCCGGACGCCCACAAGTAGCCCCGTCGGGCCCCGGGCAAAAGAAAGTGAGGGAATGCCACCTTTGAGTGAGCAACGATCACTTTCTCCCTGCAAAAAAAAAAAGATTCGGGGTAAGCAGTGAAAAATCTGTTCCCCGTCGGGAGCCTAGGCCCATAAAACTGATCGATCATGGCGAAAAAAATCTCAAAAGAAGCAAAAACTCCGAGCCACCAAAAAAGGAGAACGCCTTCGATCCCGTTCGAAGCAGTCGAACCACGAAAGACGAAACTCCGCAAGGCTGAGAATTGTCCTGGTGGGGCAGGAACTGTACTGCGATAAGCAAGGAGGCACCGGTGCCGATGATTGCGCAAGGGGGCTTCAGAACCAA
>Ga0179593_1310003_pt1:0-17500 | contig 25090 bp, 33 predicted proteins | sample CZODoug2_1_08_16_FD_185931 | JGI IMG/M metagenome (GOLD analysis project Ga0179593, IMG submission 185931) | Vadose zone soil fungal communities from Angelo Coast Range Reserve, California, USA - CZODoug2_1_08_16fungal (PacBio error correction) | ecosystem: Environmental > Terrestrial >...
CGAAGGGGAAGGAGGCGGTCAAAGCGAACAGGGTGAGAAGATGGGGCGGACCTCCCTGGGAAAAGCCAGAAAATTAGGAGAGACAAGGACGAGGGAACTCTGATAAAAAAGCAAGCAGGGCTGAAGGGGACAACCGCCCTAAAGAAAATCCTGGCAGGATTTGAAATGGTCACTAAATGAAGGAAAGAGAATAGTGAAAGATGTGTGAAGAAGGGGAAAAACTATTTCTCGTGAAACACATAAAGGCGCTCGGAAGGAAGATGGCGGGAGGAAGCAGAGGGGAAGAACTGGGGGAACGAAAAAAAAAAAAACCACCAAATGGAAACCAGAGCAATGGCGAATAAAAAAAACAGAAAGAAACTAGGTGGAACAAGAAGGGGAAAACGACTCGCAAACGGAAAACGACAAGAGGTCCGAAAAAAGCAATCGAATATCTGGACTCACCACGTGTCCTCGCAAATCAAAAGTAAGAGAGAACCAGAAAGAAAACGGGGGGGAAACCATACAACACTTTAAGGCCAAGGAAAAGCGCTGCACCTGCATTCAGCAGAAAGAGCAGTTAGGGAAAAGGGGCCACGAGAACCGCAAAAAAGGAAGAACGAAAGAAAAACAATCAGAAAAAAGGAAGGAAAAGGAATCAGAAACGAAAGGCGGGGCAGGACGTAACGAACAGAGAATAACAAATCGAGAAAGAACAACGACCCACGAACGAGGGGGGAAATAAGAATCAACCGCCAAACAACTTTGAACTAAAAAAAATGATCGGGATGATAAAAACGCTGGGCTACTAAAAGCCAAAAAAGGGGAAGGAGGGAAAAACAACACCAGGAAAAAAAAGAAGAAAACGTAAAAAAGCGACTTCAAACGTGGAAGAAAAGGGGTCAACTGTCGAGTTAAGCTAAGAAAAAAAACCGGCGACTACTCTTGCTAAGACGGGGGGGGGGGGAGGGAAAAAAGCCAGAAGGGCCACGTTTCCCAAAGTTTCGACCAGAGGGAGAAAAAGAACAAGCACTTCTCGGATCAATTCTCAAGGAAGCCAGGGTGTATCTCGCGGGTCGCGGGGGGGAAGCGAGGAAAAGAGAAATACGCAAGAGGGGGAAAGGGGCCTAACAGAGCGGATTGGAGAGTGGGGGAAAAAACCTCGTTTTGCGAATTAGGGGAAGAAAAAAAATACCGAAACGCAGGGCGGATACATAACGGGGAAAAAAAGAAACTGACACTTCGGACGCAGGCCAGAAGAAAACAAAAGGGTAAAAAGAACAGTAAGAGACAGCGAAAGAGAGGACCTCTGAATCAAACAACTAGGCAATACGCGGGGCTTCGTGGTCCAAAAAAGAAAGTGGAGGAAGAAAGCGGCGTCACCACGCCTAAAGAAACACTTCACCCAAGAAAAAGGGAAAAGAGGCGTCAGATTCAATAAAAAAGAAAATCCAAGAAAAAAAAATACGAAATGGGAAGAAAGTGGGCACGAGGAGGAGAGTGAAAATCTACTCATAAAAACAAACTCGTGGCGGGAGTGGAACCGCGTCCAAGGGGGACAAGAAAAGAAACAAAAAACTCGCAACCGGCGAAGCGCCAAAGGGATCCAAAATACCTTGCGAATGTAAAAGAAATTAGGATTCCGTGCGGTTGCCCAACGAAAAAAAAAATAAGGGATGTCGGTATTGTGAAAAGTGGGAGTGACGAACGCAGTAACAAGAAATGTGAAAGGAAAAAAAAAGGGACTCAAAAAGTGGGTGGACCCTGCTCAAAAAAGGGGCTTGAACGTTTTTCAGCCAGTAAAAAGAAAAGGGCAACGTAAACAGGTGGGGGGGAAGGAGACGTCCGTCCGGAAGGACATTTCGCGAGCTGACCGAACCAGTTGTCCCAAACCCTACCGCTCCAAAACCCACGGAGCTAGGAAATCACACCGACCAGGCCTCATCAAAAACACTGGGTAGAAAAACAACTTCGCCCATCAAAGAAAAAGGAGAAAAAAATCGGGATCAACCAAAAGAAGAATCTGCGCCACGTCAAACCATCCGAAAGGGCTGATCCACCGCAACGTCTCCGGTAAAGAAGGAAAAAGGAAAAGGTTTGAAGGGACCTCACGCGCTGATAGTCACAAGAGGAAAAACTGTTCGAGCGGGAAAGGTCGAGGGGGGGGTACTCAGGGCACAAAGAGAAAAACGTAAGTCGGTTGGCGGCTGGGAAGAAAAGGGCACACGGGGCAGGAAAAGGGTCCCCGCTGGGCAGGTTCAATTATTTCAGGACAAAAAAAAAGAGGAAAGCTTCGAGGGGGGGCCAGAGAAAGACCTGGTAAGCTGCGAGAAAAAGAGAGCACCCAAAGACTCACTCGGGGGGAAAAAAGCAGGTCTGGATTTTCAGAAACACGCCGCATGGGGTGCCTGCTCAAAAAACGTGGCACGGCGCCCTTGCGACAAAAAACGGGAAAGAAACCTGGGGCAGCAAAAGGAAAGAGTAACGCGCGTTGGCTCGGGGGGGCGAATTTTCCTTGATGGCAAAATATCTTTCTGTCGGAGAAAAAAAAAGGCACAGAGCCGATTGACGGAGGAAGAAGACGGGGAAAAAACTTCACAGTTTGCCGAAAAAAAACAAACGCTCTGCAGCTCGTCGGGGAAGAGAAGCAAAGGGGATGGGACGTCAGGAGGGAGACAATCGGAAAACTAGAACCAGTCACCTAACATAAACCCAGACGCCTCGGCAGACTCGCCCCTGAAGGAAGGCGCGCTACCCTGCCGAAGAAAGAATGTCAAAGGCTGATGACCGCAGCGCCTGACTAGGCGGGCGCAACAGTCCCGCGTGTCCGGGGCAAAAGGGGGCGGCGGCTGTTGACTGGGGACTAAAAACAAACTGAAAACTGGCTTGTAGGTAAAAACTGTTCTGTCTCGGGGGGAAAAAAAAGACGGGCAACTTAACCCAAACTTAAAACAGGCGCGGCCGTCTGGGGAAAACGACCCCAGGGAGAGCAAAATAAAAAGAAAGGAGCCCTTGGCGGTGCAAAAAAAAAGCGAGGCTGTGGAAGGAAAGGGATCAAAAACACCCAGTCCCGCCAAGCGTAGATCGATTGGGAGTCGGGCTTCTTGGAACGGGGCGGGGGAACATGCCCCGAACCGACATGGGGGGAAAGGGAAAATCTGGCAGGCGGGGTGTAAGACAGGGCTCACGGGACCAGGGGGACGCACCCAACTACGGAGGGAGGCACAAATCTTCCTTAACCTCTGAAAAAGGAAATTCGAGGCGTTTCAAGAAAAAAATAGTTCAAAAAAAAATCATGCGGAAAGAAGAATTGCGTATAACCCCCCACGAAATGAAAAAACGATCAAACGATCTTACAAGCGCGCTCCCCTGGGGTTTGACCTTTGCCGGCAAGGAGAAAAATATAGAAAGCCGTATGCTGGGGGCGAAAAGCGCTAATGTCTATCGCAGAGCAGGTGAGCAAAAACAAGAGAAAAGTGTCCGGAACAACGAAGGCCAACAACGGGGGGAGGGCAAAAAAGAAAAGTTAGCCGTCTGAAGACAAAGCGGGTAGGCTCGGGACTTTAAAAAAAAAACACAAGCACCCGGGTCACGCCTGAGAGAACAGGGAGGAAGGGGGAACGGCCGGAAAAAAAAAAAAAAAACAGCGTACGCCCGGATGCCCCGCGTGGCGCGGCGGAAAAAAAACGCGCCGGAAAAGCTCCGAGCTTTCTCCCATTAAAAACCCACGCGCATGACCCAGAACCTAAAAAATTTGCACCTCAAAAAACAAAAAAAAGAAGGCTCAAGGACAAACTCCAGGGGAAGAGAAAAACAGTTGAACCGAAAGAACTTTTGAGGGTGAGTAAATAGTGCCCTTGGTTGGGGACGTGGCGCAAGAAAGGCCCGGCAAACTTGAAGAACAAAGGGGAACGCGGGTAAAACAAAGACTAAAAAAACCACCCGAAGGCAGAGGGAAGAGCGGGGGACCGCGGAAGGCAAAGAACAGAAAACCATCTAGACACACAGGGGGAAAAAAAAAGAAAAACTTCGGGGCGGCACACTACAGATGTCGACGAAACAAAAAGGGGCAATAAAACAAGAAAAAGTTCCCCGGTGGTCAAAAGAAGATCCGTGGGCCACAACGTGCCAAAAACCTCACCTGGGCCTTATCCGACGACGAAGACGAACACAAAAAGAAAAAAAAGCACAAGGGAAGGGACGAAAAAAAAAGCGCTAACCCAGCCCGGAATGCTTTAAAACAAACAAACCGGACAACAAAAAAAAGCCCACCCGAAAAAACTCGGGCAAATACGGAGTAGAACCTAAACTGAATTCGTACGAGGAGAGCTAGATAAAAAAGGGGCTGCTTCTCAACTAAAGCGCAAGGAGAAACACTAAAAGGATACCACGCAACGAAAAAACATGGCAATGGGTAAAGAAATAGACAGAAAGAAAAAAGCAACAGTATCACTGAGGAGACACCCTGAAAAACCTAAGAGAAGATAAGTACCAAAACGAGGCCATACAACCCCGACCATGCAAACAAAACAGCAAATAAGTTCCATGCGACCGACAAAAGAAATCAGAGAAGAGGCAGGATAGGGGTCGAAAAAAAAAAACAACGGATGTATGAGGAAAAGGGAAAAAGAAAAAAATATGACAAAGTAGATTTACAGGGGACGGTCTCCTTGGGGAAAAAGGGGCAGTGTTAAAAAGACGGTTGCGGTGAGGGGGAGAAAGTGACCAGGGCGCCCGGTAGAGTTTTCAGGGAAAAAACAACAAAGCACAAGAAACGCGTGCCTCTGAGGGGTAATCGCGGAGGGAGGGGGGGGAGAGTTCACGAAGGGTAGCCACCGAGATCGAGAAAGGCTCTCAAGGGAGAGCAGAGGACAAGAAAGGTCCGTAATCAAGAGGAAGGGGGCAGCTGGGTCTCAGTCAGAGAGAAAACGCCGGGAATAATAGTCCGAAGAAATAGGCGCAGCCCTGGTTCAGGAAGAGTCGGGGGCTCAGAAAGACCCAAGGTATGGAAGGGGAGGGGTATCAAACTAGCAGATAGAAAAAAAAATACGTCACGACTGTTCAGGAGAAAAAAAAACAAACCCCTCGTGGTTAGACAAAGAAATTGGTTGCCATATACTAAGTCTGAAAAAAAAAAACGGGGACATTATATCTTAAAAGACCATGTCGTCCGAGAGGGTACACACACCAGGCAAACACGGGAACTGCCAGAACAAATACGGGAAACCCAGTAATGGGTAAGCGGCTGGGGTTTGGGGAAAAAAAAAAAACATCTCTTCAACACAGGGAACTGTCAGGCCCAGCAACAAAAAAAAAAATCTAGCATCCAGGGAAAAAAAACCCAAACAAACTGGGATCCTGTACCTAAAAAAAAAAAAACCAAAGAGAGCAACAACTGCCCGCTACCAGGGGGGGGGCAAAAAGGGCCACCGAAGGGGGGAGACAAAAAGAAGCGCAACTAGGAGGCGAAACTAAAAAATCCGCAAAATTCGGGAGAAGGAGCGGGCCTCCCACGCGAACCAAGCCAAGGACCGCCACAACGGAAACCTAAAAAAAGCTGAACCAGAAAAAAAAAAAAAAAAGTCATGAAGAAAAGCCAAGGAAAGCCGGGGGGGGAACAAACGTTCAGGGTCAACAAAAACCTGAAATGGCATCAGCATCCTTAGACTAAAAAAAAATCGTAGAAGAAGAGGGGGGAGAACCAAGCAAAATGGGGAAAAAAAAAAATCGCTCGGGGAAAAAAACAGCGATCGAAAAAACAGAGCTCGAAAAAGAAGAAAAAGCCAAGACGGCGCAAACCAAAAAGGACACCACAGAAAAGGGAAAAAAGTGAAAACGTCGTGTGGATCCCAAAAAAAACGGAAAAAAAAATCGGGGGAAAAAAAAAAAAGCAAACTGTGCGATAAACGAATGACTTATAAACTCGGAGGACCACAAGAAAATTGCTTGCGTGAAAAAAAAGAACAGAAAAGCGTGGCCAACGAAGCCAGAGGTGCCGCGGCCCACGTGTTGAAGGGTTCAAAGACAACGGCGTACAACGCAAAAAAAAGATCCGGAGCCACCGGTTGTCGGAGAAGAGGAACTGAAGAAAAGATCCCAAACAAAAAAACCCACCGCGAAACGCAAAAAAAACTGGAGAAGGGATGTTATACCAAAGGGCGGGGCCAGTTCCGCCACCGATCAAGGGGGAAAAAAGACGAGGCGAAAAAACGTCTGGCGATCGAAAATTTGGTGAGAAGAGAAACTAAAGAAAATCAAAAAACCGGAAAAAGGGAGGTGAAGCACTAACCTGAGAAGAAAAGAGGGGTTGAAAAACCACCTCAGAAGAGTTACTGATCCAAAGAAATAAAAAAAAAAAGAAAAGTCCTCAAACATACGGTAAAAGGAAACCGCCAACAGGGCGCAGACATCACAGGAAAAAAAAAAGGTGGAAAAATCACATAGCAAGGTAAACCACATGACTCGGAAGAAAGAAGGGGAGCTTTGTAAGTCACGTGGAAACCACCCGGAAAATGAAAACGGGGGAAGTAGGGGTTAGAAGGTTAGATGTGAGGGGGTTTTTGGGGGGTTAAGAGAAAAAACAGAACAAAAAATCCGAAAAAAGGGAGGGAACCGCCGAAGGAGGAGCGGAACGCAGGGGGGGAAACCTTAAAAATGAAAGAGACAGAAGCATAAAAATCTTCCTTACCTGGTAAGCCGTGCAATTCTGAAAAAACCAAACAAAAAAAAATTAAAACTCAGGAAGACAGGACCTCGGAGGGGGAAACAATGGGAACAAGACCGACAAGCCGATTGGGAGGAAAAAAAGAAACCAATTCGTTCGGGGGGTTGCCATGCGAACGAGCCGCCGAGCCCTAAAACTTTAACATGGCAAAACACAGCGAGAAGAAGACATACTAAAAAACGCCAGAAGGAAAACAGGTGTCGCGTGGGGTGTGTCCAGGAGGGGGGAGAGAAAGAAGAAAGAACTTCAGTGGTGAAATGTAAAGCGACACAAGGGGCCGAAAATATAGTTGTGTATGGCAAATGGGAAAAAAGGCAATCCAAGTCAAAAAAAAAAACCCACAGAAATGGCCAGTAAACAGGGAAAAAAAAAAAGAAAAGGGGCAACTACGTCGAGTTGCTCGTAGTCCACGTAAAGAAAGGCGCAGATTAAAAAACGAGACGACCGGTGCTAACAAGAGGACGAACCGGAAGTCACAGAACTTTTCGCTCAAGATCCGAGGGTCAGAAAACCGAAAAGACAAGAAACGGAATGAACCGCTACGCCCTGAAAAAAAAACAAAAAAAAAGAACATGGAGACAGTCGGCACGTATAGGGAAGGTTTCTCATTCCTCAGAATGGGAAAAACGAAAGGAATAAAGAGCTTCAACCATCCCGATGGCGAACAGCGTTCCGAAAAAAACCCCCCAGACCGTGTTCGGCAGAAAACTGAGCACGGCGGGAAGAATAGGAGAACGAGGGGAAGAGGTGGGGTATAATCCAGAAAGGCCAACAATGGGGAAAAAAGTGCCCGACGACTCCAGTAACTAAAAAAAAGAGCCGCAAAAAAAAAAATCCACTTGTTGGGAAAAATGTGTAACAGAAAAGCAATGACGAGCGCAAGAGAAACACGGGAAAAAAAAGCAAAAACAGTTTCCAACCCACCAAAAAGGGTGCAGGTAGTTTTGTGCCACCGAAATAAAAAGAATGGAAAAAAACAAAAGAAGGAACGAAAGAATGGCAGAAAAGAAAAAAGGTGGAAAAAATAACGCAAAGGAACGCAAGAGGGGGTCGAACCCGGATCTCATTTTTAACTAAAAGAGAAACTCAAAGGTACCGCAGCAGATAGGTGGGCCTCGAAGAGAGTGAGCTTTGTGAACCGACTTGTTTGGTTGCGTCTCAATGACGCTCGGTGGAGGTCCTCGAGGTGAGAACTGAAAAGGGCCACTTCCAAACACAGTCATCAGACGGAAAAGAAATTGGGGTCTAATTCCAAGGAAAGAAAAAAAAAAGTCTCGAAACCACCCGGAAAAAAGAGTGTAAATTTTGAACTGAGGAGAAAAAAAAAGGGTAACCAAGACTTGGGGAGGCTAGGGCAAAAAAGGGTCTTGTGGGTAAAGAAACTTCTAATTCAAAAGGGAGAGGGAGCCCGAAAAATTGTCAAGAACTCAAGCCACAGAAGGTGGGGGTAAAGGGAAGTAAAAAGAAACGGCCTCGGCCCTGAGAAGAACAGAAAGAACCAGATTAGCCAAAGAGAAGTCAAGCGGGATATCAGGAAAAAAAGTAGAGGAAATAGAAAAGCGCAATAGATCTCCTTACTGTGGGGGGGAAGGGGGTATCACAAAAGGGGGGGGTGACACCAGATGAAAGTTAACAACAAAAAAAAAATGCTTAGCCTTCTACCGACGAGTACCTTTTGATGAAAAAGATGTGCTCCCAAAAAATCGAAAAAAACTGGGTAGAAAACGAAAGAAAAGATAGCTCAGGCCGGTTGTCTCGGATACCCTGGCCTGAGGAGCGGAGATGTGGCACTCGCGAAACCCGCAGAAAAAAGCACAAATTCCCTGGGGGAAGGTATATTGGAGCGCGGGGAAAAAGGATGGGAACATACCTCGGCCTTTCCAAAAAAAAAGAACGCAAGAAAGGGTAACCATGGGTGAAAGATACCTAAGGAAACTGGCAGTGATATTACGAGGTATAAGAGGTAGCTCATGGGCAAGTTGGGCGGTCTACTCTGACGTCGAAGCGGGGGTTCAAGGACTCGGACCACGGATTTGGACGATCACTGAAAACATAACTCGCAAGGGTGCTCATGGAAAGACAGAGCAGAGGGGGCGTGGTAACGAGGAAAAAAAATACCGGGACTCACATACACCCACACCTCCCTCATTCAAACAGCAATTGTCGAAAAATCTGATAGATAGCGAAGGGGAAGGTGAGAGGGCAAAGCGGGCATTGGGGGGGGGACGGGTCTCGGGAGAAGGAGATATCTGTCTTTTACAAAGGGAAAAGGAAACGGCGGTCGGGGGAACGGAACCTGAGCAAACAAAGAGAAACGGCAATGTGGGTTTCAGGGAGGGCAGGGTCCCTCGGGAAGCAAAGGTAGGAAAAAAAGATTGGGGAAGCAGGGCCCAAATGAAAAAATCGACAAAAGTCAGGAGGCAGGGACAAAAATGGCTGTTAAGAGACTGTGAACTGGAAGGGGGAGGAGAAACAGGGGAGAAGGGAAGTAAGAAAAATGGAAGCAAGGCTCAAACCAAAAAAAAAAGGAGGCGGGGACGAAGACTGGGGGTAGGTTGGGGGGGATTGTCGGAAGGGTAAAAAATTCCTGCCTCAAAAAATGGGGGGTGTGAATTGCAACCCGCAGCAAAAAATGTGGAGAAAAGTTTTTGGATAAGAGGAAAAAAAAAAACAAGGAAGGAAAAACGACTTAGAAAAAACCGCATCTATCTAAAAAAGCCTTGCCGCGTCCAATGGGGGAAAACGAAAAGCGAAGCAAATTCTGTCAAAAGGGGGGGGATCGAAGAATGATGCGCGGGAGAAAGAGTCGACATTCCCAAAGTACAAATTGGAGGCGGCCCACGGACATTGCAGCGAAAAAAAAGGACAGGAGTCTGGAAAAACGACCTCAGAAAGAAGGAGAATTGATCGGGAAGCCGTCAAATGTTCAAGCAAAAAAAAGAAGATCCAGGTCTCGTGGGGGGGCCAAAAAAAAAGATACGGGTTGGTCGAGAAAACTCTCAACAAAACGGGAGGATAAGAAAGAGAATAGTAGAAGGAGAAGTCTTGGAGAAGAGAATGGAGTATAGCAGGAAGGAAAGAAAAAAAGACCAGAAGGGAGGCGGACTTCAAAAAGAATAAAGGAGGAAAAAAAAAGGGAAGTAGTGTAGCCCGGAACAAGAAGGTGCGGGGAACCCGTAACGCCGCGCATAATCCTGACGGGGGAAAGGTGTTTGTGAATGGTCTAAAAGAAAGGACGAAAAAAGCAGGTTCCTGAAAAAGGGGGTGAAAAAAGAAGGGAGGGAGGAGAGGAGGGGAAAAAAAAAGAAAAGCCAACGTGGAGACGAAAAAAAGGGACGCGCGAGGATCGGCAGCGGGTAAGAAAACACTCCAAAAATACCACACCAAGAAACTGGAAAAAAACAGGGAAGGAGGGAAGCCCATAAAAAAGAGGGGGGGGGAGCAGGGGAAATTGTACCATCGCCCGCAAACAAAATCTCAGAGGAGCCCAAGTCAGGAGGCTCAAAAGGGACAGACGGGGGCGCCCACGAAAAGGCTATCTCGGAAAAAGAAAAAGGAACCCAAACTTAACTTACCGACGAAAAAGTACAGACACCCGGCAGGGAGGCGAACAAAACCAAAAAAGCGAGGGGAAAAGGGTGGCAGAAACCACCTGGGGCAAAACTAGCAAAAGGACGGAAAAAGGCAAAGTACCTGCAAAAAATTACACAAAAAGCGAGAGGGAGGGCTCAAGACGGGAGACAGTGGGGGAAAGGGACTGGAAGTTCCCATTTGAACAAGAGGAACCTCTCAAGGAAACCCAACGACACGGCGAGCACCCGCCTCTTGTCCGAGAGAAGGGACGTGGGGGACGACAAAAGGAGCAGAAAAAGTGAAGGGGAGGGCGGAACCATTATGGAGATCGGAAAAAAAACAGCAGGAGGACAAGGCAGGAAAAGAAGCGGAACGTTCCCAATGAAAGAAGGTAGGAGACCAGAAGGCCGATGAAAGAGAAAAGAAACAACAGGTCCAGGATCTACAGAGAGGAAACGGAAGGGAAAGGCAAACGACACCTCAACTTTATGTGATGTTTCAACAAGGGTGAAAACCGGAAGAGGAGAAGCCGGTGGCAAGGGACTACTTAAAGGAGGATCAGCTAAATTGAACTTGGAAGGAGCAACTCTCAGGAGGAAAATAGAAAAAGCAAGGGAATAAGCAGGGGAGGGCGATTGCCCCTCCAAAAGAAAAGTGGGATACGTTGGGCCCCGAAGGTAAGAAAAGGTTGGGCTAAATGAGCAAGAAAAGGAATCGGAAGATGGGGGAAAAGAGGGCAGCACTCCCGGCCGGGCAATGGAAGCCGAACGGAAGGAACTGGAGAGGAAAAAAGGGAATCCGGCAGGTAAGCCTTACTCAAGAGGGAGGGGACAACCAAAAAAGGGGAAAAAGAGGAATAAACAGAAAAAAAGCAAGGGAGTCCTGACGCGAGCGCGAGGGGGGAAGAAAAAAAACAAAGAGCTAGAAAAGGACAGGCTGAAAGTCCACAAGGGAAGGAAGAAAACTAAAACAAAAAGAACAAAAAAGACCAGGGGTTACGAATCGGGGGATCATAGCTAAAAAAAAAGCCCAAAAAGGAAAGGGGGGGGGGGGGGTTTGGTGAAGTTTGGGTGTGGGCGCCAGGGGGGGGGGGGGGGGGTGGGGGGGGGGGGTGATGGTATATAAAACATCTGAAGAACTCATGGGAAAGAACCAGGAGGAGTGAGAGAAGGCACAGGGGAAAAAAAGTCCCCAAGGGTAAAAGAACTTCCAATAAAAGCGCCGAGAAGCGAACAAGAAAAAAACTCACGCCGTGAGAAGAAAGAAAGAGAGCTAACCTGGAGTACACGGGAAAGGAGGAACACCACCATGACAAGGGGGGAAAAGGAAAAAGGTTAAGTTGCTTTTTACTAGAAAAAGGGAAAAAAGCCAGCAAAGTTACAAGTAGAGCCAGTGAACGAAAGTGGGTGACCCCTGCTTCTCTGGGAGAGGAGAGGGGAAATGTAAATTAGGGATTCTTCGTACAAGCAAAAAGGGTCTCACACTTTTGCAAGGGAAGAAACAGGGGGAAAAAAAAAAACGGGAGCGAAAGAGGTGTCCAAAGACATCACAGTGGGGGGGAGTCTACTCAATAAAACTCAAATTGGTCCGAAAGCTCGGGACTGCACCAGCAGGCTCGCTCTGGAAAGAAGGGAAAAAAAAAAGAAACTTTCGCATCGGGCGGAAAAGAGCTTCTCACTGCGCAAAAAAAAAAGAATGAAGGCAAGAAAAAAAAAATCCGGACGCTAGAAACGGGGAACACCGGGTTCATGCTTGAAGGGAGGCGGTGAGGTAAATGAAAACCGAGCTAAAAAAGGGACATCGGAAGCTCCCGAGCGGTAAGGGAACGTGAGAGGGAAAGGGCGGAGAGGGATGGGGAGTGCGTAACGGAGGGGGGGGGAAAAAAAAAAGGGGCCTTAATGGGAGCGCGGAAGAGAGTCCAGGTCTAGATCACAACGTCCAAAAGAAAGAGAGAGGCACGGGTCGGGGGAGGCTGGCCAATAGACCTAAAGGAAAGCGACGAAAGAGCCGCGGACCACCAAAAGAATAAGAGAAGGCAAGGGTTTTTCAGAAAAAACACAAGGGGTTTCCTACGAAGGAAAAATTGTTGTTCAGGCGAAGGAAGGAAGGACCCAGGGTCAGCGGGAAAAAGGAAGGGCCAAGAAAAAGCATATTGAGAAAAAAAAAAGAGGGGGCGCGGGGAGAACCAGAGGTCCTATGGCGGCCCATTGGGTGGAAAAGAGTCGGAATAAAAAAAAAGGTCAGAGACACCGATAGGCATATCGGGGGGCACTGAAAAGGGGGAAAACTCCTGGACAAGGGGAATCGCGGGAGGGGAAGCGGCCAAATCGGGTCCGGTGACGGGATACGGTCAGTTCAAAGAATCAAAATCACAACTCGGAAAGAAGGCAGAAAAACTACCGAGGGGGGAGATCGCCAAGAAAAAAAGGATAAACGAACCAACACTGCAAGTATCACTCAAGGGAGGAGTTCCTTCCCAGGAAAGGACCGATCGACTGGGGGGCATATGGAAAAATGCCACTCAAACCGTCCCGGCACAGTGGGGGGAAAATGGGAAACGCGTCTGGGCAAAACGACGGGAATGGAAAGAATGCCCACTAAAAGAGAAAAGCCTGTGAGGAAAAAAAGGGACCACAGCACGGAACCCGACTTTGGGGCCATTAAGGAGGCCAGGAAAAGAGAAAAAAAAAAAATAAACGCAAAAAGGAAAAAGGATAAGGTGCCAAACAAAAAAACAACAAGGAAACGGACCATGGAAGGGCAGAAAAGAAAAAACAACAACAGGAAAAAAAACGCGGTCACGGTGGATGGCTGTTCCGGAGCAAGTTCGGAGAAAGACGGCGCAAGGGAAAGTGCAGAGATCTTCCTAGGGGGTTGGGGAACGCGGAAAGAACGGGAAAAAAAAAAAACGCGAAAGCTGGGACGTAGGCCAAGAGTAAAAAAAAACGAAAGGAACGAACGACCTGGCCGCGGTGGCAAGCCGTCGCCTAGAAAGAAGGGACGTCTCGGGGAAGGCCGAACCAAAAAGCCCTTGGACTGTCAACGGCAGCAAAGAAAAACAGTGAAAAATCTTAGCGCAAGGGGCCATTGCAGGAGATATCAAGCGCGTTGGGGGAGGGGAACGGAAAGGAAGATCGAAAGGAGGGCGAGACGAGGACCCCTTCATCCTTGTCCGAAACACCGAGAACGGAGAAAAAACGAGGCGGAAACGCCCTGAGAACTAAATAAACAAAAGTAGGAACGCGAACAAAACAGCAAACAGACGACGCCCTGCAGAATGGAATCAAACCGTTCCACTGTGGCACAAAAGAAGAAACGCGGGAGTAAAAACGGCAACCACGGGGGGAGGACGCCTGTCAGGGGGCAAAAAAAAAGGCTCCTTCGAAAAAATCCCGAAGAAAAAAAAAAAAGTCGGGGGAAAAGAGGAATCGCGGAGGGGACCAAACTCAAACAAGGGAAAGAAAAAAACACAGAAGAAATGACACTCAATGAAAAAAGAAGGGAACTCAGATTCGAGTTTTCGTAAAAAAGGAAGACTTTGGGTTGGTAACGTTGGAGAGAAAAACAGATGAAAGAAAAAACCGACAAAACGTAAGAACAAACGGGTGCCGCCTAGGGGAGAGACGACCGAAAACACAAACACCTCTCGAAAAGACCCGACACGGCGTCCGGGAGAAAGGGTAGTAGGGCACATCCCAAGTGCATCGAACGCGAAAGGGAAAAAACCTCCGCTCTAAACCTCCAGGCAAACAGACTGTGCTAAACCCAGCTAAACCGATGAGCTATACAAAAAAAAAAGGGTGTCCCTAGGGAAAGGAACAACCGTGTTTTGAAAAATAAAAAACAAATTGCGCAAAAAGGGAGGAGGAGCCTAAGGGAAATCTTAAAAAAACCCTGCCACCCAAAAAGGGGCGACGCGATACGAAGGCAGTCAGGTGAAAAAGAACAAAGAGCACTAATGACCATCCCCATAAAAAACCCAAAAAAGGAACGGATCGAGGAAAAAGTCCAAAAGGGGGACGAAGGGATCCTGGGTGAAGAGATCCCTAGAAAGGGGGACAGAAAAGCCTCAAAGGGGGGGGGGGTTTTGTTAAAGCACCAACCAACTCCAGCAACGCCGATGAAACGAAGGGGAACACCTGCATTTAAGAAAGAGAAAACAGGTCTACAACGCCAATAAAAAACGAGACCTAAAAAAAACCGAAAACTGCAAAAGACACCGAGAAAGCCGGCCGACAACTAAGGACAAGAAAAAAGGGGTGGGCCCCTAGCGGAAAAGTCACCCTCGTAGAAGTAACTACGGGTCACAAAGATCGCCAAAAAAAAAAAACGGTAGGTCTAAAAAAAAGAAAAAGGAAGGGGTTGGCTGACTCCTTGAGGGAGAAAAAGAGGGGAAGTAAATGAACGTTTGGACGGTGGGGGGAAAGGGGTCTGAGGCAGAGGGCGTGTGGGAGTGTGGAAAGACGTCTGAAAAAAATGAAAGGGAACGTTCCGCTGTGAAAAAAGAGCGGTAAACTGAAATGGGGGTTCTTAGTGGAAGGAGGGCGCCAACGCGGGAAAGAGATCGCAAGAAAGAGGAAACAATAGTAATAGTCCAATAAGTCAAGACTTCATCAGTTCAAGGGGGGGACCCGAACGAAGGGGCGGGGGAACAAGGGGGAACCTGCAGCAAGATGACTAAAAGGAACTAGAGCCGGGGGGACGGAAAAAAAAGAAAATAGAAGAACAAACAGGGGGGAAGGGAAATAAACACTTGTTGGAGAAATCACAAAGGGTCAGCATAAAAACCAAACCAGAGGCAATCTGTCTTCGGAAAAAATCGTGTCCACTCAACCAACATAGTTCAAAATACGTAAGGTTCAAAAAGGAGGCGGTGGCAAGGGGGGTGTCAGATGAAAGCCTGGGTATTTCTCGACGAGGGAAAAAGAACGGGAGTAGCTGAAACTGAACGCCGTAACGGCAATGTCGTAGAGGGGGGGGTTTCGATGTGGGGTGGACCAGCGGGCCACCTGGGAGAGGGGAAAAAGAGCACCGCCATCGGTTTCGCGGGGAAAACAAGTTCAACCACCCAGAAAGAAAATACAAAGAAAAAAAAAAGGACCCGGGAACCTCAAAATTTGGGAAAACACCGACGTGTTGGAGGGAAAACCGGAAAGCTGGTGAAGAGGCGCTCCCGCTAACGGAAAAGATGGACGACAGAAAAAACAGTCCAGGGAGGGAGAAAGTGGGCGGGGGAAGGTTGGGTTTGTTCCGAACCGAGAAACAGCGGGAAGCAAAAACGGGAACCCACAACAGCGGTCCGCAAAAAGGCCCAACCGGGAGTCGCTTAAAGCATCGAAAAAAAATGGGGTCGTGGGAGATTAAGTCCAAGAAGCTAACTAGGGAGACTTCCTCCGGCTCCAAGAGGAAAAGTCGGAGAAACAGGGTCAAGAGGGGGTACGGGAAAACAGAAAAAAATCGGGATCGCTAACCAAAGAGAAGAGATCCTCTAGATAACAAGCACAACTGAGAACGGTGAATTAAAAGAAGCCCCTTCAAAAAGTACAACGCGAGAAAGGAACAAAGAAAAAAGATGATGCAGGGGAACAGGGAAGCCCTAGTTTTCTCCGTCTAGAAAAAAAAAAGCATGATTTATAACTACAGTGACGGGAGAAAGAAAGGCAATTGGAGGAGGTGCTGTTGGAAAGGCAGGACTGTGGGCACCTCGATAAACTTGGCTAGGGCCATGGTAAAGGGGAAAAACCGGGAAGGGACCCCCGCACAGGGAAAACGACAAAACTGTTCTTATCAACAAAAGGAAGGAAGAGGATCGACCCCAAGACCTAACAAACAAACGAAGAAAGCCTGACTGGAGGGGAAAGGGAGGTGATGACTTCGTCACACATGGAAGAACTCATACCGAGGGGGCACAAACGGGAAATCTTCATCAAAAAAGGAAAGGGCGACAGAGTGGGAAAAGAAAGAAGGCACCAAAAAAAAAAAGAAAAAACGAAAAAGGAAGGGGGAAGCCAAGGAAAAAGGGGGGGTAAAATCATAAACCTTTCACGCAATGAAAAAAAATTCATCAGGACAAGAAAAAATTAAGGAACAAAAGAAGGAACCAACCAAAACAAAGAAGGCAAGCGGGAATCATCTCCCAAATGAGATCGTCTCGTTCCTAATAATCGAATTCTGTAAGAGCAAAGGGAGAACGGAAAGAAAGGAAAGTGTCTAGTGAAGGACAGAAGGGATTCATGTAATATTTTGAGGAAGGAAAAGAAGGAAGAAAATCAAGCAAAAAAGCTAACTGGCCGAAAAGCTGCAAAGACTTTTCAGGAACAAAGCAAAAGAAACCGACGAGAAAGAACATCTGTCGGAAAGCGACAGGAAGAATGAAACCTCCGAACGCAAAACTCAATAAGGTACTCGAACCAGGAGAAAAGCTCAGAAAAAAGACAGAAGGGCCTGCCCCATAAAATGAAAAAGTCGGTTCCCGCTAACATCGCCAGCCACGAGAAAAATCAGGAAAAAGCAGGACTTAACAGGCGAGAAACAAAAAAAAAGTCGACCAGCTTAGGGGGGGAAGGGGGGGGGGTGGCCGGCGATCTCAACAAGAGAAATTCCAAAAAGGTGAAAGGGGGGGATGTCAGGAACCGAAAAGGGGGGAATTTGCCAGGGTCATCGGGGGAAATTGTTGGGAAGAGCAAACAACAGAAGTAGCAAAACCAATAGTCGGGGAAAAGAAAAAAACTGAAAAAGAAACCGAAAGACGACTATATTGGAGGAAAAACACAAAACGAAAAAAGAAAAAAAAAGCGACGTCACCCCCTAGAATCAACGAAGGAAACAACTGGGTAGAGAAGCGCTATTGGAAAAAATCAAAGACGGTAGCGACCCCGCAACAATACTGGAAAACTGGAAACCTCGAGACCTCAACAAAGTAGAAGCAAAAGTCGTATAGGGGTTTGAACAGGGACAGAAGATCCCAAGGAGGAAAATAGAAGTCAGCAAGAAAACCTAAGAAAGGGCGAACAACAATGGTCCGCCTACCCAAAAAAAAAAAAGGTGTCCAGGAAAAGATAGCAGTAGGGTGAAAAAGGAAAAGAGCGGAGAATTTATCGGGGGGGAAAGAAAACACAAGGGAGTTCGTAAAGCTCAGACGGCAAAGAAACAAAAAGCCAACTAGTCAAAGGAAAAAAAAGAACGAAAACGGAAGATCCACAATTGAAAGGAAACCAAGTTGTA
>Ga0179593_1310003_pt1:20000-25090 | contig 25090 bp, 33 predicted proteins | sample CZODoug2_1_08_16_FD_185931 | JGI IMG/M metagenome (GOLD analysis project Ga0179593, IMG submission 185931) | Vadose zone soil fungal communities from Angelo Coast Range Reserve, California, USA - CZODoug2_1_08_16fungal (PacBio error correction) | ecosystem: Environmental >...
GCCCCGAACTGGGGGGGGAAGAGGGTCAAGGATGTTCCCTTTCAGAAAGAAGAAGGTAAGGGCGAACGCCTTCAGATGCGAATCGAGAAAACAAAACCAGGAAGGGAGAGGAAAAAAGAGAGGGTGGTGGGAAACAAAAAAAAAGATCTGACAGGGCGAGAAGGGTAACGACCCCCGACATTGAATCAATAAGAGGAAGAAGTAAAGAACTGAAAGAGACTGCGCATACTACAGGAGTCAACGAGGGAGGCAGAAGGATAGCCCGTCCCGACTGGGCAGTCACGCCCCTCAACACGAAAAAACCGGGACGGTTTGGAAGGGGTGAAAAAATACGAACCAGCAGGAACAAAAAAAAACGCGGGAGGTTTTGTCAGGATACATGGGAAGAGAAAAAGGGAAGAAACCCCGCCGAGCCAAAGGCAATCGAAAAAGGAATGCGCGGAGCAGCGTAGAATCGGGGGGAAGAAAAAGCTACCCAAACAACTTGGGGGAGGAAGCGGCCAGGAAAGGGAGAATCAAAAAGCACTACGGGTTTAGCACAAGGCAACGCAAGCCACGCCACGACAAGCGCCGAGGCAAAAAAGAGACAAGGTCCTCGGGGCCTTCATACCTTGGAAACGTGAGGGAAAAACGCCGATTATTCTCTTACACGAAACCCAAAACCCAGCTGGAACCGTTAACTACAGGAAGGCCAAGTACACGGACAGAATAACCGATCGGCCTAGGAGTGGCCAAAAAAAAATTGAAGAAAATCAACGCTGTCGGAAAACCAGACGCAAGAAAAAAAGAGGAAGATATTGGGGGGGGATCTCAATTCCCAGGGAAAGACACACGTTACGTAGACCTGTGAACGACAGAGATGAACCCACAAGGAAGCAAACAACAACGACGGAGCGGGAGCAAAAAAAAAAGCTCAGCGAGAAAACGCGTTTTCGAACAAAAGAGACAACATGGAAGGGAGGGGAGGGGAGGGAAACACCGGAGGGCTTAATCCGAGAACCAGACCATCCAAAAAAATCGCGAGGATGGGACCCAGCTCAGGAGAGAAAAGGGAAATAAGGGGACGAGTTCCGTCGAAACGCAAAAACTAAGACCAAAAAACCTCCCGCGAGCACTAAATCCAGGAAGAAAGTGGAAGAATACGACACGTCAAGTTTATTTGATCCGGTTGCACAAAAGTTTCAAAACAAAAAAGACGCTGACTTGCCCTGACGACGGTTCTCAACGATACTCAAGGGGCGAGTGGTGGGCCACGTTGAGCGCCGTCCTCGGGTGCGAAGAAAGAGGAAACGAACGCTCAGGGCTCCTTCCCTCCAAAGGCCATTAGGAAGGGGGGGATGTTGATTACACAGGCGGAATTTGGCTAAGAAAGGCAAAGTCAAAGGCAAGGAAGAGGCGAAGCAAGGCGGCACCTCCCCGGCATTTACAATGGAGACCGTAAGAGCGGCGAGGGCTTACGCGGGTACAAGTCCGAGATAAAAAGGAAGAAAAAATAGACCGCTATCATCCACATGGCCAAAGAATGCCCTACGCGAGGAGAAATGGGGACTGGTCCCCCTCCAACCCAGGAGGGGGTCCGAGTTAAAGGCAAAGCTGCCACGCTTAACCTAAGAGACGAACGCGCGTACCAAGACAAAAAGAACGCGCAAGAATGCATAAGCCCAAACGAAAACAGAACTAACATTTGCTCCTTAGTGGGTTAGCAGGAGGGGATAAAATAAAATACCCAGGCAATCACAACAATAGAGGACCCCCAGCGCCGATGAGAGAAAGCTTCCCAGGTATACCCCTAGAAAGAAAAGAAACCTCAGCAATACTCACAACCGTGGAGCAACAGCCTAAAGGTGCCAGCCGATAGAAGGGAGCCTTTGGGCAGGGAGCTTGGCCTCTTCAAAAGTCAAGGGAAGGTTGCCGTTATCTAATTTATAAACGCAGAAAAAAAAAAAGGGGAAAAGAGATGCCGTTGCAATTGGAAAACGCAAAGGGGAAAAGGCACGCCTGCTCGTTCGCGAAACGGGAGGGCTGCTCGAACATAAACGGCGCAAGTTGGCGCTTGCCCGTTCGATCAGAAAGGGGGAAGTTTCGCGACAGCTTAAAGAACCAAGAAAAGGTGGGTCAATCCGAAAGCAAAACTAAACGACACCGCAGCGGACCAATCGGGGGCAATCACCCGCCGTCTCGACAAAGAGAAAAGGTCCGGCGCAAGCTTTTGTACGGACCAGAATAGGGAGGGGACTATCTTTCCCCGGGAATGCCACAGGGCGAGGATGGCCCAACTGGGGGCACAAAAAGATACGAAACAACTGCTCAACCTTGCAGACAAACGAGGGGGTTTCAGGCAGGTCGGCGGAGAAAGGGATGGACGCCGTGGTCAAGAAACCTCAAAGGAGTTCAACGGCCGAGGAACGGAAGAAGGGGGACGGCCGAATTTTTGATTACGAGGAAAAGGATGCGTCGAGTTGGCGGGGAGTGGCCCCGGGGGGGGGGGGGGCAAGGGGGTCGCTGACCGATTGGAATCGGGCCAGCAGATATTGACTAAATCTCAACGGACCGAGAAAGGAGGCGCACCTTGGCCATCACCTACCTTAAGCAGGCGAGGAAAGATACCCCCAACGCGACCGCGGGGGGTTCAACGGGAGGGGAAACCCTGGGTTCCCCCACGAAAATGTTTCAGCCGTGCTGGCACTATGCAGAGGTGAAAGACCTGAAGTCTGTGGCCAGAAGGACTGGATCAGGGACGACATGTTTACTCCGGGGGGTCAGCCGACGGGGGCCAGAATGGCGCCGTTCCAGCGGGAAAAAGAAGAGAACAGACGAAGCCGCTGGAAGAGAAAGGAAGAAGCATTCCCGTTTGGCAAGAAGAAAAAAAATGCTGTGCAGCTTCACAAGGCTTTCCTGCCAGGGGATCGTAGTCCGATGTTTTCGAGCAAATGAAAGATAAAAGACACCATCTAAAGTGCAGAAACTACCAGGAAGAAGAACCCTGTTGCCATTCCGGGCTGAGAAAAAGGGAAAAGAAAAGGGACAAGAGCATTCAAGTCTTCCGAGACTGGGGGGGGGGGGTGGGGGTGGGGGGGGGGGGGGGGGGGTGGGATTGGGTTGGGGGGGGTGGGGGTTTGGGGGTTTTGGGTGGTGGGGGTGGTGGGGTGGGATGGAGGGTGGGGATTGGTTTTTTGGGGTGGGGGGTGTTTGTGTGTTGTGTGGTTGGGGGGGTAGTTAGGTGGGGTTGTGGGGAGTGGTTGTTTTGGGGGTTTTTTGTTTTGGTGGATGGGGGGGGGGTTTGGTGTATTTTTTAGTGTTGGGGGTGTTTTGGTGTGGGTTTGGGTGTTTTGTGGGTGGGCGTCTTGTTTTGGGGGGGGTGGGTGATTTGGGTTGGTCGGGGGGGGATCGCGGGGGCGCCATGCAAAAAGGTCCCGGCCGTGCAAGGGGTCCCTGGTTGTTTCTTCTTGGGGTCGGAACTGGGGCCTAGGGGGCTTGGCCTTCTTCTTCTGTCGGTAAAGAAAAGAGACAAAGGAGTTTCTGAAGTGGACCCACGAAAGGAAGCTTTCTCGGGGTGCCGGGGCGTCGGCGTCGGGCACGAAAAACGAACCCGGTGATAGGAAGGGGACGTCGCGTCCCTGAAGCGTCGTAACGGGAGAGAACAATTAATGGCCGCCCTGATCCAAGAACTTCCCGCCCCATGGCGGCACCGAAAGGGCGTGGCGGGGGCAACACAAAAAAAACAGGGGGGCGATCTTTACGTCAAAAAACAAATGTGCCTCCTGAGCTGCGGGACATCGCAGGCAGAAGGGGAACGCAACAAAAGCCCCCAACTGATCGGGCGAAAAGAGAGTGGCAACCTGCACTAACGAAACCAGGACCGCGGGGAAAAAGACGCTCATTCACCAAAACGGACGGACGGCGACCAAGCGGGCCATTGCCCGCCTCACGACTGGAAAGGAAAAAAGAGGCTTCGCTGTGTCCTGGTGGTAAGGGAGCAGGAAAGCTTTGGAGGGTGCGCGAGCGAGGAGCGATCAACGAGCACCGAATCGATCCCCAGGCCGTGTCAAACGATTCCGGGTCTCCGAGGAGGCAGAGCCTGAGGGAGGGGAAAGAGCCTCGGTAAGGCTCGGGACACCAAAGCAAAGCAACCGTCTTCTGCCAAAGAAACCATGGACGCGACGCCCAAGGCGGGGAACCATTTCGATGAACAAGCAGGAACCCTACGCCCGTCAAAAGTACCTTCCTCCCTCAAACAGAGGAAGAAAGGGTCTCCTCTAATCAGCGAGGGCGGCAAAAAGCCCAAGAAACAAAGTTTTTTGCCCCTCCAACAATAACCCAGTAGAAAATGAAAGTACAGGTGTCCAACACCGGCCAGCGAAGAAAAGGGCCTCTTCTTGCACAGTTCGTAACAAACCAAAAGGGGTGGGGTACGTTGCGCTACCCTCTTTGCGGCCGCAGCCTACCCGCTACAAAAGTTGGACGCGGGGAAAAAAATGGCACCATCAACTCTTCCCGACAGCCAGAGATAGGGGTTGCCGAACCTCGTGGACGGAAAACAAAAAGGCCCGGTCAATCGAGCCACACAGGAAACCACCTCCGCGTCGAACGAATGACGAAAAAAAAACTGTGGGCGGCGCGAACAAGCGTTCGACACGAAAAAAACGTGCCAGGAGGTGTGTACCCCAGAAAGACGGGGAAAAAGTAATCAACGTTTCTCCATCCCCTTTTAGAGGAGCCTCGAGGATCCTTCACGAACACAGACCCCAGCAGCGAGCGGGCGCCGCTACGCTTCACCAGTCCGCCTCGAACAGAAAACCCAGAAAGAAACTGGGGGAGGAGCACACTCGGCATCAATGAAGGTGAATGAGCCTGTCATCAGCCTGGCACACTTCGGGGAACTCTCCTCGGCGAATAACATACAAAAACGGCCTAAAAAATCTCCAAACAGATTCAATCACGCGATGAAGCTCACGATCAAATGGGAAAAAGCACGGAACGAATAAGGGCCTGCCCGCCAACTACCCCTGCCGAGAATACCCACACCAGGGGCCACCACGCCACCGATATCCAAGTCCCTCCTCAAAATCCAAGGGCATGCGAAGGCATCA
>Ga0179593_1542736_pt1 | contig 25090 bp, 21 predicted proteins | sample CZODoug2_1_08_16_FD_185931 | JGI IMG/M metagenome (GOLD analysis project Ga0179593, IMG submission 185931) | Vadose zone soil fungal communities from Angelo Coast Range Reserve, California, USA - CZODoug2_1_08_16fungal (PacBio error correction) | ecosystem: Environmental > Terrestrial > Soil >...
GGGCCGAAATCCTTCGGGACCGAAAAAGCCTTTGTTGTGGACGAGTGGTGGGTGTGGGGGGTCTGGGCCGCCGGTCCCTCACAAAATAAGGTGGCAGAATGATTGGTCCGCCAGTGTTGAGAAAGGGGTAACATGTGTTGCGGTGGAAAATGTTGGTTGGTCATAGTGGGGATGGGGGGTTTGCAGAAGAGACCGCCCCATGTGGGACGTGGTTGGTGCAATCGGTGTGCGGCTGATGGTGAATCGGGGGGTAATGTTACTGCCAGGGGCTAAAAAAAACTAAATCTTGAAAAAAGCGGGGGAAAGGCCTGCCTGGGAGGGCCAGGTCCGCCGTACATAGGGGCACGGGGGGGGCTGAAAATATTGTGGTGTGGGGGTTGTTCGCGGGAAAAATGTTCAGGTCAAAGGAGCACCCCAGGGAGGGTTCGAATCTCGAAATGGTGTGAAGTGTTTGCGTCTGCGTGGGGGTGAATTGGGCCTCCCGGGTAGGGGTGTCGGGGCCCGCAGTTAGTGAGTTTTGGGTTGGGGGGGCTGGCACATTTGGTCCGTTGCTGGCGCATCCAGTTCATGAGGAGAAAAGCCCCGGGAAAGTGCGCTGGAGGAAATAAAAATTGAGATGGGTGGGGTGTGATAAAAACCGTTGGTCTATCGGGCGTCTAATTAGGAAGGATGTGAAAGTGGGGGGGGGGAAAAAGGAAGAGGCGGGCATTGGGAGGCTGTTAAGGAAGGGGCAGGCTCCCCAAAAATCCGAAAACCTTGATTTGGGGGGGATGGGAGGATGAGTCACAAAAAAAAACGGGGCAAGAACGAAAAAAAAACCTCTACCTTATGAGTGTGGGAAGTCGGACGGTGACCCCGGTAGGGCGGTAGGGGAGGGGTGCGTTGGGGGGATATCGCCTCACATTGTCCGAGGGGTCACGTAGACACTGGTCACAGGGGGTTGGTACTATCTTACCGTACTGTTTGAGGACAAAAAGGATGTGTGCACACTTGGCAAAGAGGATGTCGTGCGGCTGGGATGATAACTTCAAGGGTGGGGAGGCGCTCCACTGTTGTTAAGAAAAGTCGATTGATGGAGGGGCGCCATCGAATAAGTGGAAAATTAACGGGGAGGTGAGGGTTAGCGAGGAGGATAGGGGATGGTCTGGCCGGCACCGAAGTTAGTTGTTGAAAACAGGCGGGGGGGTAAACGCCGGGTGGGGACCAAGGGGCCAAAATGGTGGTGGGGGGGGGAGAGGTGCCGGGGGGTGGGTGACCCGGATAATTTCATTAAGGGGGGCCATCCTCCGGGGGCGGTAGTTTCCCAGATTGTAACAGAAAAAGCGGGAAACGGGTATGGGGGAGAAACGGAGAATAGTATCGGGGTTGGTGAGGGGAGTGGGTGAAAGACTGAAAACTGGACGGTTTAAAAGGATCCACAATTAACTTAGAAGGGATTTTCGTTAAAATCGGGGGGGGGGGAGCTTCGAGTCGTGGGGTCTCTCTTGGGAGAAGGGATATGGGGGGGGGGTCGTGGGTTAAGAGAGTTTTGGTGGGGATTCACACTCTGGGGGGATTAATTGAGCAGATGGGGAAGTTCATGGGGCTGGCTATACGTATTGGTCATGATGTGTGAAAAAAACTATGAGGAGGTGACACATAGACGGCGGACGGCATTCCCCTTCATAAAGAACACAAGCGGGATTCAATGTACAAGGGGTAGACAAAAAGAGGGGGGAAGGGAACACCTTGAAAAGCAGGGAAAGGGGAAAGAAGTAGTGACAGGGTGACCCCCAATGCAGGGGGAAATTTTTTGAATCTGATCACTCCCAGCACACTAGCGGGGGGGAAAAAAAAAGAAAGGGAAAAGAGAAGCTCAAATTAAAGTGAATTTCCAAGTGGTCTGAAGAGAGGGTTGTGAGCACCCTGCCACTTATAAAATCTAAGCGCATGGAGAAAGTGGGTGGGGGGGGGGGTGAAGGAATACTAGGGGGCCTTGATTTTTGTGGGGGGTCCTATTTGTAATGGCGGGCCCCTGCACTGTCGTGCGCGGCGAAGGGGGAAAAAACGGGCAGTGGTGCTGGCAATCAAAAAAGGTGGTGGGGTAGACAGCTAAAACGGAAGCCGGGTTCGCAAAAGGCGTTATCCAAGGGGGGTTTTTGAAGACAGGGGGGGCCTGGGAAGAGGGACGCGAGCGCCCTGGAGGGGGAAGCAAAAGAGGGGTAGGGGGGGTGGTGGTCCCACCACATAGGCTCTTATCTCGGGGGAAGGAACACGCATGGTGTGGGGGTCCCCAATGGGGCTGCAGGGGGTGGGTTTTGAGCACTGGGGACGCGGGCCATATGGGGGGAAGGAAGGAGTATTAAGTCAAACAGAGGTGTAAGCATCTGGGTCTCGGTGGGGGGGGGTTGGTTGAGGAGTCAACATCCTTCTTTGTCCCCCACTATTTTTCAGTAAGGCGGTTCATTGTAAGAAGTGTGGGTCCACTTGGGTGGGGGGGGGCCTGGAGAGGGGAGTCTAAGAAAAAAGGACAGCGGGGGAATGGGAAAGGTGTGAAGGGTCAGAACTGGTTCTAAGCTGACAAGGGGGGGGGGGGGGGGGGGTGTGTGTGTACCTGGGGGTCTGGGCCGGCAGCAAATCTAGGCAAGTAAGAGTGGGAGTGATGATCGGGTTGTGGTGGGGGGGGAGATAGGAACGAAACGAGCCGGGCACACAGGGTCAGGCCTATGCCTTTTTTGCCCGGGAGGCCATGTAGCCGACCCAAGTGAGGGTGTTCGCTTAAATGTAGACTGGAGGAGGGTGAAGGCGGGTACTGTTCGTCTCATCTCACAAGGGAAAAGGTGGTAGGGGGGTGTGGGACGGGGGAACGTTGGGGCGCGTGGTGGTTGGGTCCGGGAATTGAGACCTCCAGGGAGTGTTATCAGGGCCGGGAACCTGTTGTCAGTGGTACCAAATGGTTGGACGGATGGGAGGGGTACGGTGTCCTTCGCACGCTGAGAGTTTTTAGGTGGGAGAAGGGAAAAAAAGGTTGTGGCTGCAGGAGAGTCGTTGTAAAAAGGGGTTCGGAGACTTTAGGGCGGTGTGATAGGGGTTGTGGGGGTGCAGGAGGGGGTGTTGGTGTTCCATTGGGGCTAAGAATGGGGGGGGGGACGAGTGCGATGTGGTGCCTGGGGGTGGTGGGACATATGTGGGTGTTCGTGGTGGATTTGGGTGAAGAGTAAACGGGGGCTCCGGGAAAGGAGGTTACTCGTTCTAAGAAGGCTGCGTGGGTGGGGGTACTGGACTTTAAGGTCCAAAACCCGATAGATTAGGAAGGAGGGGGTTATCAGACACGGGGGTTGGGGCATACCTGGGCACAAGGCCCCCTGGGGGTTCTATTCGGGGACTGATCGTGGGCGTAGGTGGGGGGTTTCAGGGGGGCATGTTGGGCTTGCGGTGTGGGGGGTGCGGGGGGTGTTGAAAATATTCACTGCATCCCTTTGATTCGGGGCGGGCAAAACAGGAATGGGTCCAAAAAAGTGAAATTGCGCGGGGGGGGGAACTGGGAGGGGGGGGGGGGGCGTCAGGACCATTAAATGGGGCGGGTGGGAAAGGGGGTTGGGCCGTTGGGTGACTATGATGGTTGCAAAATGGGCGGGGGTGGAAGTGGCAAAGGGGCATCTAGGGTATTACAGGGGGGGAGTTCTCTGAATTCAGTGGGATAGTTGGGTTTTTGTATTGAATAAAAAAAGAACGCTCTAGGGGGGGGTCGGAGGGTTCCACCCGGTTCAAATTTCGGTATAGGGATTCACGTGAGGCGATCATGGGGGGAATCGAAATGTGTGGATAGGTCGCCTGGTCGACGGTGTGGGTCATCCTTATCGTCCATATGGAAAGTGGGTAGGGGGACTGGGGGGGGTGGTGGACGAAGTGACTAGGGCCGTCTGGGAGGCTGGCGAGTCGTCCTGTCTTCAAAGGTCGGAATGGGCCAACGCTTAGGAAAGGGAATTGTCGGTGGGTTCAATTGGCGGTGGAGTCGGGGCTGGGCGCGCAGGACGTCTCTGGGGGGGGGGAACAGGGTCTGAATAAAATAAATAGAAACCACTGGCGGTATGGTGGAAAAGATGTGGGGGACGGGGGTGAATACTAGGAAAGCGGGGGACTGGTACTACTGGACGCTCAGGATCTTGACCGACATGGGATTGGATACAGTGGATGGGGAAAAAGGTAGTTGTTAATTGGAAGGGGGGTCTGAGGTCGTTGGAAAGTGGCCAATCTTTTTCCACCCTCACGTAACAAAAGCAGGAAAAAGTAAAGGTAGTGAGGGATGTCATGAAAAAAAAAGGTGTGGGATCGTGTTGAAAAAGCTCAGATTGGGGAGGGCGCGGCGGGCCCTCGAGTCGTTGGACGGATAGGGGCGATCAACAACACCATAAACAAATGAATTGTAAAGAAGGAGAATGGTAGGCTAAAAACTCCGGACCTTCATAGTGTCTCGGCTCTTAAGGAGGCGATGACTGGGTATACCGGAGAGCTGTCCGGGGGGGAAGGGGGGTGAGAACGTGGGGTGGAGAAGGGCCGATAAGGCCGGAAATAACTGGACCTGTAGTCTACTACCCGTGGGGCGAAAAGTTGGACCATAGGTGGTCGTTGCATGAAAAGGGGGTACGCCGGAATGGTTCAAACGGGGAGATTCCCAAGAAGGAAAATGGAGCAAAAATCTTCCCCATGTCCTCAAAATGGTTCTGACATGTGAGAAAACGTGGGGAGCGGATCCGGTGCGAATAAATGAAAAAGGATGGGAAAAAATGGTTGGTGTGGAAGCAGCTTACCTAACGGGTGGGGGATAGGGTTTTCGGTTGCCATAAGAGTGGCCGGGGAAAGAAATGATTGGTACAATAACTGTGGGGGGGAGGTGTGGCCGGGTGTGCCGATAGGGGTGGTGGGACTCCCTTGGGTAGATGTCCACTTGGGGAGGCTATTCATCAATACGGTAACGAGGGGAGTGGGCAGTGGCCAAATCAAAAGACAAGAGAAAGTGGTGGAATGGGGGTGAACTGGTGATGTGGGGAGGGGGAGACGTGGTGGGTGAAAAAATTGGGCCATCATGAAGGTCCCCACTAGAAAAACCGGGGGGCAAGCTCTGTGAGCTGCCGTCAAGTAAAGCCGCACCGTAAAAAGTGGTCGCGTTGTCAAAGGAGATGTGGGCGATCATGTGGACCAGATGTTTGGACGGGGGATCGGGCTCACGGTGAAGTGTCGTCGCATATGGGGTGTGGGTGATATGGGGGGTTGGTGTGACTTCCCAGTTAATCTTTGTCCGGGGGCACCATGTGGTAAGGGCCAGAAAGACATGATGAGGAGATTGCTGAATAATGCTGTGGTACAGGCACCGTTGGGTCGATCAGCGTCCGCGTGGGGGGGATGGGGCCGGGCAAGAAAAAAACGGGCGCCAGAGCGGGGGGGGAAAAAAAAAGGGCTCACTCGGGAAAAGTATGGAGCATCCTGGTGGGAACATAGAACGGAGGAGGGGGTTAGAAGGGGGTAGAATTGGAAAGCGATCTTCCATTTGTTTAGCCAAGCTGGAAGAGGAAAAGGCAGTATCGTGAAACGGGGAAACCCCGTGTGCCTCACACAGATCGGGGGGGGGAGGAAATTAATAATCCGACAACATTGTCAGAGTTTCCCCAGGGTTTTGGGGCGCAAACGGGAAAAAGTAACATACTTGGCCGATACAGACCTGACTGTCCCAAAGGCTGGAAAAGGCAGAAGGGGACGGAAAGTGGTGGGGAAACGAAGAAAAGTTCTTGCGGCCCCCAACAGGGTAGGCCCACAAGAAACAGGACATGAAAGCGTGGGATAATGCCCAAAGGGGGAAAAAAATTATCACAGGGGGGAGGTGGGGAAGAATGCAACCAAAAAAACGGAGGTGTGCAGACTGGGGGCAGGGCTCGACCAGTGAAGGGGGTCCGGGGAAAGGGGATTAACTGGGGGGGAGCCAAAATTAAGGCAAAAAATAACGGAAACTTATTCAAACCAGAGTCCCATCAGGGGCAAAGCTTGAAATCTGTTCAAACAATGACAAAGGAAAAAAAAAACGGGGAGAGGGGGAAGGGGGGGGGGGGGGAAGTACGTCAGGAGTAAGGTCTGTTTCTCTTTGAGGAGGACTGGGGGTGAGGGGGTAAGGTCTTTGTGGGGCTCAAAAAAGTGGGGGAGAGACGGACTTCTTCCTACGTTAAGATTTCAATCAATGCCACGCCTAGGCGGCAAAAAAAAAAAGAAAATTAGGCCATAACCGAGCAAAAAGCATTCCCGGAAAAGGACGGGCAACAAAACGGACTCAGAAAAACTCGTCGTGGCCAACATGGAACAAAGTATGTGGTCCGTAACAGGGAGAAAATCGGGGAAATTTTGGTCTCAAAAAGGGAAAAAAACCAAGGGGGGGGGAGGAAAAGAAAGTAAAAATTCACCCTCATGGGGGGGTCATCACCCCCTGGCCAAAGGGAAAAAAAAGATCGTGAGGGCCACACATAATATGGGGGGGAACGGAAAAATGACCCAGTTTTTGGACTAGGTTTAACGGAAAGGCCAAGTCGTGCGGTACAGGGATCCAGAGAGGGGAAATCAGGGAAAAAGTCAGGGGAATGGAGGTCATGTTGCTTTACATCGAGTGTAAAGGCCCCTGACAGAAAAAAAAAAAAAAAAAAAATCCGGACTAAAAAGTGAAAACGAAGGAAAACCAAGAAGCAGTCCTACTCAAATGGGCCGACACGAACCACACAAGCTAACATCAGTCCATACGTTCGCTTAATTTTGGTGTTTGACCCACAGGAAGTGGGGATGAGAGGGGGACGGGGAGCCAACGAAAAAAAGACGGGGTGACACAAATCGTTGTTCCGGGGTTGTTTCGTAGGGGGGCCCGTAAATTCGAGTAACAGGAGAAAACGGTGAAATGAGGAAAGGAGAGGGTACCCACAAAATAAAAAAAGTTGGGAAAGTGAAGTCAAGAGTTTGGTGTTCATCGGCACAACACGCCAGGGAGATAATTTTCAAAAAAAGAGGGGGCCCGGGCGAAACACATCCAAAAAAACGATTTAAGGGGGGACCCCGGGTGGTATTCAAGAAGTGCAGGGGAGGCAGCGCAAACTTGCGATCCAATAGAAAAAACAAAAAAACACCGTGAAAAGGACCACTCACTAGGAAACCATCTGACTTCAAAAGAGGGGTTGTAAGAAGAAGTCACGGGGGACAGGAACCTGAACGGGTTCCTATCGGAAAAAACCAGGGTGTGACGAGGGGGCCACAGAGTAGGGTCCGACCGTTTTAACGGGGGGGTCACACGATTCAAAAAAAAAAAAAACTGCGGGGGGAAAAAAGGGTCTGGGGTCAAAGGGATAAACGTCCACCATCAAAACGCAAACCACGAAGGGTGTGTTTTGAGGGGGGAAAAAGTCTGAATGACCGAAAGGGAGCAAAACGAGTGAAGCTTGTCGCTCAGGCGGGTCCCTTCGGAAAACCATCCCGGTATAAGACGTGGGGGAAGTGTCGAGGAACAAAAATTAGAGGGAGTTAGAAGCTGAAAATCCTTTTTTTCGGCCAGAAAAAGGCTGAGGAGACGGAAAGGGGGGGGGGAAAAAGAAGGAATAAGAAAATCAGGATTCATAGTCCAAACCAAAATACGACGGGAGTGGGGAATGGAGCGCCCGACCGAAACGACAAAGAATAAATTGGGGTGAAAAAACAAGACCTTCCCTATGGGTGGCGGCGGGCTCACTGCATCCTGGGTTCAGTCTAAGGAAAGGTTTAGGGGGGTTGGGGGGGGAGGGGGGACGGGCCAGGCGCAAACCACTCAATCGCAAAAACAAGGGGCACAACGGCAAGGGGGGGCGGGGGCAAAAGATCCAGGAGAGGAAGGGAAACGTGCACCAACTGGGGAAGACTAACGGAAGAGAAATGGGTTATTGAAGGACGGTGTCAAAAGAGATCCAAACCACTCCAGGCGATTCGAAGTCGGAACGCCAAGGGAGTTGCGTGTTCATTTGGGGGGAAAAAGGGTGGTTACGCGAAGGACTAAGAGCTCGGGGGGGGGGGGGGGGGATTCTCAAAATTCATAAACCACTCGGAGGGAGATTTTGCTGGTCAAACTTTGAGGGGGGGGGAAGGAATCCGGAAAGCTACGAAAAAAAAGGCGGGGAACAGAAGAATTGGGGGCGGGGGGCCCACCTTCGTGATCGGATCAAAAGGTATTTGCAAGACGTAAGGGAGGAATTCCAAGGTGGAAAACCCAAAAGAAGAAGATTTAAGAAGTTTATGGCACATGGCCCCTTTACGCCGACATAGAATCAGGAAGGGAGGCGGCCCCCTCGGATCGGTAAGGTGGTAAGCTGAATGTTTTGGAGGCGCATGGAGGAGAAAAAAAAGGGGGGGACACCCCCCCCCGCGGAATGAGGAGTCGGGTAGCTGGGAGGAGGGAAGGTGGAGAATGGGGGGGCATGTGGGGAGGGGACGCTCTGGGGGGATAGAGAGAGCGTCAACCCTAATGCGCGCGGAGGTGTCCCCCCCCGGGGGCCTACCTGGGAAGCGGGGGTGGAGTCAGACTCCCGGGGAGGTGAGGGAGGGTAGGGGATGGAGGGAGGTCGGTTCCCCCACAAGATCCCAGCACCAGGGTGGCTCCGGAGAAAGGGTGTTGGGGAGGGGGGTTTGAGATGATCCGGTTCCACAACCCCCCGTAGCCAGGGAGGGAGAAGCAAGGGAAAAGGACCTTGTTTTGTGGGGAGGTTCAGAAAAAGCTTGAAACGACAGAAGGGGAGCGGGAAGCCTTCTTCGGGGCATGACGTATACCAATAGAACGGCTCGTGGGGTGGACAAGAAAGGGGTCCAAGGGACCAAAGAAATCCCACGAGTGGAAGAGGTCGTCGCTTGTGGGGGAGTACGCAAATGTCAACGGACCAGAGGGCCCCGTCATCATGCCCACCAACGTGGTGAAGGTGCAAGGGGTCTTCCAACCGTGAGGAGCGAATCGGGGTTAACGCACTGAAAAGACCGTAGGGGGGTCGGGGAAAAGCAGGAATGTGGGAAGGGAAGACCCCCTTATTCGCCACCCGTGCACTCAAAAATAGTGGCCGCAAGTTGGAAGGACCAAGAAAGTTAGCAAGGAATGAGGGGGGGAAAGAAGATCCCCGTTGCCGGTTTGCCACTTGCTGGACGCGTGGTTGGGCTAATGGAAAAAGAAGGGGGACGAATAGCAAGAAGTAATTTCCAGAAACAAGCAACCATAGTCCCTCTGCAAACCTCATTCCCATTGGGTTGGGAAGGGGGAAACGAGGGGAGGAGGGGGGGAAATGGGTCTCCAGGAAGGGGACCTGTCCCGCAGTGGAAGCTTTTCAACCGGCCGTCGAACGCCAAGTAGTCCGAAAAAAAAAAAAAGGGGGAAAAAAAGTGTCAGCAAGAAAGGGGGGTGACACCGCTCGGGGGAGAAGCACGTCGAGGGCGGGGATGCCATGCAGAAGCCGAGCAGGGCTAAAAAGGGGAGAAAGCTGCTTCAAATCGCGGAGGAACCACACCCGTCTGGTGAATGTTGAGAGCCGTGTCATCGGGAGAATGAAAGAAGGATATTGACCACTTCAAGAACCCCCGGACGCAGAGTAGGGGGGGGGGGGAAAACCCCTTTGAGAAGCGGAAAAAAAAAAGGGTCCAGGAGAAAAAAGGGCCAAAGACCTTGTTGTCACATACTTGAATACAAAGCGGGTCTAATCCCGCGTATTGGGAATCAGCCGCAGAAGGGGGGGGTGCAAGGGGAGATTTGCGATTCTAAAAGCACTTAACTGCGCAGCGGACCGGGTACAAAGGAAAAAAAAAAAGAGGCTGGGGGCCCAGGAGGGAAAGGACTTCAAAAAAGGGGGGGAGGGGGGGAAGGCCTTCCCCCCAAAAACGCGATTTGGGCACTGATAAAAACGACTGCCGGTGTCCTGGAAGAAAGGATTAGTAATGGAGAAGGGAACGGAAAGGCCCATACGGAACTCTTTCTGAAAAAAAAATGTCCCCAATCGTTGGGAAGACAGATGGTCACGCTGACTCCAGGGCGGGGGGGGGCGCAGATGGAAAAGGGAAGAAGTCGGGGAGGGGTTCGTGGGGCAGACCATTTGAGAGGGACTGGAAGTGTCAACGGAAGAGTCTTTTGGAACGAAGAGCGGGAAGTGAAGAAGAAGGCAAAGAAGAAAAAAGTAGATAAAGCAATGCCCTTAATGAAGCCAAACGCCTAATAAACCCGAGCGCTCTCAAAAGGAAAACTCACGCAGACGGGAGAAAAAAATACAAAAACGGGGGACCTCAGACACACTCTGGGGGGGCCACATGAAACGACGATAGGGGCCAGTTCAGGGTGATGACATTGAGGGGGGGGAAAAGGGGTCGGGAAACAAAAAAAAAAAAACGTTACGGGAGGAAACAGAGAGAGATAAAAATGCCCGTGTCATCACAAAAAACTGAAAAGAAGGGAGCGTTGAGGTGCCAAACTAACGAGTTGTGTTCTGAAAGGACAATTTTTTGGTTGGTCTAGGTGAAAGGGGGGGAGGGGGGGACGTCAAAAGGGGAGGAAGCCGCAGGGTTATATTGAAATAAGTAGCGGCCCGCCCAGGTGCAAAAAAACATGTGCTTGCATGGCTACGTGGGGCTGAGGCCAGGGGAAAAAAAAAAAAAATGGGGAGGGTTCCTCCCACAAAGACTCGGGACCGACAATGCAGACTCCCCTCAAAATTCACATCGACACGGGGATCGAAAGACGGATTTCAGAAGTCGTGAAAAAAAAGAAGAATTTCCAAGGGGAAAGAGTGAATCTGCTTGAATTTCAACCAAGAGGGAAAGTCATAATAGTTTTCCCATGGGGAGAGGAGGAAACTTAACAACGGGAGGGGGGAGTGGGAAGTCTGTACGGGACAAACGGCAGCATAGCCAAAAGTCTTTGCAAATCCCACCAAAAAAACGCCGTTGGTTGGGAAGAAAGTCCCAAAGACCAGTGATAAGGGTCACACTATTGGGGGGCCGGAAACCATCCACCGGAAGGGAAAAAAGGGGACCGGGACGGAAAGTGGGCAGGGCAGCGCAACATCTGAGGGACAACACAATGCGGGAACGAACTTAAGACTCCCAGCGGAAAAGGCAGGGTAGAAAAAAAGCGGTTGGACAAAACCTTTCAAGGTGAGCCGGCACCTGAAACGGTTCCAGGAAACTCGGACAATGGGGGGCCAGGAGAAATTGACGAATGGGGGTCTACTAGACAGGCGGGGCGGAACCACTGGTGGAAAGGGGGTCCACGGGATAAAACGGGAAAGTTTGGTAGGAGCTAAGGTCACCAGTCACAAGAGACCTTTCCGAAATTCTCAAAAAGAGGCAAAAAAAGAAAAAAAAAAAGTGTGTGTAAGGGGACCGCGCCTATTCCGAAAGATTCCGCTCTGCGCTGGATTCCGGCCCCGGGCAGAACCACGGGAATCAAGCGGAGAACACCGGAATGCAGTCTTGCGGCTGCAAAAAACAGGGGTTCGGCAATGAACCAGAGGGGGCGACGGAAAAGAAAGGATAGGGGGGTCACTCGGCCCAGCTGCCCGGCCCACGGGGGGTAACGAAACCCGAAAACAAATCTGGTGGACTTGTCACTGGAAAGGATGGGGGAGGGCGTGGCAGCCAACCTCTTTTTTCCTGAGAGCAATGAACAGGGGAAAAATTCGTGGGACCGTGAAAGGGGGGATTTTAGCAAAAAGAGAAGGGGGCAAACCGGCCAATGGACGGGAAATCGATGCCAAAATTCATGAAGAAGGAAAGTCGTGGGACCCACTTGTTCCATCTAAAACAGGGCGGGGGGGGAACTAGGGAGTAACGGTGGGGCCGAAAAAGAGGGAAAAGCCAAATCAGGAAGCCGGCCTAAAGGAAACAGGAAACCCTAGCAACTATTGACGGTTCAGTGAGTTCCAAAGAATCGCGCCGGCCCTACAGAAGAGACCTGGAAAAGGATTCATAGAAAAAAAAAACCTTGGGGATTTGGGTGCCAAGGGGACGTTGCCTGGGGAACAGGGAGGAAAGACATTGGGGGGGGGGTCAATACGGACGGAAATGGAAACCCCTGAGTGGTGTCTTTCCGAAACCTAATGGATTGAAGTCTGAAAGGGGACCGATCAGGTCCACCACAGCCACGCAAGAAAGAATAAAAAAAGAAACAGGGTGATCCAACGTCAAGGGACAATTTGACAGGCGACCCTCCCTGGTGTCGCGAAGAAAGACGGTCCCATCAACAAACCTCACCGTTCTGATCGCCCCCCAATCTCCGCCCACCCCCCAACTCCCCGGCACGCGCCCCCCCGGAGATGAAGTTCCAGAGTCCCCAAGAAGAGCCCCAGACAACGGAGTGGAGGAAAAAAAAAGAAAAAGAGAAGATCTCCTCGAGCGACAGGAGGCACAATGGGGGACTGAAAAAAAGGTGATCTCTTATCGGGGATCCGTGCTGGTGAACACGATGGTAAAAATCCAAAAGTCAAAAAGCAATCCCGGCAGAAAAAAGGTGGGAGGTCTGTACGGGAGTTATAACGCCAATGTGTAAGGCCGGTCAAGAAAAATGCCCCCGTCCCCCCAAGAGGAAACATCAGTAAAAAGGAATAAAGAGATTCGCTGTGAGATGGGCCACCGCGCTCGGGTGTAAATACCGAAACTCGGGAATATGGGGTGCGTTGGGAGCAGGAAAAAGAGGGGCTTGGAACGAAAAGTTTACATGGGGGGTGTTCGCCAACAGTCCCCCTCAAAAAAAAAAACATAGGGTGGGGAACCCGTTTGAGAGGGGCCAAAAAAGGGGGGGGACCGGAGTGATCGTGTGAATGCCATAGCCCTAAAAATTTGCAGGGTTGCCAAGTGGCGTGAATCGGGGTCATGGAAAGGAAAAGGACACCAGGTAAACCAGTCAGGCATCCTGAACAGATGACTTGCTTTAAAAACACGCCGGGCACCTAGTGCATTGACCACCCCCTCAAGTCCAGTTGAAAACTAAAACCACGTCCGCATTTTTGGGGAACTCCGGCGCAGGTTCGTCTCAGGAAAAAGAAAAAAGGGGTTTCCCACCACAGAAAAGAAAATTTGGTCACATGCCGAAAAAAAAAACGGATTTTCAACGGGACGAAGCATAGAAGCCAGCGGGGTCCGCGCGTGTCAGGGGAAAAACGGTCAGGGGGAACGTTGAAGGGGGAAACCCAGACCTCAAACGGAAGCTGCGCCCCGGCCGCGGTCAATCGCCAACTAAGAAACACCCGGTTTGAAGAGAAATAGAGTGCGGCAACATCTTTACCGCCACCGCCGGCAGGAAAAAAGTTTAAAAAAAGTCCAAACATCGGGGGGGGGAAAATTGATTAAGTCGGGTCGACAAAGTGGAAGTGTCAAAATGAAATCATGGTGCCGGCGTGGGGACCTTTGGAGCACAAAAAAAAAAACGATAAGCGATGGGGATTCCGCGGGGGGCCTCACTTGGAAGGCGCGCACGGTGTATCGGAGAGTTGCGAATTTAAAAAAAAAAAAAAAAAAAGTAACAAGGACGAAGCGGGGATGGGAGGGGGAACCTTCCCTGAAATGTGTGAAAAAACAGTTAAAACACTTGGGACGAAACCACGAGAAGGGGGATCAGGGCGGGTGTAATAGACAAAGCGGTTAAAATGGGCCAAATACGGAAACCACTTAACTCCTATTTACCATCGTGGGAAAGCAGATGAAGAGTTCACTCCTTAACAAAAGGGGCTGGAAAAAAATCACGATGGACTAAAGGGGATTAGGGACAAGGGAGGTGAGGGCATGGGGGGCTGCACGGTGAGTGGGGGTATGGGGAGTTCCTGTGGGGGGTGTTGAAAACAGAACACTTCTCGGGCGTGAAGCCAAGGGTAAAAGTGATTTCAAAGGACCCGCCTTTAAAGCGGGCACGGCTACTTGAAGGCCTACCGAAAAAAATTCCCCGTTTAACCGGCACGAAAGGGACTTTACAAAAAACAAACACTGGGGGGAAAGAAAAAAGGGGGGGCCAACATGAAGCGGAGGGTAAATGTGTCCGGCAGTGTTGTGATATTCGGGGAAATGGGGAGTCTCCTAGAGAGGAAATAGAGGGAAAGAAAAAAAAATTGGGAACCCGAAAGTTTTTCGTGGAATAAACCCCTGGCACGACAACATACAGCAAGGGGGGGGGAAAAAAAAAGGGAAAACCTAAGGGGGGAGAAAACAAGGTTTGGTTCTATTTGCGGGGCCCTTCCAATAGTCGGACATGCGCTTCGGTGTGCCTAAAAAGCACCGAAAAGAAAAGGGGAGGGGCATTTTGCTTGGGAAATTCTACGGGTTTGTAGGCTTAAAGACGCTTAACAAATCCGAAGAAGGGGACCAAGAGCAGTGGAAAAAGACGCATTCCAAACAAATCGGGCCCGACACGGAAAAGCAAAAAAAGGAGGGGGGGGTAAAAGCTCTGAAAGCCCCCGGGGGAGGGGGTCAGAGTGTGAAAGATATAAAGCTTCCCACGATGGGACATGTGGTTCAGAAGAGTGGACGTAGGGTGAGAAAACGAAAGGAGGAAGGTAAAATTTCTAAAACACCCCCGCAGACAGAATCCCAGTCTGCAATCATCTTGGGAAAAAAAAGAACAAAAAAAGCCAGTGATGGTCAACAACAAAATAGGGCGCCGCCCGAACTCCTGTTACAAAAGCTAGTACGGGCTGAAACATAAAACTCGAAATCGACTCGTCCAAAAGAGGAAAAAGGACGTCTCGACATGACCCCCCTCCAAAAACGGGGCACCCAGTGGTTTGTGGGGAAAAGGCAAAACGCATGTGGGGGAAAAAGGTTTACGGGGAAACGACCTGAACCGTGCGTGAAAAGCGGAAACAGAAGAGGGGGAAAACGGGGGGTGCTACACTACGCTGGAATCCAGGGGAGTTGTCGAACCGCGAAGGGGGTATGGGAAGGAGGGCCAAGGAAAAATATGGCCGAAAAAGAATCATTCAAAACCAGAGAAAAACCAAGAAAATTGTTGACGTTTGGCCGCGAAGAGGCCGATGCGCAGGGAGGGAGACTTGCCGGCGAAAAAACACCCCGATGGGGAGTCGGCCAAGGGGGGGGTCAATCCCCAAGGTCGAACTATATTACAAGCGAAAAACTCAGGGGGATAAGAAAGAGGGAATCAAAAAAGGGTTTTAAAAGGGTGAGGGTACAAAAAGTGCTGCGTGAGACAGGGGAAAAGAAGGGAAAATCGAAACCTTTCCGAAAAAACCACCAACCAAAGACTACTGCAAACTCGCGGCAAAAACCTGAAAATCTGGGTATTATTGGCCTGTGTGACAGAAGGAACTGGTGTCGTGCCGGGTTTATGCGCCTTGTGGGGGGGGGGGGAAGCACCGGACGGGCGGATTGCGTTGGTAAGCGCATGGCCTTAGCAACCACGACGCTGCCAGGGACAAGAGGAAAAAAAGAAGTCCCTGGCAAACGGGTCAGTCGCGCTCACGGCGGGGGGGAAATGGGAATCCTCAAAAAGTTCTCCATTTGTGTAAGACTGTGGGGGGAGGACAGGAAATCAAGGGGGGGGCGACAGGGGTTTCTGAACGCCCTATCAATAGTGAGGTTAAAAACAAGACGACGAACCGGTGGCGGCCGGCTACATAAAACAGGGAAGGGGGGGCGGGAAAAAAAATGTGTGTCCGTCCCCCATGGGGCGTACTAAAAAAAAAACGGGGGATTTAGCTAGAGGTGGCGATCGCTAGTTATTGCCGTCCTGAAGTCGCTTTGTCCAGAAAGTGTCCCAAAACACAACGCCACAGAAGAAAAAGATACGGGGAAGAGGGCGGGGGAAAAAAAGGCACAAATCAGCCTCCTGTTGGCCCGGGGAAAGGGGACTGCGAGAATCGTACCCCCGCGGAGATGACACGGCACGATTGGAAGGGGGGGCGGCATAAGACGTCCCCCCCCGGGGAGTACCTTTGTGTATTAACATGGTTCTCCTAGGAGCGTGGGGGGAGATCACCTGATGTCGCTAACACGAGATCCGGCAAGGGCGTCAACCCGAAACAACCCCTCTTTCTTCTTCCCCCTAATATGAAGGGGCGCGCCCGCCGGGGACAGGGGCGTTCTTAGGGGCAGATATACCTGAAAAGAGAGGGGATGACTCGGTTGGGTTGACCACGATGGGCTCAAAGACGGCCAATCCCCTTGCGAGAAAAAGGCCCGGCCATGATAAGTAAGAAAAAATAAGGTCCGTGCAAACCGGGACAAAAATCCCCCCTTAAAGGAGCCCAACCCGCCCCGGGGGCGGGGGGGAAATGTAAAGGAAGAACCTGGACGCGTCGTGACGGGCAAAAAGGGGCGCCATCGGAACTCACTTAAAAACTCAGGTATGGGACGATAGGCCGAAAACGTGATTGTCTCCCCTGGAAGGGTGTTTCGCCCCGAGCCACTAAATGAAATATTGGAACGAAGGTGGTTTGAACGAGGCCCGTCTCTAGCATGCAGAGCCAATTGAAGGGGGTGGAACCTTAAAAAAATCGGGTTGGGATCGTGGGGGGTTTCTAAGGCGCAAGCATGGCCCCCCCGAAAAAAAAAAAGAGGGAAAAACGAAGCTTGGAGAAAACAAGGAGGGCATGGTGATCCCAACTCCATGCACGGGTTCCTGATTGGGGGTACCAGGACAGATTGTTTACTAAAAAGAAAAACGCGCCGGCCCACTTGAGTCTGGACACTGGCGCCGATTTGAAATTCTAAAGTTGGAGCTGTCCTAAAAAAAGAATAAAAAAAAAGTTCCCAGGGACCACACACTAAAAAAAAAATGTGCATCTTTCAACGAAGCATACGGCTGGGTGTGACCTCCTCATGGGATAGGGGATGTATGACAGGGGGCCGGGTTGAAAGGGCCTCCTCAGACGAAACCTTCTCACTCGGGTCCTTGCGCGGCCCATAACACACCCCGGTAAGGGATAAAAAGAGTCGATGGACCCCATCTTTAGCAATATGAACCCGCCGCAGGATGTGACCCAACGTACCAAACCAGCAAAATTGACAAAAACGGGGGATCGAGACATGTGTCCGAAGGGAAGAACACGGTGCGGCCGGGGACAAACCTGTTTTTAGTACCAAAAAGAGTCGTATAGACAAAGAAAGGCTGGGGGTCCTCAAAGGGGGGCGGCGGCGAAAAACGGTTGGGTGTGAAGAGGTTTGCGCGGCTCCCTCAAGGTCTCGAAAAGTAAAGAAAGAAATGGGAGGTCCTTCGACGACACATAATTGTTTAACTTACATTGAGGGTGGGGACTATTCACTCTATTGATGAAATGGTCTCGTTGGGCGTAGAAGGGTTAATTCTCCAGAGACTGGCCTGTTAGTACCAACGATACAAACATACGGAAACTATTCTAACCAGAGGTCCACATCGGTGAACTGAAAAAAAACGGCCGGGGAAAGACCATCGCGGCACACGATGGGACTTGAAAACTCGGCGGGTCTTTGGCGCGAATTGTGAGCGACTTCGGGGGAGAGTCAGCAAAACTTCGCGGGAGTTTTTTGTAGAACGGCCCTTCAGCAAATACAAGTAGGCAAGCACAATGCAGCCTGAAGAGGAGCCTACCGAGGTAACCGAGCCAGTCCCGCACGCAAGTCATCTTACAAAAAAAAAAACGGGTGGGGGGTAACCTAAAAATGAAGCGTAGGGGCCAAATGACCGCGAGTAGTAGGTGTGCAGGACAATGGGGGGAAGCGAACCACAACAAAAAGGGGAGGAAAGAGATAAAAATAAATAATGAAAAAACATTTTGTCATCCACATCCCCAGACCCCCCGGCCACTTAAGGGGGTAAAATTGGTGTTGGTGGACCCCTAAAACGATTGTTTCCCTGAGGACCATTGGTCTATTTTCAAAAGTCCAGTGAAAGGGAGTTTGGAAAGGCAAGGGGGGGTGGGAAGAGCTTCAAGGTCAGGCCGTTCATTTTGATTGGAAAAATAGGAACTTAATTAAATAAAACGCTCAAACCCGGGGGAGCCAAAAAGAGGACCACAGACACGCAGGCACAAAAAACTTCGCACCAAAAAAAGAAATTTCAAGTTTTCCAGGACGCGCATTAAAGAAAGAACCCGGCAATGTGCAACGTGAAAGTAATTTATGCTGGAACCGACTTGTTGAATGGTTTTTTCCCATAGGGCAAATTCTTGACTGACGCCAAAAAGTAGGAGGGGGGGGGAGAATTATTTCAATTATAACAGTCATCACCAAGGTATGGGAAAAGACGGGGGGTTTGGCATTCAAAGTCACAACCAGGGAGGTTCCACACTATGGGCGGGTCACCAAAGGCGGGCCCTCTGCGCACCTGGGCGGGCCCGCAGAGGGGGGAACTCGGGGAAAACCCTTTTGCCCCCTGACAAAATGTCAAGCAGGGCGGTGGGATAGAAAGGTCTGTTTACGAAACATTCTTGGACAGTCACCTTAACGGGGTTCGTGACTACGGTTGCATTAAAGGGTCATAAACTACTCACGGCGCCCGTGGGGTTGGGTCAACGATTTGGGGCAAAGGCCGAGGGAGAGACAAGCACCAATCACACCAAGGGGGGGGTGGGTTTTCTTCAAGACTTAAGGCCCCGCAGCAGAACGCCAGGAAAAGGGTCACGAGAAAAACCCCACAAAATTAGCAGGGAACCATCCCCCCTAATATACTAATTGTACGACAAAGCCAGCTTTCTAAATGGCGGCAATCTGTGTGGGGGCCCATGAAAAGGAGGGGGCTGGAAAAAGAGACTAAATTTTTAGGATCCTCGGGGGGAAAACAAACCAAAAGACTACCGCGAGCTCAACAACCTGGAAAGACGGGTGTTCCAAGGACTATGGGCGTTGCGGGGGATACTTGTTCATTAGACCTGGAAAGGTGGACGAGGGGACCGAAAGGCAGACCACGATTCACGCCGCGTGGACAAACCAATTCAATGGAGGGCTCCGGGAAAGCACGAAACCTCGAAGGGGAAGGAGCTTCCACGGGGGCAAAACCGTGGCGGCCAAAAATGTGAGTTTGTGGGGGAGGAACTGTGAAAAAAAATTCAGGGCGTCCAATAAAAAAAAAAAGGGGGGAGATCACGGAGAAGGACCACCTATCCCCGCATCAGTTGCGTTGCCCACATATCAGGGAACGCGGCGGGCTCTACATGCAAACGCACGGCAGGGGCAGAATTTGCGGGTCAAGGACAATCGCGGAAATTGAGGGGTAACTAAAAAAAACGAGGGAAATGAGTGGCCTGTCAGGCGCTAAGAGGGGGGGGTGAAGTCAGTAGGGGAGTTTCAAAAGTGGGGGGGACAAAAAAAAAAAACGGGGAAAGCAAATAGGGTAAGTACGGTCAACCAAAGAAACCTTTTAGACCTGGGGAACCCCGATCTCCAAAAAAATCAATAAGCCAAAAAAAACAGCTACCCCCAAAAACCCCGGCACATGGGGGGGCTGGGAACTGGGGTTGCAGGGGATACGCGACCTGCTAACTGTGACCCGATGGCAACGCGGAATCGATACCCCCCAGGATCTTCAAAAGCAAAAACTTCTTAGTTGAGGAAAAAGAGACTATTCACAGACTGCTCCGCCCCGGGTACAAGGGGACGGGGGGTTTGTGTTCTAAAGGGGGGGCCTTGTTTTTGTCCACCCCAGCACCCAAAGGTTTTGTGGGGGGGAGTTTTGGTTCCCCCCCCGACCAAGGTGTTTTTTGCCACAAAAACGGATAACGTATCTGCAGAGTGCGGTGGACCAGATGGGAAGACCGAGGAAAAGTTTAGACAAGGGACCATAGCGGTCCGCGGTAGTACGTGCAAGCCAAGAGGCCCCAACCCAGGACGAAGAAAAAAAAATGTTAGGAATGTAGCTCCGGGGGGGCGCCGTCGTCGGGCAAGAACAGAGGGAAAAACAGCACTGACAACTCGGGAAAAAGGGTTGTCGGGCAAAAAAAAGCCAAAGTTGGAAAGGGGGGAACCCCTGAATGGGAGCCACCGTCAAACACTCACATAGTTGCCAGAAAATGGGGGGAAGGCACGCGATTCCAAAAAAATCGAAGAAAGTTTGTTAGGCCCGCAGGGTGGGGAAACTTTGAAAAGGCAAACGTGGTCGTGGGTTGTGAAACAGCAAGGCCAAACATGTGAACCCCACATACCAACCAAAAAAACCGGAAAGGGCGGCCTGCCACTCCCCGCAAAATAAGGTCCGTTGCAACCACCGGCCCTCAGACCCCCAGATTTGAAGCGCGCGGTAAATTTGGGGAAAAAGATCTCCGAGGGGGGGTCGTCTTCATTGGAGGTGGAAAAAAAACAAATGTCCCGTTCAAAAGGCTCCCAAAGAATTTCATGACCAAAAACCAAAGATCGAGTTCCGAAAAAAAAAAAGTTTGGAGGAACAGCGTCTGGGTGACGGGGGTGCCCGAAGGGCCCGGCCCAGAGCGGATTCTCCAGGGGGGAAAGCGGGGGAAAAAACCGACCTTAATGGGAACCTATGGTGGGGAATTCTATCGGCCTTCAAAAGACCTGAAATACCGCAAAAAAGGCAGGGGGGATTCAAGGGTGACGAAAGAACATCGTGGAACCCCTTTTTCTAAACGAGCACATTTGGCTTGCAAGTGCAGGTGGGGACCGTAACCGCCTGGGAGGAGAGCGCGGACCTGGAAGGAACGCTGGTAGGGGGGACCCTCCAGGGACGGCCAGACAAGGGGGTTGCCGAATCGAAGTTGGGGAGGGACTGAAAAAAAAGACAAGGACCACGGGACATTAAATCAGGGTCGGCCTCCTGCACAAGATGAAAAACTTATCACTTGAAGGGGTTGGGGACGAAAAGGAAACCACACAGACTGGAAAAGACTGGAAGGCTGGGGGTCCCGGGGGGGGACGGGTTAAGTGTCTGCACATAATGAAGTCCCGAAGGAACCATACTGAAGATTGGACCAAAAAAGGGGATCAGAGGGACCCCACTGGCGAAAGTCAGTCGCTGGCAAGGGGGACAAAAGGACGGCTGTCGAGGACGGGGGGCGCGCATGTGAGGGCGGAAAGCGGGGAGTTGGTGGGACCCACACTAAAAAGGATTTTTTGTGGGGGGGGGGGACGGCCCCTCAGGCAAAGAACCGTAAAAAAGGAGGGCCCGGCCGGGTGCGGCAGGGAGAAAAGGGACCATAAAAAAAAGGGCCCGTCCGGGGGACCCTACAAAAAGGGGGTCGAAAAAACACACTCTTAGGGCCAAAATGAACGATAGGGGAAAAGGTGACGGTTTGCAGGGGGTGCGAATGCGGGGAATGTGTACAGCAGAGAAAAAAAAAGGGAGGAGGAAAAGAGAGAGAATAAAAAAATTCCCAGATTTGGGTCAAGAAAATCACCCCAGAAAAAATATAGCCGGGGGGGGGAAAAAAAATGTTTGGCCCGAGTGTTGTCTTGAGGACCGGGTATGTAAGGGAAAAGGGGGGGGGGGAAAACCGAAGGGGAAAAAAAACGGCAGCAGTTTTATGGCCTAATGTAAGAAGGGGGCCCAGACGCGGGGGGAAATGTTGCACTTGAAAAGAGAGTTGGTAGGAAAAGGAAGAAACAAAAATCACAGAAAGGGTTGGGGTTTTCCCCCACAAGGAGATACCTCCCTAAAACCCGACGACAACGCCAGAAGCGCCACGACAAACCCTCGAAGCGAATAAAGGCCCAATCCTGGCCGCTGAAGAAACCGGCAGGAAAAAAAAAGGGGAAAAAACTGGGAAAATGACAGAAAAGTTAGAATCGTGTACCGTATGTTGCCGAAAAGGGGGGGAAAAAAAAACACGGCAGCGGTGGGCGACTAAGGGACACTTCTACCGAAAAAAAAAAAAGCAGACGGGGTCCCCAGGGCATCAAGGGGGTTTGCAAGCACTCTAAAAACAGCCCAATTGAAATAGTTCAAACGGGGGGGGGGAACAAAAGAAGGGAAAAAAAAAAGGGGGTCCAGGGGGGGGGAAACAGCTGAGAAACGAATGTGCGAGCCATCTCAAAAATCACTGGAAGATCGGCGGTGGAGTGACCGCCACTTTTGAAGGGACCTCCAAGCGTAGAAAGTAAAAAGGGGGTATCCGAAACTATAAAAAAAAAAGGGGTAGCGGTACCAAAACCTGAACTTTGTCGTGAACTCTCAGGGGGACAGATCCGGAAAAAAAAAATCAACGGGGAAGGGAACCACTACTCGTGCAAGGGGACGTGGTACGAAACGAAATCACTTCAAGCTGGGAAAAAAAGGTATAAGACATTCTACCATCGGCCCAAGAGGGGTTTCCGGAAGAAGCCGACTAACGAGGAAAAAAAAAAAAAAAAAACCGAATCTCTGAAACGCGGTCTCCAGAACGGCATCACCGTATAAACGGAAAAAACGAACACCGGCATGAGGAGGCAATCATCCGTTTGGGGGTTTTGGGGAAGAAAATTCGCGTTCAGAAATTTAAAATCTTGAAAAAAAATGACCTCCTACAGAAGGACGACCAGAGTTCCGAACCCCCAAAGACGGACGGACACTCGCCGAGTCTCTGGGTAAAAGGAGGCCGGGGTGACAATCCCTTACCAGATGTGCAGGGGAGTCTCAAGAATCCTTGGGGGGGTAGCAGGGGGAAACGGTGGAATGGTGAAGGTGCAATTAGAACAACCTGTAGCCGCCGGCAAAAAAACGGCAAGGAATCGGAGGCACACTATTAAATTCGCTCCTGGCGTTTGCCACGTAACTCAAAAACACTAGGGGGGAGTGGGGGAAGGGGTACCCATTCGGGCTGTAAACATAGCGGCGCCGGCTTCGCGCAAGGGACAATATAAGAAAGTTCTGTGAAGAGGGTCACAGACCAGACCCGACTACTGGGCTTCCAGGGAAGAGACAGACGGGGGCACGGAGGGCAAGGTGAACTTTGCAGGGAGGGAGCGGCCGGATTGGGGAGGGAAGAATAAAAGACGTAGGGGCCACCTTCGTGGGGGTCCGACTCGCTAAGGGAGGTGAATTCTGGGACCGTGCTCAAGTGTTGGGGGAGGGGGAAAAACAAAAAAAAAAAGCAACTCTCAAAAAACCGTACGGTAAGAGGTCCATGGCCTTGGAAAAAAAAAACCAATGTAGCGCGCCACATCTCTCACCGTAAACCACCCCCCCCCCCCCCCCCGCCCCCACACCAAAACCCCCCCCCCCCCCCCTCCCATCGGTCAAACAAGAGCCCACCCCATCCGCACCCCCCACCTAAAAAGAACTCATTACCCCCCCCCCGCGTAGGTAGACTAACGCGTATAAGCCCGGTAGAGGGACTGGTGGAGGAGAGAAGAGAAGGCAAAGGGCACATCGTGTGAAGCAGGGGTGGTGGAGTACGGGTCCCCCGCCCCCCCCCAGGATTGGTGTAGGACAACACAGGAAGAGTAGAGACCCCCACTCTTCTTGGGAGGGGTTAAAAAAGTCTCTCCCGGGAGGGGGTTTTTCTGAAACACGAAAGCAGGAAGCTTTTCACTGCACAGGAGGACTGGGGAGGCTGTCTGGACAGTAATCCTACAGACTGTCCAATCCTTATCGACGAAACTGAAAAAAGGGGCATTATTCGCGCTGGCGGGGTTACAGAAATAATAGGAAGCCAGAAACAGGCAACGTCCCAATCTCAAAAGAAAAAAAGTGTTTCTGCATGAGAGGGGCCGAAAAAAAGGGGGGCGCAGGAGGCAACGGGGTGGCGCCTGACGTGGATAGGTTGTCGGGGGGAGGGAAAAGCCGCGTGCCCGCCTTGGGTGGACGAAGAAAGTGAAAAAAAAAAAAACGGGGGAAGGACAATATTTTCAGACCCCCGTGGAAAAAGGACAAAAGTGCACGCGAAAGCCCGTCGGGGGAGGGGAAGGTGAAATCACCGGGGCATTGCAAAGGGTTGCCCACTTTCTGGCTGAAGTGTTTGCTAATAACAATCCCCACACAGGTAACACTAAAGGAGAAGGGGCAAAAAAAGGAAATAACCAAAAAAACATAGGTACTTGGTCATCCACCGCTTGCCCCTAAAAGGCCCCCAAGGGGGAAGATGTTTGAAGAGGCGCCCCAACCGGCCGCGTAGTGGGGCTGAAAGGTACCAAGAAGCGGGGTCCCCCATGTCAAAGAAAAAGCATCCACTTCAATGCAGGAAAAAGGGAATGTTGGGGGGCAGCTCGAAAATAGAAGAACGCCGTGGCACCGCGGCAAAAAAAAAAAGGGAGATAAGGGGATGGAGGGCCCGAAAACACGCGCAGAGAGACTGCACACTCGAGCCCGGCATCAACCGCGACGACACAAAAGTCAACTTGGGAAAAAAAAAGAATGGGGAGCTAGGAGAAATTTTTTCCCTTAAAAGCCGGCAGGACGTGACCCACCGGGCCACACGTAGACGGTTTTTGGGAATAGGACCAACGGGGGGGTCACGAACACGTTCAAAAAGTGCCGGCGGTACCTTACCTGGGGGGAAACAGGGTTTGAATACAAATAAATGGGACTTCCGACATGGATGTCGCAAAGTGGGACGCGCACGGTGGCAAGAAAAAAAGGGACGAGAGGGAAAACGCCTAAAAAAAGTCAAAGTTTGCGCAGCAAAAAAAAGGGTAACCTTGGACATGCGTTATGTGTAAACACGGGCGAGGAAATAGTGAAACTTCTCACTGCCATGGACACAACGAAGCTGGGAAAAAAAAAACAAGGGTAAATATAAATGAATTAAAGTGTCAGAATCCGCGTGGGACCACGAATTGAACGGCATGGAGAAAATATTCTGAAAAAAAGTATGTAAGGTGAAAAAAATGGAAGGACACGCTGACCCAAAAGGCAATGGGAATTCAAAAAATCTCCTTCACTCTGGGAAGGGATCCGGCTGAGAGGTCGTGGCAAAAAAGCCCCTTTAATGCGGGGGGGAGGAGGGTCGGAGGGGGGGGACTGGGAGAAAATGGTTTGTAGGCGGGCCCTTACATTCCAAACACCGGATGAAATGGACCGCCTGAAATGGGCCGCTAAGGAAAGGGGAATAACCGGCGGAAAAAAAGGCCCAAAAAAGGACTGAAAATACGACAAAAAAATGGGTCCTCAGAAAATAGTAGGTTTCCAACATGTAAAGAAAGGGGTGAAGTTCAGGGGGTGATGACAAGGCCTTGGAATTTGGTT
>Ga0179593_1683311_pt1 | contig 25088 bp, 35 predicted proteins | sample CZODoug2_1_08_16_FD_185931 | JGI IMG/M metagenome (GOLD analysis project Ga0179593, IMG submission 185931) | Vadose zone soil fungal communities from Angelo Coast Range Reserve, California, USA - CZODoug2_1_08_16fungal (PacBio error correction) | ecosystem: Environmental > Terrestrial > Soil >...
ATTCTTCCCCCGGGCACTGTGGCGACACAGAACTAAGGGGGGGGGCGCCTTCAGAAAAAGCAGGTAAGCCCGCCGCAATGAAGGAGGGGGAAGTCCAAATAAATACCAGTCAGCATGCGTAGGATGATCACCGGGAGCCGGACAGCCGGGAAATGAAATGACAACGCACGCCGCGCTGACGCCTCTCTACTCATTGCGGGGGCACCGACAGAAGACGATGGCCGTGCGTAACACATGGACCGAGGCAAACCGCACACTCGTCGCGCTTGTAGAGTCAGGTAAAGAAAGGCGCCAGGTCGAGGAGGGAAACAGAACAAAAGACTAGATAAAGATATCACCAGAAGTCCCTTCCTGGGTAACGATGCCAATCAGCAAGGTGGGCGACAAAAGTGTACTGAAGGTCGGGGGTGGAGATAAGATAGAAGGTGGAGAAAAATAAAAACAAGGGGAGGCAGGGGAACTCATCATCTCCGAAGACGTGGCTCAGAAAAAAAGGACTGATCGCGCGGAGGGACGAATAGGGCAACTGGCGGGCAAGACAGTGTCCGCGATGCCGGGGCCCTCAGCGATCACCTACGAAATAAGAGAATTGCGGACGCGCCTAATCAAGACATGACCAATGGTGATCGGGCCAGAAAGACAGAAGACAGAGCGCGGGATCGCCAACGGTGGCTGACACAGCTGCCAGAGCGGGGAGAGACAAGGCTCATGTGTAGGGAATATTTCTCCCAAGGACCAACAGTGCAAGAGCAAGCTAGGTTTGTCAATAATGCCGGCGAAACGTCCTATGTGTGAGAGTATAATGGGTAGAGCCGGGGGGAAAATCAACGGCGTGGGGTGTAAGGGAAAAAATTCGTAGGCCCCCCGGACGGTTGCGCAAATTCAACCGCGGGCCTCCGGGGTGAAGTGGGAAGCAATTCGGTCCGGGTCAAATGGCCGGAGGGAACAAGTGCGCGAAGTTGTCACAAAGGGAACACGTCCTAGAACAGAGAGTCCTGACCTAGGGAGTACGCGCGGTCAGGGCCATGTCAGGACAAGAGGGGAAAGGGCGAACGGACACAACTGGCGTCCCGATGGGCGCGTCAAGGAATAACATGAACCCGAGAAGTAAAAAACCTCAGGGGAAAACAAGAGGGGGACGGCCGCCCAAGAGAAAAGACTGGAACTGGGCGAACAGCCGAATGTAGACCGCAAAAATAGGGGAAAAAGATAAGGGATGGAGAGGACACAATACGGCCAGGCAGGGGCCTGACGAGAAAGAGTGCGCTTGTCGGACGATCAGTAACCCTGACCCAGGGAACCAGGAAGGGAAGGACTGGGAAAGACCCGTTCGTAGCGGACCTGCTAGGGTAGGGTAAACAAAAGCTGCAGCAGGTGCTAAACAAGACGCGCGAACTGAAAACCAAACGTGGGCAGGAGGTAGGAAAAATCTAGAGCCAGCAAAAACACGTTGCTTCGGCGAGTGAGAGAGTATCAAAAAAACGAGAGCATCAAACTCCACCGAGCCGTTGAAGAGGCGAACGGCGTGAGGGGCAGTGACGGGGGCCATCTGGTCGGCGGCAACTGGACAAGTCGAAAAAACAGGAAGAAGGCCAGATGCGAGAAAAAAAAAAAAAGTCGCGGACTAGACAGCATCACGGCTGGATAGCCGTCGGCTCGGCGTCAAAATGGGGGGTCGAGGGCTACGACAGCCTGTAGGGGTCGGCAGTGTTTGTGTTAATTGAGCAAGAAAGAGGGGCTAAAGAGAACCAAAAGGGAGAGCCGGTGTGGGCATTCAAAGGCGTATGGTCCACACGAACGCGCGAGTCGCGGGCTCAGAAGCCTTGGAAGCTTTCGTGCAAATAGAAAAGTAGGAAGGGATAGCGCTACAGAAAGAAGAAGTGGGCGGAGACAGATATGAAGGATAATTAAAAGGAAGAATGTTCGACACATCGTCGCGAGGCAGAAAATGGCGATACGGAGGACTCCATGGAAAAGGTAATAGGCGCAAAGGATTGGAGATCGAATGTGGGCGAGGGGCAGAGATCGAGCAGAAGCATACGAGAACGCCCAACTTGCGAAGGGCGGCATCAGCAGAAACAGAGGTCCCGCAAGACTAAGGGGGAAGGCAGGCAAAGTCTTGCGCGCGGACTGGGGGTAAAAGAATAAGGGGGAAAAAACAGAGGAGAATTCCTGTGAGAGCAGTGCGAGGCAGCTTGGCCTGATGTGGCAAGGCACGTGTACCGCGAAAAGCAGTTGGGGACAGGGCGGAAAAACAGAGACCGAACGAAAACCAGTGAGGGGTAACTACGAAAATTTCTGGGGAAAAGAGAAGAAAAGCTTAAATTCAACTGAGAAGGGAGAAATCGACGCCGCCGCACTCAAGAGCGAAAAAATCAGAGGGCGAGGAGAATGAAGCGAGAGGAGAACCACGAAAAAAAAAAAGATGCACGCAGGGAAGCCGTACGGTCACGCGACTATTGACCCATCCGAGAGGCAGTACGGAGATGTCTGATCGGCGCGAAATAAAGACGGCGTGAGAAAAAAAAAGGAGCGGAATGCGGATTAGTGGGAACGCGAGGCAGAGGAGAATGAGGTGAGGAACGCCAAAAGGGGAGGCACTGTCGACGAGTAAGATTATAGGGCGCTGACGTGCAGAGGAAATGAGCCAAGTGCGCACTCCGGGAGGGCAATGGCGACGGGCAGCTCAAAAGAAGGGTGAAGCCGATGCACGCCGGAAGGAGAATTACATTGTGAAGAAAGGAAATGGAAGGAAGGCCAGGAACTCATCAACTCAAATTTGCAGAAATGAAAAAGATCTCGAGCCGTAAACAGCACGGCCACGAAAGCTTAAAAAATGTAGAGAGGCACGGAGGGGGGCATCGGAGAGAAAGGGAGAACCGACAAATGTCGGGGACGACGAAAGTCTAACGAGGAAAAGCCGCTTCTCTACGGGCCCGAACAACACCAGCCGGAGTAAAGATTGAGGAGGAGGGACGCACCCCAAGGAGGCGAGAGAAGAGAAAAGGAAAAAGAAGAGCTGTCTAGACTCGAAACGCTGGCTGGGCCTCGAAGTGTAAACCGGCCGACCAAGATTTAAAAAGGAAATGGCCCCCAGAAGAGGCCGCAAAAAGATTACAACTGCGAGCGAATACAGCCATTTTTCGATTCACGAACAAACAAGCTGCAGTGGATTTATAACAACCGTGTCGGACAGAAAAGAAAAATAAGAGGGTATGGTTGCCGTCAAAGACTGGAAAATGGGAGCGGCGAGCCAAAGCTTTTGGCGAAATTATGGGAGAAAAACCGTGCGACAAATAACTCAGCGGAAAGGGCAGGTCCTGGAGGAAGAAGGGAATCACTATCGGCAATGGGGGCATCGAACATCGTAGAGGGCGTGTGCTCGTCAGTCAGGGGGGGAGAAAGTCCGAAAGTGAATTCAAAGACCGCAGATGTAGCGGAAAAATTGGTGAAAACTCCGAGTCGAAACGGGTTCAGCTTGGGTCTTACTGGAGCAGAAGGTCAAGGGGCGGCTTGGAAGAAAACTGGGAGGAAGAAAACAGAGACTGGGGGGAAGAAGGGATTCGTCGCACGCAGCGAAAGACGACGTCTGTCTACGAGCCAGAAGCAGACGTGATGGCGACAGGGGTGGTGCGAAGGGGCGGTGAACAAAACGCGATCGCAAAGGAAAACCACGAGCATAACGGCGTATCTCGGCGATCACTCAAGAGAGCCCTCCAATAGAAACGGCAGAAAGGGAGGATTAAAAAAACTAATCAAATTTCGGCGACGGGCATGGAGAAACGCTTGTGCAGGGTAGTTTGCGGTCGCAGTTGGGAAGTCAAGGAACAGTCCGCATATCATTCTAACGAGGGGAAAGAAGGGGAGAATGGCCGCGGCGGGAGGGAATTAGGGCGGCTAAACAAAAAAAAATGCGATGAGGGAAATGGGTCAAACGATCAAGGGGGGTCGGAGGATAACCGGGGGAGCGCACAGAAGAAAGGTGGCGACCACACGGGAAAAAAGCAGGTGTAAGGAAATTTGGCGGGCTATGGGAGACGGGGACAATCGCTCGGGAACACTTTGAATCTCGGATGGGTAAGGGTGACGGGTCCAAAAAAGGGATCCGAAGGATAGCCAAAAGAACAGAGGGTAGACTAGGGGGATCGTCGCAAAGCAGAATCTAAAAAAAGAAGAACCGAGGAAAGAGCGAGCTCTCGACCGGTGAAGGAGAGAAAGCGGAAGCTGGTTGAGGGGTGGAAGTATGATCTTCTAAAGTGGATTCAACCGCGGTAGAAGCAATCGCCTAATGACTGGGGTAGATCTCTCCAAGAAAGACGGTCAGACGCAAACACGGGGTGAAAGCGGGGAAAAACACTCATTGGCCGTGGCGTCGCGTGCCATAGAAGGAAGTGACCGGGTCACAACAATCGATGAACTAAAAGATAGTCACGGAGGCAACCAAGGGACGGCGTGCCTCCCCGGGGCTGGGATATTGCTTGAGAGTGTTCCGATGTCGTGGAGGGAAAAGTTTTGTGAAGAACTGCGGAGGGAAGTTTTAGCACGTAGAAAAGGCGCGTTTCGCCGCCTGGGGGCACATCCTTAGAAGTGTCGGCATGTATGTAAGTGAAGGGGCCGCCCGGGACAGCCGAGCGGGGCAACAGTGTCCGCGGTGCGGGTATGCATAAGCTCGCCGAACATTCGCCACAGAAAAAAGGGGGTAAAGATTAGAGGTTCAATATAGAACGGGAAGAGGCCACGGGGGAAAGGATTTGACAACTTTTTGGGGAGAAGGGGGGGGTGTAACCAAAGGGCGTGACCGTGTGGTATCCAGGGGGCCTAGGGTAAAGGAGCGGCTGGACGTTCGAATGGGGAGCAAGGAGAGGAATATATCGGGAGATCGTAGTGGATGGGAACCGTTGTCCGCCAAAAACCGTCAAAAGTCAATAAACGCAAACGAGACAAAGGAAAAGGGACACCGGAGAAAGACAGGGGAAAAAAGGACGACGGCGGAAAACAAGTGGGGGAAACTTTCGGGTACACGTCCTTAAAATCAACGCGATCACGGGCCACAAAAAATAGAGGGAAACAGGGAGGGCGGGGAATGGAAAAAAATGGGGAAACCTGGTGGAGGGGTAAGGCGTATCGTAGAGAAACAACGAGAAGAGAGAGGGGGTAGAACGGCAACCGTACAAACAAAAATGGATGCTCTACGTGCCGGGAAGTAACTAGATAAAAGTAGGACGGCACAAAGGAACAGACGCGGAAAAACAATCGGGCACTGGAACAGGACTCCATAAAAGCCAGAAAGTGTTGGGGCTGCGGATAGTGCGGAAAATGTGTACAGAAGGACAAAAGGACGACTCGGTAAATATGAGCGCTGGGGGGAAAAACCGGCAAGGAAAAGAAAAAGGGGAGGAAAAAAAGATCCTAATTAGGTCATCCATTAGTCTGGGGTCCACACAGCGAAAACTCCGCCGCGACCGTGACGACGTACGGCTCTATTGAAGCTGGATGAGGAAAGAGCGGAGAAAAAGAAAACGAGCGGCGGACCACATATGCCGAAAGAGCGAAATAAAAGGACGTCGCCCTTTGACGGGGCGAGCCGGGACACAAGAACAGATTGGGGGGGGGGGGGGGAAGATGGGAAAAAGCAGGGGTAAATGTCGTGATGGGAGGGAGGATGACACGGGGGGGGGGATGAAAATACTTAGTGTCGGAGACAGGGGGGCTGTCGCCAGGGTGCGCGGGGCGCGGGATGGGAGGCTTTAGGTTTGGAAAAAACGAAAAAACTCAACGTGCGTGGGGCCGGCAACGGGAAAAAAAAGCAAAGAGCGTTACGTAGCTACGATCTCGTAAAAGCACGGAGGCGTGCGGTGAGGCATGGTGTGAGACCCGGAGAAATTCGCGAAAATGAAAAAAAAACTGCGCAGAGACTAAGTCTGCGAAGGACCGACGTGAACCCGGAGGTGTCGGCAGGGGATGCTGCTGAACCAAGGATTCAAAAGGGTCATGAAAACTCAAGCGCATGGTCTGTTCGTGGAACAGCTTGTGGCGGGGTTCATCGGCACATAGGGGGGGAAGGTCGGCCGGCAAGGGCAATCTCCATAGAATTATCTAAAAACAGCCACGCACTGACGGCTAGGCTTCGTGCGGAGGACTACTCAGGAAAAAAGCCAAAATTCTCATCTCTACAACAAACGATTTAGGAAAAGAAAGGGGGGTGGCTGGAAGCCGTTAGGGGTTAACAAAACGGCCAAAAAGGTGAATCGAGCAGGGACAGTCAAAAAAGAAGAGTTACCGGAGGGGGGGGGACGAAGGAGGCGAATAGGTGCTGAAGTCCAGGGGGTATAAAAAGTAGCCCGCATGAAGCGTGTTCGGGGGCGGAGCAGAGGGAAACGGTGATACGCGGAAGCGTGTTCCGGGGGGGCAGCGGAGGCGCGGGAGCGGAATGAAGTGACGAGATTATCCGGGCTAAACCAGAGGGGGGAGGCATATAAAAGCCCTTACTACAGCGAAGAGTGCTTGATCGGGCACGGAGATCAGAGTGTGAGTAAGGGGCCGGGAGCGCCACAGGAACGGTGGCGAGTCATGGGGTGTAAGGTTTAACAGGATATGAAAAAATTCAGCAGGGCGGGGAAAGAGGATGGGCAAGAGCGTACACGCGATACAACGCAAGACTTCAAAGACACTTACCTGGGAGCAAGCTCGCAGTAACTAGAGATCCACTACGTCAAGGCCGAAAAGGGGTAAGCAGGGACGATTCGGAAATAGGCGGGGATATCACGCTCGATAGGCCGATCCCTTGTCATCCGGAAATATAGTGCTACGTATAACGGGGACGAGGGTGGGCGGGGGACCATTCATCGAAATACTAAAAGGGAGGGAATACATCGGGTTATATAATGTCCGATCGGAGCACAGAAGGGTGATCAGGGTATAAAGGACGCCAGGTAATCGCAGGCAAAAGTGGAAGCCCAGATACAAACAAAATAAAAGATTTGAGAAGAAAGTAACGGCGATTGGAAAAGGAGCGGGAAAAGGGCGTGGCAAACTGGGAAGGGCGAGGAGGGAGAGACGTACCGGGTTGTAACACCGTGTCATGCACAACGGGGGGGTCCGAATTGATAGTCGGAAGCGAGGGACGCAAGTCGAAAAAAAACTCAATAATAATCGCTCGGGGTATCGTCCGAATCGGGAGCGATGCTCATTACGAGTAGGATGAGGGGACGCAAGGGGACCTTGTGGGGGTAGGGAGAAAGTACAGGGGACTTGGACGGGAAAACGAGCAAACACGAGCGGCAACTTTGGACTCGAAAAGGGGGGGTCTACCGGTCGAACTCAATGTTTCTGGCACCACATGATGGTCGCCGGAGGTTGTGCTCGCAGAAAAAACAAACCCTAGTGAGGGTGAATGGAGCGAGGGGCTGGTGGAAAAGCGAAAACCTTGTGCCGCGAAAAGTTCCTCGAGGAAGAGCAGGAACAAAAGGGGGGTGGGAAGATAATAGGGAGATGACACGGCAAGAAATGGGCGCGGAAGGAAAAAAAAGGGACCGAAAAACGGCCGAAACCAATAATCGAAAGAATGAAAGCGCGGGGTAGCACGAGAAGGGAAGGGACACAAGGAGGACTGAAAGGGTGGGGAGAAAACACAGTACTCGGGAAGCGAAGTAGCATGGAGATAAGCGGGTTTACCCGTCGCCGGGACCGCCCATCTCAATGGAAGGACACGAACAGTAGGAGCAATAAGGGAAAACAGACTGCAATAGGAACCTTCCAGGTGTGGCGAGCTTACCACAGGGATGAAAAAAAAAATAAGGATTCAATAGGAGGTCCAGTATAACTCATTGCTTATTCTAAGAAAACGGAAAGTATGGAAATGCGAGGGAAGGGGATCAATGCGAAACGGGCAGGATATAACCAATGAACGGACGACTGCTGAGAGAGGATAATGCGCGTGTGGAACCGACGAGGCCCAGGGCGAAACAGGAGACTGGACAACGCTGAGGTCGGAGGGGTGAACTGAGATAAAAAAGGCCAAGGCTTCATTCATGAGTCGCACGAGTTGCAGGCTTGAGGAAATGGAGCTGTTCAAAAAGGGAGATGGGAAGGCGCTCACTCCGAAAAAACACGAGTAGGAAAAAAAAAAGCCGCTTTTTCGGGGGGGGGCCGTCAAAAATGGGATGGGCTAACAGGGCGCAATGTCAGAAAAAGGGTGAGCCGTCAACGGATGTCGCTAGAAAAGTGAAGCCATGGGACAGGGGAGGGGAAGAACCGAAGGGCGAAGCGGCGCAGCGTAAGTTGTTACGGCGAACCTTGACTCCACTTGTGGAAAAAAATGCAAAGAGAGATATCAGGTCCCCGCCGGTTGCTCTCATGATCGAGGCGCAGGAATGGCTGAATCCATCGGGGGAATAGGCAGAAAAAAGAAAAAACGCGAGAACAACATTGAGAAGGCAAATGCGAGCAAATTCGCGACGGGTGGGAGCGGGCTCTGCGCAGGAGAGAAAAGACCGTAAGAGAGGGCCGGGGAACGGCGAGGGTGCGAAAAGCGAAAAAAAAATGTAGACTAAAAGGAGTACTTCCATCGGAAAAGGAAAGGGGAGAAAGGGGAAAAAGAACAAGATGAGGTGATTAAGGACTGGATAGGAAGGGGGGAATCGGCAGAAGAGAATCGAATAACCACCCCAGAGACGAGGTATCAACCAAAAAACAGACTTACTTCAATTGAACCGGACGAAAGATGGGAAGGAACACGCGCAGATGAGGAGGGGGGGGTGGAAAACCAACGTACGGAGTACAAACGTAGGGGAGTCGTTATTTGTCGGGACCGAAATGGAGGACACCATGACCCAAGGCGACAGGAGGGCAAGGGGGGGAAGGAAGGGATACTCTCAATAGAAAACCGAACCTAGGCATAGACCCGGTTGCGCGTCGGTGGCGTATTCTCCAATCGAGGTAGCCGTCCAGACACTAACACCTTGGAAAGACATCAATTTGGCAGGGAAAAGGGGCGCGAATCTCGATAGGAAGACACGTTGCTAACGATCAAAGGGACAGATGCGCAGCGAGGAATTAAGGCGAAGACCATCGGGGAACGGGTTGGGACGGGACGGGACCAAAGGCAAGGTTAGGACTTACGGTTACTCGCGAAAAAAAAAAAAAAAAAATACAAGAAAATAAGAAAGCGCAGGAGGGTGGGTAGATCACGTTTGAGGTCGCAACGGGTCGCGAGCGCGCTGAGGCGAAACGCTTCAAGCACGGAGGGTGGCACGGGGAGAGGGGAAAAAGGCGAATAGAAAGCCGCGACGTTGAAATCAGGGCGTTTGCAAAAAGCCGGCGCCGCTCTGCCAGGAGTGGGTTGAAGGGCGAGCCAACCGGAAGGGCTCAGGAAGAAAAGAGAGGAACGGGCAGGGTGGAAATCAGGAAAGAAACAGGGTAGCACAAGCCCGAGCGGACATCATTGACGTATATACCAGAAAGCTCGCTCCGTCGGGAAAAATGGGGCGCGGGAAGAAGGAAGCAGCCTCCAATAATGCGTTTGATAGAGGAGAATCGGTGGATCGGCAGTCAGAACTCAACCAAACGCCCTGCAGCGCAGCGGACGCAGGATCGGTCAGAGAGTTGCAGAGGAAGGGTCGGAGAAAGTACAAAATGTTCCAATCGAGCGAAAGAAAGGCTATGGTCCCGTGGACATTATTTGTGGTGCGGGGGGAAGTAGACGGGACCGACGCCTGCTTTGGAAAAGGGAGAGGAAAAAAAGAGCACAAAGTTGAACGCAAAGAAAGATGGCGGCAAGTGGCGGACCTCTAAACAAAAACAAACCCACAGGGACGATCTGCGCCGAAAGTCAGAGGAAAAGGAAAGGAGGGTGGAAAGGAAAAAAAAAAAAAAAGAGGAAGTGCTCGGAACGGAAATTCAAAAATCAGTCAATCTTCGAAAGAGAGACGCAAAGACGAGCGCTTGGAAAGGGAAGAAGTACAAAAAAAGAGCATCCATCTAAAGAAAAGGAAAGGTCTCTCCTCGTGAAGAAAAAAGAGAGGAAAAGTTAGGGGAGAGACTAGGAAGAAAATCGCGTAAAAAGGGATCAGGGAAGATAAACTGCTCCAAGCACTCAGGGGTTGGGGACCGGCTCTCAAAGGCTGAGAAGAGACTGATTATAGGAGCTGGGTAGGGTATGGACATTGGGAAATGGAGGGGAAGGGAGCAGAAAAAAGCCCTCTAGGAGCTTGGGGTTTTTGGGGGGTTTTGGGGGGGGGGGGGGAGAGAAAGGGTGCGTCTCAGAAGAGAGAAACGCGCGCGGGTGAGACGCCAAAGAAGCGGCTCGAACGAGAGGAAAATTTCGCAAAGGAGGAGAAGACAGTTGAAAAACGGAAGGAAACGGAGCCAGCGGGAAAAACAATATCGGCCGACAAGACGAAAGAGACTAAAGAGTCACTCGGGTCTCTCATTCGAGAGGTAGACACAGGGAGAGAAGTGGGAAGGGCACGGAACGCCAGAAAGACAAAGGACGGGGGAGAAAAAACAACGAAGGCGTTGCCGCCAAGAAGGCCTGCGCAGGATGGGAGCAGAAGGGGAAAGGAATCTAAGTGACAGGGATACATCAAATATATTGCGAACAAACGGACCCGTCTCTCAGCTAGCCAGGCCCTCAGAGGGGCGGAAACTACGCCACGGCAACAAGCCTGAAAATAGCGGGTGTCGGCAGTTCAAACTTCAAAAAAAAAGGAAAAAAAACAGTGTCAGAGGTCCGTCAGCGTCAACAGGGGTTCAGAAAAAAAGAGTTCAAGTGGAAAGGAGCGTGTCTTGGGGAAGGACGGAGGAACGACCCTCCTGACTCTACAGGAGAGGTTTGGGCGTAGCATCGGAAAACTCAAAAGGGAAAGCTCAGGAACAAGGGGGAGGGAAAGAGGGGAAAGGGACATGGACCGCAAGCGTAAAAGGACGACCGAAAAAGGGAGGCGATCAGTCCCCCTGAAGAGAAAGACGCGAGCCCGGGGTCTGGGAATATACCATAACAACCAGGTGGTCCGTGGGGAAAAGGGCAAATCTGAGGTCCGGCCACTGTTTGGTACGTGAACGAGAAGTTCCAGGATAACACGTCCAGGCGAAGGAAGGGTTCACAAGGAGAGAAGGACAAGGATTAAAGCGGGGGGAAAGAATTGCGGCCGAACGGTTCGAAAGGGAAAAGATCGCGTCGTGGGCAATCAAAGAAGTAGGAAGTCAACAGATTCCAACTTAGAGTGGAGCGGTGAGGGCCCCAACGGCGGGGTAAAATCCTGCTCCTGAGGAAGAGAACTAGCAGGGGGTAGAAGCTTAAAAATAGGAAAGGAAGGGATAATGCAAGAGCTTAGCTCATACTGACTGCACTGAAGGGTAGTAGAAAGGAACATCAGCGGAGGCGAGAAAGGAACCCATGGGAAAGAATGCCGACGAAAACTCATCACTCCGAGCACTCTGGACAGAGCATGGAAACAAATGGCTCCCGCTAGCTACCAAGGGGCAAAGCTGGAAAAAAAAGGCGATGCTAGATCACTGCCTCGGCACAGGAATACAAAAGGAAGAAAGAGTGAGGTCTTGGAGGGGGACGCGAGAAGGCCACGCGTCAAATCGAGCAGCTTCAGTCCTGAATGTGGAGGCATGTCTAAAAGACGAGCGCCTCGACCGGGGAAGGAAAAGGGTCGGAGGAAAAGGACACCAGGAAGAGAAAAGGCGAGATATTGTAATGTGCATCTGCATCGAATGCTCATCAATCGAAGGATCCTAGAGAAAAGTGGGAAAAGTTGACGGCGAGGTCGGGGGATAGATCATAGAACGCGGGGAGCACCAATGCGTAACAATTCTGTGCCACAATAAATACTGGGGAAAAAAAGAGTAAAAAGAAAAGTCGAGTTCTTGGAAGGGGACTGCGACGAAAGGGTATATGGGGTCAGGGGGACCAGGAGGGACGGCTGGTTCTCGAGCGCTATCTCTCGGGGAAGAGAAAAGTCTCACAAATCAAGGTGCAGGGCAATGGGAAGAGGGGCAGTTCAAAAAAAAAAAAAAAGGAAGAACGTCAACACGGGAGCTCGCACACAGAAGCAGAGGGACCGAAGAGGAAAACGCAAAAGGGAGCGATAGTCGAGGAAATCAAATTGAACCGGAAAAGAGGGAAAAAAGACAGGGAAAAAACAAAAACGAGATCGAAAAGTAATCAGAAATCCGGGATGGAAGGAACGGCAGGAAGGAGGCCGATATAGTATCAGAAATGCTATTTTGACGAAAAAGCTTGGCACGAAACGCAGAGGCTACGCGAGTAAAAATTACCAGCACGAGAAGTACCGACGAGACCGAATTCAGAAAATCAAAAGGAAAAAAAAAAAAAAAAAAAAAAAGAACATCAGGCGGTAACCCGGCGAAGGGTACGGCGACTAAAAGGACGTGGAAAATCGGTCCGGGGGGGTCAGAGCACCCAGTCTATTGCTACGAGACGTCTAGAGGAAAGGGGGATCGTAGATTCGGAGGAACGAAAAAGGTCCTAACGCTGCTTCTACGAAAAGAAAATTACTATTCGGTCCTATTGATGACTGCAAATTAGAAAGGGAAAGAAGGAACCGGGGAGCCTGAAAGGACGCTGATGACAGTGAAAAAAAAAAAGTGGGGTAGCTTAATCAAAGGAGAGGGTCAAAAAGGGAGGGGGGGAGGAGGGGAGGCAATCTCTGGAAAAAGACGAGCGTAACAAATCAGATGGGGAGCTGTGTAAACGACAGCACATCGACAGAACAAAAAAAAAAAAGAGGAGGAGAAAGGAATCTATGCCGGACGGAGGGACTAAAATGGTTGAAGAATCAGGGGCCAATCGACATTCAGATTCATGGAAAAGTCCGCAGGGGTGAAGCCAAAAGGCAACCAGGGTGGAGGCTCCGAAGACCTCGGTCAGTGAACCCAACAGCGTATCCCGTCTTCATTAGGAGAGGGGGGGCGGTAAGGGGGCCACGGGTCAGAAAGGCGACCAATAGAGAGGGGACACGCGAAAAAAGGGTGGGGAACAAAAATGTTATCCGGGCAGGGAGATAAAAGAAATAATAAGATAAAAAAAAAAACGGATGGAAAGTCATTGGGTAACTATCTCGAACTCCCTGGTAGCGCCAAAAGGAAAAAAAAACAAAGAAATCTGAGGGAAGAGGGCGACCCTACCTGCTGCGAAGTAACTCAACCGCAAGACCCTTGAATATCTTATCTCGACGGATATAATAACTGGGAATGAGCAAGAAAAAAAGGGTAAAGTCGTGATCGGGGTTAAAGAAAGAAATAATGGTAACTTAAAACATGTCAGAACACTTAAAACACAGCCTCAAGATGCAAGGGGGACAAACGGAATATTTGATGGAGATGGCCTTGGTCGAGCGCAACCGCTCAGTAAAATTGGGGGGGGCACCAAGGCGAAAAAAGCAAAGATGGCAAACGTCCTAGAAGAAGCCGACAAGGAAAGTGAAGGGGGAAAGCGAAAGAGCATACCTCAGACCAGGTGACTCTATATCGAAAGAAAAAGAAGGGAGGCAGGGGAGACTGCGGTCGAAGCTGATAGGTAAGCACCAGAGGCCGGGAACGAACAAGGCACAGGCAGGGAATCTGGGGGAAGGGATACGAGGTAAGGCGAGAAAAGGGGGGGATAGCCCTCCAAACTCAATCCGTCAGTGAACAGAAGATGAAGGAAGATCGACGAAAAGGTAACAAGACCCGTCTTGCACAGGCGGGAGGAAAAGACTATTCGGACAAAAACAAAGGAAAAAGAACAAGTCCGAGCGGGAAAGAAAGGGATCGCGAGAGGGGGATTGGAAGGGGGGGAAGGCGCTTCTAAAATCGCAAGGAGAATGCGATCCTGGGTGAAATAATCATTAGCGAAGTGAGCCCGGAAGAAAGACGTGAAGGAAAGGACTGGCAAAGGGAGACACGAGGTTTGCGCGGAATAAGGGACAAAGCTTCGCGTCGGGGAACGAAACGAAGCGGCGATGACAAAATGGAAAATCCCACTGGCCACGCGACAGAAAAAGTGAGAAAGAGGCGGGGGAAGGGGGGGAAGATGTCACTAGCAGCAGGGTCATAAGGTGGTCTGATGAAAAAATTGGAAATGCGACCGAAAGCGGGGGGAACAACACTGGAAATAAAAGCAAAAGGAAGCGCAGCATCTCGGGGGGAAGGAAAAAAAATGAAACCTCTAAAAAAAGAGACCCACCTCCCGAACGTCCAACCCGCATTACAAACTGTACAAGCCTGCTCGGGAGTGTACAAAAGCCAATGAAAGGCTAATTGGGGGTGAAGGAGGAAACCCGCTGTAAGGCGTAGGAGCTTCTCCTCCCTCCCTAGAGGTACTGCCGACTAAGAAGTAAGGGAAAAACTCAGAGGGAGGGAAGCGAGAAAGAGACAAAATTGAAGCCTCAAGGAAAACAGAAGTTCATTTCAAAACTAAGAAAGCATTTGGTCGGAAAGAGGGAGGGAAAAAAGGGAGAGGAAGACCTCAAGACGAGCCGTAAGAAAAAGAGAGGTCTCCGAACAGTATAAAAGGAAGGAAAATGAAGCTCAAGAAATAAGGCGAGACTCTCCGGAAATGGATAATGGGATGGACTTCAAAAAAATTTGCAACTTAAAAACGCGGGCATGGTTAACACCGACTGACAGTCGAGGTATAAAGGAGAAGGGGCGAAAGTAGCCTAGCCACCGGGAGGAAGAAGCATTCCGTCTATGAGAGAGAGCACCTAAAAGAAAGGACGAGACCTTCAGTCAGGGGAGAAAAAGAACATTGAGAGAGAAAGTAAAGGGGATCAAGCCGATCACGAATCTTCATAAGAAAAAAGAGCGGGGCGCAGGGATGGGAAGACCAAAGAAAAGGGATCATGTGGTCCGGCGGAAAGGACGAAAGAATCTGGTAATGATTTCTACCACGAACGGCGCCGGATTGAACATAGGAAATCAGGTCGTGCGAAGATGCTCAAAACAAAACTGAGGGGCCGCAACTTATAAATGACAGACCGGGACCGACGGAAGAGGAGACAGGAGGAAGGCTTCAAAATAGAAAGGAAAAAAAAGGCGCAAAAAAAGGAATGTACCGGGGCAGAACCCGCAAAACCTCAGTGAACCCCAGTAGAGAGGGGAAGCCCAAGAAACATAAGATAAATTGATAGAAAGTCATGAGAGCTGGGGTGTTAAAAAAAACGCAGAAGAAAAGAGGACAACGTGTTCCGACCGCATGTAAAGGAAAAAAAAGTGAAAAAACCAAGGTGAGCTCAAAGTGTAGTAGAAAAAGTCCCTGAACCTAGTCGTCGAGGGGGGGTGCGAACTTGGGAGCGGTGCCTGCCAATAGTAAGGGCAAATAAGACACAGGACATAAAGGGAGAAAAGGGTGGGAGAAATGAGAGACGGACAAGGCAACTTGGAAAATTACTCAAGGGACACGTAAAGCGGACGAACACTTCATCTCGAATTAAAAAGAGGAAAAAGGACCCGTAGGGGTCGGGGAGAGACGGTAGGAGGTGGGGAGGCCATCTGGGGAGGAGAGGGGGAAGGAGTCAAAAACGGACTCGAGATGGAATAGGAGCCAACGTAGAAGGCTGGAAAAAAAGGGAAGGAGAAAGGAATCGACGCGCAGGGACGACTCCTTCGGGGTGAAAGTCGGTGGGGGGAAAGGGAGGGCGAAAGGTTGTGAAAAAAAATGAGCTTTACGGGGGGGAAAAGTTCGAGAAGCGGGCGATCGCGCCGAGAAGGGGAAGCTTTTGTGGCCTCTAAAAAGGGGGGCGGGAGAAATGCAGAGTAGGGAAAGAGAAGAAATAGGAGTCTCGTAACGAAAGAAAACAGCTCGTCGAAAAAAAAGAAAAAGGGATACTGAAATACAAAGTAAGCAGTCCCTCAGAAGCGGGAGCCGGACCGCAAAAAGAGGAGGCGGTTGAATAGGTTAGGGAGAAAAAGAGCCGGCGAAAATACGCCAGAAGTAAGGAAAAAATGGCGGAACTACCCATTGGGGGGGGAGGGAGACGAAGAAAGCGTAAAAGGAGGCAGGAAGGGGAAGTGGAAAGGAGACTGCAGAGAAGGGAAGATGAAGACAAGGGGTGAGGAAAAATGCTTGACAGGAGATCGAACGAAATCACATTCTCACTAAGCGCCTAGAAGAGGTGATTGAGGGCGTAGGAGAGAGTAGAGGGAAAACATCAACACTGAAGACAAAGGAAACAAAATATCGCGAAGGAAATATTGTGATGTGTGAAAGAGAAAAATCTCGGGCAAGCAAATCAAATACTCGCGCCCCCGAAAATCAAAAAGGAGTCAGCGATCACGAAAAGGAGTCGGCGCAAAGCGAAAAACGAAACAAGCGCAAAAGCTCGCGGCAGAAAAAGTGATCAGCTCACATGCAAAACTGAGCTCGAAATAGAAGGCGAACTCGAAAACACTGAAGGCTCGGCCAGAGAAGGCTGAAAAGAACAGGGGAGGCCTTGGGAAGCTGAGACAGAGAGAGGGAGCTAAAGGGTGCAAAGCATAGAAAGAGCTGTTATGGGGCCGAGGGAAAAAAGACCCCTGAAAAGTCGCCAAGTCCTGGAAGGAGACAAGGAAATGCTTACAGCGGAGGTGACGGTCGGAGGCCAAACTCTCGCCCGGGCAGCATAAAGAGGCGCGAACTGCTCGGAAGGGAAAACCCGAAAAAAAAAAGCTCCTAAAAAAATAAAAAACAGTCTTCTGTCAAAGCCGCTCAGAGGAAGTGGAATCTGAGGCGAAAGACCCAGTCCTAGAAAGATAGCAAGGGCGGAAAAAAGGAAGAGGCGGACTCTTCGTTTAAGTGAAAGCGATGGAAATCCGTTCGAGGGGGAAGATAGATTGCCGAAATAACACGGTGAAACCAGACCCGGGAGAATAACCGGGCCGGAATCAAGGGCATGTGGAAAAAAACAAGAAGCAGTCGCAAACGCTTAGCACCAATCAGAAACGGGGAAAAAAGTTTGAAAGAAAAACCCCACTTGGAGAAATGGAACCGCAGGGAATCCAAAGTGCAAAAAGAGAATACAGTCGTCTAAGGGCTTTAAACAAGCAGTCGAGGCTTACGGAATCCAGTCACATCCAACAGACCAAAGGCGCAATGGGACAGAGGAAATGGCCTGTAGAAAGAAGTGGGGGACGGCTGGCAGATCCAAAGGGGCGGACAGGGGCAGAGGGAGGGTGCTCAGAAGGAAGGAGCGACTACAATGGAAAGAAAATGGAGTCCAACAGTTGGGGGGGGCGACTAACGCGGAGGTGTGGGGACAAAGACAGGGAAAGCGAGAGGTGGAAAAAGTTCAAAAAAAGCGGAAGAGACTCTACGAAGAAGGGAATGGCGGAGGGTAATTGACAGAAAGCGCCGGAAGGGTGGCGTATCAACAGCGAAAAAATCATAAGGATAACGAAAAGCGCAATCAGGGCAAATCAGAAGGAGACGTGGTTCAGAATGGGAAGAAGCCCTATAATCAGAGAAAAAAGGCGAAGTCGCAGTAGGGAGTAAAATTAAGACCAGATTGCGCTGTGGAGGGAGAGGGGGAACAACAAAGAGGCGAAAAAAAAAGGATGAGGGGGGAAGACTCGAAGGGAAAAAGACAGATTCGGGCCACGGCTGGAGGCCGGAAACAATTAGCGAAGTAAAAGGTGAGCTCGGAAAAATCGCTCAAGGGTGAGCTTAAGAGGATGAAGGTACATAGAGGAAATCTCCATAAAGCGGTTAAACCATAAAGCTGCATTCAGGGGAGATGAAACAGTTTGAAAGGAGGGATATGAGGGAAGGGGATAGGCGATACAATTCACTGCGTGAATGCACTCTACGGTTTCCGAAAATAAGCGTGCAAAAACACTTTCGTTGAAAAAGGGAGAACAACCGGAAAAGAAGATTTGAAAGGGGGGGCTGCTCGCTAGAAGCATTACAAAATGCAAGGAGGAATGTGCAAGAATAGAAGAAAAAAGGATTGACCGTATACTGGGGGGAACAAGAAAAAGCGAAAAAAAAAACGCTGGAGAGTCCGTATGGGGCGCGATCCAAAGCAGAGATGCCGAGAAGCTTAGGGAAGAAAACACTTGGGCCGGGTTCGGGCTGGCTAGACGGAGAAGGCGCCAAAAAAAGAGAACAGAGAAAAAAATCAAACGAAACATGGGACAACGGAATGGGGGAAAAAAAATGGTACAGGATCGACTGTCGCGCAGAATGTCACATTTGAAACCGGTTCGTTAGTTCAAACTAGGGGGTCTCGTGCTTAGGAAATCAAGAAATGAGGTAAAACATTCCCAAAGATGGGAGCGCAGGAAAAGGAGTGCAAGGAAAAAACATTCAACAGGGAAAAACACCAGTCAGGACACAAACTCAGAATCGAGGCATATTACCCGCCGCTGAAAAAACGAGTTCGACGGCTTGAAACAACAAGAAAACGGAGGCGTTTCAAAAGGGGGAAAAGACCGAGAAGTTTCAAAAAATGAAGACAATCGGATGGGACAAAAAACACAAGAAACTCCGTCAGATTGACGGATGAAAAGAGCGCAGGAGAGGGGACAAGAACAAGAAGACACGAAGGAAATGAAGAACCAGAAGGGAAAACCTACTGAGCCTTGCAAAGACATAAACCAGCCGACGTATTCCGCGCTATAAAAAAAAGGGAGAAAGGGGAAAGAGGGGGAACCCGGAGGAGCAACCTTAAGGGACACGGAGGGGTAAATGATCGATCGCCCTAATTTGGGGGCAAGCACAACCGTGAGACACACAGCATTTGGGAGGGGAGGAAGGACGGAAGGAAGAAAGTGAAGTTAACCACAACCGCAAAATGGGGGGGTAAACGGCTTGAATTAGGAAATCAAAGCTCGTGAAGGCTAAAGGGGCAGGGCCAGGGAAGGAGGGTGGGGCCGGAGAGGGAATGGCTGCTTGCTAAACCTGAAATAAAGATGGTGACTTGGCTAAGAAAAGGGTAGGAGGGGGAGGTCGTCACATAAAAAAAGAAATGATAGATTACAAACGGCCACCGAAGAGACACTGGGCAGGCAAGAACAAAAAAAACATCGAAAAAAGGCCAGAAAAAGGAAAGGCGTAAAGAGGGAGTTGGGAATCATCGTGCGGCAACTCTACATGTGATAACTAAGTGGGGGAAAAAACGTGAAGGAAAGGCAGAAGGGACGAAGAACGGGATCGAAAAGATGTGCACAAAAAAACTGCGTACTAGGGGAGACTCCGTACAAAGATGGAGCACCCAATGAGCCTAAAAAAAGAAAAGGGTTGAGAGGATGAGGATTCGGTCCACGACAAGGGAGGACGGCGAGCGAAACATGAATGGTGGAAAGGGCTACGGATGCGGAAGCCTAAAAATAGTTCAGGGAAAGGATCTCTAAAAGGAGGAGGGGTACAAGAAGGAAGACGACGTTAAAGAGGAAATATGGCGAAAAGGGGGTCTCCAAAAGCGGTCCGAGAAGGTTGGAAGAAAAAGTCCGCCGGTCTGGGACTGAAGACTAAAATGTTCGACGGTGAAGACGGTGATCGAGGGAGAAAGTTAAAGAGATAAGAAAAGTTCAAAGAACTAGCAAGTTGGGACATTGACTGGACGGGAAAGGGGACTGATTCAATTTGCCAGGTTGTCCCGAACGAAAGAAAAACAATGTCAAAAAGAAGAAGGCTTCAAGACAAAAAGAAATCGGGGGAGGCGATGGCCTTGTCGAGGGGAAGGAAAGAGAAAACAGTAACTCGCGAGAACATCTCAAAAAAAAATGAGAAAAGGGGACTGACTGCAGACTGACGCTCAATATACACGTGAAGATCAATCTACGTCGGAGGAGAAGACCCCTCAACGGGAGCTCCTTCGGGTAGAAGTTGAGCATGACAACTGGGGTTAAAATGAGGACCGAATGAATGTCGGAGGGAATGGGGGGCAAAAAAAAAAAAAGGGAGGAGATGGAGAAAAGGAAATTTGCTAGGAAAGGGGAAAAGAATACAGATTCAAGTTCGGGAGGACGCCCTTGCCGGTGCTCCTAAAAGGACGTCACCGCTCAGAGAAAAGCTTAAAGGAAAGGAAAATGGACGAAAAAAGATAAACTCTCTGGAAGGGAAGTGTGTTTCCGAAAATCGGCGAGGGGGCTTTTGTGAAAAAGGGGGAAAGGAGGAGCATCTGAAAGGAGAGATGCCTTAGAAAAAGTGTCAAAAAAAGGGAACCGTCTTGTGCAGTCGGAAAAAAAGCCTTAGCTTGGAAAATCTGACTTCCATAAGGGATGAAAAGAAGAAGAGTGGCGCACCTTGGGGGATTGAAAAAGATGGGGCAAGAAAAAGGAAACGACCGAAAATCTTGAGATGTCGATGCAAAAAAATTGGAAAAGGGACGTTGGGGGCCGTTCGAATGGACCGGCCGATCGCGAAAAAAAAATATAAAAAAAAAGAAGAAAAAAAGGGGGGGGGGGGTGTGCCCCCAATTAAAAACGACCGTTAAAAATGAAAAACCCAATCAAAAAATAGGGGATTTTGAAACAACATGGAGAGTTTGGCCGGTAGGTGCCAACCCAAGGGACCTGAAATCCGGGCTGAAGGGGGGGAAAAAAAAAAAAAAACCTCCCGCGCGGAAAACCCCCCAAAAATACAAGAAACGGGGGGTACACAACAAAAAGCTGGCGTCAAAAAATAAGTCGGGGGGTGTGCCCACTGGGCGGGAAACCGTCAACCCCCAGGGGGGATCCCCCCTTCTCGTTGGGGCTCCCCAATAACATGAAAAAAAGTCACCAAATCGGGGCGGGGAAACAAAAAAAGGGGGCAAAAGAAATCCGAACTGGGACGGACACAAGAAACGAATTAAAGGTCAGCCATCCGGTTTTTGGGGGGAAAGAAGAGATAAAAAAAGAAGGACCCAAAAAGGGGGGGGCCCAGGGAAAACGCCTGCGAAAAAAAGGGGAAAACACGACAAGGAGAAGAAATTTAGGAACAGAAACGTAAACCAAGGTTGATTTGAGGGAGGGAAGAGGGACAAAAGAGGGAGAAGCGAACTCCAGGGAAAAAAAGGGGGGAAATATAGGGCCTAGGCTGCCTCGAAGTCCAATAAAAAATTGACGCTGAAAGACTCAAAGAGATCAAAGAGTGGTCCGAAACCTCAGGGCTATGCTGCAGTGGGACATCCTGCATGAGAAACGGCAGCGTATGAAGGTTGAGATCAATGTATCAGGGGGCGCTCTTCGCGAACTTGGAACTCGTGGCAAAGGGGGGGGCCGCGGATCAAGCGGGAGAAAAATTCCGGAAAGAAAGTCGAAACATGTCAACCGCTAGAGTTGCGCTACGAAAAGATGAGGGGCCAAAGGTGGGAGAAACAGAGAAGCAAATTAAAGTGGAGAGAAGGAAGGGAGGATGGGCAAGGCCCAAGAAAACCGGAAAAAAAGAAGAGCAGGTAAAAAATCCGACAGGAGCTCACCTACGCACCTGAAAAAGAACTGTAAAAGCTGGAAAGGATCTTAAAAGGCCATCGGCAGGTTTGGTGGACCACAAAGACAGCGCGGGTGGGGAAGTGTCATGGGAAAGATCGAAAAGAGAAAAAAATCAGAATCTGAAAAGCTAAGGAAAGAGGTCATCAACGTGAAGACGAAAACATTGGAGAAAAAAACTTAAAAAGGGGAAAAAAGACGAACTGAGGAGGGGGAAGCTGCTGGAGGCCAGAGATCAATTGGTCTTTGGGAAGGCGGATGGAAAAAAACACTCAAGGTGAAGAACATCGGGGGGAGAGGGAGAAGGCCATGTAGGAAAAGGACGCTGCGGCGGAGACAGCGTTCATCAAAGGACGCAGTGGGCCCCAAAAAAGAGGAAAAAAGAGGAAAGAGAAAAGGAGGCGGCTACCGAAGGTTCGACGGAGGAAAGCGCGGAAATGCGTTTGTGAAAAAAAAAGCCAAAAAAAAAAAAAATAGCACAAGGTAGGGGACGATAAACCCCATGAAAACAGGGGTGGATGCCAAGGTGAAGGAATAGACCGTACCGGAGGGAGGATATCTGAACAGAGAAAACGGGAGCACGCCGGGGTTGGCGAATGTGGAAGGGGAGGGACGAACTGGCCGAAGTGGAGGGAAAGAGGACCTATTTCAATTCATCCAGATCAGCGTTTTCTTCCAGAGAAAAAAAGCGCTGTCTCGCACAGAAAGTAAACGTTGAGGAAGGGAAGTTACGGGAAAAGGGAAACGGAGAAAAAGTCGTCAAAAGAGACCTTCGCAAGCGCTCTGAGAGAGACACTGCGCGGCGCGGAAAGAAAGGGAGAAACTTAGGGAGAGGAAGCTCTTGGCAGGGGAGAAAAAAAAGGACGGGCGTGAAAAGGACACCTGAAAGCTGCAGAGAAGAACAAAGTTGAGAGAAGGGAGGGTTGGAGAGAGAGGGGGGGGGAGCCGAAGAAAGCTGCAAAAGGGAGGGTCGATCTTTAAAAAATTCATTGAAATCGCTCAGATGAAACTTAAAAAAGGAACCGAGAGTCTAGCAGTTCGGAAAGGAGAGGACACGTCGCGGAAGAGAGAAAGTGCGAGAGGGACGGACAAAAAAAAGCTTGGTCAAAGTCGCTCATAAGAAATGTGCACGCGTTCTAAAAAAATAAAGGGTGAGGAACGCACGAAGAAAAGGAGGAGAAAAAAAGCGTGACCAGGGGAAAGGGCTCGTGTTAAAAACTTTTCTAAAAAAATCTAAGGGCACAAGAATCGGAGAGGGGAGTGGATATGGCGGTCGCCGGGGGAAAGGAAATCCCAGGGAAAAGCGGGAAAAAAAAAAAAAAATTCTCAAGAAAGAGAGGGATGGCGAGCATCGCATCTAGATAAAAAAAAAGAGGGAGGAGGACCATATGGAAGAGCCGTCCCGACTCCGCTCGAAGAAGTTAAGCGTTCTTCTCGCCGCAAAAGAGAACAGCCGTCTGGGACACGAAAAAAAAACATAGAAATCAATCCGCTAGGGAAAGGGAGAGGCGCAAAAAGAAAAGCATCCGAAACTGCATCTTAATCAAAGCGGGACAGGGGAAGCGCTAAGGAAAAAAAGGAGCTCTCAATCACACCGAAATTCCTTTAAAAAAAAAGTCTTGAAAAAAAAAAAAAGCCTAGCTTCAAGGAAAAGAGATTCGTTGAGTCTGGGTCTTCAAGAGACTACTAGACAATAACTGAAAAAAAAAGGGGCGAGGAGGAGGAGCCATCCATAACGAATATCACAGTGTATGCAAAAAGAAAGAAGGATAGCCAACTCAGCGGCCACGAGAAAGCGCTCGGCGCGGAGCTGTCTGTTCGGCGCCAAAAAGAAGGACGGAAAGAAGTATTTAACAAGAAAGTCCGCTCAAAAGGGAAAAAACCAGGGGCTCAAAAGTCAACCCCCCAAACTCGCACCAAAGAAAAAAAAACGGAAGAAGGAAAAAAATCTACGAAAATCAGAAAATCGTCAAGGATTCTGTTAAAGAAGGCGAGCAGAAAGATGGTCCCTACCAACAGGGGGGGGAACCTCAGATGGTCCGGGTAATCTCTAGGACAATCGGAAAAAAAGAAAAAACGTTAGGGGAAAAAAGATGCATCGGGGAAAAAAAGAACAAAGCCGGAAGGTCAAACGGACCCTGCCAAACGTTGGAAAAAGGAACATCCGACAAGAAGTCTCGACAAAGAGAAAAAATAAGCCAAAGTCAAGTTCTATAAGGAGGGACAAGAAGTCCAGTCTTCAAAGCCGGTACCCTTGGAGAAAAAAAAGAATGAAATTTTCATTGAAGACTGACATAGAAACAACAACACCGGACAGAAGGTGGATAAGAGGGACAAACATCGAGAAAAAAGGGACGAGGGAAAAGGGGGAGGTCCGAAAAGAAGGGTTTTACAAGGAAAACGGATCTTCCCCTAAGAGGAAGGGAAAAAGAGGGGAAAAGTGGACGCAAAACCCAAGGGAAATCCACTCGAGAGAAGGAGCCTAGGAAGGGAGGGGTTTGAGATCCGGAAAGCCTTGCAACGACAAAAGGTCAAAGCTAAAGCTCGGGGTGGGACAGGAAAACCGGAGGAAACAAAAAAAAGGAGGAAAATTGGTCAGGAAGAAAAGAACATCCCTATCGGCGGGGGAAAACAAGAGAGAAACTGGTGAAAGATTACCTTCGGAGGGGGGACGGAGAGAGAGCGAAAAGGGAGGGGCGAAAGCAAAAAAAAGGGATAGAGTGGCTAACCCGTCAAAGAAACGGCGCCTCGGGGGAGAGGACCAGGAATGAAGTCGGGGAAATCAAGGGGAGAATCCGGAAAGGTTAGATCACACAGAGACGACGAACAAAAAAAAAAACGATAAAAGTCTAAGGGACCGGGGGAGCAAGAAGAATAAGGGAGCAAAGAAGTGAAAGGTACTTGAGAAAAACAACAAACTAGGGGGAACCAGGGGGGCCTCTACCGAGGCAGTGAAAAAGTAGGGACTGTGACTACGAGGGGGACTCGTGGGGGGGAAAACGGGAGGGCCCGCAAGCCCTCCGAGAAAAATGAGAAATGTCAGTTTCAAGACATAAAAAGAAGCCCAAAGCCAAGGGCAGTTGCGTCTGGGGCGGACCCAATGCGAAAACGTGCGGTGCGAAGACTGTCAAAGGAAGTCAGAAAAAGGTGTGCTGGGGAGGCGGGCAAACAGAAGGGGCAAAAAGGGAAAGGAAAAAAAGGCTGGAGATTTACAGGTCGGCGAGCGCTCTTGGGTTGGGCTAAGGGAAAAAGAAAAAAAAACAGTACGGAAATCAACTTGGTGGGGAGGAAAAACTGAAATCGGGGATGGACAATCTCTTCGGGAAGGGGGTGAGAAGGGATAGGAAACTGAGTGTAGCCGTCATGGGATCTCATCGGGAAAGACTACGCATTGAAGAGATTAAAGGGGACAAGGGGACCGGGAAGGAAGGAAAAATTCGAAAAAAAAAAACAAAACGTACAGAGGAAGGGAAAAAAAGCTGTCACAACCGGGGGAATACTAAGGAATAGGGGGAGGGGATACACGTGAAAGATGGACAACTCGAAAGAAAAATCAAAAAAGGGAGGGAACGACCCAGAAGGGCGACCGGAAAAGCTTCCACGGAGCTAGGAAGACAAAAGGGGGAGGGCGAACGATACAACGGGGGGGCCGAAAGAGGAAGGAGACAAAACTAAGGGGGGAAAGACGA
>Ga0179593_1380620_pt1 | contig 25087 bp, 22 predicted proteins | sample CZODoug2_1_08_16_FD_185931 | JGI IMG/M metagenome (GOLD analysis project Ga0179593, IMG submission 185931) | Vadose zone soil fungal communities from Angelo Coast Range Reserve, California, USA - CZODoug2_1_08_16fungal (PacBio error correction) | ecosystem: Environmental > Terrestrial > Soil >...
CCGGAAGAACCAGTTCCCCTCTCGAAAAGAGAAATCCCGGAAAAAGAGAGAGAACAAAAAAAGGGTGAGACTTACTTCTCCCTCCCCAAGGTGATAGGAGAGGGAGGGCGAAAGGTGACGGACTCTAGCGTCAGAAGGATGGCCTTCTCAGAAGAGGTCGCGAAATCGGTACGACCAAAAACTAACACTTCGCTCCAAAAGGATCGCAATCGGGGGAGGAAAAACCTGGAACCCCTTGAACAGCGGAACGAAAGGACTGGTCTCTCTGATCATTTCGTTCTCAATAAAAAAGCAGGAATCGGAAGTTGGCATAAGGTCGAAAGGCAAAAAGGCCAAAGCCGGAACTGGCTTCGACTTACTCGTCAGCGGGTTGGAAAGCAAGACGAGGGAAACTCATAGGGGATATTCAGCGGGAAATACGTCATAGAGCCGATCACCTAGCGCACGTTTCCCCCGCGACAAATAAGCCGCCGGGAACGCAAACTTGTCGGGCAAAATCTATTTCATCTGACCAGAAACTACACAGAGGAACGGACGAAGAGAGATCAAGTCCCCTATCTACTTGCGTTCTCTGACAACTATTCCAAGAAAGAAGGAACAATGACAAGGACCCTATGCTGGTCGTGACCGGCATAAAGACGGGCCTCCACTAAGAAAAAGTGGAAAGAAGAGTCACCAGACATCAATGATTATGCTATCGGAAGGACAAGAGGGAGAAAGGAAGTGAAGAGCAGGTAAGAGAGCGTTTCACATCCCCCTCAGGACGAACCAGGCTCCCCATCTATTCCTACAAGACAATAGGCAGGAAAGTTAAAAACTCTTTCGGACAACAAGGAGTAAACGTGCCAAGGAAGGGAGGAAAGTTGTCAAAGGGCGCAGCCGGTCGTTGAAAACCACAGGCCGGGTGGGGACGTGCAAAGCGCCATCTCAGAGAGACGCAGGAACGAGAAATCAAAAAAACGGCGAAAAAATTCCAACGAACACAACCTGGAAAGGACGGAGAGCAGAAAAAGGTGCGTGGGACACCAGGGAGCGAACGTGGACAGAGGAGAGAACAGTTGCGATGTCACGCAATAACAGACCTCAAAACGTCGCTCTAGGGAACGCAGGGGACTCAGGACGAAAGAAATTGAGGGCCCCTAAGAAGGAAGACAAACGCCTCCTGAGGGGTTCTTTCGCAGGACAGAAAAAACAAGGAGGGTGGTTTAAAAACCTTACTGATTTCTAACAAAAGCAGGTGAAAAAAAGAGTTTTAGCGGACATATTAGGTCAATGAATGGGGAAACCACCGGGGACTATCGGTAAATGTCCTTCTGCGTGAAGGGAGGAGGGTCAGGCTTAAAAACCCTCTCCAATGCCGACAAGAGGAAAAAGTGAGCGGGACCTAGGTCGAGATTGCGTGAAAGGAACAGATTCCAGCATATTACCTCGTCCTTTTGAAAGAAAACTGACGAAAGGATCGTTCTCTAGGTGGTCCGAAGACAAGAAAACGAAAGCTAAGGGACGAGGGACGATTGTCCCACCGAAAAAAAAAAAAAAGGGAAAGAGGCCCTTGGGACATCTTCCGATTGGACGTTAAACCTTTAAATGCCGCGGGGACGATGCCACTAATGGGGGAGGTAAAGGCGTGCTGGAATGTAGAAGAACAAAGGGGCCAAATACATCGTCAACGGACGGCGGTCCGGGGAAATTAACGCAATATTGGAGACCCCGGGTGGACTTAGGAGGAGGGTTCCGGAGTGCTGTCAGACCGCCACAAAACCGCACAAGCGGACTCGGGGATGACCACGATGGCGTCGACCATCGAGAAAACGCAAAAGGGAAAGAGGAGACAATGAGGTCCTTCCATCACGAAGACAATGTCTCGTTGGGGGGAGAAAAGGGCGGGAAAAGGAGTTCAGGACAAACAGTAACTTCCATGGCACCAGTCAACGGGAGAAAAACTGTAGCGCTTCATACAGAATCGCCTGGTCAAAGGAGAAAAAAAAAAGGACTGGCTAAAACACCGTAGCTGTCGACCACTCTAAATCGAATGGAAGAAAAGGGATCAAACCACTCTCAAGTTCCAGAGTGCGAAAGAAAAAAAAAGCCTTTTCTTATAATCGAAAGGTTGGAATCCTGGAATCTGGTAACCCTGTCCACTTACTTTTGAAGGGGGGTCAGAACACAAAAGGAAGATGTATCGTATATTTCTCGTACTGACAAGCAAGACAGGGAGTACAGTAAAGACCTGAAGGTACCTTCGCGACCTCCTTCTCGAAAAAAAGCACGACAGCTCACTCTTTGGGTTAAACCGGGGAAGAGGTGGGATTCCAGAAACGTGGACCTCTAATACGCTACGAAAGGGGCGATGCCGGGGACCTAAAAGCATAAGTAATATACTGCGGGGGGGGGCCGTAAAAAATTGCTGGACTTCTGAAGCGAATCACGCGTGAGAGCGCCGAGGAAGAACAGAGGAAGCTCATCTGCTGGCCGAAGGAGATCCGGACTGAGGGCACACGGACAAAGGAGAGGCGGAAATGGCCTTTTGGCCTTATCCAGTGAGAGGCATAGACGGGGGATAACCAGTGGACACAGAAAAACGCGACTCACTATGGACTACCAGATACTTCAATCCAAAAAGGCTGGTCCAAGGGGGAAGACTATCTGACACCGTGCAGAAAGTGAATGAGGCATCAAACGCAAGCTAGAGATGGATCTATAGTAGGGGAGAGAAAACGCGGTACGGGGTGGGAAACCTCCGCCGTAAAAACGAAGGACCTCGTACTGGATCGTGGGGAAGACATTCACTTCCGCCCAACAGGGGGAAAGGGCGGAAGGAGTCGTCAAGCTGAAAGGGGCGAAAACCCAAGCGAAGTTTATAACCCGAAAGAAGGTCCACAAGAGGGTCAAAGGCGGGACGAGCAGGAGGAGCTAAGGGACCAACTTAGACCTGGTCTGCGCCCGCGGCGGGGGGAGAAGGAGAAATTTCAACTCCGCTCTCGTAAGTTTAAAGACCGAACAAGAAAGGAAGTCCCTCAGAGTAACACGTGGAAATACAGAAAAACAAGAGCGACGACACGGAGGGTACACATTGTCCCTTGGAAATAAAAAAAGGGTAGAAAGTGAGTGCTTCTGGCGGCGCTGATTGCCAACTAGCTGTGGCGAAAAAGCCGGACGTGGGTTCGTCAGGACCCGTCTCGTCGCGGTAAAGAAGAGTCAGGAACGGGTGGCGAATGTTGAGGTCAACGCCATCTATTTCGAAGGTCAACGCAGGGACGCAGGGTCCCAGACGAAACAACTGCTCGATGGCATTGCAGCGGACACGGCCCTGAAAAGAATGGCGAGAGACGAACCGCGCCGCCTGGGGAAAAAAAAAAAGGGGGGGGTCAGAAAGGGGGTTCGAACTTAGTGCAGTCTCCAAAAAAATCAGACAAGAGGCCAAATGGTTGAGGGAAAAAACATAATGGTTTCGGAATGGAAACTACCCGCCCTTGCGTTGGAGAGGGGACAGATTAATCGTCTAAGGAGTTCCGCGTGGAAGCGACGAATCTCCACCCAACCCATAAGGAAAACCTGACGGGGGAACGGGTGGTACCTCAAAGTCCATCTGACCAGGAAAAAAAAGAGAAGGCTCCGTCGCTGTCATCTCCAGCAACAGGCGCTGCACCATCGGGAAGCTACGGCTCTTGAAGGAGCCACGCAGGACAGAGGAGTTTTGTACGGGGGAAAAAAAAACGGAAAGGGTCTAGAGCGCTTCACCATCTGGCCGGAACTGAGGAACCAGCTAGGAAAGGTCGGCAGCGGAAACAAAACGCAGGGGAGGTCAGCCACCTGACAAAACAACACGACCGGTTTACTTAGTCTCGACTCAAAAAACGGCGGGGGAAAGAGTGGGGACCGCCCTCGAAAGAATGGTGGGGAACCTTGACAGGGGGGGAAGAATTAACTGCAAAAAACATCTACGGGCGTGAAGGAACAGAAAAGAGGATTTTTCCTGCTTTCGCACGGACGGCTGTCATCGAAAGTACCAGGCGCGCAAGGAGAGGCGGATGTCAAACAGACTGAAAGTGACCGGACAGATCACTGGTACGGGTGTGTGGGGCAGGACCCTCAAGGGGACGCAGCGGAAAAATGGGACTAAGAACGAATAAAAAAGGTGTTTTTTTTGAGAGGTGTTGGATATGGTCTCACTACCTCTAGATGCGAGAGAAAGGGGCTATCGCTCCATGCCTGGAATTAGGGTAAACGAACATGCGCTACTCTCTGAAGATCTGTAAAAAAGTCACTGCAAGGGAAGGGGAAGCCCGGGGAACACTCACTATTGGATCTTGGGGATTCGTCGTCCTGGCAGGTCGAAGCTGGAAAGCTCGGAGGAACAGAAATTAGGCATACTAGAATCGTCGACGAAGGGAAAAGATCGCAGTTGAAGGCCAATGGACAATATCTCAGCCTCCCGCCCCTTAGGCCGGGAAGAAAAGGATGAGATACGGAAATATTGTTTTTGAAGGATCAAGAGGCGAGGGAGATCTTACAGAGACGGGCCACGAGGGAACGAAGAAGACTAGGGATCCATCCGGCGTTAGTTCCTTTCAAAAATAAAGAAAACTCGCTGCAGTCATGCACTAAGGATCGTAACGGGTTCAGGATTTTAAGAGGGGCAACGCTGGCGCGGGGGAGAGAGGAAAGATAGCAGCGCGCACGGGAAACTCTCGCGCGTAGGTCGCCGCGGTCTCAGCTCCTTACAGCTCTTCAAGGGGGAGAATATCGGAACAGTTCTTCGTGCTCAGGGCAGCCGGACCGTCCTGAAAGCGGAACCGGGGGGACTCCATTCCAATCTGGGAAGGAACTAAATAGAAAAGACGGGAAAGAAGGTCGAGTTCCGCGTAAAGGGAGTTTTTCTCACAGGGGGGCCACGCTGGAAGGGCCGAGTTATCCCTATTCTATATGAAAAGGGCGCCGTGTTTCGAAATTGGAGGCGGTCTGGCCGAAGAGCCAGAGAAAAGCGGGCAAGCATCAGAGATACGTCACTAGTAAGGACACCATGTCGGAAATCTACCACCCTCCTTTATCAGGAGGACGTCTCAAAAAAAACGGGGTTATTCAAGTCCCCTCAGTGGGGGCTGCTCGCGCTAAATTGGACCCTTACGCGAGAAGTAGGGGAGGATTCTGCCGAAGGCGCATATTTCAAATATCGAAACAAAGAGTCCGACCTTCTCAGGAACACGGCTCCCCGCAGGAAGTGATTAAAATCGGCGGACTCCCGGGGGGGCCCCGAAGGAGACTGGAACCCTCCTTAATCTACCTGCTAGCTCAGCTGATCAGGGATGAAGACACCCTGAAATCCTACGTCAACGCAGGGAACCCATATCCAGAACAAAGAACCAGACTTTCCTCCAGGCCTAGAGGGGCAGACGTCGTTTGACCTCTACTCGTGAGAATCTGAGGCGGGTGCCGTCCATGCGGAAAGGAAGAGTCTCTCTCCCTCCCCGCTTTGCCCGCTCCCACGAGAAAAGGGGCCTGGACCAAAAAGAATGGGTCTTTCCTGAGCAGTAATTCCAGACTCACGCAAGACGGAAGGGGAGCCGAACGATATAGCTCAGCCCGAATGTTCCGCATCTCCTTACAACCAGGGACAAGATAAAGAAACAAACGCACTGTGAGGCCGTCCTATATCAAGAAAAGAGGAACCGGCACGAAAATGGGGGCTGAGCTCATAGGGAAAATGCAATCTGAAAATGGTAGGAGGTCGACCGCAGCGAAAAAGGAGGGAAGAATACTCCTGAAGCTAATTAGGAACACACCTGCCTGACCAAAAAGAGAAAAAAACCGCTAAAGAGATGGAAAAAACCTCCGTATGAACTTGTCCGGGAAAAAAAAAGGGCCGGCCGACGTACGCGAGCGGACAAACCTGAATTAGAGACCGTTCAGTTGAAACACCACTCATAAGGAACTCAAGAACTACTGCGAAAGCCATCCAGCGGGGAAGAAGGAGACCGGAGACCAGATTCTTCTCATTAAATAAAAGTATCGCAAAGAACATGGTGCGGAATGGCCAGACGAAGGAGACTAGCAACATCAGCTGAGGAAATGCCAGGGTCTGCTCTTTTTCCTCAGGACAGGGGACAGCCATCCGTCCAGAGGACAGTCGAGGAAAAAAGCCGAGTTCGCTAACCACAAAAACCAGACGAGTGCTTTCGAGGGGCCCTTTACCCGAACAAGGTTGGAACAATGCTTCGAAGAGCAAAGGTGTCCACCACGGGTTCAGGACATTCTAGACGTGTGCCGGGCCGGATCACAAAAGGAAACGGGTCGTCTATGGGAATGAAGAGAGGAAAGGGAGAAGTCTTCAATCTCGCCTCTCCTCCGCAGGCGGCAAGCGGCCCGCAGGCGCTAAATCACTCAGCACAGGCGACGGCAGGCGGCAAGTGCCTGCCACTCGCTCTTCTCGCTTCCGGGGAAGAGAAATCAAAGACAGCCGCTATGCGAGTCATGTGATGCCAACCGACGGCTGGAAGCTGACAGACGGAAAGAGTAATCGTGTGCTAGGGAAGATGAAAGGGAAGAAGAACAACTTTTCCGGAAAGTTCTAGATCCCGACTACCAGGGGGCGAACGAGGCGTTGAATAAGAGATTAAACGAAAGAAAAAGGAGCAAACAAATCAGCAACTCGAAAGGGAGTTCGGTACATTAAACGAGCAACACATGTTTACTTTGGGGAGGGGGAAAACCATGTTCAATACTTCTGCTGGAATCCGCCACTCAAGACAGCCGGCACAGCGAGAGGCGTGATGAAAACCGGGGAGGAGGCACGAGGCTTCTCCTTCACGCAGAGGGGCGCTCTACATGAGTTCTTCCATCGGGGACTTATCCAATAGAAAAACAGAGCGGTGGACCGTTTCGGGACACGAAGAGTTCTACCTCATAGGTCCAAATGATCACCGGCTACAACTGCTACCAACCTTTGATCTATAGGGAGGGAGCAAAGGAGCCTTTAATACCCCCTTCCTTCTTCGCGCCACAAGTCGCTAAAGGCATCCTATCAGAAAGCATCAAGGTCTCACACACGTGAGAAATTCAAAATATTCTGAAAAGGGGGGAAAGAACTGTCGGGCTTACGTAACGTCTCTGGAAAAACGGGTCCGACTGGGGAGTTCATTATGGGTCCCGACACTAACAGGCCGCGATGAATTCTTTATGCTCTTCAATAAAAGAAAAGTCTACACAAGTAACGTTACGAAAGTGTATCCCACCGGAATCAAATCTCGGAGCCCAAGAAAAGAGGATGGAAACTTATCCAGCAGGGCAGGAGGACCAGAACCAGGGCCGCAAAAACTAAAAAGCGGAGAGCAGGAGAATTGAACAAAGCCCAAGGAAAAGCACAGTAGTTGGTAGTCGTCGCTGCTGAAAAGAAAAGAGGAAAAGAGTTTAGAGAAAAGATCCGACTCCTCCAGCTAGGAATACGCCGTCAAAGGGACCGGTTTCTAGAGGGGAACGGACAGAGTCAGAATCCACTCATGGCGGGGGCCAGAGTCCGGACTCATACGTGGGTCAAAAACTAACCCGAAAGCAGAGGGGAAACAATGAGACGCAACCAGGAGGCAACAGGGACAAAACACAAGAAGGTGAAGGAAGAAAAGGTGGAGTGAAACCTCCTAAACGGCGGAGGGAAAGTAAACTAGAATGCCAGGCTCTTCCGGGATCAAGTTCGAGAGAAATCAGTAGGAATCGGCAGAAGCAAGACCGGGCCAAAGCCGCACTTCTCGCTGCCGGACGAAAAACAAAGAGACAGCGGGAAAGCGTCCAGTCTCGCCGCGGGGGGCCCACTGAACAGGGGAAGCCAAGATGCTTGGCAGAAGGGGACGTGATGTTGGAACTCCTATTTGTACGAATTTACCCATAGCAGGGAAGTGGAAAGCCATCGTCAACATCACGCACTAATCGAAGGGGGGATATTGGGAAACCTTCCCATAAGAACTGCCCAAAGAAAAGGAAAAAAGTACAGATCAAAACAGAACGAAAACACAGGAACATTTCCCAGGTAGAAACGGAGCACGTGGGTGGAGACTGTTCAGGCCTTCTCTGATAACGACAGTGACAGCCTAAGGCGATTCTGAGAACCTTCCTTGGGGAAAGATGACGCATCAGAAAGGGCTCTTCTTCCGAAGGACCATGTGTGCTCATACCCTTTGACACCAGAAGAGTAGAAGTCTCGGGGGGCCATAAAAGAAAGAAGAAAAGGATCGTTTCTATTTCGTTATCCTTCAGGGCAGGCCGCAAGTATAACGTTTGGGAGACGGGGAAGCTTGGGCGGAATCCTCTTGTGTCACACAGCATGGGAGGGGAGGAGAGGGGGGGGCGTGCTTTAACGTTTTTATCATCCCTAACCCTCATACGAGAGGAACACATGGGGGGGTCAAAAACAGAAACCTTTCTTAAAAAAAAAAAAAGGAAACGGAAAAGAATTGAGGAGTTTGCCGCTAGCTGCTCTCTTGCTTTCAGGAGAGAGCGACGATCTCAACACTCCGCCTTGCACACCTGACACTCGGCCAAGGCACGTTTCGTCTTCTTCATCAAAAACCTCGAAGAGGGCGGACGACTGGCATCTAAAAAACATCTTCAAGTCAAACAAGCGACTTCTAGAGAGGCAGGAAGGGGGGAGGGGGAAGTAACATCTTACCAGACGCTCTACCTTCAAAGGTGGGCGGAGCAACTGCCAGGACCCACTTTATGTGGGGAGAACACCTGCGTGCCCGCGGGCCAAAATCATAGGGGCTTACGGCGAGAAAGAGGAAGACGTAAACTGCCCCTTGCACTACGAAAAAAGACATGTTCCAAGAGACATCCACTGGTTCCCCAGACTAATAAGATGGCCCGCGAACTTGGGGCACCTTGAAAATTGAAGAAGGGAGGTTTACCAAAACATCCGGTGTGTCCGTGCAGAAGAACCACACGCGGCGGGTGCCGGACTTAAACTCGTCAGGGTCAGCGAAGCATGGACAGCGAAGACGAGCTAGGTCTTCAGCGACTTCGGTTACGAAAAAATAGAAAGGGACAGAATCAACCGGGAATAAGGAAAAGCAGAAAAAACATGTTCTAGTCTCCCGGCCTTGAAGTGGTGGCGTCAGCAATGAAGGAGAAGAGACCGCGAAGAGGCTCAGGGAGCTTCGCGAGAGCAGCCTTGTGACAAAAGGAAAAAAAAAAGGAAGAACGCCTTAATTTCCACTTCACTAAGCCGGACCAAGGGGCCCCCAGTTAAAAAACACGCCGTCAGGATGGGGGGCGTAGGGGAGGTCAAAAGCAAGGCAGGTACTTGTTTTCTTACCATATCGAGAAAAGGGACGCTTAGTATCTAGAATAAGGAGTCAACAGGCGTCTACATTAACAAGAGCATTGGAGATGGAAGGAAATTATCCAGGAGCCCGCCTCTTCAAGCGTGAGGAAACTCGGAAAAAATCACAGAATAGAATTTGGGTTCCGTGATCATTGAGGGAAGGAGGAAGGGAAAAGACGACGGGAGGTCACTACCCTAGACCCTCTTTCTCAGAAGCGTGAGGTTCCTGGCCAGAATCGACTATCACGGACCAGAAGGGTTAGAAAAAGGCGCGAAAGAGGGCGTCTGGACGTAGATATTCGTAGCCAGGAAGATACCGATCAAACGATAGAGTCTCTCTAAAGCTGCTAAAAAGCAGACATGGGGGCGGCAGGCGACGACAGACGGATATGAAACGGACCAAGAAGAGAATAGAGGATCCATTCTTCGATTATGTAAAAAGCAAGAGAATCGAAAAACTATCATCTTCGACTGGCTTTGTGAGAAGCGGTTGCAAGAGATTTTCGCGGGGGGGGTCCTACAAAAGATGTCTGCCTGCAATTGAGGCCGTGGAATTGGAATCTGGGAGAACCGAGAGAGGGAGTAAAGGGGGGGGGAGAGCGTAACGAGATGAATCTATAAAGTCCTTCCCCCCATTTCAAGCCAGGCCGAGCAATCCCCGAAAGGGGGTGTCAAAATATAAAAACAACATGAGAGGAGGAAAGGAAGATCTCAACTGTCCCCGTCCTTGTTGCAAGAGAAGGGCGAACTGGTGGGAACTTACCCTTGAGCTCTGCTGCCGTTTCCAAGACCCTCTGTAGGTAAGAACGTGATAAAACATCTCATAACATGAAAGGCTAGCAAAGGGAGGACAAATCGGTCGCCTCCAGGGAAGGCCTGAGAAACACTCTCGACCTTCGCGGCAACGAGGATGCTACTACAATCTGTAAGTGAACTGCACCCGGAAAGCCTGAAAAACTTTCGTAGAGAAGGCCTCCAAGAAGGACTGTCGCAGCTGGATAATCTTCGAGCTCTCGCAGAGCTTCTCCGTCACGACGCATAGAGAAACGCCTCGTGCCAAACACTACCGGAGGAAAGGAGAAGGAAGTCAAAAGGCATGCAGCGGAAGAGGCATGCAGAAAACAACCGGATCAAAACGAAAGAGGGGAGGGGTCAAACGAGACTCGTTCAGCACGCTGGGAAAGCGAGCACTGAAACAATTCCGAGACAAAAAAATCTATGGAAGGGAAGCCGGAATGACGCAATTGAAGGCAAGAAGGTCGTTCTGCTTAATCGGGGAAAGGAAATAAAAAGGGGGAAGCATCCTACTGTACCCTAGAGAAAGGAATACGTCCTCCGGAAGTAAGGTGCCAATCAAGCCCCGAAGAGAACGAAACAGAACATCTAAACTCGAGTGAGTGACTACTGCCGGCTCCACCCTTACGAAGCCATGGAACGAGATAGGGGAAGAGGAAAGTGAAGCGAGCATTTCCAGAATCCTAAGAGCGGAAGAAGCGCCGTTGTAGCCGTCGATTGAGGTACCCTCACGCGGAAGAACCGGAAAAGCAACTGAAAAAAGAGAAAGATCTCAGACCTTGGCTCGCTTCGGAAGAATAAGGGGTCAACAAAAAATCAATCTTCTTACCCGGTGCTGAGTCAACCGCAAGTCAACTCCGACCCGCGCGAGCGGTCAAAGAGGTCTCTGGGGCAAACCCTGCCCGCGTTGAGCAACAGACGCGTAAAAAATGACCTCCTCTTGCTGTGTGCGTCCGCCCTGAAACGAAGAACGGAGTGGGGTGCACTTCCCAGGAGAAAACCCTAAAGGGGAACACCATCTCGCCTTATGCAGGGTCAAGAGTCCGCAAAAGCCCCGTGGTCTAGAGTCCGGAAAAGGGCGGGGCGGGAAAGTGGCGCAGGTCGCTTACTGACGACTAGAACGATCTAGGCCCAGAGAAAGAAGTCTTCGAAGATGCGTGCCGCCGAGACAGAGATGGGAGAATAGCGGACTGAGTAACTTGGCGGACTGGAACGTCGCGCGGGGAGGTCAAGCGCTCAAAGACCGCTACCGGCGTTCTATGGGAATGGAAGAAAAACGCCGCCTGCTTGGATAGGCCAGCTAATACCGTCTAGGCCGCGGTGGGTTAAAAATAGGGGGAAAGAAAAAAGAAGGAAAAATAACCCGGTCATCTTCTGCTGGGCAAGACCCGACCGGGCGAGCACTCGTTGACTGAGGGCGATGACGAGCCAGTAAAGGAAAGACAACGAAAACTGCGTGTGAAGGGGACAAGTTTACTGTGTGGACACACGGGGGACCTATCTTAGAGGGTGGATTATGCCTTGCAGCCCACTCGGGGACAGCCGCCAGGGAGAAGAGACTGCCAAAACGCGGGTCAAAAACTCTGGCGGGCTGAAAAAAAAGGGCAGGACCGCACCCTGGCATTCCAGAAAGGCGAAACCATGCGTCCTCTGAACTCCAGAGAAACGGTTTTTAAAGAGGAAGAGGCGACACCGTCACGACCCGAGAAGGGAAAGGGCTCAAAAGGATAAAATCCTGTAGGCAGTCCTACGCGAAGAGCCTGTCAGCAAGGACAAACCGTATTCGACCAGAGACGTCTCGCCAAAGGGCACTAGGATATCGCTCGACGAAGGGGAGAAAACACGGGACTCCCATAAGGAGAAAATCGTTGTCTTACGCAATAGTCCCGTGAACGTTGTGAGAAGAAGAGGGTTAAAACGGAATATTTTGCCGGGAATCATGGAACTGCATACCGCAGGAGAAAAGATGGAGTAATGTGCTCGTCGCCCACCCGAAGTCCATAAACAGTATTGTACCTTAAAAAGAGTAAGGGCCTGCTATTAACCCAGAAAGAAAAAGGGGTGGCGCTGCTTGTTTCATGGAAACCGAGGTGAAGAGGGGTGTGATGAAAGAAAAAAGAGTAAAGGAAGCGGACAATATGACTATCAGGAGAGGAGGTCAGGAAACGATCCAAGTACTATCTTCGTGGCGTCTGATCTGAGGGAGGGAGAGTAAGAGCGTATAGGTAAAAGAAGCATCATAGCTTAGCAGCTACTGTCCGGGCGCTCCTTAGGGCAAATGGTCAAGGGGAACCTTAGGGCTCAAAGGGGAAAGAAGAAGCGTTGACTTATCAAATTGAAGGACAATCATCCAAGGGGTGAATCAAAGATGGATAAATTATACTCGAAGAAAAAAAAAAAAAAAGAAAACAAAGATGGCCGTACGACGTCAGGTACTGCTTGGCCCGTTGAAGGGCGGCGCTGTTGCAATTGACCACCAAAAAAACAAAAGCGCCGATGCAGCCGAGGCTCGGGCTCGGAGGTCTATACAATCCTTTCGAGGTTAAGAGAGGAGGAAGAAAGTCAAAAATAATACGTGGAGGTTCGAATTCCGCGCCACGGGACAGCGCACTAGTAGAGTAAAGACTTAGAACCTCCCACAGGAGAGTGGGAAAGCACCACGAAAAGGGACAAGAGGTTCGTGAGGGGCGCCTCCGGGTACTAGGACTTGAGAACTTAGGCAAGCGGAGCTCAAGGTCAGGAGGGTAAAAGAACACATTCAGCCCTAGCCAACGGGGGAGGGACGGGGGAAACAAGGCACAAATATAATTCCCCTAACGGGTCCCAAGGGAACCGGAATAAAACAGGCAAGGAGCAGACACGAGGGAAACAGCTGGTCTCGGGAAAGGGAACTGGGGAGAAAAAAAAGGATTCGGAAACTTATACGGGCAAAGGGATACTGCTATGGAGGGAGAAGCCGCAAGGGCGCAGTACGTCGCGTCAAAGGAAAAATTGTCGCCGGGAACCGACTGGTAGCACCTTGATAGGTCCGACGGACTTAGGAGGGCCAGGAAAAAAAAGAACGTCAAAAATTCTCTTTTCGGGAGTGCACGGACCGGAAGGCAATCACCGGGCTAAGAGCAAGAAAGCTAAAAAAATCAACCCTTTGAAAGAGGGGTCACACCGAGTCTCGTCTCGGTGGAAGGGGAGGAAGGCGGGCTTACCTCGAAAGAATCCTACTATAGGTTCGAAAACGAAAGGGGGTGGCAAAACGTGAGGGTCCAGGGGCCCCGCCGTCGGAGGGTAAAGGGAGCAAAGAGGGACCTCGAAGTGAGAAGAGTCTCAACAGGTGCCGTCCGAAAAAGAGGAAGCTGCAAGGGGAAGTACATCAATACGGTCATGCAACCAAAAAGAGGCCGAGAGATGTTTCGGATTCCAAGTCAACACGGCTGCTGGAAAAGACCATCGAGGAAGAGAAGGCGGGGTAGAAAGCTTACGAAAAGAGGAGGACGAGTCTGCAGTTGGAAGGTCAGAAAGCCGCGTTCCGGAGAAAGGAGGGAGACTTACAACTCTCGAAAAAAAAACACCCAGGAAAATCTTCCCTCGGGGCAGATAGCAGGAAACTTAGGCTGAGATGGAAACCGACTTAGGCCAAAGGGAACTCCGAGACAGAGGCCGAGAAAGAAAAGGCTTGTTCGGTAAAAAGGACCCTCGAATATTCCGAGGACCCGGATGGTGAAGGCATGCGTGTAAAAGGGAAGGGGCACCCACCAAAGGATCGGTCAAAGGGTAGCACCGCACGAGGAGGGGGGGAAGGTACTTAGAGGGGTGTCCTCACTGGCGGGGAGGTCAGCGAAAAAAGACCGCGAAACCACGAAGAGGCGGTGGAGGAGGAACGTACCCGGTCAATCGAATTCAGGATGTTGGGCGACGGGTCAATCAGTGCAGCAGCCAAAGCCAAACTTTTTCAATGGACCATGTGTGGGTAGAGGGAGGTCCGAAATCAGCTTCTGAACGATCCAAAAACGGGCTAAAGAGGGAATTCTGGGGCGCTTTGAATCCCTGGAGCTGGATATGGGAAACGAAAAAAGGCAGGACGCGAACTCAACTATCAAATCCATCACGAAGACACGGTGTTGCCGAAAAAGGAATCACCCCCCACGTGAAAAAGAACCACCAAAAAAGGCAGAAGATCTCGTTGGGGTCAGGACGGGGGCATGCCGTGCTGGCCAGCTAGTCGAAAGGTCCCGAGGGAGAGAGAGAAGGGAAGAGAAGACGCATCAAATAATGTCATATCATCCAAGATGAGAAAACCATGAGAAAAAAAAGCGCAGCCAAGCCCTAAAAAGGCCGGGACAAAGAAAAAAATGTCTAGAAAAAAGAAAAGGTTGTTTGGTGAAATCATTGAATCGGGGCGGGAAGAGAGGAGAAAAGAAAGGGCGGAAATATGTCCCTGCCTCAACCTGATATCTCTTGAGGAAGGGACAGAATGCTGGGAAAAAAGTTCAAACCCGAACGTGAGGAAAGGGGAGTAAGTGGAGGCAGGGAGACATTGCTGTGGCGCAGAGGTAAAGGAGCCTGGAAGAAATACCTCATCTCAAGGACAAGATCATGAGGGGCAAAAAAGAAGCTTACATCGCGGAATGGAGGACAACTCAACCGGTTCAGTCCTTCCGGGGGCAGCCGGAAAAATAGGAACGGGGGAGGGGAAACTACTCCCGTCTTCATAGGGGGGTGACACGACCTTCTCAGCAGTAAAGACAATAGAATGTCTTTAACAAGGGATGGCGCCGAGGGGGAAACGCTTTGATTCCTCCGGGGTTCAAGAAAACCCAACCTTGGATGGCGTGTTCAGAGAGTGGTTCAAATTTTAATAGAGAGGCAGTACGACAGGAGGAGGAGGGACTTCAGTTGCTCACCCTTGCGCTCTAGGGCCGTCGCACCATGTCGCAAGAGATAAAGGAGCACGACCGCGAGATCCATACACAAAAAGAGATGAAGAAGATATCGCCTGCCAATCGTGAGCTGCGCTAGGGAGAAAGGGGGGGGAAAGGACAGATAGAGGGGAATGCTGCCGGGTAAAAAAACTCGTCGTCAATAGAATGCGACAAGAGGGGAAGAAGAACAGTCTTCTAAAAGGAGAAACCTTCAGGAGCGCATCGGGATGAACACAGAGGAGGAACTCACATCCAAAAACAAGCACACAGGAAGAAGCCGGAAAAATACCTTCTGTTCAGGATTAAAGTGGAGCCACAGGGGCCAGGGAAAGTACTTTTGGCCGCGGCAGGCCGGTCCTTAACGGCCCGCATCCAAAAAGAGGCGTTGGACAGACCTCAAGCAAAGAAAGCGCTGGAAGAGAGGGTTATCCAAAAAAAAGGCGCATAGAAGAAAACGGTGTGCGGAAAAGAAGATCTAAACCGTCTCCCGATTCCCTCAGCGAGAACCCGGACAAAAGCAGAAAGGGAGGGCCTGCAGATTAGGAATGGCAAGCAGGACGCCAAGCGGAGGATAAGGCACCCTATCTCAAAGGGAAAAACATTAGAAGGCAACCTTCAAACAACATGATACGGCCCCAAACCGACTATCGGGGATTTTCCGTCCGAGATCAAACGAAGGGAAAAAGAATTGACGGAAGTGCGTCAAAAGTGCACGGAATCAATCAAAAGATGATCGGGACGGGATCGAAGGGGAAGGCTACGGCAAAGAAGGGGAAACTACTATCAGGCAAAAACCCTTCCCTGACCACCTGAGAACTCCCTACGCGAGAATGAACAGGAGGCGGAGCTACTGGCGTCCACACGTCCGGAATGTAACGCGATCGTTAAAAGGGGGCAACGCGAAAAAGGTAAGTGAAAACCTCGAAAAGGAAGAATGACCGAGAGACCGGAGGAGATCGTACAAGCCCGGTCTCAGGAAGAGGCGGAAAGCCAGAACACAACTTAACTGCAGATCGAGACCAGGGGTGGCACTCGCAAACTGGGACAAAGCCACAACATCAAAGTAGACTGCCCGTTATTGCTTCCCGCGGAGGAGGGAAAAGGGAACCGCTGTCCCGCGGTCGCTTATGAACGGTCAAGAACCCTGGCAGAGAAGGCAAAGCACGCCGTGACTGGGAGTCAGGAAAGAAACCCCCTGATTTTGTGCACAGGAAAGTCTAATAGTAAAAGAGAGCAAGGGGAGAAAAAACGGAAAAGAGGAACTTCAAGGCCTGAGGAAAACCAGCCCGTGGAGAAGGGAGGAACTGAAGGACTGCTGCGCAAAAAGCTTCCATCTGAGAGGAAGTACCCAATACTAATACCAAAGGGAGCCTGCTCGGCCCCAGGTCGTAGAGATGAGGTCCGAACGGAAAGCATTTCTGACGCTCAGTCCGTTGATAATAAAATTGACCGGGGAGACACTAAGCGAGCTTCAAAACAACGAAGCCGCTAGAGGAGAGGAAGGGAGGGGGCAAGAAGCCCTAACCGGGAAGCGCTCTCCGCGTTGGGAATCGGGTCTCTATAAGGTAAAAAACAGAATCGAAAAGTCCGGATGAACAAACGGTTCGGCTCGGCCGGAGAAAAATTAGAAACGGAAAGGAAGTGCCGAAGAAGAGGGAAGAGAGCCCGTATTCTAAAACAAAAGGTAGGTTATACAACAAAAATTGGAACGGAGGGGGATCTGGGGGGGACATCAAATCTAAAAGATCCTGAAGAAAAGAGAACTTATCGAACAGGGATACCAAGATTTAAACTCCAACGGGAGGGACAAACGAAGGACTGTGAAAACGAAAGGCGGACTCCATATTTGTCCGTTCAAGAGGCAACAATCGACAACCAATAGAAGGGTAAGGGGACTGAGGATAGAACTGGAAAAAATCCCGGTGGAAAAAAATGTCCGAGAAAAAAATTTCCTGAAGAATGAAAGAGCCGGGTCTGCGAGGACCAAAGGAAGGAGGAGGAAGGCCAGAAAGTTCTGTGCAATCAAAGGGAAATAGAAGAGACTAAGAAATAGTCTCAAAAAGCGCCGTCAACGGGCGACCGTGTTCAGCAAGGGGGTTAGGAGGGACCGAAAAATTTTTATCCTGTCCCTGGGAACGGTCCGATTTGGACGGTCAAAAAGAGGGTATAATTAAAAAACGAAACTGCAGGGAAAATTTACGTCGAACCACGCCGGGCCGGAATGGCAAGGAGAAGGGTAAAAGGAAAGCTACCCTTCACGTCTCTTCGAAAACAGAAAACATGGGGAGCTCGTGCATGAAACCCTTTGCGGTGGAGGACAAACACAAGGAAGAGAAATGACTAGAACCTGAGGAAACTGCCGAGGAAGCAACTAAAAAGAACGTCGGCAGGATGGATCGGGCAGCTTCTGGAAAAAAGACCGATCCGGAAAAAATAGCAGGAGAAGCTTTAAAACTCCTCTTGTAAATCCTGGTACAAAATATCGGAAATACACACCTGTTCATCGGCGTTGCCGCTCAAGGAAGGAAATCTCCTGGTTGTCAGGTACAAAAATAAGCGAAGAAGCTCAACTTGTCCAGGCCGGTAGAGCACTCCAGAGTAAAAGGTGCCTGCCTATCCTTGGCCCCGTGAAAAAAACGAAAAAAGGAAAAAGGGAGGGGAAGGAGGCACCGTCATAGTTGTCTAGTCTCTATCGATGCGGTCAAGAGAAAGGAGCTTCTTACGCTCTTCAAGACGAAAAAAGAAACTAAAAAGGACGTACTGTAGGGCAGAGGAAGAGGACGCCTCGCCATCGTACTTCCACTTCGCGGCCCTGGCGTCCGACCACCCACACCTTGAACTGCAAAAAGATATGGAGCAAGGATGGGGTCGCCGAAATTCGAGCAAAGTGAAAGGAAAGGGGGGAGCCCAGAACTGGGTCGACAGACAAATAAAAACCTGCCGAGTCGAAGAGTGACGAAAAAGACCAAGGACCAAAAACGTGGCCCAGAGGAAAATCAAAAGGAAAGGGAAAAGCGGGAAACCAGCTTGTTAGAATTCGGAATAAAAAAGTTGATGAACGGGTTGCTTGGGGCAGGAAATATAATTTCACTTGGGGAGGGCTTCTAGGGGAGAAGCCGGGGAAGGGGGAAAGATGACCCTCCCTTGCCGGAAAAAAATTTCGCCGGGCAAAAGGTGTAGAAAAAAAAAAATTTATCGAACCGCCCCAAGAAAAAGGTCCACACCATCGGTTTCGGGTCTGGAAAGCTAACCGGCCGTAGTTACATGGCGACGCGAAAGAAAGGCCGTGCCCAGGTACCTCCCTTCCTTGAATCACCATCGGGGGAACAAATAAGGAGCAGAGTGCGTCTGTGGACAGGTTTTATGCAGGAAATACACAAAAAGAGAGTAACATTTTCCTTAAACGCTGGTTGTAGGTGGGGAAAACTTCAAGCCTTTCTAGATGCCGCTTAAGGCTCATCTTCCTCTTGATCATACGAGAGAAAACGCGGGGAGAGAGAACGAGGGGCATGACGGCGAACAGCTTCCGAGCAAAACCAGTCGGCTTCCAAGGAAAGAGGACCCGATGTCAACCAAGCTTACGAGCTCGGAAGGGCTAAAAATAGAGAATTATGCAAAAACCATCGACTCGCTCAACGTATGGTTATCTGGAGGGCAGGGGAAACGAAGAAGGAGAAGGCTGCGAAGGTTCACACGAAAAAAGCGGACTACATGGCAGAGGGAAAGAAACCTGAACAAAAAGAAGATCAGGGGGTTCTGCTTCTGGTCTCAATAGAAGCCGACCGCAGACAAGAAAACGCAATCATCTTGAGTACGACGCCAAAGTCTGGGGAAACCTGGCAAAGCCAGAGACGCATCCAAAAGGGGGGAAAGGGGTCTCAGGCCTTAAGGGGCAAACCATCATTAGGCGTGTCCTTTCGTATCAACCAGACTAATTGCCTTCTAGGGGCCGGGGAAAACGCGGCAAAAAAAGTACCTGCCGAATCCTGCTTGAATTGCGGACCGACAGAAGAAGGGTCACGCGACCATGGAGTGAGTTGACTTAAAAGAAAAAAAAGATGTGCAGCAGAGGCTCCAACCCATAAGAACGGGACAGGTGGTGGAAAGAGTTATCTGCACGGCTGAGGAACGGAGCAGAGAAATAGAAGAAAGTCGGCAAAGCCTGGACCAGAAACACCTGAGGATGTGGAAAGGAACCATGTTTGGGTACCAAGACTCCGCGGAAGAAGAGGGAAAAGTCAAAGGCGTCCACGTTGTTGCCGTCCAGACATCACGAGAGGCTGGGGAGAGGGGAGGGAGGGGGAGGGTCAGCTACTTGGTCATACTTTTAAAGTCCCGGAGAGTACGTCATGGAAGGAACCTCTCGTTCTACTGAAAGATCATAGGGAACAGGCACGAAGGGCCAGCCCACTTCCGTTCAGAGAGTAAGGATACAACGGAAATCACCGACATAGAAGGGTTGTTGTAATGAAGGAGGGACTGAAGAGGAAGGGCCCAAGCGCCGGGTGCAAAGAAAAAGAGGTTACCGATCCTCATCGAAGAGAAGGCGTTATTTGAGGCCAACTGCCTCGCTGAGCAAGCCTCGGGAGTGGCCCCTACCTGCTCAAAAGAAAAAAAGAGGAGCTTTTCTAAAAGGGTTGCGTAGACTGACGGCATAACGATGCGAGAATAGAAGTAAAAGAGGAAACTCAACGCAGAACAGCGGTCTAAAAAAACTGACGAATGGGCCGTCTGAAAGAAGAAAGAAGTAAGCCTGACCGCTTCACATGAAGCCCCGGAGGCAGATCAAGGGAGCACCAAGAAAAACTCAAGCTATCACTACAGGGAGAGGTGTCCGCGGCGGGATTTGTCGCCGCTGTAAACGATGGTGAAGAAATAGTCCTCCCAGAAAGCGCCTTAAAGAATTGTACTAACGGTGTCGCAGCTGGGCTGAGACAGAGCTCTGTTACTGAAACGAGCCTGCTCTACACTTCATTCTCGGTAAGCAAAGACGCGAGACATTAGACCTCAGAAGCTCACCATCAAGGGAGGCAACAGACGTACAAAACAAAAGAGAGGAAAGAAGAAACTTCAAATTAAAAAAACTTTAGCGGAGAAACGAGAACTGAAAACCGGAATCATTAAGGGTGCCGCTCCTCGGGATTAAAAAAGAAGCGGACGACCAGAAACGAGAACTTGCCTCACGAATACTCGCAGAGGGGATTACAAAGGCGGTAAAATCAACCGCCGCACAAAGACCAGAAGCGTACAGGAAACGCTTGCTCGCTGAGAAATGGGGGTTTGGCTCAACATACCAAACAGGGAAGCCTGGAGCACAGGGTTACCTACGGAACCGAAGGATGCAAAAGGAAAACGAAACCTGTCGAAAAAAAAGATGCGCTGTCAGCGCTTAGCCGCCGCGGCAGAGAAAGAGCGAGAGCGTATGGAATGCAGAGGAGAGCACCGCGCCCGCGTGCAAGAGCCCCCTAAACCAAAACCGAAAAAAAGGTAGCCGAAAGAATTCAGCATCTAAAAAAAAAAGAAAAAGAAGTCTGACACGGGGGAGACTCACTATCCTCGGGAAAAAGAGGCGTGAAGCATCGCCCGGGAAAATTATCCGAAAAACACCCGAGAGTTTGGAAGTGAACGAGAAAAGCGATTGGTGAAAGAGTGCGCTGCGATCCGGCCAGAATATAAAATGAGTAAGGGAGTAAGATGCGGGTCAGAGAATGATCGAGATCCAAAGCATTGCAACGATCACCGTCCTGCCGGAAAGAAAAAACGAAAAGAACCAGAACGCGACACTAAAAGGGAAAGTATTAGAAGTTGTACACCGTGGCAGGCAGGACGAGGAAAGCGATAGGGAACGGATTCCAGGAGCAGGGGAACGACAACAGCTACAGTCCTGGCTTCTACACTAAGCAGTGAGAAGAATATCAAAAAAGGAGGGGATATCGTGTCGCCGCTGCGGCGGCCAGCAAAGAAAACAAAACAGCAGAGAAAGACGATAACAGTGTTTAAGCTGGTGGGGTAATAAGTCCAAATCAAGGACGGGAAGAACGGGACTGCTTCGAAACTGCTTACAGGCAACCTCCGCGCTGAGAAGCTCGAGCTTACGAAAAAAAAGACGACTGGGCACTCAATCTTACGGTCACAAAGGAAGCGGCGGTGAGGGGTGAGACTATAGCCTACTGTGGTGAACTATTTCCGAGCAGGGGTGGAAAAACAAGAGGGGGCTCTCTTTCCGTAGTTCACGTCCGGAAGAAAAGCCCTGTCGGAAAGAAGCTACAGGAAGAGAGTTAAGAAGTGAGAGCTGGGGGACAAAACTCCAATGCCGCTAAGACCAAATGATTCGCGGAAAAGCGGAACACTTTACTGATATCAGAGACATCATGTCGACGAAAAGCGGAATACCACCGGAAACCAGCCGGGAGATTGTCGGGCACGCGCTCCAATAGACGAAGAGAGGAGATTTAAGGGAAAACGCCTCCGCTTTTCTCCATGGGGACGAAAAAGCTCGGCAGGACGGTTGTAAAGGGACTTTAAGAATACCCCTAGGGACGCGTGTCAGATGACAAAGGCAATTCGAAGTCCTAGAAGCGGGAAACGAAATTCTCCCCGAAAGACACAGAAGCCCGGCAAAAAAAGAATGAAACACATGTTTACTGGGACAAAAGGGTGCGACGGGAGGTTTTTTTCATAAAAGTTCACTCCAAGCAGGCCTCCTAAAAGGAGAATAGACGAGGGGATTAACCAAGTCGCCCACCATGGGAGGGCTCCACCCAGTCTGGCAAGTCAAAAGCATCAAGGAAAAGCCGACTGGACCGTCCATCAAACACCAAGTTCAGGTGGTTGTTGAAAAAGTGCTGGGAACGCTGCGAAAAGGAAAAAACTACGTGGTTTATCACAGACCCGGGAACCCTGGTCAGGCCGGCCGACAGCGCCGCTAGTCTGCGGACCCCCGCCGGGATGTCTGCGCACTCCTTCGATCACCCGCAAAGGACCTTCCACGAGAAGAAAGGGCCGGTCAACACTCCACGGGAGAACCGTTCAAAGAAGGGAAGGGAAAAGATGGGTCAGTTCCGCCTGGTAGTGAAGGAGAAACGCAAACGTAAAGAGGTCCTAAACACGGATCTGGGGAAGGGAAAAGCAGGGGAAGGGGGACTCCTCACTCACCGAGACAGAAAGGCGGGGTGTTCACTCTTAGCCAGGGCGAATAAGAAAAATTCTTGACAAGCCCAGGAAAATTAAGCAGACAAGCACAAAAAACGCTTTGTGACAGAGTTTACAAGGCCAAGCAGGTTGGATCTGGCCGCGAGAATACCAGAGGTCGGGGGGAAAACTGCCGCTTAGTACCGGAAGAGACATTACGAACGTCGTCTTGGTTGTACAACTGACGGGCTGAAGACGGGGCAAAGAAAGGATAAGCAGCAGGGGAATCATGAAAGACGGGAAGCAAAAGTTAGTTCGTCTGGGGGAAAATGCCCTTCGGGAGGAAACCGGGCCCGAATGGCCTGGTATACATGTCCGGAACAAGAAGCCGAGGGAAAAGAAATGCAAAGAAGCTATAGGACAGGGAGAAGGTCACGACAGGACGGAGGGAAGGTAAGACCTCATAGCGTAAACAGGAAAACGAATCACGGAGGGCCCAGGAAGACTCGAACGCAGGGAAAATAGTCTAAAAAAAAGAAGAGCGTCCGAGAACCTCCGAACGCCGACGTATCGGCGGGGTGGAAGAAGGATTGCCTAGAAGAATCCCAGTATGCGGAATTCGCTGCCCGCTGGGCCTGGTCCCTCCAAAACCTAAATTTGAACGAAACAAAAAACTACTTAAAAAGGGTGGCTTTTTAAAACCGGAGCCTGGGACGAGCTGTGAAATCATTCGCCCTCAATACTGTAAAGCTCTTTCTACAAGGAAGAACTTCAATCGCGGACGGGTATGTTCCCCGGCGACGGACGGAAAAAAAGAAGGACCTGGTAAAAAAGAAAAACAGGCTTTCAAAAAAAAAACCCATGAGGAACACTGTTTGACGAAGTGGAAAGGGATAAAATTATACCTTTTCTGCAAGTCGAGCGAATTTCTCAACTTTCCCTACTACGGGGGAGAAGGGGAAAGCCGGCATAAGGAATAACCCTTCAGGACTCGTCTTCGGCAAACCAGGTGCACCGGCACGAAAGGGGGTCTACTTTAAAAATCGGAGGGAGAAGGGTCTCAAAAGGACGCCCCGAACGGTCACCTTCTAGTTTTCGTTTAAGCTGGAATGGCCGAACCTCAGGAACAGCCAGAAGGGAGGGACCTGAACCAAGGCAGTGCGGAGAAATCGTGGTCGACCCTGGTCAGGGAGGGGTAAAAGAATGGCTGCGGAGGCGTGGCTCAGGGGAGAAAAACAACTCCTAATTTGTCGAAAACAAAAACAGGTTTCTTGGGGAAAGGAACGCCGGGCGGTGCGGAGTCTGCTACCTGAGTACCAGCAATGAAGGGAATAAGCAATATCACCTTTCAGGGCCCGGACGGAAGAAAGCAAAAACAAGGGGGGAGGAGCAGTCACATTCCAAGAGGCACTATCAACCACGAGGCGGCTAGAGATTAGTGATCTCCTCAGCGAGTCATACCAGACGACTCGAGACACTTCCAAGTCGGGGTCGGCTGGAACTAGAAAAAAGCAAAACGGAGGAATTGGGCGCACAGGAAGCGGAACCCACTTAATTCTAAACGGCACAAGATTGCGACGACCTGCGGCAATCCTTTTATATATTTGGGGGACAAACTTGTTGGGTGGGACTGATGCGAGCGAGAAGAAAAAGGATCAAGTTCACATTTTAAGGAGCAGGGACGCCAGGCGTGGGTCTCCTTAAGGGTAAAGGTAAGGAAGGAAATACACATAACATGGTGGAAATGACATCGGGTTAGAAGCCTTAATTGGGGGGCAACCACAAACGTCGTTTGAAGGAAAAAAAAAAGCAGGAGGAGGTTTCAATAGGAGGAAAAGGCGGGCGGTCAGCACCTGGGTCGCCTCTATCCCGCTGCGGGCCGGTCAAGACGGGCGGGAAAGCACAAAATACGACAAGGGCGTGATGTTGGGGACTGACAAAGAGGGACGAACCACCCGGCTCGATACCAGAATTTCCAGGTGGGTCAGTTCTTCCTCCTATCAGAAGCTCCGCGCCGAGAGAGAGGGGCGAGGAAAAAATGGCGAGTCTCGCAGCGCACCTGGATAAAGGGGGGTAAACGTAACCGGCAGAGCTTAATCACCTAAATCCAGTCAAAGAAGGGAATTGGGGCAAGGCCCAGTGGACAAAGGGGGACGCGTATGGGTGTCTCCTTTCAGGGAGGGAAGGGAGGGGGAGATCGGTCAAAAGAAAGGCAAGGGAGAGACTTCAAGGAAAAGTATCTCTCTTTCGAGGACAAGAAAATCAGGAAGCCATGGGGAATATTATCACGCAGCCCATTCGGGGTCCTTCAGAGGCGAAACAGGATCTAAGGACGGAAAAAGGGGGTTTGGTCCGGATCATGACTCGTGCGGAGACTAGGGGAAAAGAGAAAGCTAAGAAGGGGGCCCTGATCCTCCACGCGGGGGGAAAGAACGGCGTGGAGTTCCTGTCCAAAGAAGGAGGAATCCTCTCTGCAGTCCATCCAAGATGTCCAAAAGGATCGAGAGAAAAAAAGAGCGCGAGAGTTCAGGAGAGGATGAAGTGACCGTCAGACAAGGTGCTACCGTCTCGCGCTCGAAAGATACGCGGGCGAGGTAGAACGATCTGTCCAGGCACAAAAAGAAAAACTCGGGAAAAAATCCATTCTGCTGGGGATCCGGACCGGAAAGGCCGAGGAAACCCTGAAGAAACATTCGTGGAGAAAAGAACCTGCTCATTCGATAAAGAGAAGGGTCGGTCAAGGCGGGCGGGGGAGGACCAGGGAAAAGGGACCGCAGATGTTCTCACAGATGCTATCCCCGGAAGGGAATGAAAAGAAACTATGTGAGAAATCTCTCTTCTTAAGACCGTTCCCCAGATTGGAGAGAAAGTAGAGAAACAAGAAAATCATTCCAAAGCCCAGTTCCGACCACGAAGAATACCACCCGCGCTG
>Ga0179593_1256817_pt1 | contig 25085 bp, 27 predicted proteins | sample CZODoug2_1_08_16_FD_185931 | JGI IMG/M metagenome (GOLD analysis project Ga0179593, IMG submission 185931) | Vadose zone soil fungal communities from Angelo Coast Range Reserve, California, USA - CZODoug2_1_08_16fungal (PacBio error correction) | ecosystem: Environmental > Terrestrial > Soil >...
TGACAAAAAAGAGACTGCGGAAAGTATGGCGCCGCTGTTTGGTAGGGGAAAACGGGTCACTATCGGACAGGAAGGAAGAGGGGAAAACCACGGTCAACGGGAATTCCAGAAAGGGATGAGATTAGATGGGGGACAGTAAGTCCGCTTCCGGTACTCCTCCACTGCCGGGCCACGAAAGAAAAGAAGGGAAACAGCGAGCAAAAAAAAAACCGTCCCGTCTACCGGGAACACGATAAAGGCCAAGCTGGGGAAAAAAATTCATCACGACCCATTTAGCGTTTCCCCATCTACTAGAGTGGGGGATAATGAACTACTCAGCTTAATCTGTCGGGAGGATTTTGACCACAACGAATTAGGCGGGCGGAACAAAGGGAGGAATATGCAAAATGGCGGCGGGAAGGAAAAAGGGGGGTTTGTAGTTTTGGAGGGCCCTCATAAGTAAGTACACTCGTATCTCCCCGGACGATCGAAAAGGAAGTGGGGACAGGAATGCCAAGGGGGTTAGCAAAGAAGCGAGTTCTCGGCCTGACTAATAGGGGGATGCGCCGGATCCGTGCAGATGATCGGAGAGAGACTACGCATGCATACATTCTATCATTGGAGAGAAAGGGGAGGGGATATGACTGTTGAACTCGAAGGGGGGGGCGTAGGAGGAGTGTGGCTCATCGGGGCGGTGGGAAGGGGACGATACGGCAGAAAAAAAATCGGAGCCATGAGGAGGGGGGAGAAGGAAATAGGAGACAAGGCAGGGGGTGAGGGGCGGCAAACGAGAAGTGGCCGGTTCGCCGTGGGAGTGCTTATTCGTCCGACGGCGTAAGAGGGTGTGCTGCCATTGTAAAAGAAACGAGAAGGTCCGAGCAAGCTTCTGGCACGGGAGAGTGCTCTTCATTGGGGTATATTCTTGTGGATACGTCTTCATGCTTACGGGCGCGTCGGGCTCTTGCACGTTCACAAGAAGGAGAAAACGATCGCAACATTAGAGAGTAAGTCAACTGTCCAGTGTACGGCGCGGACTGACCTAAAAAATGGGAAAAATCGGGGGGAAACGCGCGCCGCTGAAGGCGGCGATGCCTGAGAATCGAAGGGCCAACGCGGCGCGTAAGTTGCGCTTTCTTCCGGAAAAAGAGAAACGGCTTCAGATCGAAACAAGAGCCGACGCGGACGTCGAATCAAATAGCCAAAACTTGAATCAGGTCGAAGCGGGGCGCTAAAAACAAGGAAGGGAGGTAGTTCTAGGAATTTTCGCAGAGAGGAGGCAGGATGAGGTGACTTTTACATATCAGAACGCAAGATCCTCGGCCAGGGAGAAGGATGAGCAGCCACCCGGAAGGCGATCTCGTGATGAGAAGGGGAGCCTTTGCGGGACCTGGCAGACAAAGAGTGGAGGTTCAGATCATCTATGGAAGGGGACGAGCGGCGTTTGGCCTGATCGCAGCGAAACCCGGATAGTGGGGGCCTAAAGCTCAATCTATCTCAGGCGGCGCAGCTTCGTTCAGGAGCAAAAGTTCCGTAGGGATTCGGGAGCAAGGGAGGGGAGACCGGAAAGACGAATCGATACCAAAATGATGGTCGGGGGACGTTGGTCGGTTAATCTTATACGATCGAGAAAACCAAAAAGTCCGAAAGAGAGGTCTCCTCATTCGAAGGCGCTGAAGAGCATCATATCCTCGTCGATAGCGTTCTTTTCTGAGAGTAGGGAAATGGTATGTGTCTAAATCGACGGTCGGCCATTTATCAAAAATCGTCGAAGGAACCATCTCGAGGGGCGTTACTTAAAAGATAAAAAAAAAACGATCTCAAGCAATCAACGAATTGGGGGGCACTGAAGGAAGAAGTCAACAAAAGCCCCATCGAGAGGGACGGCTCGAACTTCCTAGGGGAGTCTGCTACTGTGCTCTACGAGGGCCGAAGGTCAAAACAAGGCTCGGGAGAGGTCGGGATAGGATGACTCGTTACAAAGGGGATCATCACATGGCGGTTAAGGAGGGGTACAGGGAACCAATAATGAACCTACGTGGGGGACACAGAAAAGCATCATGGCTCTGCCAAAAAACCCTTATGGGCACGGGTGTGTAAAACAAGCGCCTGAGGGGGAAAAGGGACGGACAAACACCCACTCGCCGTCTCGGACCCGTCGGTGGGGGTACTGGCCTAAAGCCGTTACCGACCTGGTGTGGAAGCCGACGTCTCCTGGAAGGGAAATGTAAAGCTGTAGGGGGGTCTTCTTGGGGGTCCGATGGGAGGCTTCGGGGGGGAGTCTTGCAGCGTGGGGTTGTTGCGAGAAGAGATTGAGGGGCTGATGGTATAATCATAGCCGTCACTAACAAGAAAAGGTGGTCAACTTTGCTGCGGTGGCCGGTCATGGCGCAATTGTAATAAGTTTCCAGGGGAGAGGACGTAAGAAAAGACATGGACGATGTTGACCTGAGTCGCTGCTGACGCAGTAGGTTATTTTCTAGAAATAGCTACTGGTCATTAGGAGTCAGGGGCCTTGATCCAGGTAAGTGGCACCGCCTCAGGAAACAAATGTCGTCCTACCGAACTCATGGTTAAGGGTTCTTCTACGGTCGTCGGGTTTATTGGGGCGGGGGTGAAAAAAAAAGTCGCAAAATCGTGTTTCGCGGGCTGGATCCGCGGGTGAAAGATGAACATGGGGGCAGCTGTGATTATCCGAATCCCCAAAGAAGTGGATCGCTGGCTTGATCACTGCCCAGGAGCAACGCCTGGGAGATCTCTCTAACAACAACACGTCTTATTAAAAAAAATGCACAAGGGGTCTTCTAATGTGGAAAAGACAGCTAGGCCAACGAGCGTATTCGCGTGCAATAAACAGATCCACCGTGAAAGAGTGAACTTTACTCTAGCACCACTTCTCTGAAACTACCCTCAAACAAAACCCGTATTCATCTTACAGCCCGAAGGCCGCTATTACTGGAAGGGATTTAGTGAGAGGGTGTAATTTCTCAGGGACAGGCCCGATCCGAGCCGAACCAGAGGGAGGGCGAGGAAAAAAAATCGCTAACATCGCCGGAAAAATGAGACCCGCCGGGGGAGGAGTAACTGGTAACCCTTAGAATCCCTCAAGATCTGTACAATGGGGCTCTTTCCACACAGCTACAAGGACATCATTTTCGTCTCAGTGAAAGGATAGGGAAAAAGAAATAAAATATGCGACGTCCCAGTGGACAAACCTCATGAATCCGCTCCCCACAAAGGCCCACTAGGAAATACCTGAAAAAAAACATAATAGCGTAATACAGGAGGGGTAAAAAGGGGCAAAAGTCTTGCCACATAACAGTGTGACAAAAGGAGGGAAAGGATGTGCTTACACCTCTAAACTGGAGGTTCGGGGTCTCATCTCAAAACTCAGGCAAGCTCGAGTGGTGAAAAATCCGTTAAAACAAAGGCAATGAGCAGGTTCCTCACTGTGCTGTGAAAGGCCAATGGGTTACGTAAGGGACGGGGGTCAAAAGAAGGAACCGAGGTGAAATGGATCCTTCCACTATGATCTGAAACCAAAAGGGCACGTTAGACGGGAACGGAGGGGTTCTATCGGCCGAACGAAGAAAAAGAAGTAAACAGCAGGCATCCGCCCCTCTAATCTCTGTAGGGTAGTGGGAGGGAGGGAGAGGGGGGAATTTTGGTGGGCGACTTCACAAAGGTCAAGGGGGTGTTCCTGATCGTGGGGATACGTTAACGTAACGGGAAAGAGTGATTGGAGCGACGATTTAACAGGGACGACGAAGTTGCCGGCAAAAGTCTCAGATCCGCACATCCGCGAAACTAAGATATTAAATGAGTGAGAGTCATAGGTCGTGACAGGGACTGAGAGGGACGAGGTGTGATAGGCAGAGGGTGGAAAAAAAGAAAAGAAATCCTGACCCGCATGGTGCTGTCTGGGTGGCAGAGACAACAATTTCCAAAGAGCAGCCTTAGCCAGATAAGAACTACGGGCGTATAGTAGTGGGGCTGAAAAAGGGAGGGGAAAAGATTGAAAAATTCAGGGGGCGGCTTGAGTGAAATAAAAAGGACTCAGGATCAACTGAGTTCAGAAGGATAGTGGCAATTGTGAAAAAGAATCGGCCTTGAGTGTCCTCGGGCCCTGACATAATATCGCATGCGCTTGTGGAGGGATATCTCTCCGCCGTAGTGAGCGAAAATATCTGAGAAATTCCCAGTCAGAAGGCCAGCAGGCTTGGACAAATGTAAGAGACCTGATCCTCTCAGCTTTGAAGAAGGGAAGGCAACCTGATCAAGTCGGAAGGTGTTTCTACTAAAGCTGATGCTACGAAAAGGAAGAGGCCACCAGAAGAAGTATGCAGCTCCCGGCCCGGCATAAAGACAAAGAAAAAGAAAAGAGCGCCGTTTTCTTCGGCGGATTCCGTGCTGAACCCGGATGCTAAAAAAGAGTCGCGAATTCAGGAAAAGGAGAAATAGACAGAAAAAGATCCTCTGGGAGTCTATTAGATAATGTTCTTATTCAGCATGAGAAGTTGAGTGAACGGAGGGAGAAAGCAAGAAATAAGCTTGAAAAAGAAAAAGAACCAAATGATATCAGGAAAAAGCGCACGGAGGAATCCGTTCTCAGCAAGAGGGATGGGAAGCACAAAAGAAAATCAGTTGTCGAGAAAAGATCAGAAAAAACGGAATCCTGACTAATGGGCCTCGCACCCTGTCAGAAGGAGGGTCCTCCTGGCGTGAAAAGAATAATGTTCGGCAACCGGAATGCGCCGATCAGTAAAAGACCCCAACAAGGCCAAGTTCTCAACCGGCCAAAAGGGGGGGAAAAACTAACCGGAAAAGTTGACTTAAGGCAAAGTCCCTATTTGTCGCGACACCAGCGAGAAGGAAGGCGGTGCCAGGACGGACTAATCTCCAAAAATAGGAAACAATCAAAAAGGAGATCCTATAATACTGGGATTCATATCAAAACAATGACAGACGGCTAAGAAAGGCCCTTTACGGCGAGTACTGGTGGAAGGCGTCATCCTAAGGAAGGGAAGATTAAAAAACTGATTGCGGAAAGACAGAAAAAGAAAATGGGACGCTGACTTCACCTCAGGAGAATTGGGTCAAAATACCGTGCTTTTCAGGGGATAAAAGGAGTAAGTGGGTCTTAACGCAAGGAGGACGGAGGGGGGAAGTAGCAGAGAATCGAAGAGTCGACGATTTCATCTTTCGAGGCAATCGTCAGTGGCAAGAAGGTAGACCGGGACGGTACGGGTGGGGTATCTACGGAAAGAGGAGTGACGTGGCGATACTACAATGACGAGAAAGGGGACAACGAATACAAGGGAGTAAAAGCTAATAGCAAAAAAAAAGAAACATAAACTGGATTCATGTAGGGCGTGCGTTCCACCAAAAGAACTCCGCTTTTGTTGCGGAAGAAAAGAGGGAGAAGGGAAAGAAAGGAAAGTGCAAGACGTGCGCAAAGATCTCTAAAAAAAAAAAAGGGAGGGAGAGGAGATAGGGAAGAGGATATGGATGGCGTCCGGGCTTCTACCGCTGTGTGGGAAAAAAAAAAAAGATCGAAACAAGATGGACGCTGGGAAACGGGGGGATGAAGAAAGGGGAGGAGGGAGAGAACTCGGGAAGGTCAGGTCGATGCAGGAGGAAAACTCGATTTAAGGGGAACACGAAAACCTCTAATTGGCCCGCGACAAACCTGAAAAGGAAGACCTTCCGAATCCAACTCTGCCGCTGGAAGACCAAGGAAAAAGGTAAGATGTCGATGATGAAGAAGTAACCGGCCTCGGGTCAGGTTTGAAACGATTAGCCTTTATACCGAAAATAAAATGGGGAAAACCTAGGCTAAAAGAACCAGGGATTCTGGTGAAGAAGAGGGGGGGGAAAATTGTCGAGCGGGGGGGGAGGGGGGGGGGTAAGGCAGAATGGTGACAAACGGAGAGCTTAACTCGTCTATGGAGGCTCATTACAGGAGGAAGGAGACAACTGCTTCTCATGAGTGTGTCACAGGAGGTTGGGGTGATCATGAGAACCGGGAGATCTTGATATGCATTTCTAAGATAAGGATCGGATTCAGTAAATGGGATGAGGGTCAAAATCATTCCGATAGGCAGAAGCAAGGGAGGAAAATACAGGTGGATAACTTTGATCTCATTTTTCAAAAGTGGAGGGGGGGGGCGGTGGCCTGTTTGAGGACATCAGGCAACTGTATGGGGAATTGTGGAAGTCGGATCCTGCCGGCTGAAGAAAGGACTCTGTTGACTAAGAAAATTATGCGGTTGGAATTAGGGCTGCCATCTATAAGCAGGGAGAGAGGTTTTCTTAGGGATTCAGGGAGAAAAGGTTGAAAGGGGGGATGCCCACATCGGGAAAGGACGTGTGCGGAAGCTGGGGCCTACTTTAATAGGTCGTCTAGGGGATATGGGATGATCAAAGAGGAGTCATCACACTTAGGAGGGCGTACTCTGAAGTCACAGAAACGTCTTCAGCCGTCAAGGGGTAATGAACATGTCGGCGAGAAAGACGGCTGAGGGACGGAGAGAGGGAGGAACGTTTTACAGGATGCCGTTAAGGATAGGAGAGTCAAGGGAAAAGGGTGAGGGGAGGCCGGAAGGAAGGAATCCCGAAACATTGGGAGAATGGGCAAGGAGGGGGTGTGGAGGTTGCTGAGGAAATTAATGACGAACGGCGGACGGATAGAGGGAACGCCCAAGGACGGATGACAGCCGGAATCGAAAGAGGAGGGACGGTTTAATACAGGTCAAGGATGATAATCAAGCTAACTGACTGAGAGTTCGAATTAAAGAGTGTTTATCGTGCTTCGGGTGTGGGGGAAGATGGGGGATCGATCAGAAGAAACGTCGGCGGCAGATTCTCCCGCCACCGCCAAGGGCGATAAGCTGGAGGCTGGGGGGGGCGAGGTAGAGCTGCTTTGCGTCTCCAGAAAGGGAGAAGGGAAAAGACTGGCAGGGGTCGCCTCGGCGGCGGCAGTTGCCTAAGGGGACAGCAAGCAAGATTTGGAAAAAAGATGACAGTCTGGGAGCCTCAGGACAAGTAGGAGGGAGAGGCCCGTCTCTGGGAGGAAAGGGTATGTTGTTAGAAGAAAAAAGGACCCTGCATCGAGACATGACAGGGGTGGGGCGCGTTGCGGGGGGGGGGGGCAGCTTTTCGAGCACCGCAGGAGAACAAGAGTCCCCGTCCGGAAGTCGAAAATGAGCTTGCGAGGAAATAACACAAGGTATAGCGTCGCGACGCAAACTGTGCTCAGCGCGGAAATCAGGGCGCGTCAGGCGTCTTCCTGTTTAAACTCGGAGAGGATCGGAAAGAAGAGCTCGGGAAGTAAAGATCACCAGAAGAGCCAAGGCGAGATGTGGGGGACAAGGGGGAAATAAATGCCAAATCTCTCAAAAAAAGTCACGGAGGAAAAGCGTCGTAAGGTGTACGGCGTACTGCTCGGGAGGGTTGGAAAAGGCGCGTCGCGGCAAAATCGGCACCCATGAGCCGAGGCCCGGTGGCTCAAGATGGTTCGGGGGGAGAGATGACTCTGATACGGAAGGCAAAAAAGGAGTGACGGGAAGGTGAGCAAGGAAAAACCGTCCTGCCGTCGGACGACATTGTCAAGGAAAAGCAGCAGGACTCAGGGAGAGGGGGAGAAGGGGGGATATGGCACGTGCCTTTGGAAACGGGGGGAGAGGGGAAGGTGGGGCAATGGGTCCAACAAGAAGGAACCTGTCGAGGGAAAGGGAAAGCAGCCGTTACGATAATCCGGGGCGCAAAGGCCATTAAACCTTCTACTGGGAGAGGTTGTTCAGTAGTGGGGGGGCCGAGGGGAAGGGGGACAGGAGAGGTGGGTCTACTGAGGAGTGAGGTTTGGAATGAGGGGAGATGATAGACCATCAGGTCAGTAAAGCCAAGTCTTTTCAGTGGTCGTCTTTCCTGCAAGAAGCTAGGGTCAGACGACCTGCCGAGGCTGCGGCCGGATTGACCCGGTAAAAAAAATTCTTCCGCTTCAAGACAGAGGGAACGCTTGGCTACTAAGATTTTGTGAATCAAAGAAATATGGAGGAGGTAATGAAAGACTTGGGAAATGAACAAGACTATTCACCGAAATCGAAGCAAATGGTCAGTTCCCTTCCGGGCTCGTGCTTTCTGGTACTGATAAGGATTCTTTTTTCTTCAGAATACGAGGAATATATCAAGTGGCTGTCTACTGAAGAGGGGGGGGAAAGAGGCCGACCCGTGCGAGGGGTGGGGGGGGGTGGTTGAAGGGGGGCAAAATAACTTGCTCTTGTGTGCAGGGAGCTGAGGGATGAAATCATCACATAGTCATGGAGACTCCAAATCGAAGGGGTTAGAGGAAAGAGAGAAAATCAAGTTAGGTCGGTTCCAGGGGGATAATGCCACTCACGCGCAAAACTAACAAAAAGTAAATAGTAATGCAAGATCATTCCGCCACCTGAGAACCGTAAGACGGAGAGAAAAACAAAGGTCGAGGCGTGTAAAAAAAAAGGACGGACCTAACAGGGCGAACGTCTTCAAAATAAAAAAAAAAAGTGACATGTAACTTTGATGGAGATCGAAACTGTTTATAAATGGGGGCAAGTTCTCTTATAGACGAAGAAGAAGGCGGAAAAACTGAAGAGCGAAACAGCGGTCGGGGAGGGAAGCAAGAAGCCCGCAGGGGCGTGAAAAGGAGAATCCCCCATCAAAATAATGAAAACACCGAGATGGTAGAGATGTAGGGCGCTGAACTGCCTTCAAAGAGAAAAAATGCCAAGGTGGCGGGCGGGAGAGGAAGTAGACTAAACCCGTCAAAAAGAAAAAGAATGCCAACACAACACGAACGAAGGGAATAGAAAACAAAAGCTCAGCGGGAACACTCGATGGCCATACCGCGCAAACCCAATGCAAGAAACGAGACGTGGATTCACTTCAACGGAAACGACGGGGGTTGGGCAGAACACAAAAGCCGTCGCGTGGGGAGGGGCCATATGATCAAAGAAAGGGTCAAAAAAAGGGGACAGGGGAACAAGATGGGGGCTACGCTGCCTGAGATTGTTCGTCTCATGGGGAAAACGAACGAAGGTGGAAAAGTAAAGCCGGACAAAGGGAGTAAAAATCCAACCAGGGCGGGAAATGAACGACTCACGTGGAGCCAACACCGGGCGTTCAAAGTTGGACAGGAGCCGAAAAGAAGGCCGTAAAACAGGAACAAGAAAAGAGAATACGCTGTCGATTGCGTGTTGGCGAGGCGATGGAGGGGATTCGTCCGCTCATTCTTGTCGATTCGAGGAGATGTTATCCGTTAACGGAAGAGAGATGATTTCTCTACATGTGAAACAGGAAGGACGCATTGGGGGACCACTACTCACCTAGGTGAAGCAAGCGTAGAAGCAAAGGCAGGGTGGGGCGTACAAGAGTTTCGGGACTCGCTGTGCAAGGGGGGTCAATCCTCGAATAGGGGAAACGCAACGGGGCGGGGGGGGGGGGGGGGGGGGGGGGGGGGGGGGGGGGGGGGGGCTACACAATGTGTCAGAGATGGGCGGGGGGTGCCTCCCTGAATAACAGGAACCAGGGGCCGAAAAAACATAATCAGCTCCGAAAGAAGGGGACTCCCGACAAATTCTGCTTAATCCCTTGATTAAAAGGGGAAAAAGGACGTGCGGATATCATCCAAGGGGCGCACATCTACGGAGTCTATATGACTTTCACTTTAATAAAAAGCTTTCTTCCTGGTCAATCTGGCAAATGAACATTCACGAGATCTACTTTCTGGTCTGTATATCGTAGGAAAACGAAGGCCTTATCTGCGAAAGTTGGACCCAGATCAGAGCCAAGCCTCCTTCCGTACAATTTCAGAAGAAACTAAAAAAAAAAAAACAAAAAAGGAGACTAGGAGAGTGGGGGAGCACGATTCGCCCATGATCAATGATCTTGGAGGGATTTCGACGACTCTGTTGCTAAACGCAACTGTCCCCTCTCCACGAACCGCGAGACGGCAATAATAGCAACCTCAAATGACTCAGAAAAAAGGAAAGGGGGGCGTGATATGGATGGCGGCCTCGGACTCTAAACTGAAAAGAGAGACCTAAAGGGGTGCCAATGACTTAACACGCACGATAGGACGGAGTCGGAGGATGCAGGGGAAAGAATTTTCTTATGGATCAACTGGAAAGGGGAAGGGGACTGAAAAAAAAGGGAGGGGGAAGGGACGCCCAGAATGAAAAGCGAAGACGCCAGGGGAAAAATCCTTGATAGACCTTCGCGGAAATTGAGGAAACGATGACGGGAAAATATTGTCTAAAAAACGATCATCGAAAACCGCGAACGGCAGTAGATCGTTATCCAAGGAAAGGGCACCCGCCGTAATCTTGGAACGCCTTGAGAAGGATGCGAGCGGAAACCGGTGGCCGAGCTGGAAAAACAAAGCGTGAAACCAGTCGATCACAAGGGGAGGAAACCGCAGAAAAAACAGACGCCGCATCACCGAGATAAACTTCCATCAACGGGCTGAGAGGACCCTCTCTTCGCTGAATAGAGAAAGCGGAAACAGGTCAAAAGCATGCTCATGCCAGGCCGAGAAGAGGCGATGGAGGGAAGATCAGAGCCGCCATGTCCATCCTGAAAACATGTGGAAACGACCCGAATGGGGAGGTCTGGAGCGCTTTCTGATGGGTGGACCGACAAAACATGTCTGCGACTAGGGACCAAGAACACGGGAAGAAAAATTACCAATAGCGCACCGCCGGATAATGTAATAGGAAATACTGGGAGGGGACGTCTCACTTCTAATTACTTGTCGGGAAGATCTAGAGGAAGAGGAAGTAGGTTTCGACCAGCAATCTAATCACTGGGGAATTTTATGTCGGGAGGGGCAGCGGGCTTATCGGCATGGAAAAAGCGGGGCTGTTTGCTTAGCTCTTCGCTTGGGAGGGTCCGTGGCCGCCCTCGTCAATGAAGGATTTTCCTCCTAAGCAGTACATGGGAGCCGCAACTAGCGCATGAAATGCGGGAAGGAAAGGGAGGGGAAAAGAGGGGGCCAAAGGAGGGGAGACCGTGTTGCGTCGGGACCCGGACGCACAGCGGAAAGAGGTAAAATGCTCAACGAGATACTGAGCCTATGAGCTCTCAAAAAAAGGAACCGATACTGTAGTTGAGCAGGTCTTCTGTGCGTCAGGCGGAGTCAGAGATGTTCTTATGTCCTAGAATCCAGAAAGAACGCACGTGTTGGGAAACCAATGAGTAACAGAACGGGTTGGACTATTACGCTGGACGTCTTCGAAAACAAAACTCCGAGCATGTCAACGGGGGGGACGAAGACCTCGAAAAAGGGGAAGAGAAGAACCTTCCGTCCGGTACCATTTTCAAGATAGGAACAGAAAACGGCAGGGGGGGAAGCCAAAGTTACTCAGTATATAGGAATCTCTGAACGATGGTACCCCGGAAGAGAGGGGTATTCAGACAACACAACTTACGGCAACAGTGAGAACAAAACTGTCATCTTGCTAAAAAATGAATTGCATCGGCCAAAAAGTCATGGAGGGACGGTTTGGGGCGTTTTCACGCATGGGAAGCGAGCGGGACCTCAAGGGAAAAAAAAAAAGGGAAAAACACACCGGGTACAACTCCGGGGCAAGGCCGGGAAGGAGGGAATTGCAGGGGAATTGTCTCGGAGAAGAGAGGGAGAAGGATCGCTCAGTGAACGAGAATAGGGGGCAAAGCGAGCTGGGTCGAGAAAGGGGAAAGAAAGCAGTATCTCGAAAAAGAAAAAAAACAAAAAGGTGAATTGACGGTTTGAAAGGCAAGGTTCGATTGTCGCTGGGGGTCAGTTCGCTGGTTGTCTCGGGAAAGTGGGGGAAACTTGGGGGAAAAAGAGGAGCCCTGCAGAGGGGAGAATTAGATAAGGGGAGGACCGAATTACACGGGGCAGTTCTCGGATGCTGATCAGCGATAAGGGAGGGGGGACTGGGGACAGTGGATGACGTAGGAAGTGATCATCGGTGGTGAAAAAAGGTCAAGCGCGTCGGGCAGGTCGTAATCGGCTTCCAGTCAAATGGGAGATGCACAGTCAGCGGGGATGTCTGAAAAGGTGGCGGGACGAGGATCTGGAGGGCTGATTCAAAGGGTCACGAAAAAACGGCTTCAGAAGGCGCAAAGAAGCAACGCGCTCCGCAGGGAGGGGCCGCAGCGGCCTCGGGTGAGTCGCGGGAGATCGCCTTCCGGGCATCGGAAGTTACTCGCGACCGAGGAACAAGGGGAAGGGGTTTCTTGGGAGAGGCACCGACGAAAGTAAACGCAGCAGGGAACGTCTCGTCATTTTGCTTTCGGAAAAGGAACCGGGGAGAGGAAAGGTAAGTGAATGTAGGAGGGCCCTCTGTCGTCAAGGGAAGTCGAGGACCAGAGCCGAGAGGTATCAAATAAGGAAGTCTCAAGGAGGGGAGGGATATCAAAGATGAGTGGGGCGGTGGGGACCGCAGGACGTTCGATTTGAAGGACTGGGGGATACCGTTGCTAAACAAAACAAAGCTTAAGTCGGCGGGAAAGGGGGGGGGATAAAAGCCCACCAGCCATCTAGTTGAGGGGACAAGGGATCATTGTCACTTAGGACCAGATTTTCGTGCCCAAAACATCTAGAGAAGGAGAGGAGTACTCTATTTTCCTGGGGACCGAGAAAGGAAGCTTTAAAAGCTGCCTGAGAAAATCCAAGGGTGGTTCAAACTAATCCCCTGGTCGTCGGGAGCCCGACTCGGCTGCTTCGGGGCGGAAAGGAGTTCGACCGACACAATAGGAACCAATGCGGGGGGGGCAGGGCGTTGCGGGGTTTGACTTGGCATACTAACTAAAAACGAGAACCAAGAGCCACCAAAGGGAAAAGGTCCAGTCCATGAACGCTGTCTCAGAATAGCAGAAGAATCACTCGACGCGCGTTCTGCCTCTTTAGGAAATGGGGATCATGAGAGGAGACAGAAGGGAACAACCTTCAATTCAACCTCAATATTCCACACTTCACTCCGCATTCAGTCCTGTTCAGTTTTCTCTTACTGTGTTGCAGGAAAGAGGAAAAAAAGAAAGAGAACTAAGACTATTTGAATTGATGACACATTTCCTATCACAACGCCCCTAAAAGAAAACGGGGGAGAGAGAGATGAGCGGGGGGTCTGCGAGGGTCTTTAAGGAAACTAAAACGTCAAGGTGAAAGGGGGAGACGTGGGCACCCAGTACCGTTGCTTCTGTTGTGCTCATCGTGCAGGTGGAATCGATGACCAAGTGGAGAGGGAAAATCAATCAACCGGGTCCCGGCGGTGCAACAGGTTTCACAAATATGCCGTGCGTGACACCTTTGGCCTAACACTACTGCGGTAGTGAAATGAAAAAAGGGGGGGTCAAGGCAGGGGTAAATCTTCCGATTTCAAAGGGACCAACTCGCAGACGGTGTTACTTTGGAATACGCCGTTGCAAAGTATACACAATGTGACACTACATGACATAAGGAGTCAAGGGTGGGGAGACAAGACGGTTGTCACCCTTGACCGAAAGGCACAAGTGACGTGGAGGGGAGGATTGTAAATGACTATATTACGCCTCTTCTTCGTGGGGGTACCAGGGCTGGACTTGGGGGGGGCCGCTAGTGTGAATAGTGAGGGCTGGTCTTGAGGAAAAAGACGTGCAAAAGAAAAAAAGAGTAGGTTTGCTTATCGCTGGGGCCGACTCACACGCCATTTAACGAGACTGAGGTTAAACCGGAACCGGCGAGTACTCCCACGTAGGGCAGAACTATCGTCAGGGGAGGGCACAGCAGCTTCTCGTTCTTGCTAGTTGCACGTCGGTGATGACATATCCTTCTTGAGGGGAGACTTATTCCATCAGGGGGGGGCAGGACGGAAAAACTATTTATCACCTTCAAAATCCCAATAAACGAAAACGGCTCGGCGGACTGACTAGACCACGGTTGATGGGGCTTGGGGATTTGGGGGTATACGGGCACGCCAGAGAGTTGGGGGGAAGAGAGAGACCGCGGGTCAAAAGACTTAAAGTCCGGTGGAACGGGGAGAATCGGCAGTCTCCTGCGAGGGGGGCGGAGAGGCGGGGGGACCAGCAAAGGCAGGAAGGTCACAACAAAAGGGAGGGGAAGGGGGGAGTGGGTAAGAAGCGTCAATACTGGACATTTTAGAAGCCCAAGAGGCGAGCAGGAAAACGAGAATCCCAGATCAACCAAAAACCAACCGGCGCACATCGTGGAAAGAGGGCTGAGCAAACAAACGCTCGTCTGGTAGACTTGACAACAAAAAAAAAAATCATAAAATAACAAGAAAAACAAGAACGGACCGAATTACAAAAGAAAAATAAAAAACAAAACATACCCCCCCCGACCTGGCCAGGGATGTGAGGCGACGTGGTGAGAGGCGTCTGCCCTTTATCATAGGGAACGGACGCCACGAGGAGGAGGGGAAACCCAGCGGAGCATCAGCTAACTCATCAAAAGGACAAGGAGACGCTTTCGGGGAGGGGGGGGGGGGGGGTGGGGGTGGGACCAAACGCGGGGGGAAGCAGACTACTGTTTCTCTTAGTGGGGGGGAGGAACACCCTCGACCATGAGCAGGGGGTAACACCAAGAGGGCCGTATTATACTACGAAGCCACATCCTAGCGAACCCACCAAAGAAAAAAACGACCCGTATCTAGGACATAAAAACGCAAAAAACCCTGCATTCTGTAGCCTGACGTTCAATGGGGGAGGGTAGCTGACACGGGGGGCGCTTACAAACAACCGAGCGGGAGAGGGTGGTTTTGCCGACGATCCGAGCAGAGGGGCAAGGGCCTGGAGAAGAAAGAATCAGAAAAGGCTTTTGAGGGGAAATATGAACGAAACTGAAGGTAGGGCTTTTCACACAGGGAAGGGACTCTTATACCCTCAAAGAGGAATAGGAGACCACAGGAATTGTAGTTCCACAAATGAGACGGCAGATGGGTGCCGACATGGGCCGAAAGACGAGCCACGTAAAACTGACGTGCCCCCCGCTGAATCTCTTCGAGTTTTAAGGGAGTCAATGGGGGGAGGGGGGTAGGATGTCCGGCAGAATCAAGTCTATCTGCAGTGGGAATCGTGTGGTCGTTAGACGGGGGACGAGTTTACATGGCCGACAAAGAGTTGGCAAACATCACCGATCCTCCTCAGAAGATAGAAGAAAAAGGATTATTGGGGAAGGCTAAAGGGACGAGCAGTGCGCTGGGGCATCTTCTATTACTTAAGCGGGAAACCGAAATCGGGCAGGAAAAGCAGTGCTCGGAAAGGAAAAAGCGACAATACATTGTGCCGAAAAAAAGAAAGAGGCTCCCGAAGACGGACGGAGAATCCGATTAGAAAGGAAGATGGTGCCGAAAAAAAAAGAAGAGACTGGGGTCACATTCTCAAGCCAGCCGCTCTAGGGGTCTCTACTAGGAAGCTCAAGGGAAGCAAAGCTGGATCCTTCCGAGGCTCCAAACTAATTCGGGCGCTTGAGGTGTCTGGAGATCCACCGTACAGTATGGGGGCAAAATATGATCGATTGGAATGGAAAAGGAAAAGGAATGTCCTCCTGAAGAAGTTCATAGACGCGATACTCATCGGGAACTACGTCCTTCTACAGAGAAGGAGAGGTAGGGGAGGAAAGAGGGTCGCTACGAAGGACAATGCCAAGAAGAAAAGGCGGTCCTAGGAGTCCCGCAGAGGCCCCGACACACTCTCCTGACGCTTTGAGATGGGAGGCGGGCCTCGAAGAAAACTATCAATATTACGAAGCATCGAGGGAAACGGAAAAAAAGGAGAAATAAATTCTATCTCCTCTACCCCAAGCTGAGTTCACTAAGAATTGGACGGATTCTACGTATGAAAGATTGGGGAGATGAAGAAACGAACGTAAGCATTTAATCTGACTCCCAAGAATGAAAAGGGCCGATAAAGGGAGTACCAAGGGACAAAGGGGATCAGCAATGATAGAGATTAAATCACAAGTGAAATCAGAAAAGCAAAGAAAAAGGAGAACGGAATGATATCGAATTCCTGGAAAACCGTACGCGTAGGGCCATGTCTGAACCCCGATTGTCTCCTCAAAGGAACTAGAAGGTCAAAACGTCCCCTCTACCATTATTAGAAAAACTCACTTCACAGACTGACCTGCGAAAGTAAGTTAAAAGTCCGGAGGACTTGGTCTCTACAGGGAGGGAAGGGGGGGGAAAAAAATCTGTCCGGCAATACAACTCTAAGCTGGCCGATCAGGCATTCCCATTACCGAGAAGAGAGTCAGGTCATCACCAGAAACCGGCCTGCCATCCTGCGAAGAACGGTCAGGAGAAGAGGGGTATCTGCAATAGAAACGAGGGGGAAACCGACGCAAAAACGAACACGCAAAAAAACGAAATGCCCCTCGGGAACCGGCCGAAGAATGGTTTAGCTATGAATCCTTTTCTTTGAAGGGAAACTGCTCCGTTGTCAAAGGAAGAAGGGGGAAGGCCGCTGGTGTTCATATCCTAAGACCATCGTATAAGGGGGGTTGGAATGCGAAGGAGCAGCAAAAGGGGGGGCCTTATCGGGCAATCCGAAGGGGGGAGGGGGTTGACGGCGGCACTGAGAAGGATTCGTGTAAATCAATCGGATTTCCTAGGGAATCAGGGGAAAGGGAGGGGGGCCCGAATAAGAAATCCCGTTAGGGAATTAAATTCTGTGCGGGAAAAAAAAAAGGCTAAGACAGTTTTCTATCTTGACCGGACAACAGAGGCAAGGCGCCCGGACGCCGAGAGCACTATCGAGAGGGAAAAAAAACTGATTAGGAGAGAGAGGTTGGACAAGGGAGAGTCAGTGGAAGGGGACGTGTCTTCTCGCCGTGATGAGTCCCGGTCGTAACGAATGTCCGAAAAAAAAGGGGAAAAGGTCAACCGGCATGGAATTCAAATATGGGAGAGACTAATGAGATGGAAGTCACCGATTTCCTGTAGGAAACAGGGTAAACGAAGCGGAGAAAGTGTAAACGAGCAACCTGTAACTCGGACAATTGCCCGATGGGGCCAAGGAAAGAAGCATTGAAATCCACAAAAGGATGAGTGAAGAGGATCTCGGAAATACTCACTGGAAAGAACTGGCCTTCCTTAGGATTGGCGTCCGACAACGGAAAGGGAGGCAAAGGAGAAAAAGAAAAGACACTGGATTATCTGTCTAACCCATGGTGAATGCGGACGTTCCGGAAGATTGAGGGGGACCCGGTGTAGGGGTGTCGTGTCAATCATGGGAAATACCGAGCGAAATGACTGTGAAGGCAGAAGGAACCCGTACTTCCGAAGGATACCCGTTTTGGAGGGCCGGAATGTAATCATTATAAGAAAGGAGCTGAGTTGGCTGAAATCGGAAGGAGTCGGGAACATCTAGGGAATCTATACTCGCGATGGAGCAAAGGAAAAATGCTCGGAAAGCAAAAGGGTCGAAAACGGAACGGGGGACGGTGGAAGGCTCGCCGGTGGGAGAGGGGAGCTAGGAGCGGGGGGCTAAGAAATGGGACGGGGGACAGGGTTACGATCTTCCGAAAGGGACGGGAGAAAGGAGCAACGGGGACAAAAGAAAGGAAAAAGCGGGGGGGCTTAGGGAGGAAAGAGACATGCAGGGGAAGGGGTGCGTCTGAGAGGAGAAATAGGGAGTCAGTCTGGTGTGCCCATTGACCATCAGGGAGACACGGGGGTCAGTCCTTCGATCGGAGGATTGGGGGATAGTCAAGGTGGCGTAAAAGGAGGAAAAAGTGTCGGCGTCTGAACGTCACGAAACTGCTCACCGTAGCATGTACTTCGTCCGGCCTAGGAATCAGCGGGTTCGGAGGCACTCCTGGGAGGGAGCGACGTGACAGGAAAATCAGGGGGAGGAGAGGGACTGTTGACGGGCGAAAAATCTACACGCAGCACGGCCCGACAGACTTTGGAACGGGCCATGGCAGTTTCAGGGAGAGGCTTCGGTCTTCTGCTTCCAGCACGGGGAGGAGCATCGACGGGTCGTCAATGGGGAAACTAAACCGTCCTTGACCGGATCCGGCATAAAACGAAGTTAAGGTAAAGGGAATGTGTCATCAGTCAGTCCTGTGATAATTTCGGGGCGGATGAATCGTGAAGAGGAAAGAGGCCGGAAGGATGAAACGGATCTCGAAGGAAAGCGGAAAGGGAAACAAGACAGGGCCCGAAAGCAGAGGGACTTGGAGAGGTGGCGTGTCGGGGGTCGCCATGAGAGGACAGTTCTTCCTAGGGAGTCAGTCTCTATAACTGGTGGAAGGGTTGGGGAAGGAAAAGACTGACCCCCACCAAAGGGATCGGGCAAAAGCTTAAGAAATAAGAGGGGGCAAGAAAGGGCTAGGGAATCCGGTCGGGATCCGGACGCGACAGCGGGACGGCAATGTCATGTTAGATCAGGTACCCCAAAAAGGCACCATGCGGGTGTCCAGGGGGGAGTATTGCGTTGAGCTTGGGACATACTAAATCAAGAGAAAAACCACCCCGCAAGCTCTAAGAAAAGCTTTGATAGGACTAAAGAGAAGCTTTAAGAGGATGTGACTGCGGGGGCGGGGGAGGGTATAGTGCCAATGCGAAGTCGCATTGACTCAGAAGGGAGCGCGCGTTACGAGATCAAAACGATGCGTGCAGAGTCAAGTTGAATTACGGGGGAAGATCAGAAAAATCGCAGATCAGAACGGCTAACAGGAAAGACGGTCTCGTGGGCAGTGCGTTTGTAACGCTCGTCGGGGCCTTCTGCAGATGACTTCTACCCGTTGCTCGGCGGGGCGTATATGGTTTGCGCAGGAAGAAAAAACAAAAACCGCGTTACTGAAACGGGGTCACCTCCTCTTTACGAACTGACGAAAAGTCAGAAAAAGTGCGACGTAATTCCATTGGGGGGGAAGGGGGGGGGTGTTGGGGATGGTTCACGAGGGCAGGGGGGGGACCTCTAGATATGGGTCCATTTTCAACAGAAGCAGAAGAGATCTTTGGCCATACGCCGGTCCGAAGGAGGCTGGAACATACGGTTGCGGTGGAAACGACAGAACTTGTAAGTTTGCAGGGAGGTAAGATGGCCATAAGGTACGGAAACAAGAGGGGAGGTCTGGGTCGACGCTAGTCTTGGGGGGACAAAAGAGTAGGGAGGGCACCTGGAGAGATCAAGAGCAATTAGAAATCAAAATAGTAGAAATGATGCTGCAATTGGCTGTTTTCCGGAATCATACTTGTTGAAAAGAGGCTGAGGCAGCGGAAGGAGAACTAAAAACGCGTCGCTGGGAAAGTGGGAGGACGGGAGACTCTGTCTAGAGGAGTTCTGGTTTCCCAAGAAGGAAGATCACAACTCGCCGACATCCGGACGTCGGAATAGGAAATCGCTCCGAAAAACGGGTGTGTGAAACGCCATATTACACCTTGAAAAACAACATCAAAGGTAGGGGCACCTCAAACGGTGAGTCTTCTGTGACGGCGGGACGGGGTTTAGGGGGGGGGGAGGGGGGGGTTCTCGGGACTCCGAAATCACTGGTTTGAGCGCAGGGGAGGAGGAATGAATGAGAAGGCCTGTGTCTCGGGGTGGTGGCCGAATCAACTTCACTGGCGCGCGGGGGATGGGGGCAAGCACAGAGCCCCGGGGGGTCGGGGATTCACACAAAACCATGAGAAGGGGAATAAAGGAAATAGATCGACCTAGAGAACCCTTTTGACCCTTTAGAAATCCATAACTCAACAAAGCTCATTATTTCAGCTCATACCCAATATTCAAATGCTGAATGGGAAAGAAGATGAAAGGCTCGTAAAACTCATATATCTGACGAATCCCGCCATAAAATAACCCTTCTAGTACGGGAAATAATGAAGCTCAACTCTTATTCCCCAGGTTAGGGGGGGATTGGGAGGTCTGATTGGACTGAAATTGTCTAGGGGGCCTGACTAAAAATATTTGAGAGGAAACTCCTAACGTCGGGGCAGGGGATAAAAGGAAAAAAAAAAACAGCTCTCCTCACTGTGGCGGACTAAGAGGGTACGGTCCCCGATTTTAACCAATGGAGGATGAGACCTCACAAGGACCCATGATCGTTGAATCGGGGCAGGCGATGATAGAGGTGCCAGGAAGCAGACTATCGAAAACAAAACAGGCCTCCGAAGTACCCACTCAGAGCATGTAACCATAATCTGGGGGCCATAACTCCGTCAAAACCCTTCAGAGAGGGAAAGGGCTTGCAAAGTGCACCGGGGGATGAAAAACGCCAGGGCGGTAACGGCATTGTCCCTTGAAAACCGCTAGAACGGCGCTGGGCCATGGAAAATAAAGAGCGGGAGGTAACAAGGAACGGGAACCATCATTGAGCCACGCGCAAGGATGCTTTTCGCCAATTTCGTAACGAAAAACGGACGAGGGGAACCGGGGAACGGACGGCTGTGGAAAGGAGAAAAGAATGTATATGAAAAAGAGACTACAGACCTCCTTGAGGCCATCACCTTGAGAGGGGTGACTAGAAAGGGGAAACAAAAAGGAAAGGGAAAACAATCTCGAACGTCCAGAAAATCAGATTTCGAGCAGGTTGTCTATGACGAGGGGGGGTGGAGTGGGGGGTGACACGTCAGGAAGAAAAAAATTCTAAGGTGGAAGCGGGGAAGGGAAATAAGACGCGATAGGTGTTCGGGGAAGAGTTTACATTGGGACTACAGGCACATTTGGAAAATCAAGTAAGTTCATGCAGCGCCATCCTCTGCGAAAGGAGCTTAGTGGATATGGGGGAAAGAAGGTGGAAAAAAAAGAAGCGACGTTCATGTGACGTCGCGAAACGCTGGTTGAGCGGCGAGTATGAAACAATAAAACGCAAAGAAAGGGACACGGGTGCTAGATGACTGTGGACCGGATCAGTGGGAAAAAATGTGCCGAAAAAAGGAAGCATCCAGGAGCCAAAGGGAGAAACGAAGGACGGCTTAATAAGCCAAGATAGAGGAAGAGGTGGGGGGGAAATTACGTGGCGTAAAGGGGCCGTCGCTAGACGGAGCTATTACTGTTGAACTGGGAAGAAAATGCCCGTTCCTGAGAAAAATAATCACACGATAAAATCACTGGGAGGGGGGGGCGACGAACTGAAACGGCCGGGAGAGGGATCCTGATCGAAGGTCACAGATAAGCCACGAAAGACGGAGGGAATTTCATCGACCGTCTTCAGACTTGAAAAAAAAAAAGTCCCATGAGTAAACAAAAAAAAAAACAAAAAAAAAAAAAAACTAAAAAAAAAAAAAAGGGATCGGGCGGAGTATTTCACTACGGAGATGCTACAGCTGGCAGATGCAAAGACGAAAGGGAGACCTAGCTGAAAATCATCACCCGCAAGGGCAGGAAGGGGAAGGGGTTGGATAAGATGGAGGGAATCGACCGACTCCTGGGGAAAGAGGAGACTCTTCACGCCAGCTTAACATTCGTACGATCTAATCTCTTCCGTTCAGGAGGTTCCTGAGAGAAGGTCGAAGTCTGAAAGAAAAGGGGGGATTTCAGCTGAAGACTAAGAATTGAAGGAGCTTACGCCCAAGGGAATCCCAAACGGTAAGACAACCAAGGGGGGCCCAGGACAAGCCGGGCTTTATGAAGTCTTGTGAAAATGGGAGCAGACTCGATTTCGTGGGGGGGTGGCAAGGCAGAAAACGAAACAGGAATATAACGGGCAAGGGAACACTATCCCACGGAACCGAATGGGGGCAAGGAACGTCCCCATAGGGGAGGCCGCTTGACCGAAGAAGGGGATTCGTAAAACTCCACATAGAAGTCAACCTCTCCCCGTCAAGAGCACCTGAAGAAATCCAAGGTCCCATTCAACCGTTCCTCTGGGGTGATATAAAAAGGCGGAGAGGAGTGCTGGTCAGTCCGAAGTAGGCTAGAGACGCTACATCAGGAGCGGAAAGCCGAGAGATGCCGTAGGACAAAGGAAATGAACCAAAAATCTGCGAAGCACTGGGGAAAGTAGTACAGCGAGCACAAGAGCCGGGGATGACAGAAGGACATGCTGCGGAACCTCCAAAAAAGAAAGAATAGGAACCCATCTTGCTCACCGAAGCATCAGGGGTGGTAGCCTCAATAGAAAAGCAATGTTTTCAAGAAAGGGCTAGGGGGGAAGGTCGGAAATAATCAAATAACGGGCGTGCTTAGGGGGGGAAAAGAAAAATCTCAATCGGATGCGTGAGGAGGCAGCGTTTGACTTATGATGGTGAACGGACGGGAAGGTTGTGGACTGAAAATTACGTCTTGCTTCGTGGGAAAACGGCGGAAGGAGTTTCATACGACGCGCAGGAAAGGGTCAGAGAGTACGCGAACTCTTGATTGGAATTCCATTGCGTGAACGTGAGTCAAAGACAGAAAGAACCGTATTGGGCGTCTGGGGGACTCAAAGGAGATGCCTGACTACACGAAGAGCTGGGGAGACAAAGAATCGCAGAAACAACAAACGGATAGGAGAAGGGGGAGCAAGACTCTCGTGCGTCAGGATTCTTCGGATGTATGGAACCGCAAGATGAGGAAAAATCCGGAGGGACGCTTCAACGCAAGGGGTTCACCGGGAAGTTCCAGAACGGAAGGGGGCACGGCTGATTCGCTGGACCGGTCATGATAAGTGAAGGGGAAAAAAGAGAATTTGGGGGAAACGAAGGGAAATAGAAAAGGGAAGGAAGTCAAACAAAGAGTGGGGCACCGAAGAAAAAGGGTGAATCGATCATCGGGCTCGAAGTCACGCCCCAGGATACGTGAGAGGAGAGCCGGGAATACTGAAAGAGGCCCATGTTAGGGAAGGGGAACGGGATCGGCATGGGCAAAGAGCGAAAGGAACCGATGGCAGACGTGGGAAAAATTGGAAAAAAGGGTCGTTACGCCAGATGGGGGGAGGGAGTCAGGTTTGAATGAGGCGCGACGTAACTAGAATTGAGACCAGAAAAGTCATGCGAAATACCGCTTCGCAAGTATTGAACTGAAAATTGGGTTCAGGTATAAAAGAGACTTCAGGAACTGGCTCAGGAGCATATAAAAAGAGGATCGGGCAGGAGTATTCAGGGGGAACAGCATGCCTCTCGCGATCAAGTCAAAGTAGAAGGTTGAATGGAAGGTGGGGTGGTTCGATTTCTTCCAGGAGGGAGACGGTTCTCAGCAAGGGCTGTGGAGGGGGAGGGTCAGGAGGACGCGAAAGGCCATGTCTCGGAGACATGCAGGTAGCGAAGGGGGCTTAGGCGGGGCAAACATCGGGATAGAGGTAAAGGTCGGTCTTGTCTTATAGTACTAAATCTTCATCTGTTGAGACAAGGAAGAGAGATCAAAATGTAAAGGACAAGTTGCCTGCCTGGGTCATAGGGGTGGTCGTCAGGGATGTTGGCAGGAGAGTCCAGTAAAGGAGGATTCTCAATCTTTCACATCAACGGCTTACAAAAGCACAGGACGGACCAGCAGAACAAAGGCGGACTCGGTCTTCTCGGCGGAGCCTGTTCCAGGCTCGAAGTGACGATGATCGAGGAAAGGGACGGTGTTCGTGAGGGAACACCCTGAGAAATGTCAAACACAAGGAATTCGAATCATTTGTTGAAAGGAAGGGGGGAGGAATTGGAAGGGCGAGGAAAAAAAAAGGGGGGATTCAGTCGGCGAAGAACTGCAGGCCAAAGCCGTCTACGAAATCCCTAAGCCTTATAAGGGAAAGGGACTCACCGGACTTATGATCGGTCGAGGAAATATTGGGAAGCAGGGTGAGGGACGGCGAGATCTGGATCTGGATTCAAGACGCATATGCCGGCCGTCTGCGGCAGGGAGCCCGGGGCCAAAGGGCAAGAGACGATAGTTAAGGAGGGCTCCCTTTTCTTACAGGGAGCTTTTAGTGCAAAAAAAAAAAAAAAAAAAAAAAAAAAAAAAAGGATCATCAAGGAGACCGTCGAGAGAGGAGTTTGGCCCTCAAAAACCAGATAGGGGCCAAAGCTCCTCTAATCTACAAGTAGGCAACAGAGAGAAGGGGAACGAGACTCCGCCTTCTTCTGCGGCAAGGGGAGGTGAACCAGCATAGGAACCATGGCGGGTGTAGTCTTTTCAGGGGGGAGACTTGGCATAAACAATATAAACCAATCTAGCCAAAGCAGGTCTCCTTAACTCTGAGTAGTCGGAGAGGCTCTAATCCGACCGTTTCGTAAGTAATAGGGTGAATAGGGCCATTCAGGAGATGCCATTTAACTAGGAGAGCCAATGCATCGCGCGTTAAACTAGAACAAAAAGATAGAAAGAAATAAATTTAATTTTAGGAGTGGGCATCAACAAATCCCTATAGTCAACAGGCTAAAGAAGCGATTCGGAAGGGGATTAAGGGCTGTCGTCCAAAGGATAGGAAACTCCCATCAGGCCGTTCTTTGGAGCAGGTCGGGGGCGTTGCCCGTGGACGATCAGCGGGGGTTCAGGGGGCAACGTGTCAACACCGGCGTTGTAAGGACGGGCCTAAATCCTCGGTCGATGCGAGAGCAAAATTATGGGGCATAAGGGAAATAACCCGCGAGGGTGAAAAGTTGTAACAAAAAAACACAAGCGCCGAGAGAGGGGGTTCAAGGCCTACGCCAGGGAATGATGTGGGGACGACAAATTGACCGAAATAGACGGAAGGGGAGCCGGTTGCTCGATTGAGGGACGTAGCTGGAAGGGGACAGCGAGAGTAGTGGGTTTAGGCTAGGATGCGGGCTGTGCAGGGGGGGGGGGGAATACAAGCGAAAAAGAAAACCTGATGAAATTATTACCATTGTCGGGAAGGGTGTCCTTACTAAGACATGGGACAGCCGGATTGTCGGCCAGGCTGTAAAGGAGAAAAACCAAAAGAGGAGAGGCATGGGCCAAGGCAGCGGAAGAGGGGGGGGGGAGAGATTGCGAGTGTGGAAAAAATAGTCGGGAACTCGAAGCTGTCGGGGCAGGATACAGAACAAACAGGAGGGAAGACAGAAAACCTGGGACGGCTCGCGGACTTAGCGTCGGGGGGTCTTGGGATTCTAAGAGAGGACGGGGTGTTCAGCGGCGAAGTGACACGATGGCGAAGACGCTTGGAGGAGAGTCACAATGTGGCAGAAAAATGCTGAAAAACGGCAATGAGCCGCCTGGAG